>Ga0335073_10003316_pt1 | contig 22393 bp, 20 predicted proteins | sample Lox_Sample_22_FD_207093 | JGI IMG/M metagenome (GOLD analysis project Ga0335073, IMG submission 207093) | Soil microbial communities from Loxahatchee National Wildlife Refuge, Florida, United States - Lox_Sample_2.2 | ecosystem: Environmental > Terrestrial > Soil > Wetlands | place: USA... | reverse complement strand
GGCACCGCGGCCCAGATCCCGGGCATCCAGGTGGCGGGCAAGACCGGCACCGCCGACAACGGCCCGCAGAACGGCAACGGCGGCTACGTCAACCCGCCGCACGCCTGGTTCTCCGGCTTCGCGCCGGCCGACAACCCCAAGATCGCGGTGGCTGTCGTGCTGGAGAACGGTGGCGTGGCGGGCAACGAGACCACCGGCGGGCTGGCCGCGGCACCGGTCGCGCAAGCGGTGATGAAGGCGTACCTGGCCTCGATCGGGGTCAAATGACCAGCGAGCGAGTAACCGTGATGAGTGCGGGACCGAGCAACAGTAAGGATGTTCGATGACGTCACCACGACTGGTGGGCGGCCGCTACGAGGTGGGCGAGGTCCTGGGCTACGGCGGCATGGCCGAGGTGCACCGCGGTCGCGATGTCCGGCTCGGTCGCGACGTCGCGATCAAGATCCTGCGCGCCGACCTGGCCCGGGACCCGTCCTTCCAGAACCGCTTCCGCCGGGAGGCGCAGGCCGCGGCCGGCCTGAACCACCCGGCCATCGTGGCGGTCTACGACACCGGCGAGGACCCGCCCTCGGCCGGCAACGACGTGCCCACCCCGTACATCGTGATGGAGTACGTCGAGGGCCGGACGCTGCGCGAGATCCTCAACGCCGAGGGCCACATCCCGGCCGAGCGGGCCATGCGGATCGTGGCCGAGGTGTGCGCGGCGCTGGACTTCTCGCACCGGTCGGGCATCGTGCACCGCGACATCAAGCCCGGCAACGTGATGATCACCGAGACCGGCGCGGTCAAGGTGATGGACTTCGGCATCGCCCGGGCGCTGGCCGACAACGCCGCGACCGTGACCGCCACCCAGGCGGTGATCGGCACCGCGCAGTACCTGTCGCCGGAGCAGGCCAGGGGCGAGGCCGTCGACCCGCGCTCGGACGTCTACTCCACCGGCTGCCTGCTCTACGAGCTGGTCACCGGGCACCCGCCGTTCACCGGCGACTCGCCGGTCGCGGTCGCCTACCAGCACGTGCGGGAGAACCCGCAGATCCCGTCCTCGGTCAACAACGTGGTGCCGCCCGCCGTCGACTCGATCGTGATGAAGGCGCTGGCCAAGAACCCGCTCAACCGCTACCAGACCGCCGCCGAGATGCGCGAGGACCTGCAGCGCGCGCTGGGTGGGCAGTCGGTGACGGCCGAGACCGTGATGACCGACGCCGAGCGGACCCAGTTCATCGCCGCTGCCCGCCCCACCCCGCGGCCGGTGCCGCAGGCCTACGACGAGGACGAGGACCGCAACCACCGCGGCGCGGTGATCTGGACCGCGGTGGTGCTGGCGCTGCTGCTGGTGATCGGCGCCGCGGCCGCGTACCTGCTGCACCGGGGCAGCGGCGCGAAGGGGCCGGCGATGTACGCGGTACCGTCGCTGGTCGGGCTGTCGACCAGCGCCGCCGACGACCAGATCCGGTCGGCGCACCTGGTGCGGTTCACCGGCAAGCCCGAGGGCAGCAACGGCCCGTGCTCGGCCGGCGGCGACGCCGCCCCCATCAAGTCGCCGGTGAAGGGGCAGGTCTGCACCCAGGATCCGGCCGCCGGGCTGCAGGAGGCGGAGAACTCGACCGTCACCTACACCATCTACGCCGGGCCGCCGAACGTGCTGGTGCAGGACGTGCGCGGGCTGTCCTACCCCGACGCGCAGAAGGCGCTGGCCTCCCAGGGGCTCAGCGCGTCCCGGGTGAACGTGGACAGCTCCCAGCCGGCCGGCCAGGTGATCGGCCAGGACCCGTCGGCCAATGCCTCGGTGCCACCCGGCACCCAGGTGAAACTGCAGGTGGCCAACGGCAAGGTCAAGCTGCCCGACGTCCGCAAGCTCACCGAGGAGCAGGCCAGGTCGAAGCTGAACCAGCTCGGCTTCACCAACATCGCCCAGACCCAGAGCGCGCCGGTGCAGCAGGGCTACCAGGTGGGCCAGGTGATGGCGATCGACCCGACCCCGGGCATCTACTACGACCCGTCGACGACCACCATCACGCTCACCGTCGCGGCGCTGCCCACCTGCCCGTCGAGCTCGCCGTCGCCGTCGGACTCCGCGTCGTCCTCCTCGCCGGGCAGCTCCCCGTCGAGCTCGCCGAGCCCGACGCCGAGTGAGAGCTGCACGCCCGCTGGCTGAGGTGGATGCGGCCCTGGTCGCCCGGCTGCGGGCGGCCGGCTGCGTCTTCGCCGAGGACGAGGCCCGGCTGCTGGCCGAGGCGGCGACGGGCCCGGCCGAGCTCGGCCGGCTGGTGGCCGAGCGGGTGGCCGGCCGGCCGCTGGAGCAGCTGCTCGGCTGGGCCGAGTTCGGCGGGCTGCGGGTCGCGGTCGCCGCCAGCGTCTTCGTCCCCCGGCGGCGCACCGAGCTGCTGGTCGCGGTGGCGTGCCGGCTGCTGGGCCCCGGGGCGGTATTGCTGGAACTCTGCTGCGGTGTCGGTGCGGTGTCGCTTGCGCTTACCCGGGTGGTGCCGGAGTTGCAGGTGCACGCGGCGGACCTGGACCCGGCCGCGGTCGCCTGTGCCCGCGGCAACCTGCCCGGCGCGGCCGTCTACGAGGGTGACCTGTACCTGCCGCTGCCGGCCTCGCTCCGCGGCCGGGTGGACGTGCTCGTCGCCAACGCGCCGTACGTGCCGACCGGCGCGATCGCGCTGATGCCGCCGGAGGCGCGCGACCACGAGCCGGCGCTGGCCCTGGACGGCGGTGCGGACGGGCTGGACGTGCAGCGCCGGATCATCGCCGGTGTGCGGGACTGGCTGGCACCCGGCGGTGCGCTGCTGATCGAGACCGGGCGCTTGCAGGCCCCGGTCACCGCCGCCGCGATGGCGGCCGCCGGCCTGGCCGCCGACGTGCTGTCCGACGACGAGCTGGACGCGACCGCCGTGATGGGGCTGGCACCGTCGGCGGGTCGCCAGCCGGGGCAGGGGTAGCTCGCTGCGCGTCAGCGGTCGGACCGCTGACGCGCAGAATGCAACCCCTGTCTCCGATCGGTGCCGGCGACCGCCCAGCCGGCACGGTGGTCCGGCCGTGCCCAGTCAGCGGAGGGTGAACCGCACCGGCAGCTCGTCCGGTCCCTGGATCGGCGCGAACGGATGCGTCCAGCGGATCTCGCCGGCCAGCACCGGCGGGGTGAACCGTCGCGTGAGCGCGCCGAGGGTGGCGGCCAGCTCGATCTTGGCCAGCGCGGCGCCGAGACAGTAGTGCGCACCCCCGCCGAACAGCATCGGCGGGTGGGCTCGGGCAGCCGTGACGTCGAACCGGTCGGGGTCCGGGAAGGCGCGCGGGTCCCGGTTGACCCCGCCGAACGGGATCAGCACGAAGGTGCCCGCCGGGATGTGCACGTCCTGGTAGTCGATGTCGGCATCGGCGAACATCGGTGCCGCGAACGCCGCGGTGCGGAACCGGCACGCCTCCTCGACCGCCTGGGATACCAGCTCGGGTTGCCGGGCCAGCAGATCCCACTGGTCCGGGCCGTCGAGGAAGCACACCAGCAGCTGGCCGATCTGGTGCGCGGCCGAGTCGATGCCGCCCCACACCAGGATCATCACCAGGCTGTGCAGCTCCTCGGCCGTGAGCTGGTCACCGGCCTCGACGGTGGCGAGCAGGGCCGAGATAAGGTCGTCTCCCCGATCGTGCCGCCGGCGCTCGACCAGGCCGGCGACGTACTCGGACAGGCCGCTGACCGCACGGTCGACCCGGGGCAGCACCTCGGCCAGGTTCGGCGCGAGGGACAGGCTGAAGTCCTTGATCCAGCGGCTGAACAGGTCGTAGTCGGCCCGGGGCACGCCGAGCACCTGCGAGATCAGCAGCGCCGGGTACCGGTCGGCGAACCGGGCGGTGAAGTCGACGGGGTGGCCGGCTCCGGCGGCCAGTTCGGCGACGAGCTCGGCCGCGGTGTCGTGGGCGAACGGCCGCAGGCCCTCGATGAACCGTGCGTTGAACGACCGGGCGAGCAGGCCGCGCAGCCGGGCGTGCCGGGCCGGCTCCGCGGTGAACATGGCGGTGGACCACCAGTCGTGCAGCGGTCCGGCGGTCACCCCGTTGCGGGTCAGCTGCTGCTGCCCGTCGAAGACGACGTTGCGGTGGCGCATCAGGGCGTTCGCCTCCGCGTAGCGGGTGACGACGAGCCCGGCGGGCGACCACGCGTACCAGTCCCGCTCGCGGGCCGCCCGGAAGTCGGGCCCGAGGAAGGAGAACGTCGGGGCGGTGACGTCGAGGAAGTGCAGGTCTGTATCGGGTATAACGGACGAATCGGTCATGAACCCAGGATCGTCGCTCACCCTTCCGGTGGCAAGGTTTCCCCGCGAGCCCGGAGGGTCGGCGCGGGCTCAGTACGACTTGGGCAGGCCGAGCGAGTGCTGGGCGACGAAGTTCAGGATCATCTCCTTGCTGACCGGGGCGATCCGCATCGCGCGCACCACGCCGAGCAGCGAGGCCAGCCCGTACTCCGAGGTCATGCCGTTGCCGCCGTGGGTCTGGATCGCGGCGTCGAGCGCGTTCCAGGCCGCCTCGCCGGCCGCGTACTTGGCCATGTTCGACGCCTCGCCGGCCGCCATCGCCTCGCCCCGGTCGTGCAGGTCGGCCGCCTTGTAGACCATCAGCTTGGCCAGCTCGGTCTCGATGTGGGCCTTGGCCAGCGGGTGCGCGATCGCCTGGTGGGTGCCGATCGGCGCCTTCCAGACCGTCCGCTCGTTCGCGTACTTCGCCGCCTGCCGCAGCGCGTACCGGGAGGTGCCCAGCGAGAACGCCCCGATGGTGATGCGTTCCGGGTTCAGCCCGGCGAACAGCGCCGGCAGTGCCGCGTCGAGCGAGCCGCCGACGACGTCCTCCGACCCGACCCGCACCTCGTCGAAGTAGCAGAAGAACTGCCGCTCGGGCGAGGTGATCTCCATGTCGATCGGCCGGTACTCGAAGCCCGGCGCGTTGGTCGGCACCACGAACAGCGCCGGCCGGATCGAGCCGCCCTCCTTCGACGCCGGTGACTGGCCCACCACCAGCACGTAGTCGGCCTGGTCGACGGCGGAGATGTAGTACTTGCGCCCGGTCAGGAGGAAGCTGCCGTCCGGCTGCTCGATCGCGGTGGTGGAGATCTTGTGCGAGTTCAGCCCGGCGTCCGGCTCGGTGATGGCGAAGGCCATCTTCATCGTGCCGGCGGCCATGCCGGGCAGGAAGCGCTGCCGCTGCTCCTCGGTGCCGGTCTGGGCGATGATCGTCGCGCAGATGGCCGGCGAGACGACCAGCAGCAGCAGCGGCGAGCCGGCCGTGGCCAGCTCCTCACAGACGATCGCCAGCTCGGTGATGCCGGCCCCACCGCCGCCGTACCGCTCCGGGGTGTTGATCCCGATGAAGCCGAGCGCGGCGGCCTTCTCCCAGAGTTCGTCGGTCGATTCGTGATTGCGGGCCCGCGCCAGCCAGTACTCCATGCCGAACTCGCGGCCCAGGTCGGCGACCGCCGCCCGCAGGGCCCGGTGCTCGTCGGTCTCGGTGAAGTCCATGGCCGGCTCCTCTCGCTGGGTGCCGGGCAAAACAAGCACAGCCGCTTGTTTTCCCGTGCACCCACCCTAGGCCACCGGCAGCGAAACCTCGACCCGCAGACCGGGACCGTTGTCCAGCAGGGTGACCGTGCCGCCGTGCGCGGTCACGATCTCCTTCACGATCGCCAGCCCCAGGCCGGTGCCGCCCTCGGCCCGCGACCGCGCGGTGTCGAGCCGGTAGAACCGGTCGAAGACCCGTTCCCGCTTGCTGGCCGGCACGCCGGGGCCGTCGTCGGCGACGACCAGCACCGCGTCGGCGAAGCCCACCCCCGACGGCGGCCGGACCGCCACCCCGACCGTGACGCCGCCGGCGGCGTACCGGACCGCGTTGTCGATCAGGTTCACCAGCACCCGGCGCAGCCCGTCGGCGTCGGCCTGCACGGTGACCGGCTGGGACTCGCCCAGCCGTACCGGCACCCGGGTGTCCCGGTAGGAGCCGGTGACCCGGGTGGCCAGGTCGGCCAGCTCGACCGGATGCCGGCTGAGCGCGCCGCCCCGCTCGTCGGACCGGGCCAGCGCGAGCAGGTCGTCGATCAGGTTCGCCAGCCGGTCCACGTCCAGCAGCGCGTCGTCGGTCAGCTCGCGCATCGCCGGGGTCTGGTCCAGCCGCTGGGCCACCTCGAGCTGCAGCCGCAGCGAGGCGATCGGCGAACGCAGCTCGTGCGCGGCGTCCCCGACGAACCGCCGCTGCCGGGTGGTCGCCGAGTCCAGCCGGTCGAGCATGTCGTTCAGGGTCAGGGCCAGCGAGTGGATCTCGTCCTGGGCGTCGGGCACCGGCAGCCGGGACCGTTCCAGCCCCGCCGCGCTCAGCTCGGCCGCTCCCCGGCGCAGCGCCGTGACCGGCCGCAGGGTCAGCCCGACCACCCACCAGGTGAGCCCGGCCATCGCCATGACGATCAGCGGCCCGCCGAACAGCAGCGCCTTCTGCAGCAGGTGCAGCGAGTCGAAGACCCGGCCCAGGTCGGTGCCGACCAGCACGGTGCGCTGGCCGGCCCGGTTGTCGGCGTCCACCCCGATCACCCGGATCGGGTCGTCCTGCGAGGCCCGCACCCCCGAGACGGTCAGCCGGGCGCCCCGGCGGACCCTGGCCAGCTGGTCGCGGTTGAGCATCGAGACCGCCGCGTCCACCCCCGGCGAGGCCGCGATCACCCGGTTGTCCGCGTCGACCACCTGCACCATCGTGACCCCGCTGCCGGCCAGCAGTTGCTGGGGCAGCCGGCCGGTCGTGACCAGCGCGGCCACCTCGTTGCCGGTCCGGTCGGCCGAGGAGTCGAGGGTGTTCAGCAGCGAGCGGCCGACGGTGGCCAGCAGGATGACGCCGGCCAGCAGCAGCGCGACGGTGAAGATCGCGGTGGCGAGCAGCGTGATCCGGGCTCGCAGGCTGCGCCGGCGCCACCAGCGGAAGACGAAGAGACGGTGGCCGGCGGCCGCGGTGCGGGCCGCCGGGCCGCCGTCAGCCACCGTCGGTGGCGAGCCGGTAGCCGGCCCCGCGCACCGTCTGCACGGCGTGCCGGTCGAACGGCAGGTCGATCTTGCGTCGCAGGTATCCCACGTACACCTCGATCACGTTGGCGTCGCCCTCGTAGTGAGCGTCCCACACGTGATGCAGGATGTCGGCCTTGCTGACCGCCTCGCCGGCCCGCCGCATCAGGTACTCCAGCAGCGAGAACTCACGCGGGGTCAGCTCGATCTCGGTCTTGCCGCGGTGCACCGAGCGGGCGGCCGGGTCCAGTGTCAGGTCACCGCAGGCCAGCACCGCCGGCCGCGGCTTGGCCCCGCGCCGCAGCACGGCCCGCAGCCGGGCCAGCAGCACCACGAACGAGAACGGCTTGATCAGGTAGTCGTCGGCGCCGAGGTCGAGCGCGTCGGCCTCGTCGTACTCGCCGTCCTTGGCCGAGAGCACCAGCATCGGCACCCAGTTCTGCTCGGCCCGCAGCGCCTCGATGATCCGGTAGCCCGACAGCCCCGGCAGCATGATGTCGCAGATGATGGCGTCGTAGCTGTTCTCGCGCGCCAGGTGCAGGCCGTCCGGTCCGTTCAGCGCCACGTCGACGGTGAAACCCTCGCCGATCAGTCCGCGCTGCAGGGCGGTGGCCATCCGCGCCTCGTCCTCCACGATGAGCAACCGCATGCGGTCAAGGATGCCGGGGCGCCGCGGGATTTGCTGAGACCCCGCTCAGCCTCGACTCAGCACTCAGTGCCAACACAGTGCGGCGGGCCCAGAATTGACGGCGCGCTCTTCGCACACCCGAGCGAATCGCGCCCGAACCGCATTCCTCCCGGAGGTCCCCCTTGTTACCGGACGATCAGCTACCGGATGGCCAGTCACCGGACGATCGCCGAGCCGCACGTCCCTACCGGAACCGCCGCCGCGCGCTGCGCTGGCTGGTGCCGGTGGCCGCCGCCGGGGTGGTGGCGGTGGTGGCCTCGGGCGCCCTGTCCGCCGACGCCAGGCCGAACCTGCCCAGCCGCTCGGCGGCCCAGCTGCTCGCGGCGATCGGCCGTTCGAAGGTGGCCGACTTCTCCGGCACCGTCGTCGCCAAGGCATCCCTCGGCCTGCCCGAGCTGCCCGACCTGGGCGCCGCGGACGCGACCAGCAACCCGCTCAGCCTGCTGACCGGCTCGCACACCATCCGGGTCTGGTACGCCGGGGAGAACAAGCAGCGGCTGGCCCTGCTCGGCACCCTCGGCGAGACGGACGTCTTCCGCAACGGCCGCAGCGTCTGGCAGTGGGACTCCCAGAGCCGGACCGCCGAGCACACCGTGCTGCCCGCCGGTGCCGCGCTCCCGGACCCGACCCGGCTGCCGAACATCACTCCCGACCAGGCCGCCCGCGAGGCACTGGCGCTGATCGACCCGTCCACCGACGTCCGGACCGACTCGGCGGCGCTGGTCGCCGGCCGGGCGGCGTACACGCTGGTGCTGACCCCGAAGAGCGGCGGCTCGCGGGTGGGCCAGGTCCGCATCTCGCTGGACGGCAAGACCACCATCCCGCTCGCCGTCCAGGTCTACCCGCGCGGCTCCAGCAAGCCCGCGATCGACGTCTCCTTCACCCGGTTCGACAGCTCCACGCCGAGCGACGACAACTTCACCTGGACGCCGCCGTCCGGGGCCAAGGTGACCCAGCGGCAGTCCGAGGCCGGCCCCGCGCCGAGCCTGCCCGCCGGTCACCCCGGCGTCACCGCGCTCGGCAGCGGCTGGACGACGGTGCTGCGGGTGTCCGGCCTGCCCGGCATCGCCGCGCTGGGCCAGCAGGATCGCCAGCTCGCCCCGGTGCTCGGCGCGCTGCCCCGGGTGTCCGGCCGGTGGGGCAGCGGCTGGCTCTTCCAGTCCTCGCTGGTCACCGCGCTGATCACGACGGATGGCCGGGCCTATCTCGGCGCCGTCGACCCGGACGCCCTCTACCGGGCCGCCGCGGCGAAGTAGCGTGACCGCCCCGGGAGCCGCCCGCGCGATCGAGACCACCGGTCTGACCAAGCGGTTCCGGGGCGGGCAGGTCGCGGTGAACGCGATCGACCTGGCGGTGCCGGCCGGCTCGGTGTACGGCTTCCTGGGACCGAACGGGTCGGGCAAGACCACCACGATCCGGATGCTGCTCGGCCTGATCTACCCGACCGCCGGGGCGGCGGCGCTGTTCGGCGTGCCGGTGCCCGACCGGGCCGGCTCGGTGCTGGCCGAGGTCGGCGCGCTGGTCGAGGGGCCGGCGTTCCACCCGTACCTGTCCGGCCGGGCGAACCTGGCACGGCTGGACGCCGCCGACGCGACCACGCCCTCGCGGACCCGGTCGCACCGGGTCGGCGAGGCGCTGGACCGGGTCGGGCTGGCGGCCGCGGCGGGCAAGCGCTACCGCAGCTACTCCCTCGGCATGCGCCAGCGGCTGGGCATCGCCGCCGCGCTGCTGCGGCCGCGCCGGCTGCTGATCCTGGACGAGCCGACGAACGGCCTCGACCCGCAGGGCACCCGGGAGGTGCGCCGGCTGATCGGCGAGCTCGCCCGCGACGGGGTGACCGTCTTCGTCTCCTCGCACCTGCTGAGCGAGGTGGAGCAGGTGTGCACCGACGTCGGAGTGATGAGCACCGGCCGGCTGGTCTGGCAGGGCTCGCTGGCCGGGCTGGCCGCCCAGCAGCGCACCCGGGTGCGGGTGCAGACGCCGGACTCTGCCCTGGCCAAGGGCGTGCTGGCCGACCTGGGGCTGGCCGCGGTCGCGGAGGAGCCGGGGCTGGCCTCGGCGGTGCTCGGCGACCGGCCGCCGGAGCAGGTGGTGGCCGCGCTGGTCGCGGCCGGGGTGGCGGTGCGCGGCTTCGCCGTCGAACGTCCCCGGCTGGAGGACATGTTCGTCGAGCTGACCGGGGAGGGCTTCGATGTCAGCGGCTGACGGTCCGGCCCGGCTCGGGCTGCCGCTGTTCGCCAGCGAGGTCGGGATGCTGCTGCGCCGCCGGCGCAACCAGCTGATCCTGCTGGCGCTCGTCGCGATCCCGATCGTCATCGGGGTCGCGGTGCGGCTGACCAGCAGCAACGCCACCGGTGGCCTGATCGGCAGCATCACCGACAACGGGATCTTCGTCGCGTTCACCGCGCTGGTCGTGGTGATCCCGATCTTCCTGCCGGTCGCGGTCTCGGTCGTGGTGGGTGAGTCGGTGGCCGGCGAGGCGAACCTGGGCACCCTGCGCTACCTGCTGGTGGTGCCGGTCGGGCGCACCCGGTTGCTGTTCACCAAGCTCGCCGCGATCGCCGTCTGGTGCCTGGTGATCGTCTCGGTGGTGGCGCTGGCCGGCGTGCTGACCGGCGTGGTGCTCTTCCCGGCCGGCCGGGTGACGCTGCTGTCCGGCACCCAGATCAGCCTGCTGGCCGGCATCGGGCGGCTGGTCGTGGTGGCCGGTTACGCGGCGCTGCTGATGCTGGGCCTCTCGGCGGTGGGGCTGTTCATCTCGACACTGACCGAGGTGCCGATCGCGGCGATGGCCGCCACCCTGACCTTCGCGGTCACGATGCAGGTGCTCGTCGCCGTGCCGCAGCTGCACGCGGTGCATCCGGTGCTGCTCAGCAACTCCTACCTGGCCTTCGCCGACCTGCTGCGGGATCCGATCGGGTGGTCCGGTGTGGGGCACGGGGCACTGCTCAGCCTGGCCTACCTGGTGATCTTCGGTTCGCTGGCCTGGGCCCGGTTCACCACCAAGGACGTCTCCAGCTGACGGTCAAACCGCCTCCTTCGCCGGGACGCGTCCAGTGTCGCGCCCGACGGTCAGCTGCACCACCACCGCGCCGAGCAGCAGCAGCCCGACGCAGCTGCCGATCGCGATCCGGTAGCTGTGCGTCATCGCCGCCGGGTCGAGGTAGCTGTCGCCGGTCAGCCCGGCCAGCGGCGGCAGCACCGCCACCGCGAGCAGGCCGGCGGTGCGGGAGACGGCGTTGTTCACCCCGGAGGCCACCCCGACGTCGTCCGGCGGCACCGAGCTCATCACCGCCGAGGTGAGCGGTGCGACCAGGCACGACATGCCCAGCCCGAACACCGCCATCGCCGGCAGCACGTCGCGGACGAAGCTGTGGTGGCCGGCGGTCACCCGCAGCGTGAGCAGCATGCCGGCCGCCGCGATCACCGGCCCGATCGTCATCGGCAGCCGCGGCCCGATCCGGCTCGCCCAGGCACCGGCCCGGGGCGAGAGCACCAGCATCAGGGCCGGCAGCGGCAGCGGCGCGAGCCCCGCCACCAGCGGGCCGTACCCGGCGACGACCTGCAGGTCGAGGACGAAGAGGAACAGCATGGCGCTCAGCGCGCCGTAGGTCGTGAAGGTCATCAGGTTGCTGCCCGCGAACGTGGTGTTGCCGAACAGCCCGAGTGGCAGCAGCGGGTGCCGGGTGCGCGCCTCGGCGCGGAGGAACAGCGCCAGCACCAGCACGCCGAGCACGGTGAGGCCGAGCGTCCGGAGGCCCCAGCCGGCGGTGCCCGCCAGCGTGGTGCCGTAGGTGAGCAGGGCCAGGCTGGCCGCGACCAGCGCGGTACCGGTCAGGTCGAGGCGCCGGTCCAGGCCGGCGTGCCGGGACTCCGGGACGAAGCGCAGGCAGCAGGCCACCGCGGCGATCGCGAACGGCAGGTTGATCGCGAACGCCCACCGCCAGGACGCGTGCTGCACCAGGTAGCCGCCGACCAGCGGGCCGGCCGCGGTCGCCACGCCCGCCATCCCGGACCACAGGCCCACCGCCCGGCCGCGGTCCACCTGCCGGAACGTCGCCTGGATCAGGGCGAGCGAGCCCGGCGTGAGCAGCGCGCCACCGATGCCCTGCAGCACCCGGGCGCCGATCAGGAAGCCGGCGTTCGGCGCGATCGCGCAGCACAGCGAGGCCAGCGCGAACCAGCACGCGCCGACCAGGAACACCCGGCGCCGGCCGAGATGGTCGCCGAGCGAACCACCGAGCAGGATCAGGCTGGCCAGCGCGAGGGTGTAGCCGTTGAGCACCCACTGCAGCGACGCGAAGCCGGCGGCGAAGTCGACCCCGATCCGCCGCACGGCCACGTTCACGATCGTGCCGTCGAGGAAGACCATGCCGCTGGCCAGCACGGTCGCCGCGATCACGCCGCGTCCCTGGCGGCTGTCGAGCGGCAGGTCGCCGGCTGGCTGCATGCGACCAGCATGGCGATACGGTTGCCCGATGACCAGCCCGGGCGAGGCCGTACCCGACGCCGACCAGCTGCTTGCCGAACGCTGCGCCAAGGCGATGCTCGCGACCGATTCCGCCTCCGCGTGGCTGGGCATCCGGCTGCTGGCGGTCGGCCCGGGACACGCCACGCTGGCGATGACGGTCACCGAGCAGATGCTCAACGGCCACCGGATCGGGCACGGCGGTTTCGTCTTCAGCCTGGCCGACAGCGCCTTCGCGGTGGCCTGCAACAGCTACAACCGGGTCACCGTCGCGGCCGGCTGCGACATCGACTTCCTCGCCCAGGCGCAGGAGGGCGACGGGCTGGTTGCGGTCGCCGTCGAGCGGTACCGGCGCGGCCGAAGCGGCCTGTACGACGTCAGCGTCCGGCGGGCCGACGGCATCCAGGTGGCCGAGCTGCGCGGCCGGGCGCGGGAGATCGGCGGCACGCTGGTCTGATCAGCCGCTGGCGGACGGGCTCGCGGTGGCCTGGCAGGCCGCGGGCTTGGTCCCCTCCAGGGCGAGCAGGCTGCAGAAACTCGCCGCGGCGACCTTCCAGCTGCCGCCCACCAGCACCGCGCCGCCGAGCTGGTTCGGCAGCGCGACCTGCTTGTTGACGAGGATGTCGTAGGACACCGCCGCGGACTGGCCGTCCGCCGTCGGGGTCACCTTGAGCACCTTGGCGGTCGTGGCGCGCGCGGTCGGTGAGCCGGCCTGGGCGGCGATCACGGCGGCGTAGGCGGCGCCGTTCTGCAGCAGTTTCACCTTGGCGGCAGCCGCGGTGGTGCCGGCGAAGAAGTCCGTCCACACCTGCGAGACCTGGGCGGCGATCTCGGCCGCGGACGGGGTCGACGACGAGGCGCTCGGAGCCGGTGCCGAGGACGACGTCGCGGGGTGGGACGAACCGCGGCAACCGGCGAGCACGACCGGCACGAGCACCGTCGCGATCAGCGCCAGCCGGCCCGCTGCCGATCCGTGCTTCGTCCTCATCGCAGCCTCCCCTGCACGGGTTCGCGGGCTGTCGAGCGTGCCAGGCCGGGCGGCCGAACGCCAGGGTCCGATGTCCCTGGCCCGGCAAGTCGATGACCTTGGACCTTGCGCAGCCGGGCGATCAGACCGCACGCTGACGGTTATGCGGCGCGCGGCCGGGGCCGGCCAGACCTTCGCCGGGCTGGTCGCGCACAACGTGGGCGTCAAGAAGCTGCGCCTCGCGCTCACCTCGCTGGCCGTCGCGATCGGGGTGCTGGCCGTCGTCACGCTCAGCGTGGTGACCCACAGCCTGCGCTCCAGCGAGCTGGCGATCATGCAGACCGGCACCGCCGATTTCACCATCGCGCAGAAGGGCGTCTCGGACCTGCTCAACAGCAGCATCGACCAGGCGACCCTGGCGCGGATCGCCGCCGAGCCGCAGATCGCCACCGCGACCGGGGTGCTGATCGGGACCACCCGGCTCAACGCCGACAACCCGCAGTTCCTGGAGATCGGCATCGACCCGGCGGAACTCGCCGACTTCGGCGTCACGGTGGTGGCCGGCCGGCCGTTCACCGCCATCGCGCCGGGCGAACTGATGCTCGGCTACCGGGCGGCGTCGAACCTCGGCAAGCGGGTCGGCGACCAGGTGAGGCTCGACCAGAACGAGTACACGATCGTCGGCCTCTACTCGACCGGCCAGGCGCTCGGCGACAGCGGTGCGATGCTGCCGCTGGTCCCGTTCCAGGCGTACCAGCGGCAGGAGGGCCTGCTGACCCTGATCTTCGTGCGGGTGCGGGCCGGCACCGACCTCGGCACGCTGCGCGCGCGGATCGAGCGGGACTACCCGCAGCTGGTCACCGTCCGGACCGCGTCCGACTTCGGCCGCGCGGATCGCAGCCTCGCGCTGATCGACGCGGCCGAGCGCGGCAGCGACATCCTGGCGATCCTGGTCGGTGCGGTGATCGTGATGACCGCCATGACGATCACCTTCATCGAACGCACCCGCGAGTTCGGGGTGCTCGCCGCGATCGGCTGGTCGCAGCGCCGCATCATGGGCATGGTGATCTCAGAGGCCCTGTGCATCGGCCTGATCGGTGCGGCCGGCGGGGTCGTGCTGTCCTTCGCCGCCACCCAGATCATCGGCCAGCTGCCCAGCCTGGTCGGCATCCTCAACCCGACGTACACCTCCGACGCGTTCTGGCGGGCGCTCTACACCGCGGGGCTGATGAGCCTGCTCGGCGGCCTCTACCCCGCGGCCCGCGCGGCCCGGCTGGCCCCGATCGAGGCGCTGCGCCGTGAGTAGCGCCGAGCAGCCGGCGGTCGCCGCGCGCGGCCTGGCGAAGGAGTTCGACGGCGGCCTGGTGCGCGCGCTTGCAGGCATCGATCTCATTGTCGGAAAGGGAGAAAGTGTTGCGGTGACCGGGCCGTCCGGCTGTGGCAAGTCGACCCTGGTGCACCTGCTCGCGGCGCTCGACGAGCCGACGGCCGGCACCGTCGAGGTGTTCGGCGAGAACCTGGCGACGCTGCGCGACCCGGCCCGGTTCCGGCGGCACCGGGTCGGCGTGGTGTTCCAGCTGCACAACCTGCTGCCGCAGCTCAGCGCCCAGCAGAACGTCGAGATCGCCATGTTCGGCGTCATCCGCGACCGGCGGATGCGGGCCGAACGGGCCCGACGGCTGCTGGCCGACGTGAACCTGGCCGGCCGGGAGAACCGCGGCCCGACCCGGCTCTCCGGCGGTGAGCGGCAGCGGGTCGCGATCGCCCGGGCGCTGGCCAACGAGCCGCCGCTGCTGCTGGCCGACGAGCCGACCGGCAGCCTGGACAGTGCCTCGGTGACGCGGGTGATCGAGCTCTTCGGCAAGCTGCGCCGGGAACGCCCGGAACTCGCCGTGGTGCTGGTGACGCACGACGACCGGGTCGCGGCGTCGGCCGACCGGATCGTGCAGATGCGCGACGGCAGGATCGTGTAGCAGGCCCGTGCGCCGGCTCAAGCGGCGAAGGCGATCGGGGCGTCCGCCTCCTGCGTCGGGTTCAGCGACGCCTGGGTCACCGAGACGATGCAGGCCTGTTTCGCGCCGCAGACGATGTTGTTGGCCCCGAACGGCCCGCGCAGCACCGGCAACCGCACGGTCAACTCCCCCGCCGGGCCCGCCGTGACCGCGAGCATGGTGGCGAGGTTGCAGTCTCCCGGGCCGGTCGCGGTGCCCTTCTGCGCGCATTCGATGACCTGCAGCGCCTCGCCCGGGGTGAAGCCCGCCGCGACCACCTGCACCTGCTGCTGATCGCGCAGGCCGGTGCTCGGGGTGATCCGTACCCGTGGCTGGCCGGCCGGTGCCGAGGCGGCCGGTGTCGTGGCGGACGGTGTCGTGGCGGACGACGGCGGCGGGGCGGTGGTGCGGACCACCACGGTCGAGCCGCTGCCGCCGCAGGAGCAGAGCAGCAGCACGGTGGCCAGCAACCGGGGATGCACCTCGCCCGTCCCTTCGTCGCGTCCGAGGGGCACAGCATGGCGCCCGGCAGGCGCCCGGCGCCAGAGCCGGTCGTCCCGGCTACCGCAGCGCCGGTTCGCCGGTGACCAGCTGCAGCAGGGCGAGGCCGTAGGCCTCCTCGGCGTCGGAGTGGCGGACGGTGGCCGGTTCCCCGTTCACCGACAGCTCGATCTGCCACTCGCCGTCGAACCGGCGCAACGCGCGGAACGTCCCGGCCAGCAGCTCGCGCAGCTGTGTCTCGCGCGGCAGCCACAGCGCGTCCTGGTCGTCGACCGAGTCCAGCGCCCACTCGGTGGTGCCGTTGAAGCCGATCACCCTGCGGTCACCGAGCCGGTGCACCTCGACGGTCATCTCGCTCAGCACGAAGACGTCGGCGTCCATTCCCCGGTCGACCACCACGAACCGGTCCCCCGAACTCGGAAGCCAGCGCACGCCGGCGTCCCGCAGCAGGCGCGCGGTCTGGACTGAGATCACCCGTCCAGTAGTACACGCCGTCCATCCGGTGCGGGTAGGCATCGGCGACTTCTGCACGTTTCTACCGGCATTTGGGTTTTATCGGTGTTATCTTTCCCCGCGTCCGGTGCCCCGTCCCCCCGAGAAGGTGGCCGTGAACGCCCATCCCGTCGTCATGTTCGAATTCATCGCCGCGGACCAGCAGCGGCTGTGCGATTTCTACCGGACGGTGTTCGGCTGGGAGTACGACGTGCAGGGCGGATTCGCCTACGTCCACTTCCCGCCGGCCACGGTGACCCTGCTCGGCGGGATCGGGCAGGCCAAGCCCGACGTGCCCGGCTGGCAGCCCGGTCGCAGCTTCTACCTGGCCACCGAGGACCTGGAGGCCAGCCTGGCCGCGGTGATCGCGGCCGGTGGTGAGGTCACCGTGCCGGTCACCGACGTCGACGGCTACCGCTTTGCGATGTTCACCGACCCGGAACAGAACCTGGTCGGCCTGCTGCAGTACACCGAACGCCACTAGATCTGCCCCGACAACCCCCTGAGGAAACGAGTAATGGCTTATCTGAATCCCGTTCGCCTGGCCTTCGCCGGTCGCTTCCAGGCCGACGTGTCGACCGTCAACAATGACGTCCGGCACTACGACGACGCGACCTTCATCCCGAGCTTTCAGGAATTGCAGACGCCCACCGAGCAGAACGGCTGGTGGAACCCGACCGGCTCCGGTGCGTACCGGTTCGTCGACTGCCGGATCACCGGCGCCGGGTACGCCGACGGCAGCTGGGTGTCGAACCCCGAGCAGGATCGTGCGGTCGGCCTGGTGGTGGCCGGCGCCGGCGACCGGACCGCCGGCAAGCTGGTCGACCTGGACCCGCAGTGGCAGGTCGCCTCGGCGCCCTGGGGGTTGGCCGTCCGGCTGCTCTCCGGCGGCGACCAGGTGCTGGCCGGGGAGTACAAGAGCAACGCCTTCCGCGACCTGTGGTTCAGCCGGATGGTGACCAACCCGCCCCAGCAGGGGGACGCGATCGCCTCCGCGACGTTCCAGTCCGTGCTCGAGGGCGTCGTCTTCGACGAGGCGATGCTGACCCGCAGCCAGGTGCTGCGCGAGCTGCAGGCCGCCACCTCCGGCGACCGGCTGTCGATCCGGTTCGCCACGTTCGGCTACGACGGCTCGGCCACCTCGCCCACCTTCACCCTGGGCACCATGATCGGCACCATCGGCCCCTACCTGGACGGCGAACCGGAATCGTTCGTCTTCGGTCGCCGGTTCGCGCCGGCCTCCGGCTTCAGCTCCTACGGCGCCAACGTCACCTACTTCTCCGGCCTGCTGGACGGCGCCTCGAAGACGCTGCTGCTCGACCTGTCGAACGCGCTGCAGACCAGTGACGCGCGCGGCACCCAGCTCGACATCGGCACCCTGTCGGCCGGCGTGCTGACCGACGACACGGTGCTGGAGAACACCCCGGTGACCGCGGACAACGCCCAGGTCTTCGGCGAGATCGACTACCTGCAGGCCGACTGGCTGCAGAAGACCGGCGGGGTGGTCGCGCTGCCGCTCACCGACGACCAGTTCGCCGTGGCCCAGCAACACCCGCTGGCGCTGTTCTACGATGCGCCGTTCAACCCCGGCGGCAACGGCGAGGGCGAGGGTCTCGGCGTGGTGGCGATCCGCGAGACGCTGGGCGGCCTGCTGGTCGAGGCCGAGCCCGTCGTGCACCGGATCGATGCCGGCGACAGCTCGCCGGTCACCTTCTGGGGGGCCCGCTACGGCGAGCCGCTGGACGACCAGCAGCTCGCCGTCCGCCAGCTCGGCAGCATCCCGGGACAGGGCGGCAGCGGGGCGCCGGATCCGAAGGTGGACAACATCCCGATCCCGAACATGGGCGTCCCGGAGGCCGCGCTGACCGTGCCGACCGGGCTGACCCTGAGCAAGGGGCAGGCCCAGGGTGACCTGGTCGCCGGCAACCCCGACAACCCGCGCGGCTACCTCGACGGCCAGGTCTACCTGGTCGACTTCCGGCTCCCCGGCCAGGGCAACAACAACCGCCAGCCGTTCGACTTCGTCGCGATCCACGTCCGCGACGCCTTCGTGGTGCCCGAGCACCCCACCTGGGCCGACGTCCAGCCGGTGCTCACCCAGTTCGGCAACCTGTACCCGATCATGAGCAAGGGCTTCATCGACCTGTCGAACGAGGCGTCGGTGTTGAAGAACCGGCAACTGCTGCTGCTCGCCTTCACCCGTCCGGTCACCGATCCGAACTACATGCCGGTGACCCGCGACCTCTCCGAGCCGAAGCGGCAGATGCTGATCAAGTACCTCAGCGAGCCGGTGCAGGACATCCAGTCGTCCGCCGAGGTGCCGGGCCACCGCCCGGTCGGCACGTCGCTGGCCGCCGCCGCACCCGCCCAGCCGGCAGACCCGTACGGCGACGGCCCGGTCTTCGACTCGCCGGTCGACAGCAAGACCCGCTTCGCCGAGAACTTCCTCCGGGCCGGCCGCGGCTCCCAGAGCTCCTGATCCAGAAAGGCAGAACCACATGCTTGCCGTTCAACCCGCGCGGATCCAGGCGGTCCGCTCCGCCTCCGTCGCCGCCGATCTCTACCCCAGCCTGCAGTCGGCGATCGAGCTCGAACACGCGACCCTGCCGCCGTACCTCACCGCGCTGTACTCCATCAAGCAGGGCCACAACCTGGAGGCAGCCCAGATCATCGGCTCGGTGTGCGGCGAGGAGATGCTGCACATGGCCATCGCCTGCAACCTGATGAACGCCATCGGGGGCAGCCCCGACATCGACAATCCGCTGTTCATCCCGGCCTATCCGGGACCGCTGCCGATGGGCGTCCGGTCCGGCCTGACGGTCGGCCTGGAGAAGCTCACCCGCCGGCTGGTGCACGACGTGTTCATGTCGATCGAGGAACCAGAGCAGCCGCTGGACATCCCGGTGACCGCCGCGCCGGCCGGATACCAGCTGCTGGCGACCGAACCGCCGAGCTTCGCCACCATCGGCGACTTCTACCACGCGATCGCCGAGAAGCTGGTGGAGTTCGGCCCCAGCGTGATCACCGGTGACCCGGCCAAGCAGGTGTCGGACCCGCGCTGGTACCCGGAGACCGAGCTGTTCCCGATCCTCACCCTGGACGACGCGCTGCGCGGCATCGACATCATCGTGGAGCAGGGCGAGGGCACCACGACCTCGCCGCTGGACCTCGAGGGGCAGCTCGCGCACTACTACCGGTACGCCGAGCTGGTCTACGGCCGGCGCCTGATCCAGACCGACACCGAGCCGGGCTGGGCCTACGCCGGCGCGTTCATCCCGATCGAGCAGGCCGGGGTGTGGGACATCGTCACCGATGCCAAGGCGGCCGACTACCCGCCGGACAGCCATGCCCGGGTGCTCGCCGACGCGTTCAACGCCGCCTACACCCAGCTGCTGCGCTGCCTGCACCGCACGTTCAACGGCGAGACCGATGCGCTCTCGATGGCGATCAGCGTGATGGTCGAGATGCACCTGACCGCGCAGAAGCTGGTGGCCACGCCGGTGCCGGGCACCTCGCAGTACGCCGCGCCCACGTTCGAGTACAGCCCGGGCGCCAGCGGCTGACCTCAGCTCGAACGGGTGCTCCCCGGCGCCGACGACGGCGCCGGGGAGGCCGGCGGCCGGGCAGCACTGGAGGTGCCACCGGCCGGGCCATTGCCGGACGGCGCGTTCGGCCGGGTCGGCGTGCCGCCGCCGCTGGAGGTGCCACCGGCCGGGCCGCTGCCGGCCGTGGTGCCACCGTTCGAGCCGTTCCCGGCCTGGTTGCCGTTCGAGTACGAGTTGCCGCTGCCGTAGGAATTGCCGTTCGAGTAGCCGTAGCTGTTGTACGAGCCGGTGGGCGCCACGCCGCTGCTCAGGCAGAGCGTCACCGTGCTGCCGGCGGTGGCGATCTGGGGGCCGTAGTAACCGACGGTGCCCTTGGGCTCGCCGCTGCCGCAGACCACCGTCGACACCGAGCCCTTCAGCCCGACCGAGGCGAGCTCGGCGAGCGCGTCGGCGGGCTGCTTGCCGGCCAGCTGCGGCACGGTGACCGGGTTCGGCACGTCGGTCGGCGAAGGCCACTGCCACTGCTGGGACTGCAGGGACGGGCCGTAGGCGTCCAGCCAGAAGGTGGAGGCGTAGGCACCGAAGACGTCCGCGCCGTTGTTGGACACCTCCGCCGGCAGGCCCGACACGGTGGCGATCGGATTGGTCGGGTTGACCAGGGCGGCGGCCGAGACCAGGCTCGGGGTCACCCCGACGAACCACAGCGCGGAGTTGCCGTTGCCGCTGTCGTTGTTGGTGCCGGTCTTCGAGGCGACCGGGCTGCCGCCGTCGGCGTACCAGTTGCGGAAGTACGAGCCGGCGGTTCCCTTGTAGCTGTTGGTGTCCGCGGTCATCATCTGCAGCATGGTGCGTGCCACCTGCGGGCTGAACTGCTGGCTGCAGGCCGGCTTGTGATAGCCGACCGGCTTGCCGGTCGCGTCGGTCAGCGACAGGATCGGGTCGGCCGGGCAGAAGCTGCCGTCGTTGGCCATGGCCGCGTACGCCGCGGTGAGCTGCAGGGCCGAGGTCGAGGACACGCCGAGGGTGAAGGTCGACTGGTGCTGGCCGACCACGTCCTGGGCGACGGTGTTGCCGTCGGAGTTCTTGTTGTTCAGCGCGTCCATGCCGAGCCCCAGCGCGGTCTGCACGATCGGGGCGAGGTTGCAGCCGAAGAGCTGGTCCTCCATGCCGACGAAGTAGGTGTTCACCGACTCCGGCAGCGCGTCGGACAGCGGCAGGGTGGCGGCGTAGTTGCCGGCGTTGTGCACCACGTACGGCTGGGTGTACTGGTCGGTCGGGCAGTTGCGGACGGTGTACGGATCGCCCGTGGTGAGCGTGAAGTTCGGCTGCACGCCGAGCTTGAGCGCGGTCAGCGTGGTGAAGTACTTGTACGTCGAGCCGGAGCCGGCGTAGGCGTCGGTGAACAGCGGCAGCGTGGTCTGGCCGGCGTTCACGCCGTAGTGCCTGCTGGTGATCATGGTCGTCACGTGCCCGGTCTTCGGGTCGACCGAGGGCATCACCAGGGCGGTCGGCGAGCTCGGGTTCAGGCTGGTGTTCCAGACCGCGCGCTGGCCGTTGTTCTGCAGCGAGACGTCGAGGCTGGTGACGATCTTCAACCCGCCGGTCTCGATGGTCTGCTGGCTCAGGCCGCCGACGTCCTGCAGCCAGCGCACCGCGTAGTCGCAGAAGAAGCCGGCGTTCAGGACCGCCGGCGAGGCGCTGCTGCAGCCGCGCTGCTGCACCGGCGGCTTGCTGCTGGACAGGCCGAGCGGCACCGCGAGGTCGCGGGCCAGTGCCGCCGCGGAGAGCTTGCCGTTGGCCTGCATGTTCTGCAGCACCTGGTTGCGCCGGTTCAGCGCCGCGGTCGGGTTGACGAACGGGTCGAGCGCGGACGGGCTCTGCACCAGCCCGACCAGCATCGCGCCCTGCGGCACGGTGAGCTTGGCCGCGGGACGGTGGAAGTAGGTCTCGGCGGCCACCTGGATGCCGTAGGAGTTCTCGCCGAAGAACGCGATGTTGAAGTAGTCGTCGAGGATCTGGCTCTTGGTGTAGCGCTTCTCCAGGTCGATCGCGCACTTGGCGTCCTGCACCTTGCGGTCGAGCGTCTGGTTGATGGCCGCGGTCCGCTCGGCGTCGGTGTTCGCCTGGTAGTAGCGCACCTGCTTGACGTACTGCATGGTCAGGGTCGAGCCGCCCTGGGTGCTGCCGCCCCCGCCGCTGTCGTTCACCGCAGCCCGGACCAGGCCGCGCAGGTCGACCCCGTGGTGGGAGTAGAACCGCCGGTCCTCGGTCGAGATCAGCGCGTCCTGCACGTGCTGCGGTATCTGGCTGAGCGGCACGTCCTGCCGGTTCTGCGCGTAGAGCCGGGCGATCGCGGTGGTGCCGTCGGAGGCGTAGATGGTGCTGGTCTGCGCGGCCGGGGTGATGGTCAGGTCACAGGCGGTGTTGAGGAACTGCCCGGCCGCCTTGGAGGCGACCACGCCCGCGCCGCCGACGAAGGGCAGCACCATCCCGGCCGTCAGCGCCCCGGCGAGCGCCGCTGCGCCGAGCAGTTTCGCGACCAGCAGGGCCGCCGGACGGTGGGTGATCCGAGAAGGTGGCATCACCGACATTGTGACGAGCCGGTCCTGTACAGAAGGTAAGCGCTCTCGGCGGCCGCTCAGCCGCGGCCGTCGCCAGCGCCGATGCCCCGCCCGGTGGCCGGGCAACGGCGATCACTGGGTCGGGCTGCTCA
>Ga0335073_10003315_pt1 | contig 22395 bp, 17 predicted proteins | sample Lox_Sample_22_FD_207093 | JGI IMG/M metagenome (GOLD analysis project Ga0335073, IMG submission 207093) | Soil microbial communities from Loxahatchee National Wildlife Refuge, Florida, United States - Lox_Sample_2.2 | ecosystem: Environmental > Terrestrial > Soil > Wetlands | place: USA... | reverse complement strand
AGAATGTCAGCCGCCGCCGCTTCATCGTCGGCGCCGGCGGGCTGGTCATCGCGGCGCAGTTCATCTCGCTCAAGTCGTTTGCGGAAATGCATGAAGACTACAAGACGGGTGCCGGTGCGATGCCGCATGGCGTGGTGACCGACCCGCATGTCTTCGTGACGATCGACAAGAACGGATTGGTCACCATCATCGCGTCGCGCGCCGAAATGGGAACCGGTGCCGCACGCACCACGCTGCCTCTGATCGTCGCTGACGAGCTCGAGGCGGACTGGTCGCGCGTCCGCATCAAGCAATCCCCGGGCAACGAGGAAAGATACGGCAACCAGGACACGGACGGCTCTCGCAGCATCCGCCATTTCATTCAGCCGATGCGCCATATCGGCGCCTCGGTGCGCCTGATGCTGGCGATGGCGGCCGCCAAGCATTGGGGCGTTGATGTCAGCGACGTCGAGACGAAGAACCACGAGATCATCAACAAGAAGACCGGTGCAAAGATCGGCTATGGCGCGGTCGCCGTCGAGGCCATGGCGCTGCCGGCTCCGTCGGCCGACCAGGTGACGCTGAAGACAGCGGACCAGTTCCGCTACATCGGCAAGGGCACGATCAAGCCGGTCGATCAAAAAGACATCATCATGGGCAAGGCCATCTATGGCATCGACGCCAAGGTGCCCGGGATGAAATTCGCCGTGGTCGCCCGACCGCCGGTGTTCGGCGGCAAGATGGTGTCTTACGATGCCACCGCCGCGATGAAGGTGCCGGGCGTCGAAAAGGTCGTCGTCATCGAGGGCACGCCGGCTCCGGCGAAGTTCGCGCCGCTCGGCGGCGTCGCCGTGGTGGCCAAGAACACCTGGGCCGCGATGCAGGGCCGCGACGCACTCAAGATCACTTGGGATGACGGCCCGCACGCCGTCTACGATTCGGCGACCTACCGGACGCAGATGGAAGAGACCGCGCGCAAGCCCGGCCTCGTCGTGCGCAATGACGGCGATGCCGAGAAAGCGCTGGCCTCGGCGGCCAAGGTCGTCACCGCCGAATACTACCTGCCGCACATTTCGCATGCGCAGATGGAGCCGGTCAGCGCGACGGCGCACTTCGCCGATGGCAAGCTAGAGGTGTGGGCGCCGCTGCAAAGCCCCGGCGGAACGCGGGACGAGCTGGCGAAGAAGCTCGGCATCAAGCCGGAAGACGTGACCGTGCACGAGTTGCTGCTCGGCGGCGGCTTCGGACGCAAGTCGAAATGCGACTACGCCATCGAAGCGGCCTTGCTGTCCAAGGCGGTAGGGGCGCCGGTCAAAGTCATCTGGACGCGCGAGGACGACATCCAGCATGACTTCTTCCACACGGTGTCGGTGGAACGGATCGATGCTGGGCTGGATCAGAGCGGCAAGGTGGTCGCCTGGCGCCATCGCAGCGTCGCGCCGACCATCTTCGCGCTGTTCGTGCCCGATCCGAAGCACGAATCGGCGCTCGAGATGGGCATGGGGCTGGTCGACAACCCCTTCGACATCCCCAACCTGCGCTGCGAGAACGGCGAGGCCGAGGCGCATACGCGCATCGGCTGGTTCCGCTCGGTGTCGAACATTCCGCACGGCTTTGCGGTGCAGTCCATGGTGGCGGAGATCGCGCAGGCCGCCGGCCGCGACCCCAAGGACATGTTGATCGAGCTGATCGGGCCGCCGCGCATCGTCGATCCGCGCAAATCGCAGGACGTCAAGGACTTCTGGAACTACGGCGATCCCTTCGAGTCCTATCCGATCGACACGGCGCGGCTGCGCGGCGTCGTCGAGCTCGCAGCTGAGAAATCCGATTGGGGTAAGCCGCTGCCGCCCCGGCACGGGCGCGGCATTGCGGTGCATCGCAGCTTCTTGACCTATGTCGCCACGGTCGTGGAGGTGGCCGTGGACGAGAAGGGCAAGCTCACCGTGCCGCGCGTCGTGACGGCGGTGGACGCCGGCTTCATCGCCAATCCCGAACGCGTCCATTCGCAAATGGAAGGCGCGGCGGTGATGGGCTATGCGCTCGCCCGCTATGGCGAGATCTCGTTCAAGAACGGGCGCGCCCAGCAGGGCAACTTCGACACCTACAAGGTGACCCGCATCAACGAGTCCCCGGCTCAGACGGAAGTGCATATGGTTCCGCACGGCCTCGACGTGCCGTCGAGCGGCATCGGCGAGCCGGGCGTACCGCCGTTCGCGCCGGCGCTCTGCAACGCGATCTTCGCCGCTTGCGGCAAGCGCATCCGGAGCCTGCCGATCGGCGATCAGTTGTCGACGTAAGGCAGGAATTGGTGCCGGGCAGGTTCGCCCGGCACCTTCCGCACCAGCCCAACGAAGGCTTCAAACGCCTGGCAGCTTCAAGACCGAAGCTGCCAGGCGATCTCCTCACCGGCGAGGAAGGGGCGCAGCGGCCCGGCGGCGGTCGGCACGGTTTGCGGCACGCGCCAGGAGCGGCGCGCCAAGGTGATGCGCTGCTCATTGGCCGGCAGCCCGTAGAAACGCGGGCCGTTGAGCGCGGCGAAGGCCTCGAAGCGTTCGAGCGCCTGCTCTTCGGCGAAGACGCCGGCATAGAGTTCGAGCGCGGCCGGCGCCGCGAAAATGCCGGCACAGCCGCAATCGCGCTCCTTGTCGGCGACGGGATGCGGCGCGGTGTCGGTGCCGAGGAAGAATTTGGCGCTGCCGGAGGTCGCGGCGCGGCGCAGCGCCAGACGATGCGTCTCGCGCTTCGCTACCGGCAGGCAATACAGATGCGGCCGGAGGCCGCCCGAGAACAGCGCGTTGCGGTTGATGAGGAGATGGTGCGGCGTGATGGTGGCAGCGAGCGTGTCGCCCGCGCTTTCGACGAACGCGACCGCTTCGCTGGTGGTGATGTGCTCGAGCACGATCTTGAGCTGGGGCAGGCGGCGCATCAGCGGCGCCAGAATCCGCTCGATGAACACCGCTTCGCGGTCGAAGACGTCGATCGCAGGATCGGTCACCTCGCCATGGACGAGGAGCGGCATGCCGAGCGCCGCCATGCGCTCGAGCACGCGATAGGTCTTGGCGATGTCGGTCACGCCCGCCGCCGAATTGGTGGTGGCGTGCGCGGGGTAGAGCTTCACCGCGGCAAAGAGCCCGGCGCGGCGGCCGCGCTCGATCTCGTCGGCATCGCTGTCATCGCTGAGATAGGCGGTCATCAGCGGCGTGAAGTCGACACCGGGCGGCAGCGCCGCCAGGATGCGGCGGCGATAGGCTTCGGCCGCGGCCATTGCCGTCACCGGCGGCACCAGATTCGGCATGATGATGGCGCGGGCGAAGCTGCGCGCGGTGAACGGCAGCACCGCTTCCAGCAGAGCGCCATCGCGCAGATGGACGTGCCAGTCATCGGGGCGGCGCAAGGTGATGGTGTCGGTGGCCAAGGTGCCTCGTCTCGGTGGCTGCGATCGGTTGCGGGCGCGCGCCACGTTACCGGGCAGGAACGCGGCTTGCCAGGGCAAACCGCGGCGGCGTGACGCTCGCCGGTGGGCTTGCTATATCTGGTTCGGACAAGGGATCGGAGGACGTCATGACCGCCTGCATCGTCGGCTGGGCCCATTCGCGTTTCGGCAAGCTCGAACAGGATCTCGAAGCGCTCATCGTCAAGGTGTCGGTCGAAGCGTTGCGCGACGCGGGCATGGAGCCCAAGGATATCGACGCGATCTTTCTCGGCACGATGAATGCCGGCTTCCAGCGGCAGGAGTTTCCGGCATCGCTGGTGCTGCAGGCCGATCCAGCCTTCCGCTTCAAGCCGGCGACGCATGTCGAGAATGCCTGTGCCACCGGCTCTGCCGCGATTCACCAGGGCTTGAGTGCAATCGCCGCCAAAACGGCACGCAACGTTCTCGTCGTCGGCGTCGAGAAGATGACCGAGGTCACCGGTCCGCAGGTCGGCGAGATCCTGATCAAGGCCTCCTATATCAAGGAGGAGGGCGCCATCGAAGGCGGCTTTGCCGGCGTCTTCGGCCGCATCGCGCAGATGTATTTCCAGCGCTATGGCGACAAGTCCGACGCGCTCGCCCGCATCGCCGCCAAGAACCACAAGAACGGTTCGGCCAATCCGCTGGCACAGCTGCAGAAGGATCTGGGCTACGAGTTCTGCCGCACCGTCTCGGAGAAGAATCCGCTGGTGGCGGGGCCGTTGCGGCGCACGGACTGCTCGCTCGTCTCCGACGGCGCGGCGGCGCTGGTGCTCACCGATGTCGAAACGGCGCTGACCTGCGACAAGGCGGTGGTGTTCCGCGCCGCCGAGCAGGTGAACGATTTCCTGCCGATGAGCCGGCGCGACATCGTCGCCTTCGAAGGCCCCGAGCTCGCTTTCAAGCGCGCGCTCGCCACCGCCAAGGTCGGGCTCGACGATCTCGGCTTTGCCGAGGTGCATGACTGCTTCACCATCGCCGAGCTGCTGATCTACGAGGCGATGGGTCTGGCGCCGAAAGGGCAGGGGGAGCGCGTGTTGCTCGAGGGCCGGGTCGACAAGGACGGCAAGCTGCCGGTCAACCCGTCGGGCGGGCTCAAGGCGAAGGGCCATCCGGTCGGCGCGACCGGCGTTTCCATGCATGTGCTCGCCTCGATGCAGCTCACCGGCACGGCGGGCGGCATCCAGGTAAAGGAACCGCGCCTCGGCGCCATCTTCAACATGGGCGGCGCGGCGGTGGCCAATTACGCCAGCGTGCTCGAGCGGCTGCGCTAGGAGCCGCGCCATGGCTGAGGTGAAAGCGCTGCTGCTGCGCGAGACCGAGGGCAAGGTCCGCGCCGCGATCGAGCGCATCGACGAAGGCGCGCTGCCGCCCGGCGAGGTGACCGTCGCGGTCGAATACTCGACGCTCAACTACAAGGACGGTCTCATCCTCAACGGCCTCGGCCGCCTGGTGCGCACCTATCCGCACGTGCCGGGCGTCGACTTCGCCGGCACCGTTGAGCGCTCGGACGCGCCCGCCGTCAAGCCCGGCGACAAGGTGGTGCTGACCGGCTGGCGCGTCGGCGAGGTGCAGTGGGGCGGCTATGCCGAGAAGGCGCGGGTCAAGGCGGGACAGCTGGTCAAGCTGCCCGAGGGGCTCAGCGCCAAGCGCGCCATGGCGATCGGCACGGCGGGCTTCACCGCGATGCTGGCGGTGATGGCGCTCGAAGAGCACGGATTGGCGCCGGCGAAGGGCGACGTGCTGGTGACGGGCGCCGCGGGCGGCCTCGGCAGCGTTGCCGTCGCCGTGCTGGCGAAGCTCGGCTATCGCGTCATCGCCTCGACCGGCCGGTCCGAGCAGCATGGCTATCTATCGTCGCTCGGCGCCGCCGGCTTTATCGATCGTGCCGAGCTGGCGAAGCCCCCCTCCCGCCCGCTCGATGCCGAGCGTTGGGCGGGCGCCATCGACGCCGTGGGCAGTACCACGCTGGCGAGCCTGCTGACGCAGCTCAAATACGGCGCCAGCGCCGCGTCGTGCGGCCTTGCCGGCGGCAATGATTTGCCGGCGACCGTCATTCCCTTCCTGCTGCGCGGCGTCAATCTGCTCGGCATCGACAGCGTGATGTGCCCGGTCGAGCGGCGGAAAGTCGCCTGGTCGCGGCTCACCCGCGATCTGCCGATGGAGAAGCTCGACGCACTCACCGAGACGGTGCCGCTCGAGGCCCTCCCGGCCCTCGCACAGAAGATCCTGAAGGGCGGCGTGCGGGGCCGTATCGTCGTCGACCTGCGCGCCTAGTGGCATCCCATTTCCAAGCAATTTTCGGATATTTAACATAGCGTTATCCGTTCTGCGCGAAGATGCGTGCTGGAGTTCACGCGCAGGCCAGGGATGACCGCAACGAAGACACCGTCCGCCGCCGTCCTTGTCGTGGACGACGACGAAGTCATGCGGGACCTGCTGCGGCGGGTTCTGGAGCGGTCGGGCTTCGCGGTGATGACCGCGAGCGACGGCCGCGACGGTGTCGAGAGCCTCAAGCGCCATGATGTCGACGTGACCATCACCGACATTGCCATGCCGGTGATGGACGGTATCGAAATGATCCGATCGCTGATCGCCGAACGGCCCAATATCCGGATCATCGCTGTCTCCGGGGTCGATGATTGGGACAACCATCTCAACACCGCCCGCCGCCTCGGCGCCAAGGCGGTGCTGAGAAAGCCGGTCAGCGGCGCCGAGTTGGTCAGCACCGTGCAGCGCGTGCTGAAGGCGGCGGGATAATCATGCGGCCGAGCGCGAGCGATCTGAGAGGCAGGGCCCGCGATCTGCGCTGCCGCGCCGAAGCGGTGCTGCAGGAACAGATCCGTGCGCAGCTGCTGGAGCTGGCCGACTATTACGACGGCATCGCCGAGGATCTGGAGCCCCTCCCGAGCATCGCAATCCGGCAGCTTACCAGCGCCTGATCGCCGTCTCCGCGGCTCGCGCTTGGCGCGATTTCCGCAAATTTAACCATCGCCTGCGACGCTCTGGCGCAACCCCGGCGCCGCTATGGCTCGCGGCACGGCGATCCTTAAAAACATTTTATTCTGAGAATGCAGATAGATATGGCAGTATCCTCAACTAAAGCCTATAACTGCGGTGCAGTAGGCGTTCAACCTCCTCGTGAGGGACGAGAGCGGAATGGGCGCAGGTGACCATGACTGAAGCAGGACTCTCCCGGCGCAGGCTCTTGCGCCTTTTGGCCGCGACCGCGCTCGGAGCGGGCGGCGTTGGCTTGGCGCCGAAAGCGTTTGCCGAGGCGGTGCTGGCGCGCGCGCAAAAACCCCATCTCGTCGTGCTCGACCCCGGCCATGGCGGCATCGATCCCGGTTGTATCGGCTGCACCGGCGTTTATGAGAAGGACATCGCCTTCTCGACGACGCGCGAGGTGGCGCGCCTCCTCGAGGCGAGCCGGCGCTATCACGTCCGTCTGACCCGCACCGACGACGAGTTTATCGCCCTTGAGGACCGCGTCGCCTTTGCCCGCTCGGTCGGCGCCGATCTTTTCCTGTCGATTCATGCCGATGCTTTGCCCGAATCGGGCGCGCGCGGCGCTTCGGTCTTCACGCTGTCGGAGAAGGCGTCGGACAAGGAGGCCGCCGCTCTGGCGGCCCGCGAGAACAAGTCCGACCTCGTCGCCGGCATCGATCTCTCGCGGCACGAGCCGGTGGTGAGCGAGATCCTGTTCGATCTGGCGCGCCGGCAGACCAACAACCTGTCGATCCGACTCGCCCGCGACGTTGTGTCCGAGCTTGGGCACGAGGTGCGGATGCTGAACAACAGCCATCGCTCGGCCGGATTCGCGGTTCTCAAGGCGCCCGACATCCCCTCGGCGCTGGTCGAGCTCGGCTGTCTCTCCAACAAGGAAGAGGATCGGCTGCTGCAGCAAGCGCCTTACCAGCGCAAGCTCGCGAGCGGCCTGGTGCGCTCGATCAACGATTATTTCGATTTCTCGACAAAGGCTTAGCCCAAGCCTGAGGGGTGGCGCGGGCCGTCGTCGGACCGCAGCGGTAGAAGTCATGCGGATGGCCCGCCAAAAAAAACGCGCCAGCGCGAAGAAAAAAGAATCGCCATTAACCATTTCTTGACGAAGCGGGCCTTACTGTCACCCTCGCGATGCAGGTCCTTCGGGCCGCGTATCGCAAGTCCTTCGGGCTTTTCCTCCCTGAACTTGGGCCGCACCTCGGTGCGGCCCTTTTTCTTTCGGCGCACTCTTAGTTCGGGCCGAGGCCGCTTCCGGCGGGATCGTTGTTCTGTGCTATAAGTTCCGCAGCCGGATGGGCGACGGGGCCGAAGGATCATGCGCAAGCTCGGGATGGTGCTGGTGGTGATGGCGCTCGGTGCGTGCAGCTTCGTCAGCATCGCCGATCGCTACGGCAACCAATATGGCAACTGGTACAATCCCGGCGGCAATTTCACCTGGCAGCTCGATCTCTGCCAAAAGCAGATGGAGACGCAGTCAGTTCCGGCGATGGACCGGAAACTGGCGATGCGCTGCTGCATGCGCGACCACGGCGTCCCCGTGAACAGCGCGGTCGGCTGCACCGCCTAGCCACGAGGCAGACGGCCGTCGCTCCTGCCCGTCTCGTGCCGGGGGATGATCGCCGGCGCTATCGCCCGGGGGCGCGGTAGCTGACGCTCTTCGCCAGCGCCTGATCGACTTCCTCGACGGTCATCAGCGCGGTCGTCCGCGTGCGAACCAGGCCCGAGGCGCTGACGGCAATCGACATCGCCGCCACGGCGCCGATATTGGGCGCGTCGACGATGACGAAGACGTCATCCTCGCCGAGACCGTAATAGATGGCTTCGAGCCTGCCGCCGATTCCCTCCACGGCTTGGGCGACCGCGTTTCTGCGCCCCGACGCCTTGTCCTTTTGCAGGCCTTTCAAGCCTTCCGCGGTGTACGACGCCTGGATGAGATATTTCGGCATTGTCTCCTCCCGTCGTTGCCGGCTTCGGCGGTTCGCGCCGCCGCGCGAAACATGCGCGGAACCGAATATGCGGAGGATAGCACTCGCCGGCGCGCGAAAGTGCGCGATCTCGTTGACGCTTTGGGACAGCGATGACCGCGCCGACGGCGCGCAACGACACGACGCGCCGCGCGCGCTTCCGCTTAGCATTTTGGGCAACCGCCGACCCCGCGAGGCCATGGCTCGGGAACCGGCGCTCCACTGCTGCTTGAATCGGCAAATGACCGGCGTGGCAGAATGGTGCTATGGTGCGCTGCGGCGTGACGCCCGGGCGTAGAGAAGCGTGCGAAACTTCGCGTTGCGCCCGAGAACGGGTCGAGCCTTGACGTCCGGCATGCCGGGGAAGGCCGATGAAGGGAGAAGCGCACGCTCGAAGCCTGCCGGCTTTTGCCGGCTACCGCACCCTGGGGTTGGTCTCGGCGGAGGGCGAGTATCGGCTTTGCCGGGCGGTGCGTGAAGCCGACGACCGGCCGGTGCTGCTCAAGGCGGCCGTGGACGGCTCCAGCCGGGCTCTCGCCGCGCTGCACCACGAGTTCACGGTCGCAAGCGTCCTCGACGTCAAAGATGCGCTTCGGGCGCTCGAATTCGTGCGCCAGCGCAATGGTTCCGCGGTCGTCTTCGAGGGATTCGCCGGCGGGTCGGTGGTCGACCTCGTCGAACAGGCACCGCTCGCGCAGCGCGTCTTCCTGGACCTCGCGGTCAAGCTGGCCGACGCGCTGGGCGAAATCCACTCGCGGCGCATCGTCCACAAGAATTTAAAGCCGTCGAACCTCCTGCTCGATCCGCGGTCGGGTGAGGTCCGCATCACGGGATTCACCATCGCCGAGCGGATGAGCGGGTTCGCCGGCGCAGCGGCGCCGACGGGCCCGCTCGAAGGGACGCTCGCCTACATCCCGCCCGAGCAGACGGGCCGGCTCAGCCGCGGCGTCGACTGCCGCAGCGATCTCTATTCCCTCGGCATCATCTTCTATCAGCTCCTCACCGGGCAGCTGCCCTTCGTCTCGGATGACGCGATGGAGCTGGTGTACTGGCACATCACCAAGCCGCCGGCGCCGCTTACCAGCCTCAATCCGGCAGTGTCGCCGGCGGTTTCGCGCATCGTGCTCAAGCTCCTGGCAAAGGATCCCGAGCGCCGATACCAGAGCGCCTATGGCCTTGCGCGCGACCTTCGACGTTGCCTCGACGAGCTCGATGCCACCGGCTCGATCTCCGACTTCGAACCGGGAGGCGAAGACATCGCGCAGGAGCTGCGCCTGCCGCAACATCTCTACGGGCGGGCAGAAGAACGCGCCCTGCTGCTCGAGACTTACGATCGCGCGGCGGCGGGCGAGCGCGCCATGCTGCTTGTGTCCGGACGCACCGGTGTCGGCAAGTCGGTGCTGGCGCATCAGCTCCTGCATCCGGCCGCCGAGCGCGGTGGCCATTTCATCGCTGGCAAGTTTGACCAGTTTCATCGCGACCTGCCGTACCGCGCCATCATCCAGGCGCTGCAGGAACTGACACGGCAATTGCTCGCCCACGGATCGGAACGCGCGGATTACTGGCGGCACCGGCTGCTCGGCGCGCTCGGCACAAATGGGCAAGTGGTTCTCCGCATCGCGCCCGAGCTGCACCTCATCATCGGCCCGCAGCCGGAAGTCCCGGAACTCGGCCTGACCGAGGCGACGGTGCGCTTCAACTTGGTGATGCGTCAGTTCTTCCGCGCGCTCGCGGGGGCCGACCATCCGCTGGTCATGTTCCTGGACGATCTGCAATGGGCGGATGGCGCGAGCCTCGATCTCGTGCGGTTGCTGATGACCGATCCGGACATCTCACATGTGATGCTCATCGGGGCCTGCCGCGAGGAGGAGCCGGAGTATCTCGGCGCCGTCAACCGGTTGCTCGATGATCTCGCAGCCTCGGGCGTCCGCACGGAGCGCATCCCGCTGGGAGAGCTCTCTCCCGGACAGGTTACGGCTTTGCTCGCCGACACGCTTCATGCCGCGTCCGACGAGCTGGCGCCGCTGGCCCAGCTCGTCTTCGCCAAGACGCGGGGCAATGCCTTCTTCGTCTCGGAATTTCTCAAGGCGCTCTACGTCGATGGTGCGCTCTCGTTCGACGGCTCATCCGGGTGCTGGCGATGGAACGCCTCTGCCGTGGGCAGCGCCAGCATTACCGACAACGTCGTCGAGCTGGTCAAGGCGCGGATGGGGACGCTCGCCGCGACGACGCGAGACGTCTTGAAACTCGGCGCGTGCATCGGCAACCGTTTCGGCGTGCGGCAACTGGCCGTCGTGGCGGAGCGCTCGGTGGACCAGATTGGCGCCGACCTCGCGCAAGCAGAGGCCGAAGAGCTCGTGACGGTAATCCAGACGAGCCCGGAAGCGGCGGTGCAGCGACCGGTCTCGGCGCTGGAAGCCGCACCCTTCACCGACCGGGCCTATCGCTTCGTTCATGACCGCATTCAACAGGCAGCCTATTCGATGATCCCCCCCGACGAGAGGCCGGCCATCCACGCCCGTATCGGCCGGCTGATCAGCGCCGCTTCGTCTCCCCAGGAGCTCGAGGACCGGCTGTTCGACGTCGTCAACCAGCTGAACGCCGCCGCGGAGGTCCTGCGAGGCGCGCAAGAAAGGACCGAACTCGCCGAGCTCAATCTGCGCGCGGCGCGCAAGGCGAAGGCCTCGGCCGCCTATGGTCCCGCGGGCAACTATGCGGCGGCAGGGCGCAGACTGATCGGCGAGGAGGGGTGGGAGACGCATTACCGCCTTGCCTTCGACCTGCACATTGAGGCGGCGGAAATCGCCTATCTCTCGGCCAACTACGAGGCGATGACCGCTTTCATCCGCATCGTGGAGGAGCGCGCAACGAACGAACTCGACCGCGCCCGGATCTTCGAGCTGCTCATCCAATATTACAACAGCAGCATGCAGTATGCGCAGGCTCTCGAAACCGGTCTCAGGGCGGTTCGCATGCTCGGCGAGCCCTTGCCGATCAATCCGCACGCGCATGATGTCGCATTGGGGCTCGTCCGCACGAAGCTCGCGCTGCGCGGCCGCTCGATCGACCAGCTGTACGCCTTGCCGGAGATGAGCGACCCTTACAAGCTGGCGGCGATGCGCATCATGATGCTGGCGGCGTCGGCGGCGTACTTTGCTCGGCCCAATGTCTTCCCGGTGATCGTGTTCCGGATGGTGCGCATGTCGATCCGCCACGGCAGCGCGGCGCTCTCGGCCTTTGCCTATGTCTGTTATGGCCTCTCCCTTTGCGCCGTCCTGGGCGACATGGATGGCGGCGTCGCTTTCGGCCGCCTTGCGCTCGCGACAGTCGAGCGCTTCGGCGCCCGCGAGCTCAATGCCAAGGTGGTTTTTCTGTTCAACGTCTTCATCCATCACTGGAAAGAGGAGTTGTCGGGCACCGCGCGTGGTTTTCTCGATGCCGCGGCGAGCGGTCTGGAGTCCGGCGATCTCGAGTACCATTCCTATAACCTCTATATGCACTGCGCTTACGGCTTCTTCGCCGGCGACGAGCTGGAAGAGTTGTTGCACAAGGTCCGCGACTTCCGCGTCGGGGTCGCGAAGCTGAAGCAGGAGAAGGTTGGCCGATTGCTGGCCATGCTCGAGCATGTGCTCGTCATGCTGCGCGGCACGCCGGCGGCCGCGGCCGGGACGGGCGACCTGCTCTTCGACGAAGACGAGCAATTCCGGCTCTGGCTCGAGCGCAAGGATTACACGTCTTTGTGCTACGGCCACTGCTTCCGCATGCTGACCCGCTACATAGCGGGCGACTACCAGGCCTGCCTCGCCAGCGCCGATGTCATCGGGCAATACTATCGCAGTCTGATGGGGCAGTTCTTCGTCCCGTTCTATCTTTTCTATCAATCGCTCGCCTATGCCGCTCTGTTGCCGAATTTTGGCGCAGCGCGGCGGCTCACCGCGCTGCGACTCTTGCGCCGCAACCGCCGCAAATTGCGGCGCTGGGCAAGCCACGCTCCCGCGAACTACCGGCACAAATTGCGGATCCTCGATGCGCAATACCTCGCGCTTCGCGGGCAACATGTCGCGGCGCTGCGCGCCTTCGATGAGGCGATCGATCTCGCCGCGACGGCGGGATTGGTGCAGGACGCGGCCCTCGCCGCCGAGCTCGCCGGCAAGTGCTGCTGGGAGCTGAACCTCCGCACGATCGCGCAAGGCTACCTTCGGCGCGCCGTCGACAACTATGCGCGTTGGGGCGCCCGCGGGCTGGCCGACCGGTTGCTCGCATACCTGGCTTCGAGCACGGGTGCGGCATTGCCGCCTCCGGCCGACCCTGCCATCGCCGCGAGCGGCGGGGCGGGCCGCGAGCTCAATCTCGATCTCGGCTCGGTCATGCGGGCGGCGCGCGCCATCTCGCAGCAAGTGGTGTTCGCCGATCTCTTGAAGAGCCTGATGGCGATCGTGCTGGAAAATGCCGGCGCAAAGCGCGGACTTCTGGTCATGCTGCGCGATGATAAGCGCCTGATCGAGGCCGAGGCGGAAGATGGGAAGCCGGTGCGGCTGCTGCACTCCGCGCCGGTCGCAGGCACCGACAAGCTGTCCGAGGCTATCCTCGATTATGCGATTCGAACCGGAGAGCCGGTCGTGCTCAACGATGCCGCCGGCAGTGGACCCTTCGTCGCCGACCGCTACGTGCGCGCCGCGCGTGCCCGTTCTGTCCTCTGCGCGCCCATCGTCAACCGCGGAAAGACCATCGCCGCGGTCTATCTGGAGAATTCGCTGGTTGCCGGCGCTTTCACGCCGGCGCGGGTGGAGTTGCTGCGACTTTTGGCGGCGCAGGCGGCGATTTCGCTGCGGAATGCCGAGCTCTACGCCGGGCTCGAGGCGTCGCTTGCCGAGCAGGTGACGCTGACCTCGGCGCACGGCCGGTTCGTGCCCAACCAGTTTCTCAACGCGTTGGGCAAGCACCGGATCACGGATGTCGACGTCGGCGACTACGTGCGCAAAACGATGACGATCCTCTTCGCCGACATCCGTGCCTACACGGCGCTCAGCGAGCGCATGGGGCCGCGCGAGACGATCCAATTCCTCAATGCCTATTTCGGCGAAGTCGAGACCGCGATCGTCAGCCATGGCGGCTTCATCGACAGCTATATCGGCGACGGCGTCATGGCGCTGTGCGAAGGCGAGGCCGACACCGCGCTGGGCGCCTCGATCGCGATCCGCGAGGCGCTCAATCGCTTCAATCTGCAACGGCGGCGCGACGGGCTGCCGGCGGTCGACGCCGGCATCGGTCTCAATACCGGCGATGTCGTGCTGGGGACGGTAGGCGGGCGCAACGCGATCCGGTGCACCGTGATCGGCGACAGCGTCAACATCGCGGCGCGCATCGAACGGCTGACCCGGTATTATGGCTGTGCTCTGCTGCTCGGCGACTCCACGGTCCGGGCGCTGCGCAATCCCTCAGCCTATCTGATACGCGCCATCGCCCGCGTGCGCGTCGCCGGGAGGTCGCAGCCGATTACCATCTATGAGAGCTTCGATGCCGATCCGCCCGAGGAGCGCGAGGCGAAGGCGGCGACCCTTGCCCTCTTCAACGCCGCCCTCATGGCTTATTACCGCCGCGATTTTGTTGACGCCGCCGTCGGTTTTGCCGGCTGTATTGCGCGCACCCCGCGCGATCGCGTTGCCAGCCTGCTCATCGAACGCTGTCAGCGCTTCGCGCGCGACGGCGTCGGCGAAAGCTGGGACGGCGTCGAAGAAGTGGTCAGCAAGTGACGCCGCGTCAGAGCCAAGTATCCGTGTACTCCGCAAATCCGACTTCGTCGATGGGCAGAATCGGCTGCCATTGACCGCTAACCGTATCGAGCCGGTTCAAAGAGCCCTGGTAATGCGCGGTCTGCTCGAAGACGATCAACGGATACTTCCAGAGCACCGCGGTGCTGGTCACCTGCCACGCCAGCGCGAGCTGATAGGCACCGGTGGCGTCAACCGCCTGGAACGTCATTTGGGTCGGATATTTCTTGCCGAATTCCCATTCCTGCCAGCCATCCTGGACGAAGTTGAAGTTCTGCTGCGGGAACATCAGGTGCAGACCGCCGGAGCGGAAATAGGCGGATGATTGCTGAAACGCGGCATGAAAGCCGATATCGAGCGAAATCTGCTGCGCCGGCGAGGAGAACTGGGCCCAGCTCCAAACCCGGTCGGGCAGCAGCCACATGCCCCAATCGTGATCGTGATAGCCGTTTGCATTCTGCAGCTGATATTGCTTGCCGGCGATCGTCACGCACCCGTCGACCGTCGCCGAGGGCATATCGACGAGCCAGCTGCTGATCTCCCAGGGGTCGTAGCCTTGCACATTGTCGGCCAGCAGCACGGGCGCGTCTGCCTGGCGATAGGTGAGGTCGAGCGTGACGTCGCCGGCGAGCGTTGCCGCGTCGATATCATAAGAGCCGTCCGGTTGGACGGCGATCGCATTGGCCCCGATGGCGACGTCGGCCTGTTGGCTGGACGCGGCGAAATCGCTGCCGGGGAAATAGTCCATCACCGTCGTTACATTGCCAGTCGCGGCGTCGAACATGGCCATGTTGAGGCTGGCCATCGCCAACCCGTCGACGTCTCCCGGGTTGGCGATGGCGAAGGTGATCATGCCCGCGAGCTGGCTTTGGGGGACGACGAAGTTGAAATACCACCATTCGACGTACCAGAAGCGGTGCGAGCTATTTTGATATTGTCCAAAGTGGTAACCGTCATCGGCCGGGGTGATGCCGGCGGGACCTGCCGGCATCACCAACGGCTCCAGGCGCCGCGAATGAGCGCGAAGGCTGCGGCGCTTCGCCAGCATTGCATCCCTGAGGATGACACCGTCGACAATCATGGCTGAGCACTCCTCTCGTCGCCGAACCTCGCGATTACAAGAAGCAGTGGCCGTTCCAGGGCAGGCCGCGCGCAAATCGTTTGCTGTCGAGCGCGCGGCAGTGCGCGAGCAGCGGCGGCATCTCCATCGGCCAGAGGCGACAGCGCGGCGCCGCTGATCCCGTCGCGTCGAGCACGGCATTGACGGCGCGCCGCGCCGCTTCGTTGGCCGCCTCCATGCAGGCGAGGTCTGTGTTGGTCTGGACGAAGTCAGCCGCCAGCACGAAGTTCGGGATCGCCGATGTCGCGGGCGGCCGCAGCGTCCAAGTGTTCGGCCGGTTGATGAACAGCGGTTCGAGATTGATGTCGGGGCGCGGCTGTCCGGGCGGAGCGATCTCGATATCGCTGTCGAGAAAATAGGAATGCAGCATGTCGTCGTGGAGAAGCTGTTTGCCGCCGACGTTGAGGCTGCGCTTCAACTCTTGCCAGACCTCCTGCGCGATCTCCTCGCGGCTCGCCTCGCACGCCGGCTTGGGCACGAAGGTTCCGGCCTCGTTCCAGTCCGAGATGTCGACGGAGAGGACGCCCTTCACCGTACCGTCGCCGTAGCCGGAAAGCGGGAAGCCGCCCCAGAATTGGGCTTCCGAGATCGAGGTGATCGCCCAGGGCGAGTCGACATAGAGCACATGGCCATCGATGATGGGCGCGTCCTGCTTCAGGAAGAATTGGATGCCGTTCATCCAGCGGACGTTGCGCTGCAGCTCGAGGATGCTGCGCAGACCGGGATCGGCGCGCAGCAGGTCGTCGCTCAGCAGAGGGGCAAGGCATTCGACCGGCAAGGCCGAAACGAACCAGTCACCGTCGACCTCGGTGACTTCGGTCGCGCCACGCCGTCGCACGGCGACGCTCTTGATTGCCCCTCGCTGCATGTTGATGCGAGTGACGTGTGAGAGCTCATGGTATCGGGCCCCGAGGCGTTTCAGCTCGGCGATCCATGGCTCGAGGAAGACGGTGCTGGTCGGGCCATTGAGCACGCGGTCGGTGCTGAGCGTCGCAACGCCGGCGATCAGGCGGACTTGAATCTGGCCGATCGTGCGCGCGCTCGCCTCTTGTGGAACGGCGGCGACCAGCGAGCGCGACAGGCCATTGGCCAGGAATTTCTGGTAGCCCGCGGATTTGTTCGGCGCGTCGACGTAGTCCCACCAGGATTGCGCCTCGAGCTCGGTCAAGCGCCGCTCATCGCAGCTGGTCATGACTTGCCAGATGCGCTGGGCGAAGAAAAAGATCTCATCCAGGGGGACGCCCACGCCCCGGCCGAACAAATCCTTGAGGATGAGCAGAACGTCGTCGAGGGATTCCGGCAACCCGGTAAGCCCTTTGATTCCGGCGGCGTCGTATTGCGCAAGCTCCAGATGGTGCGTCGGCACCAGGTTGTCGAAGCAGCTTTGCCCTCTGCCATAGGGAATGCGCTTCATCGAATCCGGTAGATGCACATAGAAGGCGGGAAAGAAGCGGAAGCCGTGCTCGCCCGGGAGATCCCGCCGCCCGTCCGTACCCGAATCCGGTACCGGCAGCGTGCGCGATTTGCCGCCGGGAATGTTGCGCGTGTCGTAGATGTGCGGCTCAAAGCCCCGCGCCACCAATTCGTGCGCGGCGGTAAGCCCGCCAATTCCGCCGCCGAGGACGATGACTTTGGTCATCGGTGTCCGCCGCGAAGGCCGCCCCCCACGCCCGCTATCCTACGCCGACATCGAGACGCCGTCAGCGGAAACGCGCGCAGCCTTGGCATCGATCGCCTCGCTTTGCCGCCCTGCGGCTCGCGGGTGCAGACGAGATCGAGTCCGCGTCACACGCGGGTCCGCGAACGAAAGTTTCTTGTGAGCTGGGGAGATCGATCGCAGGTTACCCGCTCGAAGCCTGACCCTCTGTGATCTCGATCACAGGTGGAGTGTCGTTCTCGGGTCTCTCCCCGCGGGCTCAGCGGAGGACGAGGCCATTCCACGACGTCGATGTTAAGTGGGATGATGCGGCTGCATCTGACGGCTCCGCCCGCCTGCAAGGGGAATCTCATGTGGCGATTGGCTTTCACGCTGGTGCTTCTGTTCGCCGTGCAAGCGCGTGCCGCGACGGACTACCCGCTGATGGGCATCGGGCTTGGCTCATGCAGCCTGTTTGCGTCGCAATACCGCCAATGGGGCGCCACGATCGAAACCTCCTACTTCGCCTGGGCGCAGGGGTTTATGAGCGGCTTGAACATGGCGGGTCCGCACGCCGGCCGTGAGGCGCGGAATCTGAAGGCGATCACGACAGAAGAACAGGAGGCGCGGCTGCGCGCCTACTGCGACCAACATCCGAGCGAGGATTACATCGACGCCGTCATCGACCTCTATGGTTCCTTGCCGCGGATCTCGAAGGCGACCGGCTCCGGCAGATAGGGGGGCTTGGCGATGCGTATGGCGCTATATCGATCCTGAACCGCATCGGCGTCGACTGGTCTAGGCGCTGCCGGGGGATGAGGCGCTCTCTCCCCGCGGAGCGCAATAGAACCGCCTGCGATATCGCGGCAGCTGCCGATATGCTGCAAATTCAGCGGCTTAAATGGTGCTGCCGCACAGGATTGAACTGTGGACCTCTCCCTTACCAAGGGAGTGCTCTACCACTGAGCTACGGCAGCATCCGGCGATGTCGGTTCGGGCCGGCGGTGGCGCGAGGAAATACACGAGGCGGCGGGGCTTGGCAAGGCGCGCGCCGGGGCCGGCCGCCGGAACCCGGCCCGCGCCCCGCTGTTCGCGGTGAATGCCTGCCGAAGAAAGAGGCATCCTTGGGAGAACCGACCGCCTTTCTGACCCGCGAGCAAGCCTATGTGCTGCTCCACGATATCGTGCGCGACGTGCTCGGCTGCGATGCGGTCGCGCTCGAGGACGCGACGCGGGCGGACGACCTGCCGGGCTGGGACAGTCTTGCCCAAATCGGCGTGCTGGCGGCGGCGGAAATTCGCTTTGGCGTCGAAATTCGCGCGGCCGAGGCCGACCGGCTCTCTTCCGTCGGCGACCTCGTCGATCTTATCCTGCAAAAGCACCCACATCTGCCGTGACCTTCGGGAGCATTTTCGCTCCCGCCCGTTGACCCCAGGGGAGGGTGATGCACCGTGTTTACGACCCCTTTGGACGAGGATCAGGCGACCGGCGACGTGCTCGAGGCGTTTCAGAGCGCGCGCACGGCCGGGCGCTCGCCGGTCGAATGCTACCGCGCCGGGGTCGAGGCCTGGCGCCGGCATCACCCCGACCAGGCGCCGGAATACGCCGCAAAACGGGCGGTGGCGGTGATCCTGGCGCATAATATCGAGCTCAAGGTCGGCGAATAGGACCGGCTTGACCGGGCCTCGCCGGGCGCCGCACCATCGCCGCCATGTCGGATCGCGAGAAGCCACCACCCCATCGGACGCAAGCGGGCGCGGCCGCGGCCAAGCGCCGGGAGGAGCGGCTGGCGGCGGCTCTCCGGGCGAATCTCGGCCGCCGCAAGGCGCAGTCGCGCGAGCGGGCGGCGGCGCCCCCGCCGGCGCCCGAGCCGGCCGAAGAGGGCGGGTGAGGGGCGAGGGGGCCGCGCTTGAGCGCCGCGGGTTCATCCCTTACAACCCCTGACGGAGCTATTACCATTTTCGCCACAAAGTGGCGGTAGAACGCGCGCTTTCCGATCGGTTTCGGATCGACAGCGCAGGAACTTTCAGGACCATGGACAGAATCCGTATCCGCGGCGGCAGGCCGCTCTCCGGCAAGATCGCGATCGGCGGCGCCAAGAACGCGGCGCTGCCGCTGATGGCAGCCTCGCTGCTCACCGACGACAAGCTGGTGCTGACGAACCTGCCGCGGCTCGCCGACATCACCACCCTGTCGCACCTGCTGGTGCAGCATGGCGTCTCCATCACTATGAACGGCGCCAAGCCCGAAGAGACCGGCCATGTGCTGGAGCTGCGCGCCCGGCGCATCGCCAACACCACGGCGCCCTACGATCTCGTGCGCAAGATGCGCGCCTCGGTGCTGGTGCTGGGGCCGCTGCTGGCGCGCTGCGGCGAGGCCAAGGTGTCGCTGCCGGGCGGCTGCTCGATCGGGCCGCGGCCGGTCGATCTGCATCTGAAAGGGCTGGAGCGGCTCGGCGCCACGGTCGAGCTGCGCCAGGGCTATATCGCGGCGACGGCGCGAAAAGGGCTGGTGGGCGCCGAGATCATCTTCCCCGTGGTGTCGGTCGGCGCGACCGAGAATCTGATGATGGCGGCAACCCTGGCTGAGGGCGAGACGACGCTGGTCAATGCCGCGCGCGAGCCGGAGATCGTCGATCTCGCGCGCTGCCTTGCGGCGATGGGCGCCGAGATCGACGGCGCCGGCAGCGACCGCATCCGCATCCGCGGCGTGAAGCGCCTCGCCGGCGCGCGCCATCGCGTGATCCCCGACCGCATCGAGACCGGAACCTACATAATGGCGACGGCGATCACCGGCGGTGCGGTCGAGCTGGTCGGTGCCGAATACGCGGCGATTGCGGCGGTGGCGCGCATCCTCGAGGGCGCCGGCGTCGAGGTGACGGAGACGCCCAAAGGCATCGCCATCCGCCGCCGCAACGGGCGGCTCAGCGGGGTCGATGTCATGACCGAGCCGTTTCCGGGCTTCCCCACCGACCTGCAGGCGCAGATGATGGCGACGATGACCACGGCGGACGGGGCGGCGATGATCACCGAGACGATCTTCGAAAACCGCTTCATGCATGTGCCGGAGCTCTGCCGCATGGGCGCCAACATCAACGTCCACGGCGCCTCGGCCATGGTGCGGGGCGTGCCGCAGCTCACCGGCGCGCCGGTGATGGCGACCGATCTGCGCGCCTCGGTATCGCTGGTGCTGGCGGGGCTCGCCGCCGAGGGCGAGACCGTCATCAACCGCATCTACCATCTCGACCGCGGCTACGAGCATCTCGAAGAGAAGCTCGCCGCCTGCGGCGCCGAGATCGAGCGTCTCGTCGGCGACTGAGACGGAGCGGGCATGGCGGATCCGCTGAAGCTGCGCGGCGAGGACGAGGAGGATCTCGGGGTCATCTCGGCGATTCTGCAGGATGCGCTCGTCGCCGTCGGCGAGATGGCGTGGCTGCCGGAGGAGAAGCGCTTCGCGCTGGTGGCCAATCGCTTCCGCCGCGAGCTGCCCGACAGCGGAGCGCGCCGCAATCTCGAGCGGCGCCTCTCGGGTCTGCGCTTCGACGAGGTCAAAGCGGTGCAGCGCCGCGGCTTCAACCCGCGCGAAGCCGACCGCCTGCTGGTGCTGCTGGCGATCCGCGCCGAGCCCGGCGGCGTCCGCCTCGACTTCGCCGGCGGCAGCAGCATCCGGCTGGAAGTCGAGCGTATCCTGTGCCATTTAGATGACCTGGGCGAGCCTTGGCCGACCCGCTGGCACCCCCGGCACCCCGTCGAAGACGACGCCGGCTGACGCCGGCCCATCCTTGTTGGGAGAATACGCGTGCGCGGTAACGAGACGCTGGTATTGGCGCTGCCCAAAGGCCGCATCCTCGAGGAGGTGCTGCCGGTGGTGCGCCGCGCCGGCATCGAGATCGAGCGTGCCTTCGACGATCCGGACTCGCGCCAGCTGCGCTTTGCCACCAACCATGAGGGGCTCGACGTCATCCGCGTGCGTAATTTCGACGTCGCCACCTTCGTCGCGTTCGGTGCGGCGCATCTCGGCGTCGCCGGCAACGACGTGCTGATGGAGTTCGAATATCCCGAGATCTACGCGCCGCTCGACCTCAAGGTCGGCTATTGCCGGCTGGTGGTCGCGGCGCCGGCGGAAGATGCCGGGCGCGACGATCCCGCGCGCTGGAGCCAGGTGCGCATCGCCACCAAATATCCCGAGATCACCCGCCGCCACTTCGCCCAGCGCGGCGTCCAGGCCGAATGCATCAAGCTCAACGGCGCGATGGAGCTGGCGCCCAGCATCGGCCTCAGCCGGCAGATCGTCGATCTCGTACAGACCGGCTCGACCCTGCGCGCCAATCGCCTGGTCGAGATCGAGCACATCGCCGACATCACCTCGCGCTTCATCGTCAACCGCGCGGCGCTCAAGACGCGCGCCGAGGAAGTGACTGGCTGGATCGAGCGCTTCCGCGAGGCGGCCGATGCCGCTTAGGCTCAGCACGCGCGCGCCGGGCTTCGCCGCCGACTTCGCCGCGCTGCTCGCGGCCAAGCGCGAAACCGAGGCCGATGTCGACGCCGCCGTGGCCGCCATCCTCGCCGAGGTCAAGGCGCGCGGCGATGCGGCGGTGATCGACTATACGCGGCGCTTCGACCGGCTCGAGCTCACGCCGGCGACGATGCGCGTCTCGGCGCGCGAGATCGCCGACGCGGCCCAATCCTGCGCCGGCGAGACGCTGGCGGCGCTGCGCCTCGCGGCGGAGCGCATCGAGGCCTATCACCGGCGACAAGTGCCCGAGGATCTCGACTACAGCGACGCGGCCGGCGTGCGGCTCGGCTGGCGCTGGCGCGCGCTCGGCGCGGTCGGGCTCTATGTGCCGGGCGGCACGGCGGCCTATCCGTCGTCGGTGCTGATGAACGCCATCCCGGCCAAGGTGGCGGGGGTCGAGCGCCTCGTCATGGTCGTGCCGGCGCCCGACGGCGTGCTCAATCCGCTGGTCCTGGCCGCGGCCTCGCTCGCCGGCATCGACGAGATCTACCGCATCGGCGGGGCGCAGGCGGTGGGCGCGCTCGCTTATGGCACGGCGACGGTGGCGGCGGTCGACAAGATCGTCGGGCCGGGCAATGCCTATGTCGCGGCGGCGAAGCGGCGGGTCTTCGGCACGGTCGGCATCGACATGATCGCCGGGCCCTCGGAGATTCTCGTCGTCGCCGACGGGCAGAACGACCCCGCCTGGATCGCCGCCGATCTGCTGTCCCAGGCCGAGCATGACGAGGCGGCGCAAGCGATCCTGATCACCGATGACGACGCCTTCGCCGATGCCGTGGCGCGCGCCGTGGACGCGCATCTGGCGCAGCTGCCGCGGCAGTCGATCGCCGGCGCGAGCTGGCGCCAGAACGGCGCGCTCATCACCGTCGCAAGCTGGGACGAGGCGGTGCCGCTGATCGACCGGCTGGCGCCGGAGCATCTGGAGCTCGCGCTTGCGGATCCGGAGACTCTGGCGG
>Ga0335073_10003313_pt1 | contig 22399 bp, 17 predicted proteins | sample Lox_Sample_22_FD_207093 | JGI IMG/M metagenome (GOLD analysis project Ga0335073, IMG submission 207093) | Soil microbial communities from Loxahatchee National Wildlife Refuge, Florida, United States - Lox_Sample_2.2 | ecosystem: Environmental > Terrestrial > Soil > Wetlands | place: USA... | reverse complement strand
AGTTTCGCAGGTAAAGAGCGGGTTGATGGGATACAGCCAGAGGGCGATCCCATCGATGGGCAGAACGAACATGACGCCCAGGCACGCGACGATGACCAGTCCGCAGACCTGATAGATGCGATTGCGATGCTGCTTGCGCCTGGTAGGTCTTCCTTCGCGCGAAGACTGGCGGAAGAGAAAGAGGCAGAAGTAGGCGAGGGCAAGGAACATGATGGCGGCGAGGCCGGCGTGGATGTAGCCGATTGCGAGCTGCAAGTGCGTATAGCCTGGGCTCCGTGGATTTACCGAAGGCAGGATGGCCACGCCGAAAGCGCAGATTCCGGAGATGTATCCGGCAATCTCGTCGCGCAGGTCGTAGCCGCGTGTGCAGATGAGGAAAGCGGCAATGGCGAAGAGGCTGCCTACGAGATAATTGCGCATGGGCGTGTAGTAGTAATCGCTGATGGAGCGCTGCAGAACAGGCGCCGGCAGCGCGTGGGGCGGCCCAAGCAGAGAGAGCACCACCACGCCGAGCGCGAGGACCAATGGAAGCGACAGGGCCAGGACGCCGACGGCCTTGCGCATCGTGTAGTAAGAGAGGGCCGCGGGATTTCTGGTTGCGAGGCGTGGCGCCATCAATGCCGTCCTCAGAATAATTTGTCCGGACGAAGCAGAATAGCGCAGAGCGGGCTGCCAGAGATGTGCCGCGGAGCGAGAGAGATAAACGGAGGTAAGGATGAATGCCGCCGATTTTCGCCGAATAGCCCTGAGCCTGGAAGGCGCCGAAGAGGGCTCACACATGGGTGCGGTGGATTTCCGCGTGGGTGGGCGCATCTTTGCGACATTGGCCGCAATCAAGCAGGGCTACGGGAACCTGATGCTGACTCCTGAACAGCAGGCGGCCTTCGTGGAGGAGCGGCCCGACGTGTTTTTGCCGGTTGCAGGCGGATGGGGGCGCAACGGCGCGACACATGCACGGCTGGCAGAGGCCGAGGAAGACCTGCTGGCAGGCGCGCTGCGGACGGCGTGGAAACTTCGTCTGGAGTTGAATCAAAAGGCTGGCCGGAATCGCGCGGCGAAAGACCCAGCCAAACGAGCCGCGCCAGCCAAGCGTGGCCGCGGCACGCCGGCCTAGATTTGCGCTGAGAGGCAGGGCCCGTCGAGAATGCTTGCAAAAGGAGCCGCTGGAATGAGAGTTCACTCCAAGTACATCATTGTGTTCGCCTTAGTTGTTTTGTCGATGACAGGCACGGCGACGAGCCGCGCACAGACAAAGGGGATTCCAAAACACGGCAAGGCAGTGGTGCTGTTCGACGGGAGGGACCTGAGCCAATTCGACACATTTCTGCCGAGCAGCGGGCTGAACTCAGACCCACAGCATGTATTCACCGTGGAGAACGGCGCGGTGCATGTGTCGGGAACCGAGATGGGCTACTTTATCACCAAAAAGGAATTCAAGAATTACTATCTGCGCGCGGAGTTCAAGTGGGGTGAAGGAACATTTGCGCCGCGAGCGGGGCAGGCTCGCGACAGCGGCATCCTCTATAACATTCAGGGTCCGGACAAAGTGTGGCCGCGCTCGGTCGAGTTTCAGATCAATGAGGGCTGCACGGGCGACTTCTGGATGACGGACGGCGCGGCATTGACCGGCAAAGACGGCGTGCGTGTCACGGGTCCCGCCGGCAAGGCGCGCAAGATCGACCGGTTCAACAAGGGGCCATGGAAGAATGTGGCGGGTTATCGCGACCAGGTGAACGAACTGGAGAAGCCGCACGGCGAATGGAACGTGGTGGAGTTAGTGAATCGCGATGGACACGTCTGGCAGTATGTGAATGGAACCCTGGCCAATGAAGGAACAGATGCTTTCCCTTCGAGCGGTAAGATCCTGTTCCAGTCAGAGGGCGCCGAAGTCTACTTTCGGGACATCAAGCTATATCCGCTGAAGTGAGCAGGAAACACGCCGTTCACGCAGCATTCATGCGGATGTGAACTAAAGAGATTCCGCCGGTTCACGGGATGAGAAGGTGTCGCCGGGAGCACTGCGCATGCACTAATCTTGCAAGTGACTCGCATGGTCGACCTGGTATCCCGATTCCGTAAAGCGTTGTGGCTGGCCCTGGAGCACGATGTGCTCAACACGGCCAAGGCCGCGGCGTATTCCGGGATGCTCATGCTCTTCCCCACGATGCTGGTAGTGACGACATTACTGGCGATGGTTCCGGAAGGGTCGACGCTCACTGGCGAGATCCGCGAGACGTTCACACATTTCGTCCCTCCTGACACCATGAAGCTGCTGATGGTGTCGATGCAGACGCAGAAGATGCAATCAGTGCCGCTGCTGTTCTCTGCCGGAACACTGAGCGTATTCGCAGGCCTTGGCACCATGCTGACGCTGATGGAAGGATTTCGCCGGGCGTACCGGCTGCCGCGGACGGAGTGGGGTTTCTGGGAGAGGCGGGTGCGGGCGCTGCTACTGGTGCCCATGGTGCACATCCCACTGGCGCTCGCTACGCTAATTCTGGTGTTTGGCCACCAAATTGAGCTCTGGATGGTGCAGAATGCAGTACACGAGCTGCGCTATGCGGTGCTGTTTTTCTGGCGCATGGTGCGCTGGATCATAGCCCTGGCCACCAGCATCACTGTGCTGGGCGCGCTCTACCACTTCGGGACGAGGCGGACCGAACACTGGATGAAGGTGATGCCGGGTGCGATTGCCGCAACGGTCGCGTGGTTTCCGGCCACGCTCGCTTATGGCTGGTATGTAACGCGCGTGGCGAACTACTCACGGTTTTACGGCTCGTTCGGTGCAGGAATTGCCACGCTGGTGTGGCTCTACATTACGTCGTTCAGCGCGTTGCTGGGCGCGGAGCTGAATGGCGTCTTGTACCGCGCACGTCAAGGCGCCGATGCTGAAGAAGAACACTTCGGAGTTACGGCTCCGCACAGCCCGTCGCAGTTTTGAACGATCCGACGAGAGGCTCGCAGCAAGATCGGATGCAAATGATCGTGGTCTGTGGGCCGTGTAAAATGAAGAAGACTACACTTGTTTTCCGCCTTAAATCCAATTTCAACCATATTTGGAGCAACTTGAATGCCGTTTGGTGATATGAGTCTGTCCGAGGCCCCCGTTCAGCGCCGCGCAAAGATCGTTGCGACGCTCGGTCCGGCTTCGAATACAGAGCCTGTATTTCGCGAACTGGTGCGCGCAGGCATCGACGTGGTTCGACTGAATTTTTCGCATGGAACGCACGAAGAGAAGCTTGCACTCATCCAGATGATTCGAAAGGTAAGCCGGGAGGAGCGCAAGCCGCTCTGCATACTCGGCGATCTGCAGGGACCGAAGATTCGCACGTCAAAGCTGAAAGACCATGTCCCGGTGCTGTTGAAGGCCGGCGGACGGCTGACAATTACGCCGCGCGATGTGCCCGGCACTGCCTCACTGGTGGGCACAACCTTCAAGACGCTGGCTGAGAACGTAGAACAGGGATCGCGCATTCTGCTCTCAGATGGATTGATTGAATTGCGCGTGCATGAGGTAGCAGGCGCCGACGTCGTGTGCGAAATCATTAATGGCGGCATGCTGGGCGAGAACAAGGGCATCAATCTCCCGGGCATCCCCGTGCGAGTGCCTTCGCTGACGGAAAAGGACTCGCAGGATCTTGAGTTTGCGCTGAAGAACGGCGTGGATGCTGTCGCTGTCTCCTTTGTACGAACGGCAGAGGATGTGCGGCTGGTGCGCAATCGCGTGTCGGCATACGGCAGCGAAACGTGGATTATTGCAAAGCTCGAGAAGCCGCAGGCGATTGAGCATCTCGATGACATTCTGCTGGCAGCGGACGGCATTATGGTGGCGCGTGGAGATCTGGGCGTCGAGGTTCCGCCGGAAAAGGTGCCGGCGATTCAGAAGCACATCATTCGCCGGGCAGCTGATTACTTCAAGCCGGTGATTACCGCGACACAAATGCTGGAATCGATGATCGAGAATCCGCGTCCTACGCGCGCCGAGGTCTCCGACGTAGCCAACGCCGTGTATGACGGCACTGACGCTGTGATGCTGTCGGGCGAGTCGGCCGTGGGCAAGTATCCGGTGGGCGCGGTAGCCATGATGGCGCGCATCGTGAGCGAAGCCGAGCGGCACATCAAGGCTGAGCCTGTGGCAGAGACGCGCGTGCGGCAGAGCCATCTGTCCATCGCCGAGACCATCTGCGAAGCAACGGCCCATGCAGCTGACGATCTGGATCTGCGGGGCATTGCGCTGTTTACCGAGTCGGGTGCGACGGCGCGGCAGCTTTCAAAGTATCACCCGACATCGCCCATTTTTGCGCTGAGCCCGATTGAGTTGACAATCAACCGGCTCAACCTGCTGTGGGGAACGACGCCGGTACGCTGTCCCAAGGTGAATTCGACCGAAGCGCTGGTAGATGTGGCGGAGAGCCTGCTGGAGCAGTATGGCTACGTTCGCAATCGCGAGGTGATCGCGATTGTGGCTGGTACGCGGACGAAATCTGGATCGACGAACTTTCTGCGCTTGCACGTGCTGGGCGAGCAGAAGGAAGGCGTGCGGTTCTTTGCGCCGCCGCATGAAGAGTTGATTGCGACGCCGGTGCCCGCAGAAGGCGCCGTAACGAAGGTCAAGCGAGCGGCAGCGAAGAGCGTAGCGAAGAAGAAGTAGGTCAATTCAGATCCAAGCAGAACGCCACTCCGCAATGGAGTGGCGTTCTACTTTCTGCTTGTGCCTGTTGCGGGCTATTTAGACGCGAGCTGGCGGAGAACATAAAGCAGGATGCCGCCGTGCTCGTAGTACTCGATCTCCTGCGGTGTATCGATGCGGACTTTCGCCTTGAAGGATTTCTTCTTGCCATCCGCCGAAGTCGCTGTTACATCGAGCGCGCGACCGTTGGCGAACTTTGCCTTCAACAACGCGGTGAGACCCGGAAAGTCGTAGACCTCTTCACCGGTGAGCCCGAGCGACTCAACGTTCTGCCCTTCTTCAAACTGGAGAGGCAGGATACCCATACCAACGAGGTTGGAGCGGTGGATGCGCTCGAAGCTCTCGGCGATGACGGCGCGCACTCCGAGCAGGTTGGGCCCTTTGGCAGCCCAATCGCGCGACGAACCCGAACCGTACTCCTTGCCCGCGAGAATGACGAGCGGCGTCTTACGCTCGGCGTATTTCACACTGGCATCGAAGATCGACATCTGTTCGCTTTCGGGCAGAAGACGCGTGACGCCGCCTTCGGTGCCGGGCGCAAGCTTGTTGCGCAGACGCACGTTGGCGAAAGTGCCGCGCACCATGACTTCGTGGTTGCCGCGGCGTGAGCCGTAGCTGTTGAAGTCAGCAGGTTTGACGCCGTGTTCGGCGAGATACTTGCCGGCGGGACCGTTGGCCTTGATGGAGCCCGCGGGCGAGATGTGGTCAGTGGTCACCGAGTCGCCAAGAACAGCGAGCACACGCGCTCCGAGAATGTCGGCCACGGGCGCAGGCGTCTTGGCCATGCCGTCAAAGTAAGGCGCCTGGCGGATGTAGGTGGAATCCGGCTCCCACTTGTACACGTCGCCCGTGGGGAAACTGAGTCCCTGCCAGTTGGCATCGCCTTGCGACACAGTGGCGTATTCTTTGCGGAAGCTTTCGCTGCTGAGGCCTTTCTCAATGGCGTCGGCAACTTCCTGCTGCGTGGGCCAGATGTCCTTCAGGTAAACAGGTCTGCCGGTCTTGTCATTGCCCAGCGGATCGGAGTCGAAGTTGTGGCCGATTTTGCCGGCCAGCGCGTAAGCAACCACCAGGGGCGGCGACATGAGGTAGTTGGCGCGCACATCCACGTTGACGCGGCCTTCGAAGTTGCGATTGCCGCTGAGAACACTGACGGCGACAAGGCCGTGCTCATCGATGCTTTTGGAAACGTCGGCAGGAAGAGGGCCGGAGTTGCCGATGCAGGTGGTGCAGCCGTATCCCACAACGTTGAAGCGCAGCTTCTCGAGATAAGGGAGCAGGCCGGACTTCTGATAGTAGTCGGTGACGACGCGTGAGCCGGGCGCGAGCGACGTCTTGACCCAGGGCGGAACGCTGAGCCCTTTCTCAACCGCCTTTTTTGCAAGCAGGCCTGCCGCGACCATTACTGACGGATTCGAAGTGTTGGTGCAGCTGGTGATGGCGGCGATGACAACGGACCCGTGATCGAGATACTTGTCGGGATCGACATTGAAGCGCTCCTTGACGGTGGTGGTGACGTGCAGCGGGGCTTTCTCTGCGGCGGCCGCATCGGCAACTGCGGTGGAGCGCTCCCATGCGGCGGCCGTGCGCGTGCCGAGCGGCTTGGCCGTAGGCGCGAGGAGCGAGGGCAGTTGCTGCGCGAAGCTCGAAGCTGCGTCCTTGAGCAGAACGCGGTCCTGAGGGCGCTTGGGTCCGGCCACGCTGGGCTCGACGGCGCTGAGGTCGAGATCGAGTGTCTGCGAGTACTCGGCCTCGGGTGAGCCTGCAGAGTGGAAGAGGCCCTGCTCCTTGTAGTAGGCCTCGACGAGAGCGATCTGTTCATCGCTGCGGCCAGTGAGGCGCAGGTAGCGCAGTGTCTCCGCATCGACCGGGAAGATGCCGCAGGTTGCGCCGTACTCGGGGGCCATATTGCTGATGGTGGCGCGATCGGCGAGCGGGAGTTCGGCGATGCCGGGGCCGTAGAACTCCACGAACTTGCCCACAACTCCAAGTTTGCGCAGGCCCTGGGTGACGGTGAGAACGAGGTCGGTGGCGGTGGCGCCTTCGCGCAGTTTGCCGGTGAGTTTGTAACCGACAACCTGCGGCACCAGCATGGAGACAGGCTGGCCAAGCATGGCGGCCTCGGCCTCGATGCCGCCGACACCCCAGCCGAGGACGCCGAGGCCGTTGATCATGGTGGTGTGAGAGTCAGTGCCGACAAGCGTGTCAGGGTAAGCAACCGCTTCGCCGTCGATTTCAGTGGTGAAGACCACGCGAGCGAGGTACTCGAGGTTGACCTGGTGGCAGATGCCCATGCCGGGGGGCACGGCAGAGAAGTTGCGGAAGGCGGTCTGACCCCACTTCAGGAAGGCGTAGCGCTCGCGGTTGCGCTGGAATTCGAGGAGAGCGTTGGCGTCGTAGGCCGCGGGCGTGCCAAATTCATCTACCTGGACCGAGTGATCAATGACCAGCTCTGCCGGGATCAGCGGGTTGACGCGGTTCGGGTCGCCGCCGAGTTTTTTGATGGCGTCGCGCATGGCGCCGAGGTCGACGACGGCGGGCACGCCGGTGAAGTCCTGCATAAGGACGCGGGCAGGCATGTAGGCAATCTCGCGGCTGGGCTCCGCCTTGGCATTCCACCGGGCGAGGAACTCGATGTCTGCAGCGGTGACATTCACGCCATCTTCGCGACGCAGCAGATTCTCAAGCAGGATTTTGAGACTGAAAGGCAGGCGGGCGAGGTTGAAGCCGCGCGCAGCAAGGGCAGGCAGACGATAGATCATGTAGGAGCGGCTTGCTGACTTGAGCGTGGCACGGCTGGCAAAGCTGTTCATTCGGGGACCTTTCTATCCGCGCACAGGCGGACTGAATGTGGGATCGAGTGGCACATTCCGTCTTCCGCGAACCCGGCATTGCCCCTGGGTCGTCAGCGGATTACGGAAAACTTGTCGGGGATAGATTACTCAGCACGCGAGGCGGCGTCCACGGTCGTGGCGCCCGCGGCGAAAACGCTTGAGGCGACGTTCAGAGATGGCTGTCAGAACGCTCATCTTTCCGCCAATTATTTTATCGCGTTTCTCGCGGTAGCGGCGCGTGAGCGGGCTTTCGAGCGAGGCGGCGATCAACCGCCGGCGATGCGAGAGGATATCTGACCACGTTCATGATGAGGTACGAGCCGAAGCAGTGAGAGTCGCCGCGTCAGGGCAGATCGTCAGCCGCCAGCGCTGCCGTTGTTGTCAGAGGCCCTTCATTCGCCGCCGAAGTCTCGGTAGCGGTCGAGCACATCGCGTTGCGAGATCACTCCTTCGAGCTTGCGCACATCGGCACGGTTGACCACGGGCAGGAGCTGCCATCGATCAAAATAGCGCAGCGCCATATCGAGCGGATGATCAGGATGAAGTGAAGGAACCTGACGATCCTCTGAGACAGATGCCAGGGAATCACCGCCTTTGCCCTCGCGAATCAACTGATCCAGATCGTCTTTACCGATGCCGCACCAGCCGTAGTCACGCGAACGGTAAAGGAGTATGTCTTTTTCCGAAGCAGCGAGCCCGGCTGCCGCTTCATTGAGAGTCTTGTCGTCGTCAGGCGGCGGGCTCTTGGGCAGTTGCATGGCGTCTTCAACGCGAAGGATGTTCTCTTCGCGCTGCTCTTCCATGGAGGGGAGTTCGAGGCCGTCTTGCCGGGTGAGGACATCGAAGACCGAAGTCGGCTGGATGCCGCGCGAGATGACGTAGGCAAAAGTATTGGCCACGATGACGGGCACAATAATGGAGTAGTTGCCACTGACCTCGAGCACCATGAAGACGGAAGTCATAGGTGCGCGCAGGAATCCTGCGAAGAGAACGCCCATGCCGACCAGCGCGTACGTGCCGGGCGAAAAATTCAGATGCGGCAGCAATGCGTGTTCCGCGCCACCCACGGCGGCGCCAAGCATGGCGCCGATGAAGAGCGTAGGCGCGAACATGCCGCCGGGAGTCCCGCTGACGAAAGACAGGAGCGTGGCAACAATCTTGAGACCGGCCAGAATGGCAAGGAACTGCCAGGTGAAGCGGCCGTGCATGGCTTCATCCATGTACTCGTAGCCGGCGCCCATCACCTGGGGCGCGCCCAACATGGCGATGCAGCCGATCAGCAGACCGGCGACAGCGGGCTGCAGATACTGAGTCCACGCGGGGAGGTCTCTGCAGCGCGGGCGCAGCGCGCCGATGCCAGTGCTGAAGGCTACAGAAGCGAGGCCGCCGACGATACCGAGGACGCAATAGGCGATCAACTCCGAGGGCCGGAAGTACTCCACGGGAGGAATGCGAAAGAGCGACTCCGAGCCGAGGAACATGCGCATGACGACCACACTGGAGACAGCGGAAAGAACGACGGAGCCGAGAATGCCCGCGGTCCAGCGGCCGATGACCTCTTCGATGACGAAGAGAACGGCAGAGATAGGCGCGTTAAATGCCGCGGCAAGACCGGCAGCCGCACCAATCGGAGCGATGAGGCGCATCCTGTCGCGAGAGAGACGCATGCGGCGTCCGATGGCCGAAGCGAGTCCGGCGCCGATCTGCAGCGAGGGGTCTTCAGGGCCGAGCGAGTGACCGGCGCCGATGGCGATGGAGGACACGATGAACTTGCCAATCGCAGTGCGAAACGGAATGTAGCCGTTGAAGATATAAAGCGCCGATTTGGTCTGGTTGACTCCGCTGCCGCGCGCAAGAGGAAAGACATGGATGGTGAGCACAGCAATCAGGAGTCCCGCAAGGGAAGGCGCGAGGAGCATGCGCAGATGCGAAGGGACGGCTCCCGAGCCGAGGAAGTAAATACGGCACCACTCAATTACAAAGCGGAAGCAGACAACAGCAAGGCCGGAAAAGATGCCGATAAAGACCGACAGAACGAGGAACATCCGGTCTTCACGGAAGACCGAACGAAGCATCGCGCGGGGCGTGAAGCTAAACTCGGATGACTGAGTATGCTGACCATCCTCCACGATGACGCGCGGCTGCGAATGTGCTGACGAGCCCAATTCAACTCCCTTCGTGTAGTTTTGCGATCAATAACAATGCCGAGTCGGAATCATTCGGCGTCCCGCACCAGATATTTGCCTGCCGTTCGATAGAAAAGACGGTTGTCATGCTGGTGTTCACCAGGTCCGGGTTGAGGCGCAGTCCGCTCAGGGTCACTTTTGGCTTGAGCTTGGTCCAATCTTTCGCAAGATCCTGCTGGGGATTCAGAGAGGACACGTAACTTGCCGCCACGGGACAAGCTTTGAGGCGGTCACCGGCGACTGCAAAGTCTTCAACGACGGCGCGGTTCCGTTCGGCAACGGAAATCTGCGGCCGGAAGGGATCCATCCTCAACACGGTCTCAGCCAATTTCAGCTGATTGCGGCTTTTATTGTCTTTGGGGGAAAGAGCCTGAGCCTGCTGAAGATATCGCACGGCGAGCGAGTAATTGCCAAGATCGAAAGCGGCCGCACCGGCGCTGGCGAGCACGTCGTGATCGCGCGGCTCTGCGCTGAGGGCCACACGGTAGGCGGAGAGCGCATGTTCGTAGTCCTGCGTGCGCATGAAAAGGTCGCCTAGTTGTTTTTGCTGCGATGGGTCGTCGCCTAAAAAGACCTGAAGCGAGATGAGCTCGGATTGCGCCTGGGCCCGGGCCTTGATTCTGAGCAGGTATTCGATAAGTTCCACGCGTGCGTCGCGAATCTGCGCTTCCTGGTCGCCTGGCCAGTTGGCGTAGATCGCGTTGTGGTAGTAACGAAGCGCCTGCTGCGTTTTGCCCTCCTGAGCAGCAATGCGTGCCAGATCGATGTTGACCCGCCCATTCTCTGGCTGTTGGCTCCACAGATTGATCAGGTATGCATGGGCTTCGCTGGTGCGATTCAAACCGATAAGCGCCTCAGCCAGGCTCAGCTGATAGGGAGCATTATCACGAGAGTAGAGCAACGCCGCACGGAGTTCGTCCACGGCATTGCCAAAACGATGCGCGGCGAGATCAGTTTCTCCCCGCGCCGACCAGCGCTCTGCGAGCGACGACTGCTGAGCATAGTAGATGCGGGACAATCCGGTGACGAATGTGAAGAAAACGACAACCATGCCCGTGAGAAGAGCGAGACTCGCCGGTTCTCTGCGCAGATAAGGCGCATACCAGGATTTCTTCACTTGTAGCGTCATGCCTTCTCCACGAGGCTCGGATGGTGACCCCTCTTTCGATGATAACGTGCCTGTGTATGTTTCACGTCACGCGATTGAAACGTTGCGGTCATCGGATTCAGAGATTGCAGAGTTTGAAACATTCTCGAATTGCAGCTCCCATTGATGAGCGCGCCCCGGTGGCAGCGGGAATCGCGCACCGCCTGGCGCTCAATGCCGCAAACTTGCATCCTGCATTTGCGGAACGTAACTTGGATTTGGGCGCGCGAGCCTTGCTTGCTCTTGCGCGCACGCAGATGAGTTAGTGTGGCTGCATGTTGTAAAGAAACATGGCACGTAACTCGATGTAAGGTCCGTGAAACTCGCGTGGAAGGGGCGGATAATTTGATCCGGTAAGGGCTCCCCACGCCGCGCGATCAAGCCCACTGTCTCCTGAGCGGCCCTCGAGAACCATGCTGCCATCCATGATCCGGCCGTTGGGCAGGACTTTAAAGCGAATGACGACGGCGCCGGACTTGAGGATCGGCGGATTCACTTCGTCGGGTATCAGTGGATCCCAGGTGCGCTCCGTTTCGTGATGCCAGCGCAGCAACCAGGAGCTGAAGTCGACACCCTGCGTGTCTGAGAGAACTTCGACGCCGCCTGTTCCTGCCCCAGGGTGCATGGAGAGTCCGCCACCCGAGGGCTGCGGCGCCGCGTCGTAGCCAGGGTTCCGCGCCGCTCCGCGCATCGCTTCACGGAGCTGGTCCGCGGGATTCTGTGAACCCATGGCGAAGTTGGGACGCGCGGGGACGGCCTGCGGGCGCGGTGCTTCGACCTGCGCCTGCGACTTGGGACTCGGCGGTATAGGTGGCGCAGGCTGTACCGGATTCTGAATCTCAGGCTGCTTGGCCTGCTCGGGAGGAGGCGGAGTCGGCGTAGCCTTCTTCAACTCCTCGAGGGTCTTCCTGTCGATGTGTGGCTCATTCTTGGGGACCGGCTTGACGGTCACCTTGGGCTGCAGATTTTTGAGCGCATCGGGAGGCAAGTCGAGATAACTCAGGTCCTTGCGCTGTTTTATGGCATCAAATGGATCGATCACCGGAGGGACGCGCAGGACATAGCGGGGAATCCACGTAACCGCCGACAAGAGCAGTACGTGGATGAGGATTGCCAACCAGATGCCTTCGCGCAGGCGGGCCCAGCGACGCTCGTCTTCGAGCTCGCTGATCATCTGCAGAAGCTCGTGGGTGTCGTAGTCGACCCAGCGCGAGGTGGAGCGGGTTGCGCGCTGCTCTTCTTCGGTGGAGCCAGAGGCCTGGTGAGAGGAGTCGTCGGTTGACGATCCTATCCCTCGGGTCTCGCTGGGCTCGTTCGCCTTGGTTGGCGTTTCGGTGGTGGGCATTCTTCCAACTGGAACCGGTCGGGTGGGCCGCCAGCTCTGCTTTGAAGTCCTTTCCTTTATTGTCTCATCCCCTGAGAATCGCGCAAGCCGGGCGCACGCTGGCTTCTAAACGTACAATGAGTCTTTTAGATGGACGGATTTGAGAGGGGAAAGGGACCTGTTTGAAGCGGTTTTTTGCGCAATTGGCAGCGAAGTGGAAGCTGGTGGTTCTGCCGGCGATGATCAAGCTGGGATTCTGGGGCGCAGGCGCGGCCGCACTGCTGGATTCCTCCTCGATTCCGATTCCCATGGATCTACTGATCGCAGGGTGGATCTGGAACGATAAGCGGTACTTCTGGCTCTATATCCTGCTCGCGTCGGCGGGTTCGGCCCTGGGCGGTCTGGTGCCTTACGGCATCGGCCGAGCCGGCGGGGAGCTGTTTTTGCTGAAACGCGTCAACCGCGAGCGGTTTGACCAGCTTCGCGACCGGTTTGAGCGCCAGGAGTTTCTCGCGGTCATGGTTCCGTCGATGCTGCCGCCACCTACACCGTGGAAGATCTTCGTCTTCGCGGCAGGCGTCTTTGAAATGAGGGTTGCGCCATACATGCTGGCGGTCTTCTGCGGCCGTATTGTGCGATGGCTGGTGCTGGCCTTGCTTGTTCTGAAGCTGGGGCCAGGCGCGGTGGGCCTGGTGGCACATCACGCCATGACGGCCCTGCTTGTGGCAGCGGGGCTGGGGGCAATCGCCTTTGCATGGTGGTGGCTGCGCATACGACGGCGTGCGGAGCGGGTCGGAATGTAGCACAGGCCCGCCACACCACAACGGACCGCGTGAAACTCGACTCCATCTGGCGGCTGAGCCAGCGGACATTCATAAAGTTATATATTGCCTCCGAAGTCCGAATTGAAGCGGCCGGCATGCGGATTCACCTGGAACCGCCCGAGGTGATATGCTTCCACTCGCTCAGAGAAAAGCGATTTAGCAAAGACACGGTGAATCTTCGGCGATGAGACCTGCAGCGAGCAACTCAATTCATCTTCTCCTGGCTCTGCTGATTGCGCTTGCGGCGACTGGACTAAACGCCCAGCCCGGCACTCCGAAGCAGACCTGGATTGAGAGCTGGGGAGCTTCGCAGCAAATTCCCGAACCAAACAACGCCTTGTCTGCAGGCGATCTGCACGATGCGACGGTGCGCCAGATCTTTCATCTCTCGGCGGGCGGCACAGAGGTTCGAGTGCATATTTCGAATGCCTTCGGAACCGAGCCGCTGCGGTTCACCTCTGTGCATGTTGCGCGGCCTGTGACGAATAAGTCGACTGCGATTAATGTCGCCACAGACCGGGCATTGACCTTCGCGGGAGCAACGAGTGTCACAGTGCCGCCGGGCGCAGAGTACGTTTCCGATCCGATCGACTACCCCGCCGCGGCGCTGTCGGATTTGGATGTGACGTTCCATCTGGATGAGCCACCAGCACAGGAGACGGGGCATCCAGGGTCGCGGGCCACGTCGTACGTTGTCCACGGCGATGAAGTCGCGGCGGCTGATCTGCATGATGCCAAGGCGGTCGATCACTGGTACCAGGTCTCGGGGATCGATGTGCTGGCGCCGAAGGGGGCCGCAACGGTGGTGGCTCTGGGCGACTCGATCACGGATGGACACGGGGCAACGACGAACGGAAACGATCGCTGGACCGATGTGCTCGCGGAGCGGCTGCAGGCATCGGCAAAGGCGCGCACGATCGGCATGTCGAACCAAGGGATCGGCGGCAACCACCTGCTGACGGATGGACTGGGGCCGAATGTGCTGGCGCGATTCGATCGCGACGTCCTGGCTCCAGCGGGCGTGCGCTGGGTGATCGTCTTTGAGGGCGTGAACGACCTGGGCGGGCTGGCGCGGACCGGCGAGGCGCCGGAGGCAGAACATGCGGCATTGGTGGCGCGGGTTCTTGCGGCCTATCAGCAGATCATCACACGCGCGCATGCGCACGGGCTCCGCGTTTACGGCGCGACGATTACGCCGTACGTGGGCTCCGATTACTACCATCCCGGCCCGCTGAGCGAAGCCGACCGGCAGAAAGTCAATGCGTGGATCCGGACGCCGGGCCACTTTGATGCAGTGATTGACTTCGACGCGGTGGTGCGTGATCCGCAGCGCCCCGAGCGCCTGCTGCCTGCCTTCGATTGCGGCGATCACCTGCACCCATCGCCGGCGGGTTATCGCGCCATGGCTGAGGCGATTCCGCTGGGATTGTTCAAGAAGTAGAGATCCGATCATCGACGAGAAGCAAAACGGCCACCCCGAAGGGTGGCCGCTGAGTTTGAGCTGAAGGCGAAAGTTACTCGCTTTCCTTCTTCCAGTTGATGAGATCACCAAGCGTCGTGGTCGAGCTGGAGACCGGCTGCTTGTGCGCGCTCTCTTTGTAGTGCTCCACCTGGGCGCGGCTGGCCTCGTGGCCGATGGCGCGCAGGCTGAGACCCACCTTCTTCTCTTCCACATTGATTTTGATGATCTTGAAGTCGTGCTCCTGGCCCTGCTCAAGCTTGGCCGGCGCGCCGTCTTCGCCCACTGCCTCGGAGACGTGGCACAGACCTTCGACGCCCTCGGCGATTTCAACGAATGCGCCGAACTGGGCCGTGCGCAGCACCTTGCCGTGAACCACATCGCCTACGCGGTGCGAAGCGAAGAAGCTCTCCCAGACATCGGGTTGCAGCTGCTTGATGCCGAGCGAGAGGCGGCGGTTTTGCGGCTCAACGCCGAGAACAACGGCTTTGACCTTTTCGCCCTTCTTCACGACTTCCGACGGATGCTTGACGCGCTTGGTCCAGCTGAGGTTCGAGACGTGCACCAGGCCGTCGATGCCGTCTTCGTTCTCGATGAAGGCGCCAAAGTCGGTCAGGTTGCGCACACGGCCCTCGACCACGGCGCCGGTTGGATAACGCTCGGTCAGGTGCTCCCAGGGGTTCTCAAGAAGTTGCTTCATGCCGAGCGAGATGCGGCGGTCTGCCGGGTTCACGCTGAGGACGACGGTATCGACCTCATCGCCGGGCTTGACCAGCTTGGAGGGGTGCTTGAGCCGCTTGGACCAGGTCATCTCAGAGAGGTGGACCAGGCCCTCAATGCCCTGCTCCAGCTCGACAAACGCACCGTAGTCGGTGACCGAAAGAACGCGGCCATGGACATGCGCGCCCACGGGGTAGCGCTCCGACGCATCGAGCCACGGGTCGGGCGTGAGCTGTTTGAAGCCCAGTGAGACACGCTGCTTATCCTTATCGAACTTGAGCACCTTGACCTGAATCTCGTCGCCGACGTTGACCAGATCGCGGGGATGCGTGAGGCGTCCCCAGCTCATGTCGGTGATGTGCAGCAGGCCATCAATGCCGCCAAGATCGACAAACGCACCGTAGTCAGTAAGGTTCTTGACAGTGCCAGTGAGAACAGCGCCTTCGCCGAGGTGCTCAAGGGTCAGCGAGCGCTTGGTGTTCTGCTCTTCCTCGAGGATCTCTTTGCGGCTGACCACGACGTTGCCGCGCTTCTTGTTGAGCTTGATTACGCGGACTTCGATCTGCTGGCCGAGATAGCCGTCGAGGTTGCGCACCGGACGGATCTCAAGCTGCGAGCCAGGCAGAAAAGCCTTCATGCCGATATCGACAGTGAGGCCGCCCTTGACCCGGCTAACCACAGTGCCGAGGACCGGCGTTTTATCGTTGGCGTGCTTCTCGATTGTGTCCCAAACGCGGAGGCGCTGCGCCTTCTCGTAGCTGACGAGGTAGCCGCCCTCGGGTTCCTCACGCTCGATGACCACATCGATGGTCTCGCCGGGCTGGAACTTGACAGCGCCGGTGTGGTCGACCACCTGCTCGAGGGGAACCAGCCCCTCGGACTTGAGGCCCACGTCAACGACGAGGTGCTTCTCAGTCTGCTTGATGACAGTGCCGGAGACGACCTTGTCGCCATACGCCTCAACGGCAGCCGCTTCCGCGGCCTGTTCGCGCTCAAATGCTTCCAGAGCAGCGGAAAAATCTTCCATGGATTCGGGTGCGTGCTCGGCCTGTTTTTCGTGGACCTCGTCTGCAGCCTGCTCGGTCTGTGCCGATTCGGCAATGGCAGCGGGGGTGGATGTGGCATCGGCGTCCAGCGCGGGGCTAACAACAGCTTCGGCGGTCTCGGGGTTGGACGTGGATTCGTGCAACGGCTGTTCAAGCTCCGTCGCAGGTTCGAGGGTTGGAGTTTCCAATTCGGTGTTCAGGGTTATGCTCTCGGGTTCTGGATTGAGGACGTTTGCCATCACTGCTGCTCCGGGATTCAATACACCTGCGACGGACTTGCGATCACAGGGTTAGCACCGTGTCCGAACTTCGAAGGGAACAGGTGGTGCCGGAGGCCGAGTCTCAGGCCCAGACGGCGTGACAGGAACATCCCGCTGGGGACAGTCGTCCGAGCCAGACGCTCTGGCAAGAGGGGCGACTCTCTCCTAGGGAAACACCAGGCGCGCTACGGCTGGTTGGAGGGCGGCCGCAGCTTTCTGCTCGAATCCGCGCAGAGAGCTACGCTTCTAAGTTTAGCAACGGCAACTTTCCAGCGTCAATGCAACAGCTTGGCGGATACTGCCACATTGCAGAAGGGTTACAAGAATTGCACCAGATCTGGTGCGAAATCGTCTGTACTCGCGCCTTGAGCTGAGGTTAAACGCGACGCCGGAGTGTCGGGAACTGCCGGAGTCTGGCTGGGTTGATGCCAGGATCGGGCAGAGGCTGTACCTGCTGAAGTCAGGTCAGCCGGTTGTGGTGCAATCGAAACCCCCGCGGACGGAGGAACGATCACCATGGGGTACGGCAAGCGGATCGAGAACATGCGGATGGACGGTGGCGTGGCATCGGAGCCACGGACGTCACTGACAGGCTGGCCGGCACAGTCTTCAACTCCTGGTACATGATTCCTATCTCGCGCGTGACTCTTCCCTCTTTCTCGAATGCGGCGGTGTGAACCTGAAGCCCGGTTACAGGATGGCCGTCGTATGCACAAGCGCGACGGCCAGGACCGGGTGTTGCGTCGAAAGTCCTCGGCTGAGAGGCACGGCGCGACAGAGTGAGCGATCATGCGATCGGCGAATAAAAACAACCACCGAGTCTTTGCGAACAGCCCGCGGGAGCAATAGACTGATCCATTCATGGACTTCCTTTGGACTCCCTGGCGGTATGGGTATGTGACGAAAGCGGACAACGCACCGCGCCCGGGCATTCCGGAGGCGCTGGCTGCTTATCCTGACGACGCGGGCTGCGTATTTTGCAACCTGATCGCCTCCGCAGACTACGCGATCGCCCACGGCATGCCAGCCGAGGAGGCGGAGGCTCCGGCGGGACTGGTGCTGCGCGCCAACCACTGCTACATCTGCCTGAATGCGTATCCCTACACCTCCGGGCACGTGATGGTCGTGCCCTACGCGCACCTCGACAGACTGTCGGCCCTGCCCGGCGCAACGGCCCACGAGATGATAGACCTGGCACAACGGACCGAGCGCGTGCTGGAGACGCTGTATCGACCGCACGGACTGAACTTCGGCATGAATCTGGGCCAGGCCGCGGGCGCAGGCGTTGCGGGACACCTCCATCTGCATGGGTTACCGCGCTGGGCCGGCGACACCAACTTCATGACCACGACAGCGGAGACACGCGTGTTGCCGGAAAAGCTTGAGACAACGTGGAAGCGGATGCGGGAAGCGTTCGCGGAGACTGCAAAGTAGCCCCCGCGTTGTCAGCGCTCAAATGGGTCCGTTGGCAGGATCGCCAAACGCATCGCCCTCGGCGGCGAGGGAAAGCGTCGGCTCCTCCGCATCGGCACGATCGAGCAACGTCTTCGGCAGGGTCTTGTTGGTACGGATGCCGAGTTTCTTGAGCTTTTCCACTTGGCCGATCAGATTACCGCGGCCTTCGGAGAGTTTGTTCATTGCCTTGGCAAAGCTCGTATCCGCCTTATTTAAACTCTCGCCGAGCGCTTCCATGTCGGTAACAAATCCGACAAATTTTTCGTACAACTCTGTGCCGCGATTCATCACGTCCTGCACGCTGCGGGCCTGCAGTTCCTGCTGCCACAGCACGTTGACGATGCGGATGACATAGAGCAGCGTGGTGGGACCAACGAGCAGAATGCCTTGTTGATAAGCGTCTGCCCAAAGGGCAGCGTCGTTTTGCAGCGCAACGAGAAAAGCGGGCTCGACGGGAACGAACATCACCACAAAATCCGGAGCCTCGACGCCGGGCAGCCGGTGATATCCGGCTCTCGACAGGCCGGCCATGTGGCCCCGCACGCTGGCGAGATGCAGTTTGAGCGCGGCAGCGCGGGCATCTTCTGTGGCAGCGCCGACCCAATCGGTGTACGCGGTCAGCGAAACCTTGGAGTCGATGACGAGATGGCGGCCACCGGGAAGCTGGAGAACAACGTCAGTGCGGACGTTGCGCGCGCGATCGCCATTTTCTGTCTCTACCCCGGTGAAGCTCTGCTGGAAGGTGTACTGCTCACCCTCTCGCAGACCGGCCTTATCAAGAAGGTCGCGCAGGATGAACTCGCCCCAGTCGCCCTGCGCCTTGGCGGAGCCACGCAAGGCAGTCGCCAGGTTGCGCGCATCTTCTGAGATCTGCTGATTGAGGCTGTTGAGTGCATTGACCAGGGTTTCAAGCTTGGTGACGCCGGTCTTGGAGTCGGTCTGTGCCTCTTCGACTTTCTTGCGGAAGTCTTCAATCTGCGTGCGGAGAGGATTGAGCAGATTGCCTATCTCTTTCTGGCTGCCTTCGGAGAAGGTTTTCGATTTCTGGTCGAGGATATCGGCAGCGAGGGCCTGGAATTGATCGGCAAGTCTCTTCTCTGCCTTGTCGAGCAGAGCGATCTTCTCTTCCGTCTTCTTTTGCTCGGTGGCAAGCAGCGCTTCAAGTTCACTGACTCGGGCAGCCTGTGACTGGGCGACGTTTGCGGCGGCCTGGATCTCGTTGCGCGCCGCATCGCGTTCAGCCGCAAGGCGATCGATGGTCACTTGCCGTTCGGCGGCCAAAGACTCGGACGCTGCACGAGCGGCAACGGCAGCTTGCGCCTGAGCGACTTCAGTGCGCATCACAGCAAGGTCGGAGGCCGCCTTCTGCCCCTGCTGCTCAAGCAGGGCCTTTTCGGATTTGGCGGCGTTGCCGCGGATCAGATAGCCGATCAGAATTCCGGCGAGAGCGGCGACAGCGGCGATGATGGCCTGGATCATTGGGTCCCCAATGCCTCTTCGCCGAATATACGCCTTTCGGATGTGGAAGACGGGGCAGGTTTTGAGGCCTGTGCGGCCGGTATCAAGGGGTGGTAAGACGAGGCGGATTCGGCTGAAGAAATTGACGTTATTTCCCTCAGAGTGCGGCTTTACACGGTCTGGGCCGCCCATTAGACTTGGAGATTCGGGGCCATGCGCGGCTTTCAGGGCGCGCAGGTTGTGCTGCCGGCCCCAAAGCCGGTAGTGTATCTGGGCGGAACTCCGCAGAACGGAACCCTTATCCCCGGATCGAATCCGAAGCCTTTTGTCGAATCCGAGCCTTTTGAGAATACGAGGAGAATTACGCATGGCCGTAGAAGAAAAAGTGAAGCAGATCATCGTCGAGCAGTTGCAGGTGGACGAAGCCGAAGTGACGCCGGGTGCAAGCTTCCAGGAAGATCTGGGCGCCGACTCACTGGACGTGGTCGAGCTGGTGATGCAGTTCGAAGAGGCATTTGACCTGGAGATTCCCGACGAAGACGCCGAGAAGATCAAGACCGTCAAGGATGCAATCGATTACATCGAGAAGAACGAGAAGTCGAAAGGCAAGTAACTGGTGAATCGTCGAGTCGTTATCACCGGCCTCGGGCTGGTATGCGGTGTAGGCAATACCGCCGAGGAGGTGTGGCGGCAGCTGTTGGCAGGCGCCAGCGGCATGGCGCCGATCCAGGGGTTTGACACCACCGGATATCCCGTCACCTTCGCCGCAGAAGTCAAGAACTTCGATCCGCTGAACTTTGTGGACAAGAAAGAAGCGCGCAAGATGGGACGCTTCATCCACTTTGCGTTTGCGGCCACGCAGGAAGCCATCACGCAAGCAGGCCTCGAGATCACGCCGGAGATCGCCGACCGCGTCGGCGTTTTCATCGGCTCGGGCATTGGCGGATTCGAGATTATTGAGCGCGAGCATGCCAGTCTTTTGGCCGGCGGCCCGCGCAAGATCTCGCCATTCTTTATTCCGGCGGCCATTGTGAACATGGCTGCTGGACAGTTGAGCATCCGGTACGGCGCGAAGGGACCGATCTCCGCAACGGCTACCGCCTGCGCCACGAGCGCCAACTCCATTGGCGACTCGGTGCGGATGATTCTGCACGGCGATGCCGATGTGATGATTGCCGGCGGATCGGAAGCGGCCGTGACACCGCTCTCCGTAGGCGGGTTTGCCTCGATGCGCGCGCTGAGCACACGCAACGAGGAGCCGACGCGGGCCAGCCGTCCGTTTGACAAGGACCGCGATGGATTCGTGATCGGCGAAGGTGCGGGCGTGCTGATTCTGGAAGAGCTGGAGTTTGCGCGGAAGCGCGGCGCGAAGATCCTGGCCGAAGTAATCGGCTACGGCATGAGTGCCGATGCACATCACATGACGGGAATCGCTCCTGACGGCGCAGGCGCGCAGCGCAGCATGCGTGCGGCGCTGAAAGATGCAGGCATCGCTCCGGAAGAGGTCGGCTATGTGAATGCGCACGCAACGTCGACGCCAGCGGGCGATGGCAATGAGTCGCGGGCCATCGAACTGGTGTTTGGCGAGCACGCGCTCAGCAAGAGGCTCAAGGTGAGCGGCACGAAGTCGATGACCGGCCACCTGCTTGGCGGCGCGGGTGGACTCGAGGCAGGCATCACCGTGCTGGCATTGCAGCACCAGATACTGCCGCCGACGACAAACCTGGACGAACCCGATACAGAATGCCGTCTCGACTACGTGCCCAACAAGGCGATCCCGCACAGCTTCGATGTGGCCCTGTCGAACTCCTTCGGCTTTGGCGGCATCAATGCGACCCTGATTATGAAGCGCTGGGCGGAATAAGGCGAGATTCGAGGGATAAAAGTAACGGCGCACATCCGGGAATATGCGCCGTCTTTGTTATGCGAGTTGGCATTGCGCCAATAGCTCAGCCTGTGACTGCCGCGATGCCGACGCCCAGCAGAACGATGATGGCCCACCAGGCGAAAACTGCGATGTAGCCCGAACTGCGCTTGACGCGGGCAACAGTAGCCAGACCAATTCCGAGCAAGACCATGCTCCAAATCGTTGTAAAGTCCAGTGCGCTGGCGAATTTGTAGAGAGCTGCGTTAGTTTCGGCCGGATTGAGGAACGCTCCCACGTTCGTTGGAGCAAAGTTATTGAGATTGAACGAGTCTGGCGCGCTTCCGGCGAAGAGCACGATAGTGCCCAGCAGTGTTTTGATGATACCCGGCAGAGAGGCATACATCCACATGGCGAAGACCTCGCCGAACCTGGCCTTGCCACCGAATCCGAAGTTGATCGTTCCCATCAGGACGAGCGAACCGAGCGCCACCACAATCAAGACAATGACAGGACTGGCAGCGAAGCCTCCCTCCATCGCGTATTGCGTAAATTTCATGGAGGTCTCACGCTGCTCGGGAGTCGCCTGAGCCATTCGCTCCTGCGACTTCGGATTCATGTTGATGGCGTTCTGCGCTACCTGGTTCCAGCCGACTTTTACTGTAATCGCGGCAAAGAAGATGTAGCCGATCACGATCATGATCAGGAATGGCATCCACCAGCTCTTGTTGCCGCGCTTGATGTCGTCGAAGGTTTTGGAGGGTGCAGAGAAGACGCTGGTGACGCGCTGCATCTGGGACAGGCCGGGTGTTGCCTCGGCCGCGGGCTGAATCATTGGATCACTCATCAATGCGCCTCACAAGGGATGCGGTTTGGAATAAATGGCTCCGCGCACGAACGGCACGATGCCGCCGCTGACGCAAAAGCGTTCGCCCGCGATTGTACCCTTGAAACTGCTGAAAGCGTAGTGATTTTCGATGAACTGCGAAGGGTCGCCGTCAGTTGGTCGCGCCCGAGGCGACCGCTGCGGGCGGATTGTCCGCGTCCTCGCTTTCATCGGGGGGCGGAGCAGCCTGGGGATGGTGCCTATGGACCGGGCCAGCGCCGATGTAGCTCTTGTACACAGTGATAT
>Ga0335073_10003311_pt1 | contig 22401 bp, 25 predicted proteins | sample Lox_Sample_22_FD_207093 | JGI IMG/M metagenome (GOLD analysis project Ga0335073, IMG submission 207093) | Soil microbial communities from Loxahatchee National Wildlife Refuge, Florida, United States - Lox_Sample_2.2 | ecosystem: Environmental > Terrestrial > Soil > Wetlands | place: USA... | reverse complement strand
CGATGACGAGCATCGCGCACGTGGGGTCCGGGAACTCGCACGCGTGGTAGAGGACCTCGTTGCCGTGGAGTCCCTCGCGATCGTCTGTGGGGTCGGCGCCGGCGTCGAGCAGCATCCGCGTCAACTCGGGATCACCGGCGATTCCGGCGGCGCCATACAGCGCGACCTGGAGCCACTTGTCGTTGTTGACGAAGGATGCGTTCGGATCAGCGCCCCTTGCGAGCAGGATCCGCACGACTTCGCGGATCCCGGGGGCCCGCTCCGCGTCGCCGCGCAGCAGTCGCGAGAAGCAGGCGTACAGAATCGGCGCCCAGCCATTCGGGCCGGTGGGCTCGCTCACCGCGCTCGGAAGTGCTGCCAACCGGCGCGAGACCTCGTCGGCCTCGCCGGTGGCGCAGGCACACGCGAGGTCATGGCGGGCGAGCGCCGGGTCGGCGTCGAGCAGTGCCCGCGCGCGTCGGAGGTCGGCGGACGTCGCCGAGGCGATCAGCGCTTGCGCCCGCGCCGCAGCATCAAGGGTCAGCGCCTCGACGTGGAACTTCAGCCGCGGCCAGGACCGGAATCCGTACTCGCGAGCGATCGCCAGCTGCGCGAGCGCGATCGACGGGAACTCCCCGGCCTTGCGACGACGCTTGGCCTCGTCGCGCAGATGGCGGAGGTCGGGACGGGGTGGCAGGGAACGCGGCTCGGACATCGGAACTCCTTTCGTCCTCGGCGGGTCCGCACGCCGGGCCGAAAGTTCACTGTCCGTCACCGGTGAACTTCCACGTCTGGGTCAGTTGGGCCTGTGGCCCTTTCCGCGGACCGGATGCGTCCTGCACGCACCACAGACAATACCCGACGGCGGTCTCGGCACCGGCGAATAGCCAGTTCGCGTGAGCGTGACTTACGCTTATGCGATGGGCGCCACGTTGCCGGCACCGGCGCCGTTGGCCAACGAGGCCCTGCGAGCCTTGCTCGATGCCGTCCCTCAGGGTCTCGTGATCGTCAACGAGCGCGACGAGACCCTGTACGCGAACCAGTTGGCGCGTGAACTGCTCAGTGACTCACTTGCGCTCGGAAACGCCCTCGTGCTCCCGGGCGATTTGCGCGCCACCAGCTTCGCGCTCGAGGGGCTTGACGGACTGTCTCTCCTCGTGCTCACTGCCGTTACGCGCACGGAGCACAGGTACGGTGAGGCCGGGCCGGAGGAGCATCTGCGGGAACTCGAGGCGATTGCGCAGCTCGGATCGTGGAGGTGGGAGGTGCACGAGGACGAGCTCGAGTGGTCGGACGGTCTCTACCGCCTCTACGGACTCGAGCCGCAGTCGGTGCCGATCACGTTCTCGGCGTTCGTCGAGATGCTGCCGCCGGAGATCCGCGACCGCATCGTCGGCACGATCGAGCACTGCGCCGAGACCGGCGACGGATACACGTTCACCACGCGCACGCTGGACCGAAGTGGCGGCTCGCGCTGGCGACACTCTCGGGCGAACACGGTCATGACCGAGGGACGAGTCACCCGGATGTTCGGTACGAGCCAGGACGTGACCGAACGGATGCTGGCCGAGGAGGAGCTGCGCGCGAGCCTCGATCAGGCCGACCGACTGGCGCGCGAGAATGAGACGCTGCGGGCCGAGGTCGAGGCCCAGCTCCGGGAGGTGCGGGCGTCTCGCTCGCGAATCCTGCGGGCCGGCGATGTCGCTCGTCAGCGCCTCGCCCGCGATCTGCGCGAGGGGGCGCAGCGGCGGTTGAGCTCCGTGGCGTCGATCCTTCGGTCGGCATGCGCCCAAGTCGATCCGGTCGCCGAGCCCGACCTCGCGCGCACGCTCGCACAGGCAGTGGACGAGCTCGAGGCCGGGACGGGCGAGCTCGGTACGCTCGCGCGCGGACTACACCCCGCGGTGCTGACCGACGAGGGCCTTGTGGCGGCATTGGGTGCGCTGACCAGCCGTTCTGGAGTGCCGGTCAGCCTTCGCACGGATTCGTTAGGCACTCTCCCGGCCGCGCTCGAGGTGGCGGCGTACTTCGTCGTCGCCGAGGCTCTGACGAACGTCGTCAAGCACTCGTGGGCGTCGCACGCACAGGTCACGGTCCGGCGGCACGCGGACGGTGTGCAGGTTGAGGTCAGTGACGACGGGATCGGCGGCGCCCGCATCGAAACCGGCAGCGGATTGAGCGGTCTGTCGGATCGCGTTGCCGCTCTCGGCGGCAGCCTCCGGATGATCAGCCCGCCCCAGACCGGGACCCTGCTCCGCGCCGAGCTGCCCTTCGAAACCGAGTCGACCACCACGCAAGTTCAGGGTTAGCACTGATGACGGGAACGACGGACCGTGCCAGCATGCGAGGATGGGTAAGACCATCCTCATTGTCGACGACAACGGCGGCTTCCGAGCCTGGGCTCGGGTGCTGCTTGAGTCGGCGGGGTACACGGTCGCCGGCGAAGCCGCCGACGGTGCCTCGGCGATCGCGGCCGCGCTCGCTTCGCCACCCGAGGTCATGCTGCTCGACGTCCAGCTCCCCGACACCGACGGCTTCGAGGTCGCCCGCAGGCTCCGCGCGGAGCGCTCGGGCGTGGCCATCGTGCTCACATCGACTCGCGACGCGCTCGACTATGGGCCGAGACTCGGCAGCTGCGGCGCCCGCGGCTTCGTGCCCAAGGACGCGTTGTCTGCGGAGGCTCTTGCCGTGGTACTCGCCGGCGAGGACGATCCCGGCGACGCCGCCACGACGTAGGCGGGGCCCCGGATCGTGACGCGCGAGACCCCGGGCGCGACCCTGCCCGAGCCCGTTCTGCCCGCGGCGCTCGACGCGCTGCCCTTCGGAGCCGTCGTGCTCGACGAGCACGAGCGTGTGGTGTACGCCAACCGGACCGCTCAGCGGATGGTGCGCGGCATGCGGATCGGCGGGCGGGCCCAGTGGGCGGCGGTCCCGCAGCCGACGGTCGAGGATCGGAGCGCCGACGATGAACACGGCGCCGACGATGAACACGGCGCCGACGAAACCCGGGTGTGGATCGCGACGCTGTCCGGGGGACTGGGCGGCCGGAGCCGTGCGATGCGAGTTGCCGTCGAGGGCCTCGATCGGCATAGCCTGATCATTCTCAGCCGGCTCCCCGATTTGGACGATCGAGGGCAGGAGGCGGCGCAACGGCTGCAGGAGGTCGAGGCGGTCTCGCGAGTGGGCTCGTGGAATTGGGAGATCGACGCCGACGTCGTGACCTGGTCCGATGAATTGTTCCGCCTCAACGGACTGTTGCCGGAGGCTGTGCCGGTGAACTACGAGAGGGTGGCGCGGCACTACCACCCGGATGACCGCGCCGCTCACGTCGCGCTCGTCGAGCGGTGCCGGCGTACCGGCGAGCCGTTCGAGAGCATCCACCGAGTCGTGCGACCGGACGGGACGGTTCGATGGCGACACGGCCGAGGAAGCGCGGTGATGGTCGACGGCCGAGCGGTGCGGATGTACGGCACCGTTCAGGACATCACCAGGCGGGTCGAGCGCGAGCTGGCCCTGCAGCGCAGCCTCGAGGAATCCCAGCGGCTGGCGGCCGAGAACGAGGCGCTGCGCGGTGTGCTCGAGGCGCAGGTGCACGAGGTGCGGTCGTCACGGGCGCGGATCGTGGAGACCGGCGACGAGGCGCGGCGGCTGATGGAGCGCGATCTTCATGATGGAGCGCAACAGCGGCTGACGACCCTCGGACTGATCCTTCGCTCGGCGCAGGCCCAGGCTCGGGCCGCTACCGAGGCGCGTCCGGAGGTGCTGCAGGCCCTGGACGACGCGCTCGAGGAGCTCAAGGCCGGGCTATCGGAGCTGCGCACACTGGCTCGCGGCCTGCATCCCGCGATCCTGACCGACGACGGACTGCTGCCCGCGCTCGAGGCGCTCGTGGCCCGCTCGCCGATGCCGGTGACGTTGTCGGCGGCGCCGATTGATCGCCTGCCCGCAGCTGTCGAGACGACCGCGTATCTGTTCGTCTCCGAAGCGCTCGCCAACGCCGGCCAGCATGCCGGTGCTTCGAGGGTCGTGGTCGAAATTGAGCGGCGCGAGGGGACGCTCATCGCCGCGGTGTCCGACGACGGTGTCGGGGGCGCCACGATCGGACGCGCCGGCGGCCTGGAGGTTCTGTCCGACCGGGTCGCCGCGCTCGACGGCCGCCTCGAGCTCGACAGCCCGTCGGGCGGCGGCACCCGGGTGCGCGCGGAGCTGCCATGCGTGTAGCGATCGCCGAGGACAGCCTGCTGTTTCGCGCCGGACTCGCGAGCGTGCTCACGACCGCTGGCCACACCGTCACGGCGTCGGTCGGGTCGGCCGATGAGCTGATCGCGGCGGTCGCGGGAGATCCCCCCGACGCCGCGATCATCGACATCAAGATGCCGCCCACTCACACCACCGAGGGATTGCAGGCGGCGGAACAGATCGTCACGAGCAACCCGGACGTGGGTGTGCTCGTCCTCTCTCAGTACGTCGAGCCTCGCTACGCGCTCCGCCTCATCAACGAGCGCCCCCACGGCGCCGGATACCTGCTCAAGCAGCGGGTCATCGATGTGGAGGAGTTCATCGACAGCGTGCAGCGCGTCGCCGACGGCGGCCTCGTAGTGGACCCCGACGTCGTCAACCAACTCATAACCGTTGCCCAGCCGACCCAGCCGCTGAGCCAGCTCAGCGATCGCGAGCGGGAGGTCCTCGGGTTGATCGCCGAGGGCAAGACCAACAACGCCATCGCCCAGCAGCTCGTGCTGACCGAGAAGACGGTCGACTCGCATATCCGCAACATCTTCATGAAACTCGACCTCCCGGCTACGAACCAGGACCATCGCCGTGTGCTCGCCGTCCTCAAGTATCTGCGCTCGGATCAGCCAGTGTGAGCCGGTCTATTGGCTCGCCTGGCGGGGGGAGCCAGGCGAGCCCGCGTTGTCACTGGATCGTTAGCGGCGTGCCGATCGGCAGGAGCCTGCCGAGCTGGACGATCTCCCAGTTCGGCACGCGGATGCAGCCGTGGGAGGGGTGCCCCGGGATGAGCGACGGCTCGTTGGTGCCGTGAATGCCGATCACGCCACCCCCGGGCCAGTCGGTCTCGACGTTGGACAACGCCGAGGTGCCGAACGCCAGCGGACCGTAGATGCTTCCTGGCGGGAAACCCGTCAGGCGGTCGCGGATGTAGAACTGCCCGTGCGGCGTCGGTGTGCTGGGCTTACCGGTACCCACGCGCGTGACGAAGATGACCTTGCCGTCGCGGTAGAGCGTCAGCGTCATCTTCTCGGTCGAGACCACGACATAGGTGTGGACCGTCTGCGGCGCCCCGAGCGTGCGCTGGGGCACCCAGCCGATCTGTCCGGCGGGGCGAAGCGGGAGGCGCACCTGAACCCACCACGCGCCGTGGACCAGCACGCGCTGCTGTTCGAGCAGCAGTTCGCTCGTGCCGTCCTGAGTCGTCAGGCCGAGGTAGCCGAGTACGCGGGCGTGCCGTGACGGGCTGGCGTACGCGTCCGTCGCGCTCTCGAGGTATGCCCACGTGGAGACGAACCCCGGGTGGGACAGCACCTGGCGCTTGACCCTCGCGCTCTGGCCGACGGCCGGGAGCGCGAGGGCCGTCAGCATTGCGAGGGCGCAGAGCGCCGCGGCCCGAAGGCCGCGGCGGCTTGATGCTGGGTGATCCCTCATGTCACCCGGTGAAGGACGGAGCCCGCACCGCGGTCGCCGCCTTGGCGGCGAACACCTTCACCTTCACCATCTCCTTGCAGCTGGGGCTGCGGACGATGATGGTTCCACTCTGCGTCGGCTCGACGGTAAACGTCGCCTTGCCGTTCTTGCCGGTGCTCCTCGAGACGGTCTTGCCGCCAGGGAGGCTGATGCGCACCTTGGTGCCCGAGACCGCCACGCCATGCCGGGTCACCGACACGACGATCGTGTCAGTCTGGCCGGCGCGGACCTTGTAGCCCTTCGTCGATGCCCGGCACACGCCTGGGAACACCGTCGCCGGCGGCACGACCGTCGTGGTCGCGCATACGCTCCCAGTCAGGGTCTGGCCGCTGGGGCACGTGGTCGGCGGCACGCACTGCCCGCCCGAAAGCGTCTGCCCGCTGGGGCAGGTGGTCGGCGGTACGCACTGCCCGCCGGAGAGGACCTCGCCGCTGGGGCACGTGCTCGGTGGCACGCACTTGCCGCCCGAGAGGGTCTGTCCGCTGGGGCAGGTGGTCGGCGGTACGCACTGCCCGCCCGAGAGGACCTCGCCGCTCGGGCACGTGCTCGGTGGCACGCACTGCCCGCCCGAGAGGGTCTGTCCGCTGGGGCACGTGGTCGGAGGCGTGCAGACGCCGCCCATCAGTGTCTCGCCGGACGGGCACCCGGTGGGGGGCACGCACTTCCCGCCGGACAGGGTCTCTCCGGTGGGGCAGCCGGTCGGAGGCGTACACACGCCGTTGACGAGGCTGTATCCGGTCGGGCACGTGGGCGCGCAGCCGCTTGTGGGCGCGGTGACGGTCGCGTGCGACGGCGAGCTCATGTAGCTGTTGCCGAGCACATAGGTCTCGGGAACCGAGGTCGTCACCGTGAACTGCTGCGTCGCCGTCGTGTTGTTGTTCGGCGAGGTGAACGACGTCGGTTGTCCGAAGCTCACGGGGCCGGTCTGAGTGCCAACGGCGCCCTGGGTGAAGTAGTTCTGGTTGAGGCCGGTGTTGCCCTTATCCGTGCTGGAGGACAACTCCTTTACGTTCTGGCCGGCCGGGATGTTCTCGATAGTCCCGCCGAAGTACTGCTCGGTGATCGTCACCGTGGCCGTGTACGAGCCGTTCAGCGGCGTGACGCACGTCGAAGGGCCGGCGGAGACCGACAGAGTGTGCGCCGAGGCCAGCGCAGGAAACGCCAATACCAGCGTAAAGGCGGTTATCAGACCGCCCATCAGACGTTTGTTGACCATTCGTACTCATTCCTTGAGGTCGTTGGACGTATACAGATAACGCAGAACCTGCGAAAAACTCGCGCTTCCTTGCGCTTCTTCGCACTTTCTGCGGTTCGCGGATATGTCGACGGGGGCGCTCAGCCCTAAAGCTGCCAGCGTCCGCTGCCGAGTAGGGGGCGCTCGCCGCCCTGGTTGACCCGATCGCGCACGGACGGATATACGAGCTCGGCCGATCGTTCGCGGACGTCCAGGGTTGTGGAGGTAGAGATAATCCGTTGGTGGACGTCAAGCCGTTCCGGATCGAGCGCTACTACGACCGGTACGAGTTCACGACCCGGTACATGCTGTCGAGCAGCGACTGCGAGTCGCGCACGATCGAGGAGTTGCTCGCGTTCGAGCCGGATGCGCACGCCCGGCTGCTCGGGACGTGGTGCGGCTACACGGAGTCACCGGGCTCGCCCGAGCTGCGCGAGGCGATCGCCGCGCTGTACGAGCGCGTCGACCCCGACGAGGTGATCGTCACCTCGTGCGCGGAGGAGGGCATTTTCCTGACCCACAACGCGCTGCTCGGCGCCGGCGACCACGCGATTGTCGAGACGCCCTGCTACGAGTCGGCCCTCGAACTCGCGCGCAGCACGACCGCGGAGGTCACCGAGTGGCGCCGGCGCTACGAGGACGGGTGGGCGCACGACTTGGACCTGCTGGAGCGTGCGGTGCGTCGGAATACGCGGCTCATCTACATCAACCAGCCGCACAACCCGACGGGGACGCTCATGGACCGGGCAACGTTCGAGTCGGTGTCGCAGCTGGCCCGCGAGCATGGCGTGGCTCTGTTCTCCGATGAGGTCTACCGCGAGCTCGAGCACGACCCCGCCGACCGGTTGCCGGCGGCGTGTGATCTCGACGAGCGCGCGGTCTCGCTCGGCAGCATTTCCAAGAGCTACGGACTGCCCGGGCTGCGCCTCGGCTGGATCGTCACGCGCGACGCCGCCACGCGCGACGCGGTCATGCGGCTTAAGGACTACACCACGATCTGTTCGAGCGCCCCAAGCGAGGTGCTGACGGCGCTCGCGCTGCGTAACCGCGACGCCTTGCTCGAGCGCAACCTCGGAATCGTCGAGCGGAACCTGCCGCTGCTCGATGACTTCTTCGCGCGGCACGCCGATACGTTCGAGTGGGTGCGGCCGACCGCAAGCCCGATCGGCTTCCCGCGTGTCAACGGAGTGACCGACGTCGACGACATGTGCGCGCGGCTTGCGGAGCTGGGCGTGCTGTTGCTGCCGGGATCGGTCTACGACGACCCGTCGCACGTGCGCGTCGGCTTCGGCCGCGCCGACATGGCCGACGCGCTCTCTCTGCTCGAGGCATGCCTGGGCGCGCCGTCGACGGTCGCGTAGCCCGGCATCGCTGATTTCCGCGCCGCTCGGCGGTCATATGGTGCGAGACGCGGAGAAAGGAGAACGAGATGGGCAAGTTGGTGGTGACCGAATTCGTATCGCTCGATGGCGTATTCGAGGATCCGGGCGGAGCGGAGGATTACGAGCACGGCGGCTGGACATTCGAGTACGACCGAGGGGATGACGGCAACCAGTTCAAGGCCGACGAGCTGATGGACGCCCAGGTCCAGTTGCTCGGCCGGCGCACCTACGACGGGTTCGCGGAGGCGTGGCCCTCGCGCGAGGGCCCCTTCGCGGACAAGATCAACAGCGGCGCGAAGTACGTCGTCTCGAACACCCTCACCGACCCGTCGTGGCAGAACACCACGGTCATCTCGGGCGACGCCGTCGCGGGCGTTTCGAAGCTGAAGGACGAGACCGAGGGAACGATTCTCGTCGCCGGCAGCGGCACGCTCGTCCAGGCGCTCCTCGCGGCTGACCTCGTCGATGAGCTTCGCCTGATGGTGTTCCCGACGATCCTCGGGCGAGGCCGGCGGCTGTTCCCGGATGGCATCGACCGGCTGAAGCTGACACTCGCCGAGAGCAGGACGGTCGGCCCGGACGGCGTCCAGGTCCAGGTCTACACACGCGCACGATCATGATCGAGCAGCCCACGGCGGAGGACGCGCTTCGGGCGCTCGAGCCGCTCGTCAGCTACACGACGGACTTCGACCTCACGTACATCCGGGCCTCTTAGGGCCTGGCGGCGGCGCCACGCAATCCAGAAGCCGCTTGCGCCCGGCCGATGAATGGGTCAAAAGCCCTCACTCGACGCGCCGCCGGCGGCGAATGCGCGCAGAGCGACGTACAGGGGCCACAACTTGCATCTCGGCCGCGGACGGACGCCGAGTGCGTGGTTATGACCCATCCGTTCGGTGCCGCGGGCCCCGGGACCCCACGCCACGAGGACCCGGTCTACGGAAAGCCGCCCGGCCTGCGGTGCGCGCGCCAGTGGAGCAGGTGCGAGTCGCAGTGGTAGGCGGCCCCTTCGCTCTCGTGGTAATGGAAGGTGCCGGCGAACCCGCCGGCGACGGCATGGCCGGCGAGCTGGTAGGAGTAGGTGAGATTGCTGAGCGAGCTGTGGGCGTGCCACTCGAGCGTGAACCGTCCGCTGTTGATCCGTAGCCGAGGATCCGACGGCGTGTTGCCGGCGTCGGTGCCGACGGTTCGCCCGAGCCGCTCGTTCTCGGTGCACGGCCCGTACACGTCGATCCGCCAGTTGGCGCGACGGCCGCCCGCGAGCACCTGGATCTCGATGTCCGTGTAGCGGTTGGCCTTCGGGGACCCGCCGGCATAGACGGGACCGCCGGCGGCCGATGCGCCCGCGGTCGCGATCAACAACACGAGGACGCTCACCGCAACCGCCCGCCCCAGACGAGATGCACCGCCCATGGTTCGCGCCTACCCGGTTCCCGCGAACTAAAAGCGCGCCGGCGCGGGCGACCCTCCCGCGGTCGAGACCCCCGGCGGGCGGCGCCGCTAATGACCCGCGCGCGCGTGTTTGGGCAGCCAGAACACCGCCGTACACGCCGCAGCGAGGAACCCGACCGCCACCAGCAGCGCGTGATCGGAGGCCCCGACGAACGCGGCCGGCCCGTGGCTGCTTCCGATCCGGTCGAACAGCACCGTCCCAACCGCGGCGATCCCGATCGACATCGCGAGCTGCTGGATCGCCTCGAGCAGGCCCGAGGCCGACCCGAGCTCGTGGGGTGCAACGCCGGCGAGGATCACGTCGAACATCGGGACGAACACCATCCCCATGCCGAAGCCGGTGATCGCGAGCGGACCGGCGAGGTCCCACGCGGTCACCCCGCCGCCGTCTGAGCGCAACACGATGTCGACCACGATCAGGCCGACCGCCATGAGCGCGATGCCGATGTGCATCGTCGTCCTCCCGATCTTGGCCAGGAGCGCGGAGGAAGTGATCGAGCCGCCGATCGCCGCCACCGGGATTGCAACAGTCGCGACTGCGCAGGCCAGCGGGGTCAGGCCCAGGCCGGTCTGGAACATCACATTGAGCGCGATCATCATCCCGCCCATCGCGCCGATGAAGCCGAGCACGACCGCCAGCCCGGCGACGTAGGCGCGCCGGCGAAGGATCGAGGGCTCGACCAGGGGCGCGCGACCCTGGCGGGCCCGCCGAGCCTGTAGCGCTCCGAACGCGCCCAGGCTTACCAAGCCCACCCCGAGCAGCGCGAATGACCACGCCGGCCACCCGTGCTCACGACCTTCGATCAACGGATACACGAGCGCGAACCCGCCGAGCATCGCGAGCGTGACGCTCGGCGCGTCGAGGCGCGCACCCGGCGCCGACGGCGCGGTCCGCGGCAGGAAGCGGCGGCCGGCGCCGATCGCCAGCAACCCGATCGGCACGTTCACGAGGAAGATCGCGCGCCAGCCCGTCCCGAGCAGGTTGACGTTCACCAGCGCGCCGCCGACCAGCGGCCCCGCGATCGCGGCCAGGCCCATGACCGGCCCGAACACGCCGAACGCCTTCTGCTGCCCCTCGTCGCCGAACAGTTCGCGGATCAGTCCGAAGCCTTGCGGGACCATGACCGCGGCCACGGCGCCTTGCAACGCCCGCCCCGCGATCAAGGCACCCGGTGACGGCGCGAGCGAGCACAGCGCCGACGCGGCGACGAAGCCGCCGATCCCCAGCAACAGAACCCAGCGGCGGCCGAACAGGTCCCCGAGCCGTGAGCCCAGCATCAGCGTCACCGCCATCGCCAGCGTGTAGGCGGCGGAGATCCACTCGAGCGCCGCGTACGAGCCGCCGAGATCCCGCCGGATTGCCGGCGCGGCGGTCTGCGCGATCGTCGAGTCCAGCAGGTCCATGACCGAGGCGGCCAGGACCACGAGGAAGCCCAGCCAGATCGTCCGGCTGGAAGGCCGTGCCACGGCGACGGCCGGTGAAGGGGTGGAGAAGGTGATAGTTGACATGCCTGCACCCTCTCGTCAAATGCGGCCAATTTCGGTCCGCAATTGCGCTCGATCAGGTCCATTGCGGACAGCTACAGTCCGCAATGTGTGGAACCATGCCGCGCATCATGGTCCAGACATCCGCTCGCCTACTCGCCCTGCTCTCGCTCCTGCAAGTCCGCCGGGAATGGACCGGCCAGGAGCTCGCCGACCGACTCGAGGTCGGGCCCCGCACAATCCGCCGCGACGTCGACAAGCTGCGCTCGCTCGGCTACCCCGTTGAGGCCGCTCCCGGTGTCGCCGGCGGCTACCGACTCGGCAACAGCGGCGAGCTGCCGCCGCTGCTGCTCGACGACGCCGAGGCCGTCGCCGTTGCCGTCGGCCTGCGAACCGCGGCCGCGGGTGGGATCGCCGGGATCGAGGAGACGTCGGTGCGCGCGCTGGCCAAGCTCGAGCAGGTCCTGCCCAACCGACTGCGGCGGCGCGTCAGCGCGCTCAGCGACGCGACATCGACGTTTGGCGTCGAGGGCCCACAGATCGACGCCGACGTGCTGGCGACGCTGGCCGGCGCCTGCCGCGACCGCATGCGCCTGCGGTTCGCCTACATCGCCAGGGACGAGAAGGCGTCTCAGCGCCACACCGAGCCCCACTCCGTCGTCTACAGCGGCTACCGCTGGTACCTCGTGGCGTTCGACGTGGAGCGCGACGACTGGCGAACGTTCCGGATCGATCGGATCCGCGGGCGCCTGCGTCCGGGTGACCGCTGCTCGCGCCGGACCGTGCCCGGCGGGGATCCCGCCGCATTCGTCAAGGAGCGTCTCCGTGGCATCAGGGAGGGCGAGCCCGATGCGGTGCGCGGACGCGTGCGCCTGGGCGCGCCCGCCGCGCGCATCCGCCCGCGCATCCCGGCGCGTTACGCGACGGTCGAGCCCGACGGCGAGGATGCCTGCGTGGTCACCAGCCGCGGCGCCTGGACACACGGCTTCCTGGTGTGGATGGCGACTCTGGACGAGCCGCTCGTGGTTCTCGACCCGCCAGAGCTGGCCGAGATGGCGCGGACGGTCGCCGGGCGGCTGAGCGCCGCGGCCTGAGTCGTCAGCGCCGGCGAAGCACTCCGGTCACGCGCGCGTCGATGTCGGGATGACCGAGCGCCCGCGCCACGGAGACGCGGTGGCGCCCGTCGAGCACGTAGTAGCCGTCGGGTCGTTTGACCAAATCGACCGGCGGGAGCGCATCGCCCCGCCTGTGGGCCAGCGCGATCCGCTGCCAGCGTCCGCGCACGACCTCCGATGCCGGCCGGAAGCAGGCGTCGAAGTGCGGTGTGGGCTCGAGCGTGCCGACGATCGCATCGAGGGGTACGACCCGCATCATCGGCAGACCTCCGAGCGAAAGCCCGACCTCGCCGAGTGTGCGCGGGTGGCGGCAATCCGCCGTGCGCCTCAGCCACCGGCCGACCCGCGCCACCGCGTGAGCTCGCCGTGCGCGGCGGAAATCCGCCTCGGCGTCGAGGACCGGCATTCCGGTGGCGTGGTTCTGGAGCAGCTCGAACATGTCCTGTATCCAAAGTAGCCGCCCCGCCCGCGCGTGCCATCGGGCATATGCCCATTCTTAGGCCTTAGCTACACGGGCGTCATCCGATGATCGCCGCGAGCGCGCCCGCAAGGTCTCCGCGTCGCGCGACCACGACCCGGCTGAGGCCGAGCCACGCCGCGACCAGGTTCAACTCGGCGGCAAGCTCGCGGGCTACGTGCGCCTGGTCGACGCCGTCCTCGGCGAACGCGCCCTGGACGAGGAGCGCGTCCCGTTGCCGGTCGGATTTGAGATCGACCCGCGCCACCAGCGTGTCCCCCAGCAGGAATGGCAGCACGTAGTAGCCGTACACGCGCTTGGGCCCCGGGGTGTAGATCTCGATCCGGTAGTGGAAGTCGAACAGCCGCTTGGTCCGCTGGCGAAACCAGATCAGCGAGTCGAACGGCGACAGCAGCGCGCGAGCCTGGAGCCGGCGCGGCCGGCGGGCATCGGGCCACAGGTATGCAGGCGCTTTCCACCCCTTGACCTCCACCGGAAGCAGCTCGCCGGACGCGACGAGCTCGGCGACGCGCGCCTTTGACGCCGCCCGCGGCAGACGGAAGTAGTCGCCGAGGTCGGGCTCGGTGGCGACGCCGAGCGCCCTGGCCGCGATGCGCACGAGCTGGCGCTGCGCGTCCGCCGGGTCGGGCGTCGGCGCCGCGAGAATGCCGGCCGGAACGACGCGTTCGATCGTGTCGTACAGCCGCTCGAAGTTGACGCGCCGGGCGGCGCCCACCCGGCCGGTGAAGAACAGATGCTCGAGCGCCACCTTGCCCTCGTGCCAGTTCCACATGTGACCCGGCTGGGGCGGTGGCCGAACCGCGCCGGTGTCGCGGGCGCGGATTGGCCCCTGCTCGGCGACGAGCTCGAGCGTCTCGGCCACCAGCTCGGGCTGGTTCCGCGCGATCCGTGAGATCGACCCCCAGGCTTCGCCGTCGACGTCGGCCATCCGCCACCGAAACAGGGGATGAAGCTCGATCGGGACCAGCGAGGCTTCGTGCGCCCAGTATTCGACCAGGCGCCGGTCGATCCGCCCGAGACCGTGGCCGGCGATGCGGTCCAGGCGCGCCCGGTCGTACGGCCCGAGCCGCGAGAAAACCGGCATGTAATGCGCCCGGCTGAAGACGTTGACGGAATCGAGCTGCAGCACCCCGAGCTGCTCGACGAGCGCCGCGATCCGGCCGGTGCCGGGCGGCTTCGCGGGCCGGGGTCGGCCAAACCCCTGGGCCGCGAGCGCGATCCGCCGCGCGCTCGCGAGGCTCAGCTTCGGTACGGCCGGTGCGTCGATCATGGAGGATCCAATATGTCGCGCTGTCCGGATGCGGCGCCGGTTGAACGCCGCACCCGGTCAAGCCGCGCCCACGCCGTGCCGATCAGACCAACATGGAAGCCTCGTCCCTGCCGGTGGGGAGGCCGGTCCGGCGGCGGATTGGCCGCCGCGCGTTCGCGATCGCAGCCCTTGCCGTCGTCGCGCTGTGGGTCGTGGCCCACAAGAACGTCAGCTACTTCAAGGTCACGTCCGGCTCGATGGAGCCGACATTGCAGATCGGACAGCGCGTCGCGGCCGAGCGCACCCAGTCTCCACAGGTGGGCGACATCGTGCTGTTCCATCCGCCGGCGGGTGCGAGCCCGAAGAACCCGCAGTGCGGCGCGAGCGATCAGGGCCAAGGCTTCACCCAGCCCTGCGGCATCCCGGTGGCGCAAGAGTCGAATGCCACGTTCGTCAAGCGCGTGGTGGCCGGACCTGGTGACACGGTGGCCATCGTCAACGGGCGCGCGGTGATCAACGGCGTTGCCTTGAGCGAGCCGTACATCGATCCGTGTACCGGCGACGCGACCACATGCAGCTTCCCGGATCCGGTGAGGGTGCCGGCGGGCGATTACTACGTGCTCGGCGACAACCGCGGGGTGTCTGACGACAGCCGCTTCTGGGGACCGGTGCCCGGTGCGTGGATGATCGGGGCGGTCGTACGCTGCTCGTTCCTGCGCACTGCCTGCCACCCCGTTCGCTGACGTACGATCCGCGGCATGAGCGACGACTCGCCCGTGCGCGGAGAGCCGAGCGAGGAGCGCCCGGCTCTCAGGGCTTCGGATGCCGAGCGCGAGCAGACGGCCGAGACGCTCCGCCGGGCGATGGGCGAGGGACGGCTGACAGTTGAGGAGCTCGAGGACCGCCTGCGGGCGGCGTACAGCGCGCCCAATGTGCGCGAGCTCGAGCGACTGGTCGCCGACGTCACCGTGCCGGAGCGCCAGAAGGTCCCACGATCTCACCGGCTCGGGCGAGCGGACTGACCGTCCGCGAAGGTCCGGGCGGCGACCGGTGGGTCGTGTCGATCATGGCCGGATCGAGCGTCCAGCGCGGCCGCAAACTCACGAAGGCCGAGCACAAGCGCCAGAAGGAGCTGCGAAAGCGCGAGGGTCAGCTACTGGTAGAGAACGAGCTGGTGGCAGCAGAAGGCGAAGAACAGGGCCACCAGGCTCCAGGTGATCGGCCAGCTGACCGTGTGCAGGAAGGACACGTCGAACCGCCCGAAGCGCAGCACGTAGACGAAGATCCCGGCGAGCATCACCGCGTAGACGATGATCGCGGGGAGGGGTGACAGCGCCAGCCCGATGATCGGCGCGACGATCAGGCCGAGCACGACCCAGGCCGTGATCGTGAGGATGTCGACGGTGAGGTTGGTGCGCTGGCGCCCGACGATCGTCATGAAGCCGGCGGCGCCGACGAGCGCCGCGACCATGAACACGCCGAGCGGCCAGTGCGAGCTGAATCCGAAGATCGCACCCATGAGCTTCCCGCCGATCCAAAGGAGAAACGGGTCGACGACCGCGATCGCCAGGTAGCAAGCCCCCATGTCCTCGGTCGAATCCCAGGGGTTCGCGAACACCGGCCGGCGGACGACCATCGCCTCCCGCAGCGCTTCGGGCTGGAGCGCCGCGCGAAACGAGGGGGTGCTGTCAGGTTCGGTCGACAATCGGTGAGCCTCGACCCGGAATGGTAGGGGGCCGGGCGCCGGCTCGCGGCGTGCCCGTGCCGGTCGCTCCTAGAAGCCGGTCGGCGCCACGAACACCATCGACTTGAGCGCGGCGAAGACCTCGGGGTCGAGGCCCGAGGGCACGTCGACGCTCATCAACTCGAGCGCGAGCTCGGGCGAGTACGCCGCCCGGTAGGGGCGGTCGGAGATCAGCGCCTCGTAGACATCGGCAACGGCCAGCACGCGCATCGACGCGGTCAACTGTTCTCCGGCGAGCCCCCGCGGGTACCCGGTTCCGTCGAGCCGCTCGTGGTGAGCGCCGACCACCGTGGCCAGCTCTCCGAAGCTCGGGACTCGCCCGAGGATCTGCTCCGCCAGGAGCGGGTGCGCCTGGAACCTGGTCCGCTCGTCCTCGGTGAGCGGGCCAGGCTTGTCGAGAATCCGGTTGGAGATGGAGAGCTTGCCGATGTCGTGAAGCAGAGCGGCGCGACCGAGCTCGCGGACGGCGGAGGGGTCGAAGCCCAGCACCTCGGCGACGCTGGTCGCGATCGCGCATACGCGCGCGCAATGCTCATGGGTCCACGGCGATTTCGCATCGATCACCGCCGCGAAGCCGTCGGCGACCTGGTCGAGCCGGTCCTCGTCGGCCGTGATCACGCGGTCCGGCGGTTCGACCGCAGACACGTCCGGCTTGTTGAGTGCATCCCAGAACTCCCGGTCGTTGCGGAACGTCAGCAGCACGTCGACGAGCGCCGGGTCGAACCACTCCCCTCGCCGCTTTAGCGCGATGGCACACGCGGCGGAGGTGCCGCGCGCGGCGTGAAAGACCTCCACGGTTTGCGCCAGGCATACGATCCTTGCCGCTTGCGGAATCTGGGTCCCGCTCAAGCCGTACGGTTGGCCGTGCCCGTCCCAGTGCTCGTCCAGCCCACGGATGGCCTGCGCGGTCACCTCGGAGAACCCGAGCTTCAACGCGATCTCGGCACCGCGGTGACAACGCGCGCGCATCAGAGACTTCGTCACCTCGCCCTCATCGCGGATCGCGCGCAACCGAGAGACGCGGTCGGCCAGGGATCCTCCGGGCGCCACGGTCTTGAGCGACCACAGGAAGGCAGCCAACGGACGCGACCAGTCGACGAGCTTGGATGTCCGCTTGGCGACCTGGTCGTCGGCGCCGAACAACGCCGCCATGTGCGCCGCGTTCGCCGAGCATCCCGCGTCCTTGAGCAGCAGGGCGTAGAACAGATCTGACCGAGCCTCGCCGTCGAACCCGATCCCGTCGGCTAACCGCATGCCGATCAGGCACGAGCGCACGGCATGCCCCGGCGGCTCGCCCTCGGCGACGTCGAGCGCGCTCGACAGCGCGCCGATCAACTCGGACAGCTCGATCTCGGGGGAGTCGGCCATCGAAACAAGTATCTAGCCTTCCCGGAGCGATGTGTGACCTTCACGACAGCCATGGCCTCCTGCCGCCGCTCGAGGCCGATGAGTACACGTTGGACACCGCCCGGGTGCGCGGGTTCATCGGCGACGTGCGCGAGCGCATCGCCCGGGCGGACTCGCCGGCGAACGCCTGCGAGCTGATCAGTCCACTGTTCGCCGACCTGCTCGCCGATCGCGAGTGGCTGCCCGCGGATTACCAGGAGCCGGCTATCGGCAGCGGCATGGGCGGCGGCATCGGGCAGTGGCTCGTGTTCCGCGCCGCCGACCGATCACTCGCGCTGTTCAGCCTGGTCGTGCCTCCCGGGGCGATGACTCCGGTCCACGATCATCTGGCCTGGGGCCTCGTGGGCGTGTGCCGCGGCGTGCAGGACGAGGAGTTCTACCGGCCGGGGGACGGCCGGCTTGAGCCCGTCCGCCGGCGCCCGGTCAACCCCGGCGACTTCTACACCCTGCTGCCGCCGCGCGACGACGTCCACCGTGTTCGGACGACATCCGCGGAGACGTCGGTGTCGATCCACCTGCTCGCCAACGACACCGGCTGTGTGTGGCGCCACACCTTTGACGAACAGACCGGGGCGCCGAGCCCGTTCCGCTCGGGCTACGTCAACGCCGAGTGTGGGTCAGAGGGCCAATGAGCGCGACGATCACCCGCCACGCCGTCGGGCTCACCTGGACAGAGCCCGGGTTCATGGCCCGCACGGCTCACGCCCTGCGGAGCGACGGCCGGGTGTGGCTCGTGGATCCGTTCCACGACGGACCGGCGCTTCGCGAGGCCGAGTCGCTCGGCACCGCGGCCGGCGTGTTTCAGCTGCTCGATCGGCACAACCGTGACTGCGAGGCGATCGCCGCCCGGCTGGGCGTCCCGCTGCTGCGCCTACCCGACCGGGCGCCCGAGGTGCCGTTCGAGACTGTCAAGGTGCTGTCGCGGCCCGGGTGGCACGAGGTCGCGCTGTGGTGGGAGCGCGAGCGGGCGCTGATCGTGGCCGAGGCCGTCGGCACGGCGCCCGCGTTCGCGCTCGGGCGCCGCGCTGGTGTCCATCCAATGCTCCGGCTCACGCCGCCTCGCGCCCAGTTCGCTCCCTACCGGCCGTCGATGCTGCTCGTCGGACACGGCCCGGTGATCGAGGCCGACGCCGCGGCGGCGCTCGACGACGCGCTTGCGCACGCGCGCTCGGACATCCCGCGGCTTGTCACCTCGTTGCCGCGGTTGATCCGACGCTGATCAGCTGGGGCCGGCGTTCGCGCCGAGCGCGTTCAGCCAGTTGCGCATGTACACGCCCGCGGGCGTGACCTGGCCCTCTTCGTAGCCGGTGGTGGCGCGAGCGAGGGTGACGCCGTCGGGCGTCGACCAGCCGTACTCGATCGCGGTCCCGGACGGCGCGTACCGGGCGATCACCTGTCCCTGCTGCAGGTACAACCCGGGCTTGGCGATGTCGGTGATCTCCTCGGCCACGTACTGGATCTGCCCCGCCTGCGGGCCGTTCAGAAGCTCGAAATACACGAGCGGCTGACCCGCGTACCAGTTGGGGATGACCGCGAGGATCTTGACCGGGCCCGGCGCCAGGATCGGCGCACCGACAGGCAGCGTGGCGTCGACGCCCTGATCGGTGCGCTCCCAGCGGTTGACGTACTGGAGCGGGTCGATATACGTCGCGCTCGTCTTCTTCGCCGCGACTTTCTCGAGCGCCAGCAGGTGCTGGACCTCGCTGATCGGCATGGCGTGCGCGTTGGGATCGCCGACCGGGTCGCTGGGCGTCACCGCTGACGCCTGGGCGCCCGCCGAAGGCTCGATCGCCTGTGGGTGGGCGTGGGGAATCGTTGCCGCAGCCTGCGCGGTGGTGCCGCTAGTGCTGCCGCCGACGGCGTTACCGCCGCACCCGGCAACCATCAGCACCACCCCGACCGTCACCAGCGTCACTGCGAGTGCTGCGCCCGCGAGCTTGTATCGATGAAACATTCCCTTGCCGTCCACGCTGTCTGCTTCAACACCTTAACGGCATTTCTCGACCGCGGCGTGAGTACGTTTGTAGTACCCGAGTAGGGTCCCTGCCCGTGACCTTCGTCTCCACCGACCGGCACCTGCTGCGCGCCAAGGATCTCGCTGACGCGCGCTACTTCGAACCGCTCGACGTCGACGATCTCGCTCGGGCGGCGGGGCTCTCGCGGGCCCACTTCAGCCGCGCGTTCCGGCGGGCATTCGGCGAATCTCCGCACGCCTACCTCCTGACGCGACGCCTCGAGCGCGCCGCCGCGCTCCTCCGGACAACGGACCGCTCGGTGGTGGATATCTGCTTCTCGGTCGGGCTCCAGAGCCTCGGGTCGTTCACCACGAGCTTCACGCGCACGTTCGGGGTGTCCCCGACCGTCTACCGCTCGAAGTTCCCCCCGGCGTCCGACTGGGCGCTCGTCCCGACGTGCGTGGTCCGCGCCTACGGACGGCCTCAGCGCAGCACGTTTGGAGAAGACAACAGTCGGGGGCGGATCTAGTGTGGGCCGCGTCGTAACCACCACCGCCTGAGGAGGCCACGATGATCAAGCTCTCGACCGCACAGTTGTGGGTCCACGACCAGGACGAGGCGCTCGAGTTCTACACCAAGAAGCTGGGGATGGAGGTTCGCTCCGACGTGACCCTCGCGGAGATGGGCAACTTCCGCTGGCTCACCGTCGGCCCCCCCGGCCAGCCCGACATCTCGATCGTGCTGATGGCGGTCCCGGGTCCGCCCGTGATGGACGCCGAGACCACCGAGCAGGTCAAGTCGCTGATGGCGAAGGGGTTTGCGGGCACCGTGTTCTTCACCACCGACGACGTCTATGCCGACTACGAGGCGCTCAAGAACCGCGGCGTCGAGTTTTCCGAGGCGCCCGAGGAGCGGCCCTACGGAGTCGACTCAGGCTTCCACGACCCGTCGGGGAACACCTTTCGCCTGACCCAGGTCCGGGAGTTGTCCGGCGTGTAACGGTTTTGGGCGCGGCCCATGCCCGTCGCAAGTACCGCCACCGCTCTCTAATCTAGGGGTGTGGCGGAGCGGATCGTCTATGTGACACGAGTGACTCGGCTCCCGCTCGTGGGTGCCGATGGTGCCGACGTTGGGCGGGTGGTCGACGTGGTGCTCGATCTCGGCGGACGTCCGCCCCGCGTCAACGGGTTCGTCGTGGCGGTCGGGCGCCGGCGCGTGTTCGTGGGCGCCGGACGCGTCGGTGAGATCTCCGAGGACGGCGTTCGGTTGCGCCGGGGCTCGGTCAATATGCGCCAGTTCGAGCTGCGTGCCGGCGAGCGGCTCGTCATCGGAGAGCTGATCGGCCGGCGCGTGCGCGGCGAGCGCGTGGTCGACGTCGGGCTGACCCCCGCACCCGAGCCGTTCGCATGGGAGGTGGCCACGATCGCGCTTGGCACCGGACGGGCTCTGACCGGACGGCGGCGGGGACCGGAGGTGATCGACTGGAGCGAGGCCGGCGAGCTGTTCGCCGACGAGCGCCCGATCGATCGCCAGGCCGCGGCCCTCGGCGGACTGCACCCGGTCGAGATGGCCGGGGTGATCCGCGGCCTGCCGCTGAGCCGTCGGCGCATCCTGGCGTCCGAGCTCGAGGACGACCGGCTTGCCGACCTGCTCGAGGAGATGGACGAGGACGAGCAGGTGCGGATCGTCGAGGGCCTCGATCAGGAGCGACTGGCACGCGTGCTCGATGAGATGGAGGCCGACGACGCCGCCGACCTGCTCGGCGAGTTCTCCGAGTCGCGGCAGGCAGAGCTGCTCGGCGCGATGGACCCAGAGGAGGCCGAGCCCGTCCGCCGCCTGCTGATCTACAAGCCCGACACCGCGGGCGGTCTGATGACCCCCGAGCCCGTGATCCTCGACGGCCAGGCGACCGTGGCCGAGGCGCTCGCGCGGATCCGCGATCCCGACCTGCCCGTGCCGCTCGCCACTCAGGTGTTCGTCTGCCATCCGCCTCTCGAGACCCCCACCGGCCGCTTCCAGGGCGTGGTCGGCGTCCAGCGCCTGCTGCGCGAGGCGCCGGGCAAGCCGCTCGCCCGGTGCCTCGATGAGGAGTGGGACCCGATCTCGGCCGACGCCAGCGAACGCGAGGTGGCCGAGCGGCTTGCGGCCTACGACGTCGTCGCGATCCCCGTGACCGACGCCGCCAAGCGTCTCGTCGGCGCGGTTACGATCGACGACGTGCTCGACCGAATGCTCCCCGCGGATTGGCGCATCGCGCGCGCGAGTCACTGATGGCGCGCAACGACGACCTCAGCACGCCCCGGGGGACACCCGGCGGCCCCTCGTACGACCCCGACGCGTTCGCCCGGTTCGCGGAGAAGATGGCCCGCTTCCTCGGGACCGGCCGTTATCTGGCTGCTCAGACGATCTTCGTGTTCCTGTGGATCATCCTCAACGGGATCGCGTTCACGAACGCGTGGGATCCCTACCCGTTCATCCTGCTCAACCTCGCCTTCTCGACCCAGGCCGCGTACGCGGCGCCGCTGATTCTGCTCGCGCAGAACCGCCAGGCGGACCGGGACCGGGGCGAGGTCGAACGCGACCGGGAGATCAACGCTCGTTCGGCCGCGTCGACGGACTACCTGGCGCGCGAGATCGCCGGGATCCGGCTCGCGCTCGAGCGCAAGCCCGATCGGGATGACGTGACCGACGCGCTCGAGCGGCTGGCGCGCGCGATCGAGCAGCACCAAGGCCCGCTCGAGTCGTCCTTCGCGAGCAGCTCGCCGGGGGAGACGAGCCTCGAGCATCCCGAGGACGACTAGAGGCTGGAACCCGGATCACCGCGGGGCATACGATTGTCATGTGATCGCCCGCGTTCACTGGGCTCCGATCGTCGTCGTGATGGCGATAGGCGCTATGGCCGGGTGCGGGTCGACCACCACGGTGCTCGGCGGCTCGAGTGCCACGACGCGCCACGCCGAGCAGGCGCCGGAACAGTCCCTGCCGGCGCTCCCGGAGAACGGCGCCGGCCAGGCGGAGGTGCCAACGCCCGGTCCGACCGGGATCCGGCCCGGTCCCGCGGCGGTCGCCGTCATCCGCGGGTGGTCGGACGCGTTGCGGCGCGGGGACGTGAACGGCGCGGCCAGGTATTTCGCGATCCCGAGCGTGATGATCAACGGCACCGACGCCGGCGGCAGCGCGCTCGTCATCCCGATTGGCACGTCGGCCGAAGCGATTCAGGC
>Ga0335073_10003309_pt1 | contig 22411 bp, 33 predicted proteins | sample Lox_Sample_22_FD_207093 | JGI IMG/M metagenome (GOLD analysis project Ga0335073, IMG submission 207093) | Soil microbial communities from Loxahatchee National Wildlife Refuge, Florida, United States - Lox_Sample_2.2 | ecosystem: Environmental > Terrestrial > Soil > Wetlands | place: USA... | reverse complement strand
ATATAAGAACAGAATCCGTGATTACTGCGCTCAAGCATGTTTACAGCCATGAAGGATGGAGAGGTCTTTTCCGTGGGATGGGACCGAGATCTGGTTGGTGTGGAAGTCAAAGCGGTGTTATGTTTCTTGGATACGAATTTTTCCTCAGAATTTTGGAAGATTGGGATGCACGTCCATCGGACGTTGGACGATAGAAAGACAGTTGAAGAAATTGGTTGATGGGCATAAAATGAGCCTGTGGCTACTGGAAAGAATAGGGTGATATCAACAAATGCAAGCAACAGACCAACCTAGACTGTGAGAATAGCAAGGGACCAACGATTTTATAGTTATTTAATTATACACAAGAAGATACAAACGCTCCGGAACCACACCTCTCCAACTAGCCTTGTGCTGCATCCGTTAAATTGAGGCCGAAGTCGGCGGGTCCGTACAAGTTGCCGAGACTCTGGAACATATCTCCAAGATAATTGGATGGCGGGATACCGTTTTCGTAAAATTCCCAGTTATTGACAACATCTTGGACGAAGGGATTGGCCGCAAGAAAGATGTTCTGCAAGGCAATTTCAAAGCCGCCTTGAGGTGCTTGCGTCAGATGATAAACAGGGTCTACGCCTGGTGGTGGACGATCGAAATCACTGCCCGTTCGAAGTAATACGATACGCGAGAAGTCCACAAGACCATGGAGAGCTGCCCGGAGAAAGGCTTCACAACTGGCATTATCTTCCTAATCATATTAGTTCCAGACACCAGCATTATACCTGGGCTGTCATTGCATATACACCGGTTCCGTTGGTTATCAAGTAAGTGAAGTTTCCGAAAGCCTCGCTGAGCAAAGCGCCAGAATAATATACATCTGAACAGGCTGAATCGCCCGCAATGATTGTTGGTGGTTGGTTGGCTGGGGCATAATCGTACATTGCGCGATATGCTTGGGCAGTGGAAGAATCATTGAGCGTAACATTTGCAGCGAGCGCAATTGCTCTGTCTCTCAAATTGACGTTCAGTTCGAAAACTTCCGTGCCGTAAATTGTCGTTGGATATTCCAATGGCGCAAACTCGCCAAAGGCAAAATATCCTGTTGTCCAGTTGGAAGGGATCTCACGGGCGTCGATCTCGTACTGCAGAGCAACTTGAACGGCGTATCTTGCAAATGCGGCAGTTCCGGTTGTCCCTTGGTAGGGATTTATACCAGCAATACCGGCGATAATGAAATAGGTTTTCGTTAAATCGAACAGGGTGGAGTGATACAGCGAGGAAATAGTGCTTGCGGCGTTGATTTCAGATTCGCCGGTAGTGACTTGACAGATCTGAAAGTCTTCTGTACAATGTGCGTGGGGATAGATGGGGCTGAAGCCAACGACTGTCACATTGACATTCAAATCAAGGGGTTCGATCCAAACGCCTTCTTCGGGTCCGAACTATGGAGTTAGACGCAATAGCTATGAATACGTCACCATTGAGATGATGATAATCTTGGGAGTAATTTTCCGATCCCGTGGAAGGAGCGCACGTTCCTCCTTGCTGATAGACCTGTCGGGGAGGTTATAGGAGCGTTTGATCTGGTGAGCGCCAGGAACGGCTCTGGCCAATACAAAATTGACATGTGAGATGACAAGTAAGGAAAGGAGAAGAAGGGCCTGGAACATTTTTCGCTGTGATAATTAAACGAGAGACTTGTGGAAGTAACTGATTATGAATTCCGTGACTACTTATATATACCCCACGCGCGTCGGACACAAGGCTACTAATTTGGCTTTCTGCTAAGCCCCCGCCACCGCCGAGGGACGAAGTACCGCTGGATACTCACTCGGCTTCAATTGTCGGATTGTCAGATAACGGGACATTCCCTGAATTTTTTTGACCTCCGCCAATTGGTCGAATTACCGCGGCTTATCTGCGATAAGCACGGGAAGGCGTCTCAACGGTCAGGAGCAGGCCCACTAAGAATCGCTCGATTTTTTATGGCGTGGAAGCGAAGCTTTGCTACAGGCTTTCATTGCATCATCGTAGCACCAAGACGTCGGGCATTTTGTTCCGAGCGCCGCCACCCATTGCGAAGGAGTTCATATCGGCACATCCGCGGCGCAACGGACGCTACCTCAATTACGATCTGATGCCATAAAGAAAGAAACTTCCGTCGGCTAAAATTAATCCATTGTGCTATGAGCAGGTGGGGTAATTAGATAACGTTTCCTAGTTTTAACAATATTTCAGTGGTATCCGCACTGCCATGCATGGACCGAGTCAAAAGATAACGGTTGAGCTTTCATCTAATCTGGTATGACACGCGCTGACAGCAATGCATATTCTCTGCAAAGTTTATTCGACTACCCCACCTTGCACCAAGTCTGAAAATGCCTGTCACGGCCAGGATTTTGCTAAGGATCGTCCGTGCGGATAGCGGAAGGATAATTGTGCACAGTCAGAGCATTACATATCCTACTTACAATTCACACCAAATCACTTATCTTTTTTGGATTCTTATCACCTCCTAATCGAAGGTAGCCCACGCCGGCGACCGTGGCCGGAGATGCCCTTTACGTCGGGTGAGACCGCTTGTTGTTCTCAATTACCCCGCCTCTTGAATTCAGCTTATCAGTCGATGGTTGTACAACGAGATTCGCTTTCGCGGCGATCGATTGATAGCTATGCCCGGTTACTATTGCCACCGAATTTTTAATTTCGGGTTCGTCTTTCGACTAAGCTTCGACATTGCCAAGCTATTACGAGCGCCGGCAAAATGCCGATAGATTAAGACGAGGGGGCAATTGCTGTAGTAGGCAATAGATTGCGCAACAATGAACAGTCCGGTTGTGATACAAGGTTTTTGAATGTTAGACTTATCTTTTACTTCTGTGCTCCTTCTTCGCTCTTTTAGGTGATGGGATGTCTTCGTTGTCAGATTGCCTTTCCTTTTTCCTCTTTTCTCGTTCTTTCTCTTTCTTCATTCTTCTTTCCTCCTTCCTTGCTTTCCGTTTATCCATCTCTATCTTTGGCACCTCCTGTTCGCCTGCATGATTCTTTCCGTCTTCCATGTCCTCTTCAGGGAAGGAATCATCAGGCTGAACGACAACTAGACCCCCTTCTCGCCGTCTCTCTTCCTCTAAAACATGCTCCAACTCCTCCAGTTCTCCCGTATCTGCCGTCCGTCTGCGTCCGAGCAAATGATCTGCTAGGCGATGTAAAGTGAGAATTTTTCCGTCCTGCGTTTGCAAGAAAGAGTCGATCAGCGAGCCAGCCTCTTCATCCGTCAGAGGACGTATCGATGAACTTATGATTTCGAAATCTGGAAGCGATGCGGGAGGAGGTGGGACATTGGAATACGGGTTGAACGAACGCTGGAAGGCTGGCATGGCAATGCTACGTATTCTTGGTTGATTGATTTGTGAATGATCGCGTACAAAAACTTTTGCTGATCACACCAACTGAAAGCAGTAATCAGCCCTTCGAGAACCGAAATCAATTCGTCGGCAGATCTTGAGAGATGGTGAGATGGAAATGGGGTCAAACGGGCTCACAACTTACGACCTTTATTATATATAGTCTAAAAATATTTAATCTCACTTATCCAAAAGACAGTATTCCAAGTTTATTTGAGTGATCCCACATATGGCACGATACGTTCGACTTTCCCATCCTTATTCCTCACAACCTTGGCTCCAGATTGCTTGAACATGACCGATTCCAATGATGGGATATAGCTAGCATACATTTTTGCCGCCGACTCAAGCCGTTTAGTCTCCCTTTCCATCCAATCCTCCAATTCTTTACCACTTGGCCCACTGGGCTCTGGAGTGGAACACCTAGGTTCAGGATCATTTTCCGCCGCCCCAAGATCATGAGACAATATAATTGAACGCAAGTGCTTCAAAGGTGCCAATGCAGTAGCATAAAGCTCCTAAGTTATCAGAGACAGAGAAAAGGTAGAAGCGCACCTGGTTTCCCGGCCAAGCATGAGCATGGGGTTTCACCTTCGCCTCAGCGGTAGCGAATTCAAGGGCTTCCAAAGTCGGCAATCGAGAGGCAACCAAACGTAAAAAGTGGTGATTGATGTTTCGAATAGTATAGAGGATTTGTTTGAGTTGAACACGTGGATGAAGAGAATCGAGGATCTTCTCGAGAGACGCAATGTTACTCCATACCCAGCCATATAATTGCAGTGACTTAAGAGCGGGCATTTTGCCAAGTAATGCCAGCCAGGCATCTGCATCGACCGGCTCACCCAAGATGGACCAAGAGATACTGGTGAAAAAGTTGATGTTCAGGGTTGTGAGATGTTCCAATTCAATTTTGAGAGGAGCCACAGGTAATTGGAGGCATGGACGAGCGGGTCTTCCGAGGGAGAGAGATACGTTCTCGAGACGAGGATGGTGATTCAAGAAGGTAGTTAAATCTTCAACACGTTGAGATACCGGACGTGACATGTCAGCTTCCAAGATTCGAAGATTGGGACTAGCCAATGTGTCTCTTGCGCCCATAGTAGCTGATTCTCCGCCTGAGAAATGTTCCAAATTTGGGAAAGCTTCAAGGAATGAACCCTCGGGATCGTTGAGAGGATACATGTCTCCAGGGAATCGGTAGTCACCTCGAATTTTCAAATACGTCACTCCTTTAAATTGACCGCGATGACGCAAATTAGGGACATCGCAAGGACTCAGTTCCAGAGATCGGAGATTAGGAGCAGTCAAGAGGATATCGGCGAGCATGTTGTCGAATTGGATTGTATATCCTACGTGGATATAAGTTACCAAAGAGGAGGACATAGAAAACAGCGCTTGCCGAAGTTTGACTTTCATATATGGAAACGGAATTGCTGCTTCAAGAGCGTACAACTCTTCGACAGAAGACCATTGCTGCGGATCTCCCCAGAGACTTCCTTCGTAGTACGGTTGCCCGGTGGGTTCTACTCCCAAGTGGTTATCTATTTGGCGCCATACTCGGTACTCAAAGGTGCGCACGTTAGCTGCTAATTCGGGGTATCTGGGTTGTTAACAACGGCGGCTCTGACGGAGAGGATAGGTACTTTATGAGGTGGTCCAGAACATCTACGGATTTCGCGCTCCATCTATATAGACAGATTCGCGAGTAGAGTTTTGAGACAGCGAAACGTCGGAGAACGGAATTAGAGTGGGCGAGGGAAATCAAGTCGCTCGGCTTGTCGACGCATGAAACCGTGTGAAGGTGGATTTCAGGCGGCAATTGCAGAATATGAGCTCGAGATCGATCTGACATTTTGCGAAATGGAATTCGGTTGAAAGGTGGTGGAAACTGAAAATTCGAGATTTGGATCGGGAGAGCGAATTCCGTTCACCAGTCTGACTCGATTTTCCTCGCGTAGAGCACGACGGAGAATTTGTAAGAGGTGTTGGACAAAGCGGAGGGTGCGAGTGTGGGGGGTCGTTGCTGCTAGAAGAAACCTTATCCCCTGAGTCATAGCACAATCGCAGCCAATCATAGCAAGTTCTTCAAAAGGAGCAACTTTACCTATCCCTGCTGGACTGGTTGCATCATTCGAGTTATCATCATTCTTAGACTACAAACCACAAAGCTATGCTAAGTAACCTATAAACACTCCCATTTATCCGGTCATACTACAAGCCCACCCCGAAAATTTGAACATTTGACCATTTGAACGAAAAAATCTCAGAGTTCCTTTTTATTTTCTCCACCCCCATTACTCATCGTCATCCTCTCCATCCTTCTGGCTGCCATCGCTCCGCGAATCCGTCTCGTCATATCATCAAATCCCTCCTGCGTCCCGTCCATCTGTTCAGCTCCATCACTACTCACAACGCTCGTAAATCCACTCAATTTCTCAACTGGAATACCCTCCTTAAAAGATACACTTCGGCTCCTTCGTCCACTTCGACTAGGTGGTCTGGAAGCAAATAATTGTACATCTGCAAGAGTTTCGAATTTTTCTCCCTTGGGAAGATCGACTGGTGTGAATCCTGTCACTCCAGTACCGATTGGTGAAGTAGTTCCGTCTTCGGTTGATTGACTTGAACGACGGCGTTGATGGTGACGATCTGGTTGTTGGATCTCAGATGCAGCTACCACTCTTGACGCGTCAAAGTCTGGGAAAATCTCGGGACCGAGCGTGTTGATTAGACTTGTCAATTCTGCTGAGAGCTTTTCTCTTGTGTTTTTCAGCTGAGCCAATGCTCCTCGATTGGAAGGATTTAGACTGAATAATAAAGGAGGCATCGATCTAGGATGAGTATCTCTGATATTTCGGAATATTACTTGTAGATATCCATTCCAATCTCACCGAACCGCAGAGCCGCAAAACTTATACTCGGGAGGACAAAAAAGTGGAATAGAGGTATTAGAAGAAGATAAAGTCGACTATTCCATCCCCAACCAAAGACATCCCATAGTCTTGCAAAGTATGCTATTAAACAGGCATAAATGAAGTAGAGTAGAGGTACGAAACCCAGTGCCACAATGAACTTCCAAGTTGCCAAAACATCTCGGCCTCGAATTTTAACTGTTGAGGCAGCCAAAGCTTCTTTGGCCATGCGATGCGAGATGACCCTGGTCGCAATAAAGACTGGGAAGAAGAGTAGAAATCCCGGCAATGCACCCAGACCGAGGATAGTGACTTTGATTGAACGATAGATGAGTTTTCCAAGTACATTAAGGGGATCGTATCGAGCGTTTCGGACTTGATGGTCTCGGATTCCAAGAGCATGCAGCCGTCGATTATATTCTAGCACATTTTGGCGTAATTTCATTACTCTCGGGTCGTCTTTGAAATGATTGTATCCCTCTACGAAGCGACGATTTAATTCGACGACTTGGGGAAGAGGAAGACGTCTGTGAGCTGGTTTATACAATCGCCTGGCTGCTTGAACGACTTGCAACGTTTCAAAGTCCGGAGTGTTGACTGTAACTGATAGTAAAGCATGGTAAATCATGTCGAGAAGACTTTTGACAGCATCGCGACGGGTGGCAGGATCACTGTATTGCTCCACTAGAGACGGTGGAACCGTGAGAGGGATACCAAATTCGATGACTGCTCGAGATCTGAATTTGTGAGGATGGAAATAATTCATGCCGCAGGGAATGATTTTGAGATCGATGTTCGGGTCTCGTTGAAGTGCACCCAAAGCCATGACAGCTACCCCAGCTGCTAGTTAGCAATAAACGGACAAAACACATACCTTTTAGCGGGAGTAGATCAGGTCTATCGTGACTTCCACCTTCAGGATAAATTCCGATACAACCACCTTCTTCAATCCTCTCAAACACTTTCTCGTAGACCCAACTCTGGTCTATTTTCGGCGAAACTTTGAACTCTGTTCCTCCAGGAATCTCAAGCACTTCCAACGCTCGCAACGAACGAAACTCTTTCTTTAAGGTGAGGTGAGTATCGTCCTCGATGGAGGCAATTTCCGCTGCGCCAACGTTCGACGATAGCATGATATTCATTTCAGGCTTCAGTTCAGTAAACTTTGTCCCAATCCCAGTAATCTTTAGCGGCTGTGATCGATCAGGTAACGTTATTGTACCGGGATGCGGTTTAGTGACGTCTTGAGCTCGCATGACAGGAACTAGTTGAATAAGAAAGAGATTGACGGAAGAGAGTACTTGCAGCAATTGCCCGGGCGATGGATCCCACAATAGGAACTCTCATACTCTTTTCTGCAATAAGAAAAGATATCCGTCTCCCGGCTTCTCTCCTCGCTTCTCTCATCAAAATCAAGGGATCGATGAACTACCATTAGCTAATAAACAGTTTGTAAGTAACACCTGATTAGCATGAGGGGCAGCCACAAAGATGACAGCTCCTCGTCGTGGGATTCTGTAACTTCCTCTCGTTCGAATCTCGCGGAAGAATATGTCCAACATAACTGTATCACACATATTAGACCACAACATCCAAGGGTGTCTGTACGTGCAAGAATCCATAGGATGATATCATACACCAGAGTAGAGGATCTATCTACTTGGAGATGCTGTTGCTTCTGCGGTTTCTTCTTCTCCTCTGGTTTAGAAGAGGACGACATGGTGTATGATGGAAGTTGACGATAACAGACGAGTTGCTACCGCGTACCTCGTTGAATTTGAGGAAGAGAGGAGAGAATGATGCACAAAGTCGATCAACTCCTTGGGGAAAATAGAGGTTTCAATCCAGACCGTGGCGTTTTATGCTGTGGAGAAGAAAAAGTTGGGGTTAGATCTGTCGATTGGTCGAGAGAGCGGCTCATATCTCAAGGAAAAAGGTTTGTGTGGGATTCTAGATACATCTTGGCGTGTCTATGAAATTCTAATCTTACAACTCACATCTCATCGTATTCTGACGTTTTTTGAGAGTTGCCATATGCAGAAGATGAAGTCTCACGATCGGGTCATCCATGAGTCCGGCCATTTTATTTAAGCAGTGGGGACCTTTCACCCGCCAATGATTCCACAACGTGGCAACATCCAATCACCACAGCAACCATCAAGGTTCCGATAGCCGCCCTCAGCGATTCGTGTTGTATGTAACCCTTTGATTGATTGATTCATCCTCATCAACCGTGACGCAACACCAGAAAATACTAAATATACCACAACTCGTTAATACTGTTGGATACCCATTCACGGTCTGCAGGCTCAACGTTGGATCCAGACACTACGATGTCTTCCTCATCTCCCCCAACTACGATGCCGGCGTCTTTGCAAACTCTCCCGCTCGACATCTTCACCGAGACCCTTGTTTCCTACCTGTCATATTCTTCTTTGACCAATTTGGGCTCCACGTCAAGAGCCCTCCACGAAGCTGTGTCGACTCCGTTAGTATGGCAATCATACCTTCGACACAGACACTACACTGACATCACTCAATCAAAACGACTCTCTTCCATGCCAGTCCGTCAACGAGCTATGTTCTCCCGACGCGCAGACATAGGATGGGAAAATCACACTTTCAAATCGCATTCCATTTTCGGGTCACGATGGCATAGGAAGTGTCTACCTCGTCTGGAGATTGATAAAGAGTTTATTGCAGTGGGAGTCGGTGCGGATATGTACATCCACTGGATTAAGAATGTAGGGATGTTCGATAAGACGCAGCCTAGCAGGGAGTTACAATGGACGGTCTATAATTTAGGGAGACATGGTGCACAGGATGTGACTGAGATTATACCTCTGGGAGTGAAGAACGAATTCATTGTAGGGCAAGCAAACGGCTCAATACGACATTTGCTGTTCAGCTTAGATGATGCCACATATTCGGTCAAACGTGTTTTTCAACATCCAAGAGCAATCATACGATCTCTGTCAACTACAAAGGATTATCTCGTGGCATTAGCATCAACCTCGTCAAATGCTCATCTGATCTCGTTTTATTCACTCGCCCAAAAGGAAGATGGAAGTATATCAGATGGCGAAGTATCCCCTATACACATGGAATCATCACCTCGAACCGAATCCTGGATACCCACTCGTCCCACACAAGATGTTGTTCATCCTGACTTCACCACAGACTATCCAACTCGTCCATGGCAAGCTCTCTTTGTATCACCCACCCAATTAGCTCTCGGATCAACTTCCCCCGATGCCCTGTCTATTCAGGATTTCCATCCTGAATCAGCACACCCACTTACACGATCACGCCAACTCTTCTCTCATCCAGCCCGTATCGCAAATCTAGTTGACCAAGCCAACGAACCCTCCAAAACCGCAATATACGCAATGCTGCAGTACTCACCACATATGCTCTTATCAGGATGGTACCATGGTCCCGCAAATTTGCATGATTTACGATCTTCTTCAGAATACCCTGCATTGCAAATGGATGATCCCCTTGATGATGGCGCTGCATACTCCTTAGCGACAGATGGATGTCATCGCGTATTAGTCGGTGGTGCCAATCACGGCCTCATCAAAATTTTCGACGTGAGAATGCCGAGAGAAGGATGGTCGATTTATTTAGGTAGAGAACGATGTCCTATCTATGATTTAAAGGCGGAACATTCCAGGATTTTTGCTGCGACAGAGGGAACAGTATGGGAATGTGATTTGAGTTGGAAACATAAACCTAGGAGGTTTGATTCAGATTGGAGTTGGCGGGCTCCCGGAAGGAATAGTCATGGGAGGTGGACTTGGGGAGGAAGGAGCCCTGAAGAAGAGAGAAGTGGAGGTGCGCAGGTTCGATTGCATTATGGAGCTCAGAAATTGTATCGTGAAGATGGAAGTGAGATTGGCAAGGCGACGACTAGGGGTGTTGCATTGTCGTAGTTATTTTGTTGGTGGACATGGATGTGATATCCCAGGGGGACGGACTACATCAGACCTTTTCAGACTCAGCAGAGATATTTATGGAGAACAATTGCATTGTGTGCTTCTAGTTGTTTGGTTTTCAAATCTCTTCAGCGTGTCATGATCCAACTATTTCCAATCCCGAAAAACTTGACGGCTCGACCTGTAATTGCCTTATTCTGTTTGACAAAAGGAGAAGACGACCGTGCCCACTTCACGACCGCGCCTCGCTGCGATTCCCCTCCTGGTTACATCAACGCGGGGCTAAAGGCTGTGTATTACCTCACGGAATTCAATTGCGACCTGATGCGACAAGTATTCTAACGTAAGAAAGGTTTCACTGCAAGTTTTATAAGATGAGGCTGTACAATCAGCTTGGTATTAATGAAAAGAACAGGCCGCAAGAATATCTAACTTAATCAGTTCCGAAAATTACGAAACAAAATTCCTCCGACTCGCTAGTGGTATTTCCTCTTTGGGACATCAGTGCGGGCCCCGGTTTCTGAGGGGTGAATGCGCCGTCTATTTGATCGGCCAATGAAGCCAAGCCCGGCGTCAGACCCTTAAAAAGGAAAGAACGCCGGACATTAAATATATCTTTTAAAGTTGTTTGCAGCCACCATCCCTGCGCATCCTCGGTTGCTCTACCCTGGCTATCATAATTTCAAATATTAAAAGGGACTGAACCCCTCCATCTACTCGTTCAAAAAAGGCAAACGACATCGATATGGCCAGTACTGAGCCTGACTTGACAATCGCACCTCAAAATACGAACGACCAGGACAACAATGAGCTGGGATTTGAACCGACGGATCTCGGTCCTGATCATGTTGTCCTGGACGACCCTTCTACTCCTAAGAAATCTACAAAACAAGTCGTCATAGAGAAGATCATTTTGTGTGTCGCGTTGTTTTTCCCTCTTTTCCTTGCCACCCTTGATACAAGTATGTCTTGCACTCTGTACAAGCTAATTCATAGCCGTTGTTGCTACCGCTCTTCCTCGTATAGATCTCATGTTACGACGCCCTCTAATCGTGTAGACATTGCTTCACAATTTAATCAATTGCCCGATCAGTCCTGGATTGCCAATGCGTATATTCTGACCAACACGGCCTTTCTTCCCGCATATGGTCAAGTGGCAGACATCTTTGGACGTCATATCGTTATGCAATCTGCAATCTTCATCTTCCTCGTTGGCAGCGCTCTGTGTACAGGAGCCCAAACGTGGGGCATGCTTCTTGCTGGTCGTGGAATTGCTGGTATAGGATGTACACCCCCTTCTCTTTCCAGGCTGTACTGACATATTTCTAGCCGCCGGATGTTTCGTTATGACCAAGATTATTATGAGTGATACATCATCCCTCAAAAGCAATGCTGCTCAGAATACCTATTTATCCATCATGGGTGCGGTGGCGTATAGTATTGGACCGGTAAACTCCCTTGCAATGCTGATGGAATGCTAACGGTATTAGGTTTTAGGTGGGGTTCTCACAGCCGCCAACTGGCGATGGTGTTTTGCAATCAATCTCCCGGTCTGCGTAGTGGCACATATCATCTTCTTCGTTCTTCTGCGCAAAAAAGTCCGCTCATCGACCTACGACACTGAAGGCGAACACCATACATTGACTTGGAAACTAAAGAAGATTGATTATATCGGCCTAATTCTTTTCCTTGGAGCCTGTATCTCTCTTATCCTTGCCCTTGTCTGGGGAGGAAGCACATATCCTTGGTCCGACGCCAGGATCATCGTGCTTCTTATCCTTGGAGTCCTCCTAGTCTTTGCTTTTATCGGGATTGAATATATTATCGAACTCTGCAATCCAGAACTCCAAACCTCTCCGGGATATTTACCCTCCTTCTTACGGAACATGTTTACCCACGCAACACCTATGATTCCTCTTGAGATATTCAAGGATATCGACGTGTGTCTTTGCCAATGGCTAAATCTTGCAGGAGGAATGATAATGCAAGGACAGTTTTATTACATCGCAATTTACTTCACGGTCGTGTTCTTGTATCCTCCCGAGTCGGCAGGAAAAGCACTTTTATATTTCTTGCCCGGGTTGGGAGTAGGTGCTTGGACTTCTGTGTTCTTCGTCAATATCGTCTTTAGAGGGACAAAGGTTATGTTAATTCTCGGAGGAGTTATCATGTCTGTCGCAACAGGATTATTCTCAATGGCGGTGGAGGATCGAGTTTTGGGACAATTGTATGGCTTCATGGCTATGCTTGGTGTCGGTGTTGGAATGGTAATCTCCTTTCTTCCCTTTTGGGTCAGATCTGATGACTAGACGCTTATGCCAACGCAATTACATGCACAAGCTCGAATGATGCATCAACTCGCAACCGTTACATCCCTTGTTTCCTTCTTCCGCTGTTTAGGTGGTATCCTTGGCCTAACAATCATGTCCTCGGTGGTAAACAATAAAGTCGCATCGGCTGTTCCACAATTGGCTTCTGCTTCCGGAGGATCTGGTGATCTCGCCTCTATCTCGAGCATTTCACAACTCCCTACGCCATTGTTGAATGCAGTTCAAGGGGCTTTTGCAAATGCAATCAGATGGGCTTATATTGCTATTTTACCGTTTGCGTGTGTTAGTGCTCTGGCAGCTTTCTTCTTGCGAGAAGTCAAAATTCCCAAGAAGGAGAAGGCAGAACATCAAGCGGGAATGGCAAAAGAGGATGTGGAGTCGGGACAGATTCCTCAAGAGAAGGAGAAAGGAGGTCAAGAAACGGCTCAGACTAGTGCGGCAGGAAGTGCTGTGCCTACTCGCAAGCCTAGAATCAAAGTATGGGGACCTTCTACTGCGATCATATGGTGCGTTCAAGCTTTAGGGGATAAGATGGGATGGAGAAAGTGATGTGGATCTACTGGTAACGATGATAGTATATTTAGAAATGAATGTGTAATCGTAATAGAGGGTGCTAGACCTGTACATTTATTTGTTCTCCTTCTCATACATTGAAAATAATACTTCGCCCAAATCTTCGACTGTCTCTTTGAGAGATTTGAAATGGATTCCCAATTCTTCCTTCACTTTTGTGGTCACAGGGATGAGCCCACGCTTATAGACTCCGGGGTGGCCAACTGGCACGAAATCATATTGAGGAAACTTCCCTCGGATGAAATCGACGACCTGGAATCAATCAGCTCACGACTTCTTTTGAATAAAATTGGAGGAATTACTTCCTGATTACTGTATTGAGCGCCAACTACGAGGTAGCGTTGGTTTGCCGCTTTTGGTGTTTCGATTGCGAGGACATGGGCCAAAGCAATATCGCGCACATCAACGAAGACCGGGGTATGTGCGAGCGGGACTTCCGCATCCTTTCCAGACGAGATGATTCTCCACAATTGACTGTTGGATTCATTAAGATCTTTCAATGCTGAAGGTGGATAAAGAGGTGGTCCATAAATCATGGGAGGACAAAGCGTTGTAATGCTGAATCCAGGTTTCTCATCCTTTACGAATTCTAGAGTAAGACACGTTGGTAGGGAAGATGTACGGTGAGCAGCAAGTTCAGCGAACTTCTTCGACGCTTGATAAGCTACTCTTGCAGGTCCCTTTAGCGCTTCTTCCCAAGTAACCGGGTTCCAAACGCTCTCATCATATACTTTAGGAGGCTCTGCATAAGGATCTGTTCCCAATTGATTCATTGCAGCAAAACTACTTGTAATGACAACTCGTTTGACACTTGGCTCTGTTGCTGCAGATCTCAAAATGTTGAGAGTTCCCTCACGGGCAGGAACCAATAGTTCCTCGCTCTTTTGAATATTGAAATGGTAGGGAGAAGCAATATGAATTACGGCACTGACATTCTTGATCGCTGTGGTGTATGCGTCGGGGGCAACGATGTCGGGAACGGTAACGAATTCAAGATTCTCAGATTTTGGAAATCCTGCAGCTTTTGAAGGAGAACGAATAGCTGCTCGAACATGGTACCCCTGCACGGATTATCAATCTATTATCGAAAAGGAAAATATACCTTGTCAAGAAGAAATTTGAGGACCCAGCCTCCGACAAAACCAGTGGAACCGGTAAGCTAAACCATCAATTGACTCAATCGGTGAATTTGTATACCAAAACAAGATTCTTGGACATTCTCAACAAGTTTGAGCTTCGAGAACAGGGCAATTGAGTAGAAGGATGATAGATTGTAAGGTGTGCTAAGAGCGGTTCTTGGCCGATTTAAATGTATTCTGTCGGTTGCCCCGGACTTCGTGACCAATTGTGTGCGTGTCGTCTCATGCTGGACGGCCCCACGGAAACTGGTTCCGGCGCGATATCCACTGAGCACTCCCCGCTGTCAAATCGTCCCAAAAAATTCACATGTCTTTTAGATCTCTCCATCTTCAATGAATAGCCCGGCTTCATTATTGATCAGTAATTGATATATGTGTCATATCTATCTAACGGTTCTAAGTTTGAGGGTTGTCCTACGCACTAGTAGTGTTTGTAAAGATTCTGGAGATCGTTCGAGATCTTTCCTCTCCATGATATAGATCTGAACACCACGTAAATAACTCGTATAGTCATCACGAATTGATTCATCTGACATCACTAGCTCCTCAGGACTGACATAAACATTGCGATTCGTCTATAATAACGAATCAAATACTTTCTACGCACTGGCCTCCTTGCCATATGAATTCAAATCGCCGATCGTCCCAAAGAGGATTTCCGTGGGCGGCATTCCGAACCCGCACTTTACTTTAACGACGTGAGTTTCCATATCACCGACAAACGGGCTCATCAAAGAATAAAGCTCACAATGACTGCCCCTCAGTCCGGCCGCTCTTATCCCCCGGTTGCTCCCCGTCCTGCCCTTTATTCAGCTTCAAATCTTCTTGAGAGGACCAGTACTTCTTCTGGATTTCAGGGGGTATATCCACCGTTTCAGCCAATGAGAAGCGACAGTGCCTCAAAACAGGAACAGACCAAGACTCGACGTATAAGTCAATCCCGAAGACAACGCACAGCGATGAGTTGTGATAGATGCAAAGTGCGTAAAATAAAGGTAGATTCATCTCCATCGACTTGAGAGAAGCATTGACAAAGATCTCTAGTGTTTGAATCCCGATCCGGGGCCGTGTGATTACTGTACCCGTATGAGGTTTCCGTGCCAGATCACTGCTCAAAGGAAGCATCGTCCACTGTATTTCACGTCCGATGAACAATTCCAATTGATGATTGCCATATTACAACACTTTGTTCCTCACATAAATCTAGACCTTGAGGGGTTGAAAGCTGTTGGAGCTGAGCTGGGCATTCAGAACCCAGCTCCATCTGGTGCTGCTCCACAAATGCCGCTACGCAACCTTCCTGCCAGTCTAGCCGAAACGTACCTGCAACGGACGGGTTCGACGTCAAACCAATCGGAAGGAATGAGCGAAAGAAGTCTAAGTTGGAGCCGCGAAATCGACAAAGGAGAAGTTGATGATAGTGCAGCAGCAAGTGGGGCAGATAGTTCACGTAGAGCCCCAGAGTGTTGGATCTGACAGACAGCAGAAACTCCTGACCCAATGTCACCGACGTATTCCCCATCTTCACAATTTTCTCCACAGATCCCTTTTCAATTGCCCTCACGGCCTGTTGCAGACGCGTGTGTCGAGAGATATTTCTCAGATGTCAATGAGTTTGTATTTGTTCTGCCTTATAATGAGTTCCACAATTGGCATTCGAAAATTTATGATGATAACCTCGAGCTCATGGATCCAACGAAACAAGTAATTGTCTTCACTGTCTTTGCATTTGGAAGTAAAGTGCAGCATCCAAGTTACGCAGAGCATTTCTTTAGTCGTGCGAGGCGTGCCGCTGGTTCCATTCTCTCAACGGCTAGCCTTGAGACAATACAGGCGCTGATGCTATTGGTAAACTGCATTCAATACCGTCTAATTCAAAGAGCCTGTACTCAATGCATGACTCGACCGAGTCAGGGACATGGACTTATGCAGGTGCAGCTATCCGTGTAGCGCAGACCTTGAATCTCTTACAGGACAACGAAATCGTCTCCACAATAGGAGATAGGGAAATGCGGAGACGAGTGTGGTGGTCCTTATATGATTTGGAACGGTACTTACTCGACCGAATTGACTCACTTTAGTTTCCTATCTGCCAATCTTGCCCTCCAGTCGTCCGTCATGGATGAGCATGTCAATGTTTTACTCCCTGTGGAAAACTCCTCAACTGTTGTATCATCCGCACCGGTAGGTTACAATGCAGCGTCAACTTCATTATCACAAACACTGGGACGAGTTGCATCTTGTCTCGCGAAACCCACATTATTTCTCTATACCTTTATCCACCATCTCGGGGAACTCCAAGATTGGGCAGATTCAGTACCTGAATCTCTAAAACGGATACATTTTTCTCTCAATTCACTTCGAATGATCGATTTTCTAAACTTACGATGGTTCGATGCTGTCATGGTTGCAACAAAACCCTTTCTGGCATCTCTAGCTCGATTTGGAGGATCTTCATTGTCTTCCAGTCTCCATAAATTCTTTTACTTTTGTGCCAATGTGGCAACACTTGCAGCACGAGAGACCTTGTTGCTTATGAGACATCTGGAAGCGCAAAATTTGCTCAAAGGTCTGACTGGCTTCGAGCAACATTTTCTTTTGCAAAGCGCAGGCGTATTGGCGCTATCAACTGTCGTCCAAATGGGAAGAACAGACGAACGACTACGCTACAAGGAGTGTATGGAAATGCTGAGACGTTTACCTGGTGGACAGCATCAGAAGCTGATTGCTGAGATGCAAGGTGTGGAGTTGCAACTTGAGAGATTAGCGGCCGCCAAAGAGACTAAAAGACTGTATGGCATGGTTCGTTGCACTACTGATTTGTAGAGAGGCTGCCAATGTCTTTGATTCTGGAGGATTACCGTCACTGAGCGTAAAATCACTGTTGAAGGAGTTTGTTTCTACGGCACCGGAGCAGAAAGCACCATCTGGCGTCGAGGACAAAGATGAGGATCTGGCGAGGTGGATACCAAGAAGGGTGATTTGGGATGATATCACTGCGTGTATTTCTATAGGCGTCAGAAGGGAAGACTTCATTGGATAGGTTGCTTGTTTTGTTGACGGCATTTGGCTGAGTACTCGTTCGACAATTCGGAGATATGGGTAGCATAGTTTTTCTCATCTCATCTAATGTTTGAACCCCTGAATTTTCACCATACCCTGAATCGGACTGCTTCAAGCCACGGCTTTCACCGCTTGGGGCTACACTTCATAGCATCATCGACTTTACGTGCCAAACCTCCGAGTTGATGACGCGAAGGTGTCCTTCTGATCTCCAAATTCCATTTCCGTTGCACTAATGTCAGCACCGGATGACGATGTTGACTTGGCGTCGTTGGCATCTTCCCCTTCAAATCATTCGAAAGGCTCGAAACCGAGTGATGACATCTCCCCTGTTCCGTCACCTCGATCCTCTTTATCACGGCTCTCGACAACCTCATTTTCATACAATGACATGCTATTTCCACTAACTGCCTCTGCTGAGGATCCCTCGAGTCATGCACGACTGGAAAAACTGAAAACAGTTACGTTCTGGAGTGGACTGAGTCTTGTCGTCGGATTGCAAATAGGGAGTGGAATCTTCAGCACACCAGCTCTTGTGAATCGGAATGCAGGAAGTATTGGAATGAGTCTTATAGTGTGGGTTGTTGCCGGGTGTCTCGCTTGGACTGGAGCTTGTAAGTCCCTGAAATATGGAAAAAACTAATACCAGCATCGTATGCAGAACTTGGCTCAGCGATTCCCCTTAACGGAGGAGCTTATGCGTATTTGAACCATACTTTTGGACCTCTTGCAGCATTTCTATTTTCATGGACTGCGATCACAGCTTTGAAACCTGGAGGGGCAGCTATAATCGCCATTGTATTTGCAGAATACATTGACCGTGTGTTATTTCTTCGACTACAACCTAACGACACGACACCAGTTTGGGCAGACAAACTTGTCGCTCTGTTATGCATTTGGCTGATTGCTGGTTTGAATTCGTTGGGCTCAAGGTGGGGAACTATAGTGAATAATGTCTTTACACTATTGAAAGTGGCTGCACTAGCTGCTGTTGCAATAATAGGCATTGTTGTATTAGCGATCGGCCGTGGTGCTGGGAATTTTAGTCGCAATTGGTTTGCAGGTACCAGTACGAATTTAGGAAACTATGCTATGGCGTTATATTCCGGGTTATGGGCATACGATGGTAGCAGTCTTTCCTGATCCAGGTTAATGGTAGGTTGGGATAACGTGAATTATGTCACAGCTGAGATGAAGAATCCTTCTCGAGATCTCTCCAGAGTCATCCATACTGCTCAACCTCTTGTCATATGTATCATCTCCACTGAACGTCAGCTAATATCCAAGTATCGTATGTCATGGCAAACGTGGGTTATTATGCTGTTCTGCCGATTGACGTAATAAGTTCTTCCGAAACAATTGCATTGGTATTACTGCTTTTGAGATTTGCCTAACAATAGGACTTTGGATCCATGCTCTTCGGATCAGCAGGGGGAATCGTCTTCGCATTATGCGTTGCAGCGTCATGCTTCGGCGCTCTCAATGCGACCACATTCACGTCTGCCCGCCTAGTCTATGTTGCCGGCCGCGAGCATTATCTTCCCGCAATGTTTGGAGAATTACATCCCAAGCGGATGACACCGGTCAAAGCACTTGTTCTGCAGGCAGTCTTAACCTCTGTGATGGTCATCGTAGGTGATTTCGGCGGGTTGATAATGTTCTATGGCGTCGTTGGGTGGAGTTGGTATTTCGTTACTGTTCTTGCGGTTATCATTTTGAGAGTGCGCGAACCGCGTCTTGAAAGGTTCTACCCTTTCTTGAGTAATGTTAACGTGAGTAGACCATACAAAGTTTTCATAACGACACCGGTTATTTTCTGCTGCTCAGCACTGTTTCTATTGTCGAGAGGCATATTTTCAGCACCTTTGCAGGCGCTTTTTGCGGCATGCTTTATGCTTGCAGGAATACCATTATACTATTTATTTGTTGTGGGGTGGAGATCATTCCCGGGATTAAGTATCGTCCCTCGAGTCGTATTCTAATGGCAGAATTGTTTGGTATCCAACCTGTTAATGAGAGACGGACCAGGGGATGGAGTATTAGTAGCATTGCGAGAAGAAACGGGGGCTACAGTTTGACAGATCAAGAACCGGGTGGGCTTAGAAGCCAGGACGTTGAGATGAGGGAAGGCATATGATTTATTAATTCCTATACCCAAAGCATGGACACATCATAGCATGTTGGCGTTCTGCAGATAATGAGCATAATCAATCTTCTTGACCGAATCTGAGTCCAAGTGGTGTGGTACAATTGGCGTCTCATCCGCTTTTTAGTGATCGACATCATCATCGCCTCCATTTTCCCGCCACTTTTCATGGCACGGCAAACGCGTTCGACGCCAAAGTCGAAAACTGCGGTGCCACTGAAAACTCGAACAACATCCAAAAGAATTCCCAAGAGAAACCAAAGGCCCAAGAGGACTCCGAAAAAGAGTAATAACGAGAAGAGCAAATACTTTCAATCAACCACTGATGAAGACGACTCAACTTTTGACGAATTCGATTCATCTGAATCGGACGAAGAGGATTCCTTTACTTCGGAATCAGAAGACGATGAGCCTCCTGCCAAGAAGGCAAAAGTGACCCCAAAGAAGAATGGTAAAGTAGTTACCCCCAAGAAAGAAATTACGAAGGTCACTCCGAAAAGGAAGAAGGAGGAATCTGAAGAACCGGAAGAACCTTGGGAGACTTTTGTTCCGAAAGAAGATACACCCGATGCAGGCGATATCCCGTATGATGATTCGTGTATACACCCAAATACTTTATTGTTTTTAGCGGGTAATTTCTATCTACTTTGCGATCTAATCGTAGAATTGGTCGAGAACAATGACCGAGATTGGTTTTGGTCTCATGAGAAACGTTACCGTCTAGCCGAGAATGACTGGAAGACGTACAATTTATTCGTTAGCTTTGTCTGATTTAGATTTGTTGAAGCAATATCCACAAAGCTTCAGGAAATAGACACAACGATTCCTCCGTTGCCCTTAAAAGACATCGTATGCTTGATTTTACAGCCCTCTAATGAAAGATATTTCGCATATATCGCGATGTACGCTTCAGCAATGACAAAACTCTGTACAAAGTATGTTCCTGTGAGTTGCGTCTGACCCAGAATCACTTTTCTGCTGCATGGTCGCGAACAGGCAGGAAGGGACCATATGCTGCATATTACATGCATCTCCAACCAGGAGATCGCTCCTTTATTGGGTTCACACCATGAGATACGAGTGCTTATCTTAGCGGAGGAAAATGGCATCCAGATGCAGGTCATTTGGCGAGAATTCGTCATACCATTGTGAACCGCCCAGACAAATTTAAGAAACCTATTTTGAAGCCCAAATTCAAGAAACTTTTTGGTGGGATTAGTGGGTTGCTGACGTGTGAGGACAAACTCAAGACAGCGCCAAAGGTAAGCGGGGATTTGCGAGTTGACTGAGATCAGGGTGTTCGTAAGGATCATAAGGATATTGAGTTGTTGAAATTGAAGTCTATTCGTGTTCATAGCAGATTCTTTACAGATAAAGAGGTCATGTCAGATGGATTCATGGATTTATGTGTGGATACTCTCAAGGAAATGGTGGGATTTGTGACAATGTTGAATGATATATGTATGCCAGACGATGATAGTAGCGATTCGGACTCGGACGATGGGGATGATGAGGATGATGAGGATGATGAGGATGATGAGGCTGATGAGGATGATGAGGAAGATGAGGATGATTGAGTAGCTCAGATCCTTAGTATAGCCATGCTTCCCTAGTCTAACGCTGCGAAACTATAATTTTATTTCTTCCTTTGGTCTCTCCAAGCCATCCATCACTGTATCCCATCCTACGCCCAGCGTCAACACTTCAAATCCGGTTTCTGTGACGAGAATAGTATGCTCGAATTGTGCACTCCTCCCCCCATCTCTTGTAACAGCAGTCCAATTATCAGGCCACTGCTCATCTTTATGTGTTCCCTCATTTATCATAGGCTCGACAGTGAAAACATGTCCTGGTTTCATGGTTCCTGTCATTTTGTTGGGAGCATAATGTGGAATCGAAGGGTTTCCATGGAATAATTTGCCGACTCCATGACCACAGAATGATTTATTTACAGAGAAAGGAGGATTGTATGACTGAGCGACCTTTGTTATACAAACTCCCATTTCGCGGTAAGCTTGTCCTGGTCGGACTTGTAGGATAGCTTGCTTGAGACATTCTCGAGTGCAGTCTACCAGTTTGCGACCCTTTTCATCGACGTTACCGACAAAGTACGTTTCATTGAGATCTGCATGGAATCCACCATGATACAAAGAAACATCCAAATTAATGATGTCACCGTCCTTTCAATTAGCAAAGAGAAGAAGAGACGAGATACTTTGAGGGGTCGCATATCAGGGATCCCATGACATATTACTTCGTTGATGGATGTACAAATACTTCGAGGGAAGTTGAGGTAATTTAAAGGAGAAGGGTATGAGTTTCTCTCGATGCATGCTTCATGACATATTCGATCTATTTCCAATGTAGTTATTCCAGGTCGCAAAGCTGCAGCGCAAATATCGAGAACTTCTCTTCCCAACTAATTTGTCAGCGATTGTAACGAGAACGACATACTCGGCAAGCCTTGCGCATGCCCTCTATCTCTTTCGGTGTAAGAACATCGATGTCGCGAGAGAATCTTTGTTTGCGCTCTTTTGCAGAAATCCCCGTCAACGCGTGGTCCGGCAATACGATATGCGAAGGTACTGTTCGCATGGGGACAGGTATCTCCGGATACACAGCTCTCAGCGTTCCTGTATATTTGAATCCCTTGTGGTTTATCCACGGATCAAATGTTTGATGTTGTTTATGAATGACATTATGGGTTTTCTGAGGTTAGACTTGTACAGAAGGAGATCATACCCAGTTTCGCTTGAAGCAATCTTGATCGCAAAAGTATGAGTTTTGAATGTTGAGTTGGAGACACTTTGGACATTGCAGTGGACCAGCAGGTTTATCGCATCCAGTGCATTTCCGAGCAGTGGGTGTCTCGCTCGTTACCGGCTGCGATTCTCCGAGGGAAGGCATGGCGACGGAAAGAAGTTGTT
>Ga0335073_10003306_pt1 | contig 22420 bp, 18 predicted proteins | sample Lox_Sample_22_FD_207093 | JGI IMG/M metagenome (GOLD analysis project Ga0335073, IMG submission 207093) | Soil microbial communities from Loxahatchee National Wildlife Refuge, Florida, United States - Lox_Sample_2.2 | ecosystem: Environmental > Terrestrial > Soil > Wetlands | place: USA... | reverse complement strand
AAATGCAGCGCACGCTGCATATCAGTCCAGAGGGTTGGGGCTGGGTCACCAGCGTATTCTTTATCTCTTACGCCGCATTTGAGATTCCCACGGGCGCACTTGGCGACAGGATTGGTCCGCGCCGCGTCTTGACGCGGGTAGTGCTGTGGTGGTCGGCATTTACCTCGCTCACTGGGGCAGTTTTGAGCTACCCGCTGCTGCTGCTCACCCGGTTCTGTTTCGGAATGGGCGAGGCCGGCGCCTATCCGAATGCCTCAATCGTAATCGGACACTGGGTTCCGGAGCGAAAGCACGCCAGCGCTTGGGGAATCCTCTGGACAACGAGTCAGATGGGCGCAGCAATGGCGCCGCTGCTCGTGGTACCCGTCCAGCTGCGGTATGGCTGGCGCGCCTCGTTCTACCTCTTTGGCATCCTGGGCGCGGCTTGGAGCATCGTCTGGTATGCGTGGTTCCGCGATTCGCCGCGCGAGATGCCCGCGGTTACTGCCGCCGAACGTGAGGAGATTGGTGAGTACGGTCATTCCAACCACGGCAGAATGCCCTGGGGGCCGGCGCTTCGCTCAGCGGCGCTCTGGCGGATTGCGGCGCTCGCTGCGTGCTTCGCGTATGCGCACACATTCTTCCAGTCGTGGCTGCAGACTTATTTAGTGAAGGGGCGCGGATTCACGACAGCCGCGCTGATTTTTTCGACAGTGCCCTACATCGTGGGAGCCTGCGCGAACTTTGGCGGCGGAATCGTTGGTGACGTCCTTGTGCGCAAACTCGACTTAACAGCGGCACGCCGTATCGTAGGCGTGTTGGGTCTGTGCGTTGCGGCTGTGTTCATGGCCGCTTCACTTGCAGCGGCTAGCGGCGTTTGGTCCTTGATACTCCTCTCCATCGCGTACGCCGGGCTCACTTTCCAGCAGCCGAATTTGAGCGCATTGTTTCTCGAAGTGGGGAAGAATCGTCCCGGCACCATCTTCGGATTCATGAACTGCGCGATTAACGCTTCCGGCAGTGTTTCTTCGGTCGCGTTCGGATATCTCGTTGCATACTCCGGCGGCTACACGCTGCCGTTTATGCCGATGCTTGTACTCCTGTGCGTGGGAGTCGTGTTGTGGATGACGGTTGACCCGACTCGAAACTTGCTCCCGGAACAACAGCCGGGCCTGGCAGTCATGCATGCCAGTTAAGGACGTTGGCAGAGGACAAAGTCGCGAGCCTGAAGAGTGTCTCGTGTCGGCCGCAGGATCGATGGATGCCTCAGATTCAATCTCTAATATTTAGGAGGTCACTCAGAAGCACCGTCTCGATCAGTGGCACTGACTGCCAGAGCTTGTCGTTCGTGACCGCGAGCGTTGCGCCGGCTCTAAGGCCAGTTGCCAGCTGAATTGAGTCGGGAGTGCGCAGCTTCTGCCGCGCTCGCAGAGACGCTGCATCCACCAGAATCTCTCTCGAGATGGGAATGAGCTCGAGATGGGGGAAGTAATCGAGGAGGACCTCGTAGTCATCGGCGACGTCCTGTCTGCCCAGTTGCAGTGGCCGCACGGTCAGCTCGAGCAGGGTCAGCTCTGAAGCGACTGCACGAAACCTGCCTTCCTCGAGGTTCTCGATTAGCCGGGCCGCCGGTGGGCCAAACTCCGGGTGCTCCTCTAAATGATAGATCCAGACACAGGTATCGATCAGGACCCGCTTGTGTCCGCCGGGGAACCTCACGCTCACCAGGATTCGCGCTCATCCCGAAGATAGGACTCCGCTCCTTGCCAGACGTCCCGGTGGAGCCCGGCCAAGTGCTTGGCGAACTTCTTTGGTTTCGGGACGATGACCACGCGGTCAGGCTTGCTGAGTACGAGCAGCTCATCACCGGCGGAAAGACCCATCGCCTCCCGGGCCTTGCGGGGTATCACAATCTGGAATTTACTGCTCAGAGTGACGGTTGCGGCCATGGTGTAGCTCGGTAAAGTGAAAATCTGATATCACTTTACCACACTCCCGAGTCGCGAGAACACGAGAGCAGTTTGAATTTCCCCCACCCCGCCCCGATTAACATCCTGCTAGGATGTCGCCGCGGTCAGGTGAAGAATAAAATTAATGATCCGGCCGCGATCATCCACCCGAGGGATCGATGGATACCTCGGATTCAATCTATGATTTGGAATTAATCTATTGAAAAATAAAGAATTATTGGTGCCCGGGAGAGGACCGGAAAGCACGCGAAAACCCTTCCGGACTCAATGACTTAGCGCTTCAGGCCTGACGAGTTACACTCAGAGTTACCCAGCAGGCCAGCCGACGGCTTGGTACGGGTTGATGCGCTCTGGTCAGGGCTTACGGATCGCATCGGCGTAAAATGCTTTTCGACCCTGGGACTCGGGCCGGCGTTGGCCGCACCGATAGCAACTTCGGAGTATTCGCGTGGCACGAAAGCTAGATCGCATTACGATCAATCCCGGGATCATGAACGGGCAACCGTGCATTCGCGGAATGCGCCTGACTGTGCGCCGCGTTGTCGAGGCAGCCGCCCTTTATCCGAATCGGAGCGAGCTTAGAAAAGAATATCCAGAGCTTGAGGACGAGGATATCGCGCAGGCTCTCGACTTCGCCGCGCGCAATCTCGACGATCAGATACTTCCGCTGGAAAGTGCGTGATTCGGGTGCTGCTCGACCAGGGGCTTCCACGCTCCGCCGTCGAGCTGCTCCGAGCGGATGGCTGGGACGCCGTGCATGTTTTCGAATGTGGTCTCAGCTCGGCCCGCGATGAGCAGATCCTGGAATACGCTCGAGCCAGCGGATATGTCGTTTGTACGCTCGATGCGGATTTTCATTCGATACTCGCTGTGTCGGGCTCCAGCGGCCCTTCCGTTGTGCGGGTGCGTCGAGAGGGGCTGCGTGGGTCGGAGCTGACTTCGCTACTCAAGCGCGTCTGGGACGAAGTCGGGGACGCTGTCAAGAACGGAGCCGCTGTTACGGTGACTGACCGTGCGGTCCGATTCCGGCGACTTCCCATCATAGGTGATCGCGTGGGGTGAATCCTAGCGGTTACTCAGGCACCAACACCGGCGAGGGCACGTGTGGCTAGCCGGTTTGACGGCTGAACGGCCAAGCGGAGTTACCCAGCAGGCCGGCCGACGGCTTGATACGGCGCGATGAGCTCTGGGCGGCCTGGCGCCACCAAGTCCTCGCGCAATACCCATGCGCGGGTAAAATTATCCTTGAGTTTCTGAGGTGCCCAAGCGGAAGCACTCGAAGACCTCTTTGCGCGTCGGGTCTGGTTGAGCTTCGCGCAATCCGAAACCGCCGGCTGCGCCGTTATATCGAGCAGAGTAAGTCGCCGGTCTATGCCGCAGCGTGACCCGGGCGTATATCAGCTATGAATCGGAGAGTACGTTCGGTGCCGCGTCTTCGCCACGACAGTTCGTCTTGAGGTCCCGCCGCAAAGCGGATGAGGGATGAGTGCGCCGCTGCCGCGACAGCTATCTCAGGTGATATTCGAACTGCAGGCCGTACGTGCGCGGCCGCACGCGATCGTTCCACTGCGGAATTCCGGGAAATTCTGGGAAGGGCGAGCGGTTGTAGTTTCCGACGTTATCGATGAAGAGGGTTGCCGACCAATGCGCCGGGGCATTGAGTGTGGCGCTCACGCGCGCGATCACCAGATCGCTGCCGTTGAAAATCATCCCATTGGCTACCCCGATTTGCGGGGGTGCGGACATCTGGGACGTGTAGTCTCCCGAAGCGGAAACGCTTCCGGTGTAGCCGCCCGCGCCTAAACCAAATGTGTCCTGGATCGAAGCCCCTGCCGTGTATTCGGGCGATCGGTTCAGCCGCTGCCCCTTGACGAAGAGCAATCCATCGGCTGACTGCACGTCCGAGTCGAACGTCAGGCCGTTCCAGCTGGCATTCAGGCTCGCAGTCAAGCCGTTGACGACGCGCGCGGTGACTGCGAATTCAGCGCCAGCGCCGCTCGCCGATGCCGCGTTCACGAACGCGCTGTAGCTGGATCCCTGGTATAGCACCGTAAGAGATTGCTGCACGTCATTCCACTTCACAAAGTAAACCGCGGAGTCGAAGGCCAGCCGGCCGTCCCAGAGGGTGCCCTTTGAGCCGAGCTCGTAATTATTGAGCTTGTCCGGTTGTACCGATGGAAAGCCCGGCGCGGCCTCGAGCACGACGGGTTGCTGACCAAAGCCGCTGCGAAACCCTTGCGAATACGAGGCGTACGCGGTGAGGTTTGAGATCGGAAACCACGAGAGGACGACGCGCGGCGTCGTGGCGTTGAACGAGGCGGTGAAATGATCGACGGGCGTTCCGGGAGCGGGGAAGAGATCGGTGGTTGACTCCTCATCGTGATAGTAGCGCTCGCCAAGAGTCCACTGGAATTGATCGTGGAAGAACTTGCGGCTCAGCTCCCCGAAGGCGGCCTCGGCCTTGGATTCATCCCCGTTGCCGACGGCGATGAACTCCTGCAGGAATTGGTCTTTCGCATCCCGGTAGGATAAACCCGCCGTCCAATGCCAGGGGCCGAGCTGCTCCGAGGCGAGATTGATCTCTTCGGAGAAGTCCTTGGAATTGAGCACGTTGTGCTCTAGCGGCGGAAAGCTCGGTACTTCGGGGAAGGTCACCCCGATCAGTGGGCCGACGGGGGAGATGTCGAAATAGTTATCGCTGTTGTAGTCGATGTAGCCTGCCATGCTGGTCAGCATGAAGGAGTGAAAGTCGTAGCCGACCTTGAGTCCATACATGTTGAACCTCACGTCGGTCGGCTGTGGCTCCGTCGCGGTGATCGTATAGTCGTCCGTCGAGAGCGAGGGAGCGCCGTATTTAGTGTCGGAATGCCAGGCCTCGAGGCCGATGGATAGGTCAGCGGTGGGCTGCGCGGCGACCTTGAGTCGTCCCGTGGTCAGACGCTCGTCGTTGATGTCGTTTCGTACTGGGCTGTCGATCCAGCCGCTCAAGTGTTCCTCGCCGCCGTCGGCGCGCACCGCGAGCTTGCCATCGATGATCGGCACGTTGATGGCGAAGTCGCCTTGATAGTTGCCGCCGCCGTGTTCGGTCGTGCCGCCGGTGAGTCGGGTCTTGAGATCGAAGTGCTGCAAATCGGGATCGTTGGTGATGACCCGCACGACACCGTCCTCGGCACTCGCCCCGTAGAGGGTGCCTTGCGGGCCGCGCAGCACCTCGACCCGATCGAGATCGTAGGGGGCGAGGTCGGGCACGACGGCTGATTTCACGAGACCGAAGGGAATGCCGTCCAGGTAGTAGGCTATGGGGCTCGCGCCCGCGAGCGTCGGCGACCCTGCGGTCACGCCGCGGATGGTGAGCTGCGCGCCCCCGCCCTGCAGGTCCGCGTTCTGGGAGCCGGTGATGGCGACTCCGGGAACGTTGCCGAGCGCATCGAAGAGGCTGACGGCGCTCGATGCATCCAACGAGTTGCCTTGCACGACCGTGATCGAGATCGGTACGTTTTGCGCGACTTCCGGGCGCTTCTGCGCGGTGACGACGACCTCCTCCAGCATCGCCGGAGCTGCTGTTTTGTCGGTTGCATCCTTTGCTGCAACCGCCGCCTGCGCCGCTGAGGCGCCGGCGACCGCCAAGACCCCGAGGAGAATGACGGACTGTGCTTCGCTTTTCATGATGGGCCCCTATTTACCGGTTGTTCTAGGATAGGAAGCAACGTCTGTGGGTCATGACCCAGTCCGTAGGCACGCATCGACCATGTGCTTGAATTCCTCGGGCGTTCGTAAGGGATCCGCGCAGGGGATTCCAAGCTCATCGCGAACGCGAAGGATTTCCTGCTTCGCCTCATGCTCAGTCAGCGTGGACGTGTTGAGACTGACCGCGGCGCAGCGCACCGACGGATTGACGCGGCGCGCGAGGTGCAGGTTGATTTCGATCGCTTCGGGAAGCGGTACGATGGGATAGTTCGGGAGACCCAGAACGTGAGTGCGACGGGTCTCGTGACACAGAACGAGGACATCGGGCTGGCTACCGTGCAGGAGCCCGAGGGACACGCCGGCGTAGGCGGGATGAAAGAGCGAGCCCTGTCCCTCGATGAGATCCCAGTGATCTTGCTTGTTCGGCGGACTCAACGCCTCGGCGGCGCCCGCCACGAAGTCCGCAACCACCGCATCGAGGGGAATCCCGGCTCCTGCGATCATGATTCCCGTCTGGCCGGTGGCGCGAAAATCGGCCTCGATGCCGCGTTCACGGAAGGCCCGGGTGAGAGCGAGCGCGGTGTACTTCTTGCCGAGCGCGCAATCGGTGCCGACCGTCAAGAGGCGCATTCCCGAGCGCTTGCGGCCGTTGCCGGTCGGAAGCCCATCCGGTGGGGTTCTGACATCGTAAAGCCGCCGTCCGGTCCTCGCCGCGGCGGAGGCGAGCGCCGGAATGGAGGCAAGCCGGGTATGCAGGCCACTGATCACGTCAAGCCCCGCTTCCAGAGCTTCGACCAGGTACCCGATCCATTGGGGTGAGAGAGCGCCGCCAATCGGTGCGGCGCCGATCACCACGGCTCGCGCGCCTAGCGCAAGCGCTTCGGAGAAGGAGAGCTCCGGCAGATCAAGGCAAACCGCTTCGAGGGAGGTTCGCATCTGCCCGACACAGCGCTCGGGCGCCCAGTCGCGAAGGCCGAGCGCCGTCTTCGCCCAGCGAGGTTCCGTGACATCGCCGATGAAAAGGAGATAAGGCTGCGGGAGCTCGAGCTGATTCATGTTGGGCCTCGAGCCTGCCTCGCTCAGCCCCAAAGGCCCGCCGGGCAGGAAACGAGTCCATCCTGGTAAGTGACGCTCGGCGTGCGGTCATGTGAGAGGAAAGTCGGCCCGTCGAGATCGACGAATTCGCACAGCTGACCGAGCAGGAAAGCCGGCGCGGTGGCGAGCGAGGTCCCGACCATGTTGCCGACCATGAGGCGAAACCCCATTCTCCGGGCTGCCGCCGCCATGGACAGGGCCGCGGTGAGGCCACCGCACTTGTCGAGCTTGATATTGATGACCTGACAGCGTCCCTGCATGCGCTCGAGGTCCGAGCTGTCCTGGACGCTTTCATCCGCTGCGATCGGGATGGGGGAATCGAGACCATCGAGGTAATGATCCCGATTGGCGGGGAAGGGCTGCTCGAGCAGTCCTACGCGCGCCTCCACGAGCGTCGGCAGGATCTCATCGTAGGATGATGGCGTGAGTCCCTCGTTGGCATCTACTCCCAGCCATACGTCTGGTCGCGCCGAGCGCACGGCGGCAACTCGCTCCGAATCACCGCCGTCACCGAGTAGCTTCAGTTTGATCGCCCTCGCTTGCGGAAGCAGGAATGCTGCGGAGGCCATTGCGCCGGGCGATTCGGCGCCCAACGTGAAGGTGGTGAGCAATGGACGGACTTCCGTCAGTCCGGCGAGCTTCCAAACGGGTTGCTTCTTGACCTTCGCCTCGAGATCCCACAAGGCACAGTCAAGCGCATTGCGCGCGCCGCCCGCTGCCATGACCCAGGGCAGGTTGTCCCGACTGAGCGGCTTTCCTGCCTCCGCGAGACGGCCGATTTCCTCGGCCATGCCGGCCGCGGTCTCACCACGATAGTAGACACCTACTGCCTCGCCCTGGCCGCGCTCGTCATCCTGCTCCGCGGTAACCAACAGCACATCGATCCCATCGAAGGTATGGCCGGAGATATGAAAGGGCCGCTTGAAAGGCCAGTGCTCGATCCCAGCGGATAGCATCATGGTGCTATCCCAGTGCAGTCCGCGCCAGGCAGAGGAAGGCGATGAATCGCGATGCCGCGATGATGTCCTCGGCCTGGTGGGCGACGGTGAATGCGCCCGTTCGGGCGACTGCCGGCATGTAGCCGAGCCACTCGGCAATGAGGCGGGTGCGCAGCCGGATCTCCACCAGAACCGATGCGGGTACCTCAGGCGCTTTGACCGTACCGATGCGCCCGATGGCCTCGCGCACCGCATCGCGCAGGATGCGATCGGCGGCGGCCGGCCCGGGACTGACGGCCGAGAGAGAGCCCAGACTCCGTTTGAGTACGGCGGTCGAGATGTCGCCGAGCTCCCGACGAGCCTCCGCAACCGCCACATCGTCCCCGGCAAAAAGGAGAACGGGCACGCCAAAATGGGCCGCGGTCATCGCACTGATGCCGGCCTCAGAGACCGGTTGGCCATTCAGCCGGATCTCCTGAAACAATTCGCTGCTGATCGTGTGTGCCAGGGTCCCGGCCGGGTTCGTAGCGGCGGCGTGGTATCCGACGAGGAAGGCGCCGGCGTAACTTCCGTCCTCGACTCCCTGCATCATGAGGAGCGGCCGCGGCCAGGAGCGTACGAGCTTGACGTACTCGGGCATGCGCTCGAAGCGGATGTTCTGCCCGTTGCCGTGGGAGTCACTCACCACGAGCTCCTCAGCCCCCATTTCCCGGGCGACCTCGCAGACGCTGAGTGCAGCCTGGGTCATCCAGTCCCGCGCATCCTCGTACTCGAACCGGCCGGGCATCAGAGCATCCCGCGACACGACGCCCGCAAGTCCCTCCAGGTCCATGGAGACATAGAGCCGAAGACGTTCCGCCCGAGTGGGCTGCGCGACCGAGACGTCCGTCACGCCCGCGCCCTCTCCGCACCCGCGAGGTTCCTACGGGTGGGCCCGTAATGCGGCAGCGCGAGCCATATCAACCAGGTACCCACCAAGGTCACGGGCACTGCGACCGTGACTATCGAGAGACCCACATCCTTCGCGTCCCGGTAAAGATACTGAGTCGCGAGCGCCACCACGGTGGGTCCGAGGCCTAAGCCCACGAGGGTGTACACGAACGCCTGCATTGCGACGCTGAACCCCCGCATGTCGCCGGGAACGGCGTTTTGGATCGCGGTGATGCTGGCGGTGCCCACCATCGAGCCCACGACGAGGAATGCGAAGTAGACGAAAAGAATGAGCGATGTCGTGGGCAATACGGAGGCAATGAGCAGAGGCACCGTCGCGACACTCGTCCAGAGCGTAAATCGCAGCACCACGTCTGCGGTGCCTCCCCGCGCGACCCGATCACAGAGCAATCCGCCCGTGATGGCACCGATCGCCGTGCCCGCGAGCGATACGGCGCCCAGGGTGTTGCCGACCTGACCCTGGGTTTCGCCGAAGCGTCGAACGAGCACGGAGGGGAGCCATGAGGCGTAGCCGTAGCTCACGAGATTGAGGAGTGCGAACGCCGCAAAGAGGTATCCGAACGTGCGGCGATTGCCCAGGAAGTAGCGGAGCGTGATCGAGAAGGTCGTCGCCGCGCGCAGCTCACCATCCATCCGCAGCGTATCCTGGCGCACGGGCTCGCGCACCGTGAGGATGAGCGCCGCGATCAGACACCCGGGGATCGACAGGGCGATGAGCACGGCGCGCCACGGCAGCAGGTGTCCGATCACGGGCACGGCGGAGAATCGCCCCGAGTGAAATCCTTCGAACAAAGCGCCACCAATCAGCATGGCGGCGCCCGCACCCATCGCCATACCCGTGAGGAAAAGCCCATAGGCCGTTCCGCGTCGGTTCTCGGGGAAGTAATCGGGTATCAGCGACATGACCGCCGGGGCGAGGGTGGCCTCCCCGATACCGACGAAGAGGCGCGCCGAGAAGAGTGCCCCGAAGCTTGACACCAGACCGCAGGCGGCCGTCGCAACGCTCCAAATGATGACTCCGACCGCGATGATGTTGCGTCGGTTATATCGGTCTACGTAGCGGCCGAGCGGCAGGCTGATCAGAGCATAGAGCACCGCGAATGCAGCGCCTTGAAGGAGACTGACCTGCGTATCCGTGATGTGGAGACTCTGCCGGATGGGATCGACGAGTAGATTTAGAATGAGCCGGTCGGTGTAAGAAAGAACCGCGGCTAGAAAAAATGTGCCGAGCGCGTACCACGCGTACCGCGGAAGCGGGAAAGGCGTCGTGGCCGACGCATTCCGCGGGCTGAGGCCGATGGCCGACATCAGTGCGCACCGCCGGCGTTTGGGCGGGCTCGCGCGATCATCTCGTGAATCGCCCGCAGAATGATTGCAGGCTTGTCGTGGGCGATGTCGTGAGAGCTGCCGTGCGCAATGAGGAGTTTGCGGTTGGAGGCGGCGTTTGCGAACCGCGCTTGCGCCCGCTTCCAGAGGGAGACGTCCTGTGGGCTGTCAAAGGGAGTCTTCTGCGAAACGATTGCAATGACCGGCACCGAGGCAGGCCACTTCATGTCATGGAACGTGCGAGACGTTGCGTCAAAGGATTCGGCGTACGCGAGCAGCTGGCGGGTCGCCGGGGTGGAGGGAGCATGCGTGAGCGCCGAGATCATGGCCTTGTTCTCCGCCGTCACCCGCTGCACTTCCTCGGGCGTGTAGAACTGCGGCACGCTCGCATCCACGAAGACCGCGCCGGCGAGCCACTGCGGATGCCGCTCAGCGAAGGCGGTCGCGATCTCGCCGGCCATGGAATGGGCGACCAGAATCACATCGTGCGTCGCACCGAGCCGGCGAAGACCGTCGGCCAGATCCCGCTCCGCGCCGTGCAGGCTCCAAGGCCCGCTCACGGCCTCGCTCGCACCCATTCCGGCGCGATCGTAGGTAATGATCTTCGATCCCGTGCTGCGGCTGAGCGCGGGCAGGAGGCTCGTCCAGTACGTGGAGTCGAGACCCCCGCCCGCATCAAGCACGATGGTGGGCGAATGTCCCGGTGTGACATGAAAAGCGATCCGGTGCCCGTTGACTTGAAGCATCCGGGTTTCGGGAGGGATGCGGGCACCGGCGTTGGCGTAGAGAGTCGGGATCGAGAATGAAAGCAGGATGCCGAGCGCGAGGAGTCTGACCACGCGTTTTGCCCTTTCTTGGTGATTTGGTCCTGTGAATCGACACGCTGCCGAGGCTCGTCCGGCCGGGATTGCCTCAGGAGCTGATCTGCAAGCGCGATCGGTCATGTGCTTGTTCTCTTTGCATCGATCAGAAGCCGCTGGAACCCCAAGTCCCTGGGGATCGGGAAGCTCCCTGACCGGACATCGCCGCATTTCCAGAATACGAAAACTATATGCAGATGTCAACAAATCTGGAAATAGTATCAGAAAATGAAAATACCACGTGTCGTCCCTGAACCCCCAAACCTCGCCGAGGCTCACCGGAGCCTCAAGGGCGAAAGGTCATTGAGTGTGAGCTGCAGTTCTGCCAGGCGCAGTTCGGCACGATCTTGGAGCGCCAGTCTCGCGGCCAACTCACTCAAGGCGGGCGCTGTCTGAATGCCATAGCCGCCAAGAGCCGCCACCCAGAAAAATCCCGGTTGAATGTGGTCATAGCCGATGACCGGCGAGCGATCCTGAACGAATGAACGCAGGCCCGCCCACTTGCGCCGGATGCGGTGGACTTCGAGGGTGGTCTCGCTTTGCAGTCGCTCGACGGCGATCGCGACATCCAAGTCCTCGGGCTGAGCGTCACAGGGATCGACCGCCGTCTCATCGGCCGGTGAGAAAAGGATGAGGCCCGCATCAGGCTTCATGTAAATCTGCTCTTCGACATCCACGATGAAGGGCCATCTCTCCGGGGTGGCACCCGGTGGTGGATCGGTCAGCGCGGCGGTTCGCCGGCGAGGCTGCAGTTGAATGTCCTGCGCAGCCGCCATTCTCGCCACCCGGCCGGCCCAGGCTCCCGCGGCATTCACGACGACATCGGCCCGGAAGCTCTCCTCACCGCAACGCACCAGCCACTTGCCCGCGTCCCGCCTAATCTCCGTCACGCAGGCTCCGAGCTTTAGGGTTCCACCGCGGTGTTTCAGCGCCTTGATGTAACCGCGATGAAGCTCATGCACCTCGATGTCCGCGGCGTTGCGGTCGAGAAGACCACCGAGGAGGCCCTCGGGCCGCAGTATGCCAGCGAGCTCGAGTGCGGCCTGCGCGCTCACGTGATCGAGACTTGCGGCCGGGGAAGCGTTGCTCTTCAGCATCTGCTCAAATGCGGCGCGCTGGCTCGATCGTGCGAACATCAGCACCGCTCGAGGTTTGAGGAGCGGCGCTTCGCAGAAGCCGGGGGGCGGGGAATGAAGAAAGTCCCGGCTCGCTCGCGAGAGCGCGCGAATGGTCGCGTTGCCGTAGTTTTCCGAAAAGAGCGCTGCCGAGCGGCCCGTCGAATGATATCCGGGCTGATCCTCCATCTCGAGCACGAGCACGCTCGCCTGCCGGGCGAGGTGTGAAGCGATCGCTGCCCCTGCCATGCCGCATCCGATGACCAGGAAGTCGCAGGAATGATCTGTCATAGGGGCATCCGGAAGTTTCGATCAGTTGAAGCCATTTCGACTTATCGGAAAGCGTTTGGTATTATTTCAATCACGAGACCGAAGTGATCGGGCGATTCGCGCCCCTGGGAATCCGACCTCCCATGCCCCCCGCGGGGCGCCCCAAGAGCTGTCCAACAGGCGTACCAAGTGAGCAATAGACCGACGGGGGAGCCCGATAACATCGCCAAGCCCGGACCGATCCTCAAGGCGTTGAGGCTGCAGAAGGGTTGGCGCCTGGCGGATGTCGCCGCGAGAACGGGGTTTCCCGTCTCGACGCTGTCGAACATGGAAAACGGCAAGGTGGGACTGAATTACGAGAAGATCGCGCGACTCAGCAAGGGAATGAACGTCGATATCGGTGTCTTCTTTGCGGAAGAGGCAGTGGCGGGGCAAGCCGATGCGGGATCCGGGCGGCGAAGCATCAACCGCGGGGTCGACGGCCGCCTCATCGAAACCCACGCCTACGAGAACAGGTTCCTCGCGACCGATCTGCTGAATAAGAGATTCGTGCCGATCATCACGGAGGTCTTCGCGCGCTCGATCGAGGAGTTCGGAGAGCTGAGTCAGCACAGCGGCGAGGAATTCACCTACGTGCTCGAGGGCGCGCTCGAAGTGCACACGAAGCTCTATGCACCCGTGAGGCTCGAGGCCGGGGAGTCGATCTACTTTGACAGCGGGACGGCGCACGGCTACGTAGCGGTTGGCGAGGGACGCTGCCGGGCGCTGACGATCTGCTCGGGCGAGGAATCCCAGCTCATCACGCTCGTCAAACAGAATTCGGGCTCTCCGCGGGGAGCTAAATCGGTCGCAGCACCCGTGCGACGTGCGGCCAAGCACGCGCCTATCCGGAAGTAGTCAGCCCGAGGCTGCGCCATGCGCTTTAGCCCTGTCTTCGGCGGGGCGAGCGACCCCCAAGACCTGGGGCGGTGCAGGGAAGCTCTAGGCGCGCCTTCATGAGAGCTCAACCCGTAGGTCCTGCGCTCCCTGCCAAAGCGTGAGACGGCCGAATTCAGACAGATTCTCGAGACCCCCAGTGATCGTCATGAAGTGATTGCCGGCGAGCTGACCGAGCTTGCTCGCGAATCGCACCCCGCCATAGGCGAGCAGGATCTCCGCTTCGCTGTATCCGCCCGGATAGAAGATCAGTTGCCCGGGCGCCGGATAACTGGTGGCGTTTTCGATGGGGAACGCCAATGCCTGATCACCCAAAGGAATCCAACAGGCTTCGCCGCTCCAGCGCACGTGGATGATCCGGCTTCGATAGGGCAGAAGCGTGCGGAAGTATTCGCACGTCTTGGGCGCCAGATCCGACTCGAGCTTCGCCCGGAAGGCGTAAGGGCCCGCAATAATGCGCAGGTGCGTCATCTCATTTCCCCTGGGGTGGTGAGGCTCGGGTTAGGCTTGGTAATTGGGCTTCATTGGTCAGCGCTCCCGGATTATGCGAGCGTTTTCGGAATTTGGGAATCATTTTCCTTTTGTGATAATTAAGATATGATCCCGACGTACTTCCGCGGCACTCCGATCAGGCGCTCAACCCGAAGGTTTGAGTGAGAGAGAGGCGATGACGGCACTATCGAGTGAGACACGGGCGATCGACGCCGCGGCAGCCGAGCAGTTGCACGATCTTCTCATTCAGGGGGGAACTCTCTACGACGGCTCGGGCGGACCGCCGTACGTCGGCGATCTCGCGATCTCGGGCGCTCGGATCGCATATGTCGGACCGCCCCGGCGGCTGAAGGCGCGACGCCTCATCGATGCGCGCGACAAAGCCGTCTCGCCCGGGTTCATCAACATGATGAGCCAGGCGCATGAGGCCCTCCTGTTCGATGGGCGAGCCGTGAGCGACCTTTGCCAGGGCGTGACCACGGAAGTGACGGGAGAGGGCGTCTCCATGGGTCCGCTCACGGATGAGATGGCCCGCCGGGATGAGGAGAGGCAGGGGGCCCTCAAGTACCCGATCGTCTGGAGGACACTCGGTGAGTACCTTGAGAACGTAGGATCAGGAGGCATCTCGCCCAATATCGCCTCCTTCGTCGGCGCGGCCACCATACGGGATTACGTGCTAGGCGAGGGCGATGTCCAGCCTGATGCGGTGCAGTTGGAGCGCATGCGCGAGCTCGTGCGCCGGGCTATGCGGGAGGGGGCCCTGGGCGTCTCGGCTGCCCTGATCTACGTTCCGGGTGCTTACGCCACAACCGAAGAGTTGCAGACGCTCGCGGGCGAGGCCGCCCGCCATGGCGGCATCTACATCGCGCACATGCGAAGCGAAGGCGACCAGATCCTCGAGGCGCTCGATGAGACCATCGCCATCGCCCGTGCTTCCGGCGCGGCGGCGGAGATCTATCACCTCAAGCTTGCGGGGAAGTCCAATTGGGAGAAGCTCGACGCGCTCATCGCCAAAGTCGAGGCCGCGAGGGCCGAGGGCTTGCGCATCACGGCAGACATGTACCCCTACACGGCCGGCGCCACGGGCCTCAACGCCTCCATGCCGCTTTGGGTGCAGAGCGGCGGACTCGAAAGCTGGATCGAGCGGCTCCGAGACCCGGTGGTGCGCGAGCGCGTCATGGCGGAGATGCTAAATCCGCCGGCTGGCTTCGAGAGCGCACTCGCGCAGGCGGGACCCGAAGGCACGCGCCTGCTCGCCTTCAAGTCACCGGGCCTGAAGGCCTTCGAAGGCCGAACGCTCGCGGAGCTCGCGGCCCTGCGCGGGGAAAGCCCGGAAGCCACCGCGATCTCCCTCGTCATCGAGGATGGCAGCCGTGTGGGTGTCGCCTACTCGGTGATGTCCGAGGCCAACCTGCGCCGGCAGATCGCCCTGCCCTGGACGAGCTTCTGTTCGGACGAGGCGGCCGTTGCGGCCGATCCCGCCTCTCTTCAGCGCTGGCACCATCCGCGCGCCTTCGGGGCCTTTGCGAGAATTCTCGGTCGATACGTTCGCGATGAGGGACTGATCCCGCTCGAGGAGGCGATCCGTAAGCTCAGCGCCCTCCCGGCCCGCAATCTCTCCCTAAAGCATCGGGGGATGCTCAAGGTCGACTATTTCGCGGACGTCGTGGTGTTCGATCCGAAGAAGATTCAGGATTTCGCCACCTTCGAGCATCCACAACAGCTCGCGAGGGGCGTCGAGTACGTGCTCGTCAACGGTGGATTTGCGCTCGATGAGGGCATGGCGACCGGGAAGCCCACCGGCCGCATCATCCGCGGGCCGGGCTGGAAATCATGATCGCCCTTGATGAAAAGTACCGGCTCACCGAGGGGCCTGCGCTCTTGAGCGGTCGGCAGGCCCTGGTGCGGCTTGCGATCCTGCAGCGACAAGCCGATCGGCGGAGCGGCCTGCAGACGGCGGGCTATATCAGCGGCTATCGCGGATCGCCCCTCGGCGGTTATGACCTCGAACTCTGGAAGGCGGCCGAGATTCTCCGGGCGAACGACATCATCTTCAGTCCCGGTGTGAATGAAGACCTCGCGCTGACCGCGATCGCGGGAACCCAGCAGATCGAGTTCGTTCCCGGTCGGCGGGTGGAGGGCGTATTCGCCTTTTGGTACGGCAAAGGTCCCGGGATCGACCGCTCCGGCGATGCGATCAAGCACGCGAACTTGGCCGGCGTCTCGCGCGCGGGCGGCATCGTTCTACTCTTTGGCGACGATCACACCGGCAAATCATCGACGACCGCGCATCAAAGCGATCTCACCCTTGCCAGCTGGGGCGTTCCCGTGCTCTATCCCGCCTCGGTTGGCGAGATCATCGAGTTTGGACTTGCGGCCATCGCCCTATCGCGCTTCTCGGGCCTCCTCGTGGGCTTGAAGCTCGTGAACGAAACGGCGGACGCGAGCGCGGTGGTGGATCTCACCGAGCCGCCAACATTCGTGATTCCACAGTTGCCGGAAACTGCGGGGGGCGTTCACATCCGCCCGGAAATGGTCGCGGTGCAGCAGCAGGATGCACGGCTCCTGCGCCAGAAATTGCCGCGTGCGGCAGCCTTCGCGCGCTCGAACCGCTTGGACCGGGTGGTCTTTGGGACTCCAGCACCGCGCTTTCTCATCGCGACCGCGGGTAAAGCGTACGGGGATGTCCTCGTCGCGATGGAAGCCCTCGGGATCGATGAGGACGCGGCGCGCCGGGTCGGGATCGGCATCTACAAGATCGCGTTGCTCTTTCCCCTCGATCGGGAAGCGCTGACGGAGGCGGCCCGCGAGGCGGAAGAGATTCTCTTCGTCGAAGAAAAGCGGGCGCACGCCGAGGAGCAGGCCAAGGCGCTCCTTTACAACGCGCCGATTCGACCTCGCGTGAGCGGCAAGAGCGCTCCCGACGGCTCGACGCTGCTGCCCGCGGATGGGCCGCTCAATGGCAGCGTGGTGGCGCTCGCACTCGCCACCCGGCTGCGGGCCACGATAATCAACATCGATGAGCGGCTGCCCAACCTCGCGTTCAATGCGGAACGGATTCAGGAGCAACTCACGGCGGCTGCCCCGGGCCTGCCGCTCATCTTACGCCGGCCCGCATTCTGTCCCGGCTGTCCTCACAATCTTTCGACGAAAGTACCACCCGGATCCTTCGGTTCAACCGGTATCGGCTGTCACGGGATGGCCGCATTCCACGCCGATCGGCGTCCGCTGCCGATGATGCACATGGGCGGGGAGGGCGCCAACTGGATCGGACTCTCGAGGTTCGTATCGACGCCGCACATTTTCCAGAATCTCGGCGATGGGACTTACAACCACTCCGGATCCCTTGCCATCCGGGCCGCGGTGCAGGCGGGCACGCGAATCACTTTCAAGATCCTCTTCAATGATGCGGTGGCGATGACCGGAGGACAGCCGGTCGAAGGAAGACTCACCGTCGCCCGCATCGTGCAGCAGGTGATCGCCGAAGGCGTGCAGCGCGTCGTGGTCGTGGCAGAGGAGCCCGAGCGATTCTCGAAGGAGCGACTGCCACCGGGAACGGGGCTCAAGCACCGTGATGCGCTCGCGGCGGTGCAGGAATCGCTTGCCGGCGAGAGCGGCGTGAGCGTGCTCATCTACGATCAGGTCTGCGCCGCCGAGAAGCGCCGCCGGCGCAAGGCCGGTACTTTTCCGGACCCGGATCGTCGCATCTTCATCAACTCGCTCGTGTGCGAGGGATGCGGTGATTGCTCCGCGGAGTCCAATTGCTTGGCTATCCAGCCTCTTGAGACCGATCTCGGTACCAAGCGCCGGATCGACCAGTCGGCCTGCAACAAGGACACCGCGTGCAGTAAGGGGTTCTGTCCCTCATTCGTCACGATCTCGGGCGCCCGGCGGCGTCGGAGCGCGGGGACGGAAGGCGCTGACGTTGAGCTGCAGGCGCCCGTTCTGCCCGCGGTCACGGAGCACTTCGATATTCTCATTGCTGGGATTGGCGGGAGCGGTGTCGTCACGGTGAGTGCCATCCTCGCGATGGCAGCCCGCATCGAGGGCTTGGGCGCGGATCTTTACGACATGACAGGTCTCAGTCAGAAAGGTGGCGCAGTATTCAGCCACGTCAGACTCCATCGTGATCGCGATGCCGTGGGTGCTGCCAAAATCGGGCCCGGCCAGGCGAAAGTGATCCTCGCCTGCGACCTCGTGGCGTCGGTCCATCCCGAGTGCCGTCTGACCATATCCGAGCAGACGCAGGTGTTTGCGAACGCGGATCTCACCGCGATCGCAGACTTTCAGGTGAGCGGTAATCACCTCGATCCCGGCGCTCTACTCAAGACACTCGGAAGCGGCACTCGGAACGAGCCCCGAACCGTTGCCGCTACTCGCCTGGCCGAGCACCTCTTTGGCGATTCCATCGCCGCGAACCTGCTCGTGCTCGGCTATGCGTGGCAGATGGGTTGCATACCGCTGCCGCTATCTGCCCTCGAGCGCGCGATCACTCTCAACGGCCGATCGGTCGCCATGAACCTCGGCGCCTTCGCGGCCGGGCGCAAAGCGGCTGTCTCCGGGCCGCCCAAGCTCGCGTCACAGACTTCCGTGGAGGATTTCATCGCCTCGCGCCGGCAGGACCTCGCGCAGTACTGGAACGAAAACTACGCCGAGCAGTATTCCGCGCTCATTGGGCGAGTACGAGGGGCGGTGGCTTCGATCGACGGCGGCGATGACTTCACTTGGGCCGTGGCCCGCTCGGCCTACAAGCTGATGGCGTACAAAGACGAATATGAGGTCGCGCGGCTGTACTCCGATGGACGCTTCCGGGCAGCATTGGCACAGGAGTTCGAGAGCTTCCGCGGCATCAAGGTGCACCTCGCACCGCCCCTCCTCGCCCCGAGGGATCCGCGGAGCGGCAGGCCGCGAAAAGTGACGTTCAGCGCCTGGATCCTGCCGGTCTTGGCCGTGCTCGCGCGCTTGAAGGGCCTTCGCGAGGGTCCCTTCGATATCTTTGCGCGCTCGCCGGAGCGGCGGCTCGAGCGAGCGCTTCGGGATGAGTACCTGAGCATGGTGCGAAGGCTCATCGATACGATCTCCGCCGGCAACCTACGAGAGTACCTCGAGATCGCTCGAGCGCCGCTCGATGTCCGGGGATACGGTCACGTGAAGTCCGCGGCCGCTGACGCGCTGCTCAATCGACTACTGCAGTTCAATCGCACCACTTACCCGCGCGAGTAGAGGAGTCCGACGTGACCAAACCGCATCTTTCCCCTTGGACGGAGGCAGGCTCACTGATCTTTGTCTCCGGCCAACTGGCATTCGATTCGAGCGGCGCGATTTCCGCGACCGACATCGCCGGTCAGACCCGGCAGGTGCTGAAGAACCTCGATTCCGTGCTCCACTCTGCCGGCGTCACGCTCTCGCAGGTGATCAAGACGACGGTGTGGCTCACCAAGGTTGCCGATTTCCCGGCCTTCAACGAGGCTTATGCCGCTGAATTCGGCGAAGTCAAACCCTCGCGCTCGACGGTGATAGGTACCCTGGTGCTGCCCCAGGCACTCATCGAGATCGAAGCCATCGCCAAGCGTGCGAGCTGATCGTCACGCCGTGAGCCGCGAAATGGCACCTGCGCTTTACCCCGACGAGCCACCCGCAGGCGCTGCCATTGTCGATGTGGATCCTTTCTGCACGGAATTCTTCGCAGATCCCTATCCTCATCATGCCACTCTCCGCGATGCGGGAAAGATTGTCTGGCTGCCCACCTACCGTGTGGCCGCGGCCGCGCGCTACGAGGAGGTCGTGAAGGCGCTTTCGGATTACAAGACCTTCTCTTCGGCGAGGGGCGTGGGGTTGGCAGACTTCGAGCGTCACGGCCGCTTCCGGCTCCCGAGCCTCATTCTCGAGGCCGATCCGCCGACGCATACTCGCTCGCGAGCTGCGCTCACGAAGGCGCTATCGCCTGCCGTCATGCGCACGCTGCGCGAGCGCTTTGCGGCCGTGGCCGAAGAGATGATCGAGGCGCTCGTGGCCCGGTCGGAGTTCGACGGGTGTACGGAGCTTGCCGAGGCGTTTCCACTGCGGGTATTTCCGGATGCCATCGGTATGCGACCCGAACACCGACAGCACCTACTGCCCTATGGTGACATGGTGTTCAACTCTTTCGGACCCGACAACGATCTCTTCCGAGCGTCGGCGGTGCGCGCGCGGGAGGTATTTCCCTGGGTCGAAGCCGAGGCCCTGAGGGAGAATCTGCAATCGGATGGCTTCGGAATGATTCTGTATCAATGCGCCGATGCGGGAGAAATCACCCCGGAGGAGGCTCACAAGCTCGTGCGCGCCATTCTGACCGCGGGAGTGGACACGACCGTGAACGGCATCGGAGCTGCTCTCTTCGCGTTGGCTCGCTTTCCGTCGCAATGGCAGAAACTCCGGTCCGATCCTGTCCGCTTCGCAAAACCGGCCTTTGAGGAGGCGGTGCGTTTCGAATCGCCCGTGCAGACCTTCTTCCGGACGACGACGCGCGACACGGAGATCGGTGGCGTCAGACTCGATGAGGGACGGAAGATTCTCCTCTTCCTCGGGGCTGCCAATCGCGATCCGCGCCGTTGGGAGGCCCCCGACGAATACGACATCGAGCGCAAGGTCATCGGTCACGTGGGCTTCGGTGCTGGGATTCACGTGTGCGTCGGGCAGCTGCTAGCGAGGCTCGAAGGCGAAGTCGTGCTGCAAGGGCTGGCCAGACGCGCACGGCAGCTCACGCTGGCGGGAGATCCGGTGAGGCGATTCAATAATACGCTGCGCGGTCTCAAGCACCTTCCGCTCCGAGTCAGCGCCGCGTGAGCTGGCCCGTTCCGAGGGTATAGAGCTTTCCTGGTAACCCGCTGGGACAGCAGATTCTTGAGTTCCGAATTCGACTGAGGCGTCAGACCTGTTGAGTTACGCTCAAAGTGGGCCAGCGACCCGAGCCGGGATGTCAAGGGAGGGGTGCCGGTCGCCTACAGGAACTAACCAGGCCGTTCGCCTGGCATCTGGCGCAGCTCCTTTCTTCGTTCGGAAGGATCGATCCCAAGCTCGAGAAGCTGCCGTGCCGCGTGACCGCGCGCCCTGGCGTTCTCCACTGGAACGTCCGGATAGCCGCCGAATGAGAGCAGCTTCTCCCGCCCCTGAAACCGATAGCGGTATTGCCAGAGTCGGCCGCCTTGCGGTGTCACGAGGAGGTAGAGGCTCTTGCCGAAGGACACCCTGCGTGGGTAGCGAACGACGCCTTGTCGGGCAGCCGGTCCCCGGACGCGCGCAGGCCTTGAGATCTGGTGCATTAACGGGGGAGGGGCACTGCCCACACTGCCCGAGAGGCTCTTGCCGGAGAGCGCCTGAGTCCAGAGCTCCTTGAGGGAGAGCGCTCGACCGTTGCGCTCGTAGGCGAGGGCGAACTGGCGTTTGCGGATCCGGTGGGCGAGCTCGATGCCGGAGAACGTGATCGCGGCGGTACGGAAGGACTTCAGTCCCAGCATGGAAGCGCAGCGTTGCTTGATCGCGCGGTGATCCTGCTCGATGATGTTGTTGAGGTATTTGCGCGCTCGGACCGTTATGGACCGCCAGCGCGAATCATCCCCGCCGAGGAGTCGCAACCCGAGATGGGTGGCGACATTGCCGTCGAGATTGATCCTCGTCGGCCATCCTGACCCTGCTACGTTGACCGCCTGGCGAAAGAACGTCTGCGCCGAGCGGATCGATCGGTCCTCGCACAGGAGCGAATGGATGGACTTGCCGTTCCGGTCCACGGCCCGATATAGGTAATTCCATTGGCCGCGAACCGATACCGCGGTTTCGTCCATCCGCCAGGAAGAATGGGTCGGCTTAGCGAATTGCGCCCAACGGCGCTCGAATTCCGGAACGTAGCGCCGCACCCAGCGCATAATAGTGGTGTGGCTCACGGCCACCGCCCGCTCGGCCATCATGGCCGAGAGGTCGCGATAGCTCAGCCGGTACGTCAGATACCAGCGGACGCAGAGCTCGATGAGTTCTGGGGTATAACGGCGCCGACGATAAATCGGGTCGCGGAAAGCGGCTCGGGGCATTGGGGATCTCCTAGCGGAGACCCCAAAGCATAGGCTCTGCCGTTAATGCACCAGAACCCAAACTTACCCCGTTTCAAACGCGGCTGGGGTGCGACGCCCTGATACGCGTTGAGCACCCAAAAACGAGAAAAATGCTACGAAAACAAGAGATTAGAAGAATGGATGATACGAGATGCGACGCCCTGATACCCCTTGGGAAAGAGTACCTGGTGCCCGGGAGAGGACTCGAACCTCCACGGAGTTACCCGCTAGTACCTGAAACTAGTGCGTCTACCAATTCCGCCACCCGGGCAGGCCGATCGGAATGCCCATTGCGGGCGCGCGCAATCTACGCAGGGGGTCGGGAGCTGTCAATTGAAAGCGCGTAGAGGCAAGTTCGGACGGCGGGACCGCAATGCGGGTGCGCACCCCAGTGCCGGGTCCGCACCGCGGGGCAAAAGTGCGCACGAAGGACACGGATCGATAGCCCGGGGCGATGGCGGAGGCGGAGCGAAAGCAGCCCATACACCTCCCAAGGGGAAGTCGAAGCATGTGAGGCAGACCAGCCGATCGATCGAGGCGCCGCGAGCGCAGGGCCGAGGCTCCGTCGGCGCGCACGCCGGCGGCGTGGTCGAGGGGCAGGTGAGCGCTCATCGCGCCGGTTACGGCTTCCTGCGGGTCGAGGGAATGAAGGACAGCATCTTTCTTCCGCCACCCGAGATGCGTGGAGTCATGCACGGGGATCGACTCCGTGTGCGG
>Ga0335073_10003305_pt1 | contig 22421 bp, 19 predicted proteins | sample Lox_Sample_22_FD_207093 | JGI IMG/M metagenome (GOLD analysis project Ga0335073, IMG submission 207093) | Soil microbial communities from Loxahatchee National Wildlife Refuge, Florida, United States - Lox_Sample_2.2 | ecosystem: Environmental > Terrestrial > Soil > Wetlands | place: USA... | reverse complement strand
TCGTCAAGCTCGGCCTGGCCTTCCTTGAGCCGTTGCTCGATCTCGGCCTTCACCTCGGCAAGCGTGCGCCCGCGGATGCGCGCATTGAGGAAATTGGCGGCCTCGATCAGCGCCGAAGTCGGCAGCCCGAGCGGAACGTTGAGAACGCGATTCTCGATCTGACCATCCTCGCCGACCAGCACCACGAGCGCCCGCTCCGGCTCGAGCCGCACGAACTCGACGTGCTTGAGCCGCTGGTTCGACTTCGCCGTGAGCACCACGCCGGCGGCGCGGCTCAATCCCGAGAGCAAGCCGGACGCCTCGGTCAGCACCGCTTCGACCGATTTGGCTTCGCCAAGCCCGGCGACCTGCGCTTCGATCGCGCGGCGATCGTGTTCGGTGAGGTCGCCGATCTGCATCAGCGCGTCGACAAAAAATCGCAGTCCGATCTCGGTCGGCAACCTACCGGCCGAGGTGTGCGGCGCATAGACCAGACCGAGTTGCTCAAGATCCGACATGACGTTGCGCACCGAAGCCGGCGACAAGGTCATCGGCAGGATACGCGACAGATTGCGCGAGCCGACGGGCTCGCCGGTCGCCAGATAGCTCTCGACGATCTGGCGAAAAATTTCGCGGGAGCGCTCGTTGAGCTGAGCGACGATCAGCTGGCTGGCGGCGAGCGGCAGGTCGTGACTGGCCAAAGTCTCGTGTCTCGATTCCGAAGTCCGCAACAGCTTTTGGCGCCCTCTGATGCGAACTTCGAAATCAAAGGGTTCCTAAACGCAGACAAGGTATCGGCAAGACGGCAGCCGAGGCAATCCGGTGGTTTGTGCGCATTTCGCTGCTTTTGTTAACCACCCTTGTCGGTCCCTCTTGCCGCCCCTACAAGATTGGCCCGTCAGCAAGGTCATGGCGGGACGTAAAACACGCCGCCCCAGGGAGAGCCACAGATGCGGCCGAGCCACCGACAACCCGACGAATTGCGGCCGGTTTCGCTCGAGCGCGGTGTGGTGAAATTCGCCGAAGGCTCGTGCTTCGTCCGCTTCGGCGATACGCACGTGCTCGTCACCGCGACGCTCGAAGATCGGTTGCCGCATTGGCTCAAGGGCCAGGCGCGCGGCTGGATCACTGCCGAATACGGCATGCTGCCGCGCGCGACGCTCGAGCGCACCCGCCGCGAAGCGTCCGCCGGCAGGCAGAACGGCCGCACGGTGGAAATTCAGCGCCTGATCGGACGCAGCCTGCGCTCGGTGGTCGATCTCAAGGCGCTCGGCGAACGCCAGATCACCATCGACTGCGACGTCATCCAGGCCGACGGCGGCACGCGCACCGCATCCATCACCGGCGCCTGGATCGCGCTCTACGACTGCCTCGCCTGGATGAAAACGCGGCAGATGGTCGAGATGGAAGTGTTGCGCGACCACATCGCGGCAATCTCCTGCGGCGTATGCGCAGGCGTCGCCGTACTCGACCTCGATTATGCCGAGGATTCGCAAGCCGAAACCGACGCCAATTTCGTGCTAACTGGCTCGGGCAATATCGTCGAGGTGCAGGCTACCGCGGAAAAACTGCCATTCTCCGAAGAGCAGCTCACGACGCTGCTGGCACTGGCGCGAAAGGGCGTGGCGAAGCTCGTCGATTTGCAGAAGATGGCGGTGATGTGAGTATCGGATGACGGCGGTCGGCAGACGGATAATTGACGGTGAAACGCGGCCAATGCATCGCAAAATCCGACAGCCGACGTCCGGCATCTGTCATCTGGTGATCGCGACCCATAATTCCGGCAAGTTAAGGGAAATGCGCGACCTGTTGGCGCCGTATCGGATCGAGGCCATATCAGCTTCCGACATGGGACTTGCCGAACCACAGGAAACCGGAACGACGTTCCGCGCCAACGCCCGGATCAAGGCGGAAGCGGCCGCCAATACATCCGGCCTGCCGGCTTTTGCCGACGATTCGGGCCTGGTGGTCGATGTGCTCGACGGCGCGCCGGGCATTCATTCGGCGCGATGGGCCGGGCCCGACAAGAATTTCCGCCGCGCCATGGAAGCAATTGAAGAGAAATTGCGCGCGCGCGGCGCGACGGGCCCACGCGAGCGCAAGGCGCATTTCGTCTCTGCGCTGTGCATCGCCTGGCCGGATGGTCATGTCGAGGAATTCGAGGGCCGCGTCGATGGCACACTGGTCTGGCCGCCGCGCGGCGATAAAGGCTTCGGCTACGACCCGATGTTTCTGCCCGACGGGCATGCGCGCACGTTCGGCGAGATGCCAAGCGAAGAGAAACACGGCCTACCTCCACGGGGAAAGGGCCTGTCGCACCGCGCGCGTGCCTTCCTCAGGCTGGCGCAGGCCTGTCTTGTTTCTCCTTCCCCTGTTACGGGGGAAGTCGGCGCACCAGGCGCATCGGGTGGGGGCAAATCGTGAGCACGGCGCAAACCGGCCTCCTCCCTGACCCTCCCCAGCAAGCGGGAGAGGGAGTGAGAGCCTTTGGCGTCTACGTGCACTGGCCGTTCTGCCTGTCGAAGTGCCCCTATTGCGACTTCAACAGCCATGTGCGGCACGCGGCGATCGACGAAGGCCGCTTCGTGCGCGCCTTCGCGGCCGAGATCGCGGCGACCGCCGCGCGCGTACCGGACCGCACCGTGTCGACGATCTTTTTCGGCGGCGGCACGCCCTCGCTGATGCAGCCGGCAACGGTCGCCGGCTTGCTCGATGCGATCGCGCGGCATTGGAGCATTGCGGCCGACGTCGAAGTCACCCTCGAAGCTAATCCAACCAGCGTCGAGGCAACGCGCTTTCGCGGCTACCGCTCAGCCGGCGTCAACCGCGTATCGCTCGGCGTGCAGGCGTTCGACGATCGCGCGCTCGCCGCGCTCGGACGGCTGCATTCGGCCGCCGAGGCACTCGAAGCGGTCCACATCGCACGCAGCGTCTTCCAACGCATCTCGTTCGATCTGATTTACGCGCGGCCGCAACAGACGCCGTTGGATTGGGCAAACGAGCTTCGCCGCGCGCTCGCCGAGGCCGGCGAGCATCTGTCGCTCTATCAGCTCACCATCGAGGCCGACACGCCGTTCGCCGCACTGCATGCGGCGGGAAAGCTTGACATTCCGAACGACGACGCAGCCCGGGCCCTTTACGACACCACGCAAGACCTGTGCGCCGCGCACGGGCTGCCGTCCTATGAGATTTCCAATCACGCGCGCGCCGGCGGCGAGTGCCGGCATAATCTCATCTATTGGCGGGGCCACGAATATGCCGGCGTCGGGCCGGGCGCGCATGGGCGGCTCGACATCGGCGGCGTCCGTTACGCCACCGCAACCGAGAAACGCCCGGAAGCCTGGCTCGCCCACGTCGAGGGCAAGGGCCACGGCTTGGTCACTGACGACGCGCTTACGCGCGAGGAAATGGCTGACGAGTTCCTGCTGATGGGGCTGCGCCTCGCCGAAGGCATCGATCCGGCTCGCTATGCGGCGCTCTCCGGCCGTTCGCTCGACACCGCGCGCATTGCGGCGTTGCGCGAACACGGCCTGCTCGAGACTACCGCCGCCGGCCGCCTGCGCGTCAGCCTGCCCGGCTTCCCCGTACTCGACGCGGTGGTCGCCGACCTCGCGGCGTGAACAGAGAGGCCGGAGCATGCGATCATCCCGCTCGTGCCCGCGACAGCGGAGACCAGGCGATCGATCGACATCGACGTGTTCCATTTGACTTCCCGCATGCGCGGGAATGAGTTGGATTCTGTGGCAACCTGATCGGAATCTGCTCTAGATTCCCGAGGCGCCGAAGCTGCGCGGCGCCGGCGAAACGATTTGCGCGCCAGACGGCGTGACCCGCAACACCGCCAGACCGCGCTCATTGGTTCCGTCGGGACGGAAGCGGAACAGCCCGTCGATGCCGGAAAAGCCCGACGGGTTGGTCAAGACTTCCGGCGAGAACCGCCGCTGCGCACTTTGCGTCTTCACCAGCGCGGCAACGAGCGCAACCGCATCATAGGCTAGCGTCGCAGTGCGCACCGGCTGCTGCCGAAAGCGCGCATTATAACGGGCGGCAAAGTTGCGGTAGCCGGTGGCGTCGGGTGCCGCGTACCAGCCGCCGTCGAGCGCCGGCATCGAGGAAATGCGCGGATCGTCGCCCCATAGTCCGGTGCCGAGCAGCTGAATTCTCCGGGTGTTGACGCCGCTCGACACCAGCATCTGCACCACGTCGGGCACGGCGTCGCCGCCGTCGGGAATGAACATGGCCTGCGCGTGGATCGCGGCTTGGGCGACGTTCCTGACGGGCACTGCCATAGCCGCTTTGTCGTGCGGGTAGCGTTCCAGCGCGACGATGCGATCGCCGTGGCGCGCGATGTCCTGTTTGAACGCCGCTTCGACCACCGTACCGTAGGGATTATCGGGAATGAGCGCGGCGTAAGTACGTTTGCCGACCGAGGTGGCATATTGCACGATGCGCGCAACGTCCGATTCCGGCAGGAAGCTGAGCAGATAAACGCCGCGCGAAGCGACGTTGGCGTCGGTCGAAAAGGCGATAACCGGAATATTGCGCGCGCGCGCGAGCTGTCCGACGACGCCGACCGACTGTGCGAACAGCGGGCCGAGGATGATCTCGGCGCCTTCGTCGAGCGCCTGCTGCGCGGCAAGCCGCGCGCCCTCGGTGCTGCCGCCGTCGTCTTTCACCAAGATCTGGATGTTTGGTGAATTGAATTCCGCCAGCGCCATTTCGGCGGCGTTGCGCATGGCTACCCCGGCGATGCCGGCATTGCCGCCGGCCGACAAGGGCAGGATGAGGGCAACCTTGATCTGGCCGGTGCCGAGGGTGGTCGCCGGCGCCGGCGGCCCGGCTTGCGGCTGCGGCGCCGAGGAAAACGGCGCCGACGAGAAATAATTGGAATTGCCCGAACAAGCCGCCAGCAACACGGCCGCTACGGCCGTCAGGCCCGCCAGCGAACCGCGTCGCGTGATCGTGGCCGACCTTTGAACCGGCACCTCAGCGGACACGACCAATTCTCTCCTGGCAACGGCCACGGCGTTGACCGTTTCAAATCGAATCGATTGTCGCTCTAACATCTTCACAGCGCGTAGTCTTTCCGGGAAAGCCCGTTTTCCACTCTTGCCAATGATGCCCCAAGCGCTGAGACATTAGGGCAACGGCAATCTTGTCATTCTGGCGGCCAACGGTTAACTGGATGAATAAGAAAGAGAATCTGGCGTGGACATGACGGCCGAGCATCGCGACGTTAGGCTCATGACCATGAACGACGCCCATGCCGACCCGCCGGGCCGAGGCCGCCACGCGCCGCGGCGCTACCTGATCGGCAACCATCCCGTTGAGGTCGGCAGGACCGCGCCCGGGCTGCATATCGTCGCAACTCCGATCGGCAATCTCGGCGATATATCCTTGCGCGCGCTCGCGACGTTAGCAGGCGCCGATCTGATCGCGTGCGAGGATACCCGTGTCACGCGCAAGCTGCTCGACCGCTACGGCATCGTCAGCCCGCTCACTGCCTATCACGACCATAATGCCGCGGCGGCGCGGCCGAAGCTTCTACGCCGGCTCGCCCAAGGCGCCGCCATCGCTCTCGTGTCGGACGCCGGTACTCCGCTGATCTCCGATCCCGGCTTCAAGCTTGTGCGCGCCGCGCAGGACGCCGGACATACCGTCGCCGCGCTTCCCGGCGCCTCGGCGGCACTGGCGGCACTCACTGTCGCCGGCCTGCCGACCGACCAATTTTTCTTCGCCGGATTCCTGCCGCCGAAGCACGCCGCGCGGCGCGCGCGCATCGCCGAGCTGGCCCGCATTCCCGCGACTTTAGTGCTCTTCGAGACCGGACCGCGCGTCACCGCCACGCTTGCTGATCTGGCGGCGGTGCTCGGCGAGCGCGAGGCGGCGCTGTGCCGCGAATTGACCAAGCTGCATGAGGAAATCCGGCGCGGCAATCTCGCCACCTTGGCGCAAGCAAGCGGCGCGAGCGAAGTTCGCGGCGAAATCGTGCTTGTCATCGCGCCGCCGCCGGCGTCGGCGCAGCCGAGCCCGGGCGACGCCGACGCGCTGTTGAGGCAGGCGCTGGCGCGTGTTTCTCTCAAGGACGCGGTAGGCGAAGTCGCGATCGTCACCGGGCTGTCGCGCCGCGAACTCTATCAACGCGCGCTTGCGCTCGCCAAAGAGCAATCCGATGGCGCGGCGCGCTGAGCCGATCGAGCCATTCGACGGCGCGCGGCGCGAGCGCATCGCCGCATTCCGGCTCGGCCTATCCGCCGAAAGCCGCGCCGCCATGCTGCTCGTTGCCAAAGGCTATCGGATTGCGGCACGACGCTGGAAAACGCCCTTCGGCGAGATCGATATCGTCGCGCGCCGGCGCCGCAGCTTGGTCTTTGTCGAGGTCAAAGCGCGCGAGCGCGCCGACCAAGCGGCGGAGGCCGTCACCGCTCGAGGCAAACGCCGGATCGTCGCTGCCGCGGAGCTTTGGCTCGCCCACCACCCCGACGACGCGCGGCGCGACATCCGCTTCGACGTCATGCTAGTCACACCCGGCAGGATGCCGCGGCACATCGCCAACGCCTTCGATGCGAGCCGTTGAACCCATGCATTTGCTCCGGTACCAACCGTCATGTCCTTGAACGTTGCCGTGCAAATGGATCCGATCGAGCGGATCAACGTCCGCGGCGATTCGACGTTCGCGCTGCTGCTGGAAGCGCAACGGCGCGGCCATCTGCTGTCTTATTACACGCCCGATCGGCTGATGCTGCGCGACGGCGCGGTGTCGGCCGCGGTGCAGCCGCTCACCGTGCGCGACACCGCCGGCGACCATTTTACGCTCGGCGAGCCCCGCCACGCCGATCTGTCCTCGTTCGACGTCGTGCTGTTGCGTCAGGACCCGCCGTTCGATCTCGCTTATATCTCGACCACGCACATGCTTGATCGCATCCATCCGCAGACGCTGGTGGTGAACGACCCGAGCCACGTGCGCAACGCGCCGGAAAAGATTTTCGTCACCGAATTTCCCGATCTCATGGCGCCAACGCTGATCACCCGCGATCTCGCGGCGATCAAAGCGTTTCGCGCCGAACACGGCGACATCGTCATGAAGCCGCTCTACGGGCTCGGCGGCCAAGCGGTGTTCCGGCTGCAGCGCGAGGATCTCAATTTCGGCTCGCTGTACGACCTGTTCGCGAGCCTGTTCCGCGAGCCGTGGGTGGTGCAAAAATTCCTGCCCGCGGTGAAGGACGGCGACAAGCGCATCATTCTAGTCGACGGCGAATTCGCCGGCGCGGTCAACCGCGTGCCGGCGCCGGACGATCTGCGCTCCAACATGGTGCGCGGCGGCGTGCCGAAGGCGACCGATCTGACCGCGCGCGAGCGCGAAATTTGCGCCCGCCTCGGCCCGGCGTTGCGCGAGCGGGGCCTTCTTTTCGTCGGCATCGACGTAATCGGCGGCTTCCTCACCGAGATCAACGTGACTTCGCCGACCGGCATCCGGGCGATCAGGAATCTCGGCGGGCCCGACGTCGCGGCCTTGATCTGGGACAAGATCGAGGCGAAGCGAAAGGCGAAAGCCTCCTGATATCGAGGAGCCACCTCTGATATCGAGGAGCCACCTCAATTAGCGAGGCCCTCGCCGGCCGGGACCGGCGCGGTGGAAATTTTTCGGCGGCCCGACATTACGGCGTCAGCCCCGGCGCGCGGCAGCCTCGTCGATCGCCGCGGAACAACGATGCAGCCGGACTTGAGCGGGCGCATTCCGGGCTATCAAGCAAGCCGGCCGTAAGATTATTTATCTATCGATCTTCAGCCGCGCGCCGGCGCCGGCGAGGTGGCGCCGAAACCGGTGAGCGATGGTTTCGCGATCGTCAGCGCCAGCATCGCAGCAACCAGGCACAGCGCGCCGGCGACAAAGAACGCCGGCAGATAGGTCGAATATTCCGTGCGCACCAGGCCCGCGCCGAGGGCCGCCGTAGCCGCGCCGATCTGGTGGCCGGCGAAGATCCAGCCGAACACCATGGCCGCTTTTTCCGGTCCGAACCGGTCGGCGGTGAGCTTCACCGTCGGCGGCACGGTGGCGATCCAATCGAGACCGTAGAACACGGCGAACAGCGACAGACCGTAGAACGTGAAATCGGTAAACGGCAGATAGAGCAGCGACAGCCCCCGCAGACCGTAATACCAGAACAACAGCCAACGATTGTCGAAGCGGTCTGACAGCCAACCCGAACCGATCGTTCCGAAGAAATCAAAAACGCCCATCATCGCCAGCACGCTTGCCGCGGCGACGGCCTCCAGCCCGTAATCATGACACAGCGTCACGAAGTGAGTCTGGATCAGGCCGTTGGTGCTGCAGCCGCAGACGAAGAAGGTCGCAAACAGTACCCAAAAAGTCGGAACGCGCGCCGCCTTTTTGAGCACGTCGATCGGCGCCACAAGAAGAGAAAGCAGACCCTCGCCCTCCGACGGCGGCGGCGTCAGCTTGGTGTCGCCGTAGAGCGGCAGATTGAGGTCGCTCGGGCGGTCTTGCATGAACACCGACGCCAGCAACGCCACCAGTACCAGCAACACGCAAATAAAAATGAGCGACGCGCGCCAGCCGAAGCGGGTCGACAAATCGGCGACCAGGGGCAGGAAAAGGAGCTGCCCCGTCGCGTTGCTCGCCGCCAACATGCCCATGACGAGCCCGCGCCGGTGGTTGAACCAGCGTGTCGCCACCGTCGCCGCCAACACCATCGCCGTAAGGCCGGTGCCGATGCCGACCACGACACCCCACAGCACGACGAGCTGCCACACCTGCGTCATTGCCAGCGATACCGCCATGCCGCCTGCGATCAGCACCGCGGCCGCAACGACGACGCGGCGGATGCCGAACCGGTTCATGAAAGCCGCGGCGAACGGGCCAAACAAACCGAACAGCATAATGCGCAGCGCCAACGCCGAAGAAATCTCCGCATCGGTCCAGCCGAATTCCTGCTGCAGCGGCACGATCAGAACGCCGGGCGTTCCCATGGCGGCCGCCGCAACCAGGAGCGTGAGGAATGTAACGGCGACAACGACCCAGCCGTAGTGAACATTGCGGCGGGCGAGCGCGGCGGCAAGTCCGGAAGACGGCATGGCGGAGCGGTTCTCTGCGGCGAAATCGTTAGATGATGATCGTCATTCTTCGCTTGTGCATTGATGATGGTCATCATATAATTTGTCAAGCGTCGATGTCCGGCGCATGGCTGAACTGCGCGATGAGAGTGAGCCGCGAACAAGCCGCCGCCAACCGTGAACGCATCATCGATGCGGCCGCCGCGTTATTTCGCGCCAAAGGCTTCGACGGCATCGGCGTTGCCGACATCATGAGGGCGGCCGCGCTCACTCACGGCGGCTTCTATGGCCATTTCAGCTCCAAGGACGATCTTGTCGCGCAGGCGAGCCGCCGCGCCATGGCGAACGCGGCAGCGAAATGGGGAAAAATCGCCGCCGAAGCACCGGACAAGCCGTACGCGGCCTTGCTCGAAAATTATCTCTCGGTGCGCCATCGCGACGACCCCGGCCGCGGCTGTGCGTTCGTCGCGCTCAGCGGCGACGCGGCGCGCTGCGGCAACGAAGTGCGCGAGACCTTCGCGGAGGGCGTGGAAGCCTTGATCGAGATTCTCACTGAAGCCGTACCTGGACGATCGAAGGCGGTGCGGCGGCGCAAAGCGGTCGCCGCCGTGGCGAGCCTCGTCGGCGCGCTGACGCTGGCACGCGCGGTTGCCGATAAAGCGCTTTCGAACGAAATCCTCGACGCCGCGCGCCATGAGCTGCTCGCAGCGGCGGCGCGCTGAATACCTTCCCACGCAGCGGTGGTGTCTCAGTTGCAGGAAAAAGTCGATTTGGCCGAAAGGTCAAACTGAGACACTGCCCACGCGGCCTATCAAGCCACTCTGTTCACTAAATGTTCTTGACGCTGCCACCGGTTCCGTTACTGTGCGAGCAGGGGCAGGGTCGGACATGGTCCAGCGCGTCACCACGGTTGCGTTCGAGGGCATCGAGGTGCGGCCCGTCGACGTCCAGGTGCAGGTTGCGCCGGGAATGCCCGCTTTCACCATTGTCGGCCTCCCCGACAAGGCCGTTTCCGAGGCGCGCGAGCGCGTGCGCTCGGCCATGATCGCCTCCGGGCTCGCCTTGCCGGCGCGCCGTATCACCATCAATCTCGCACCGGCCGATCTGCCCAAGGAGGGCAGCCATTATGATCTGCCGATCGCGCTCGGGCTGATGGCGGCGATCGGCGCAATTCCGCACGATGCGCTGTCGGGCTTCGCCGTGTTGGGCGAACTTGGCCTTGATGGCTCGATCGCGCCGGTTGCGGGCGTCCTGCCCGCCGCCATCGGCGCCAATGCCCGCGGCGAAGCATTGATCTGCCCGGCGGTCTGCGGGCCGGAAGCGGCGTGGGCCAGTCCGGAGATCGAGATCATCGCGGCGTCTTCACTCATCCAGCTTGCTAACCACTTCAAAGGTAGCCAGGTGCTGACACGGCCGCAGCCCAAAATCCTCGAGGTCGCGGGCGCCGCGCTCGACCTCGCCGACATCAAGGGCCAGGAAAGCGCCAAGCGGGCGTTGGAAGTAGCGGCAGCCGGCGGCCACAATCTACTCATGGTCGGACCGCCCGGTGCCGGCAAGTCGATGCTGGCGGCGCGGCTGCCCTCCATCCTGCCGCCGCTCGCGCCGGCCGAGCTGCTCGAAGTCTCGATGGTCGCTTCCGTCGCTGGCGAGATCGAGGGCGGCGCGCTGACCAACCGCCGTCCGTTCCGGGCGCCGCATCATTCCGCCAGCATGCCGGCGCTGGTCGGCGGCGGCCTGCATGCACGGCCGGGCGAAGTCTCGCTCGCCCATCACGGCGTTCTCTTCCTCGACGAACTGCCGGAATTCCACGCGCAGGCGCTCGACTCGCTGCGCCAGCCGCTTGAAACCGGCGAGGTCTCGATTGCGCGCGCCAATCACCGCGTCACCTACCCGGCGCGCTTCATGCTGGTGGCAGCTATGAATCCATGCCGTTGCGGGCGCGCCGACGAGCCCGGTTACGCCTGCCGGCGCGGCGCCAATGCGCGTTGCGCCGCCGACTACCAGGCGCGCATCTCCGGTCCGCTGATCGACCGCATCGACCTGCACATCGAGGTGCCGGCGGTGACCGCCGCCGATCTTATTCTGCCGCCGCCGACCGAAGGCAGCCGCGAAGTCGCCGAGCGCGTCGCGCTCGCCCGCGAGCGGCAGACGGCGCGCTATGCCGCGATCGGCCTGCCGCATGTGCGCAGCAATGCCACCGTATCGGGCGCGGTGCTGGAAGACGTGGCGCGGCCGGACGCCAGCGGGCTGTCGCTATTGCGCGAAGCGGCTGACGCGATGCGGCTGTCGGCGCGCGGCTATCATCGCGTGCTGCGAGTAGCGCGCACGCTCGCCGACCTCGACGGCGCGGAAAAAGTCGGCCGCGTTCACCTCGCCGAGGCGTTGTCCTCCCGGTCCCTGGCCGACGAAATTAGACGCGCCGCTTAAGTTGAACTCCGAGCTTGCCGGTGCAAAGCATCATATACGATGACTCCCGCATTGAATCGGATGACGCCGATGGCTGCGCGTCCAAAGGGTAGGGATTGGCGAGCTAAGGTTAAAGGTTTGCTAAAGGCCGAATTGAAACGGCGTGACCTCCGCTGCGCCGACCTGGCTGACAATCTTTCGGCAATTGGAAGCAAGGACAACGAACGCAACATCTCGAACAAAATCAGCCATGGTGCTTTCAGCGCCGTGTTCTTCGTTCAGTGCATGGAAGCCATCGGAGTCAAGACGATCCATTTGGAGGACGGCTGATGAATATGCATTGGTCCGTTAGAGCCCCGGCGCTTCCGAAAACCGACAACACTTCAGCTGCGCTCGCAGCCCTCCAAGTCGCGAACCTTCATTACCGCAGCAGCGCGCGTGACCCGAACCTTTCGACGTGACCAAGCATCGCCTACACCAGGGCGATGCTCGCGATCTGTCGTGGCTGCCGGATAAATCAATTCATCTGGTCGTGACATCACCCCCCTAACCGGGTCCACGACTGTTGTCGCTATCCGGAGTGGCCGAAAAGACCATCGACAGATTCAGGTCTATTCATCTGCGGAATAGCAGCACCGATGCTCCCGGATTGGAGGCCATTGGCGTTGTCGTCGTTGAGCACGACAATTTGGTGGTGAACCCGAACGCCTCAAAATACGCCAGTCTTCACAAGGCAACTGTCGTTGCGCCAACGCCGCCGAATCCCCTGGTCGGCGATCCCCTTCACTACGAATCTATGATCCAGCGGAATATGTAACGCGTATGCCCAACGATTTTCCTAGGTGAGACAGCTACATAACTCCGTAATTCGGCCGTGCGCGCGGCTTAAACCTCACCCGCCGCACATCACCCACCACCATTGGCGACGTTGATCGCGCCGCGCATGCCGATGGCGGCAAGAAATTCCTGGCGCGTCTCGGCGTGGTCGCGGAATACGCCGAGCATGCGGCTCGTCACCATGGTGACGCCGGTTTTGTGCACGCCGCGCGTGGTCATGCATTGGTGCGTCGCCTCGGTGACGACGGCGACGCCGTGGGGCTTGAGCACTTCGTCGACGCAGGTGGCGATTTCGGCCGTCATCTTCTCCTGGATCTGCAGCCGCCGCGCATAGACCTCGACCAGCCGCGCCAATTTCGAAATTCCGACGACGCGGTTGCGCGGCAGATAGCCGATATGCACGCGGCCGATGATCGGCGCCATGTGGTGCTCGCAATGCGACTCGAAACGGATGTCCCGCAGCACGACGACTTCGTCGTAGCCGCCGGTTTCCTCGAAGGTGCGTTTGAGATAGTCGCGCGGATGATCGTTGTAGCCGGCGAACCATTCCTCGTAGGCGCGCACGACGCGCGACGGCGTAGCGCGCAAGCCTTCGCGGTCGGGGTCGTCGCCGGCCCAGCGGATGAGCGTGCGCACCGCGCCTTCCGCCTCCTCTCGCGTCGGCCGTGTTGCCTCGGCCGGCCCGGAAGATTTAACCCCGGAGCGCTTGGCGTTCACCATCTTATCCATTCGCGTTCTCTCCCGGTCGCGCCTTGCATGTCGTCGCGCCGTTCAGATGTTAACAAAGCGTCAACCCTTGCTCCAATCGTTCTTACCGACGGCAAGGGATGCGCAAGGTTCATAGGTCAAAATCCACGTTACTGCATCGATAACAACGCCACCGCCGCCGCTCGTGACCGACAGAGCCGAGCCGCCGCATGCCGAGCGGGAAAGGGATCATGCGCGACCGCGCCACCCTCGGAAAGCCCGCCATTGTCGGCCGCCGGATTTTCTCGTTCATTGTCCGCTCGGCCGTCATCATTTCGATGTCGTTTGCGGTCGCCTTCGGTTTTCTCGCCGGGGCGACTTCGCCGATGGCGCACTATGACCCATATATGTTTGCCATCGGCGTCGCGTCACTGTTCGGCGCCTCCTGCGGGGCGATCGGCATTCTCATGTCGCGCATCCGCCAGATGAAGCAGGAGCTGCGCGATTTCGAGAGCCGCCTCGACGAAGCGGCCGACCGCAACTGGGAAATCCGCGAAGCGCAGGAGCGCGCCATAAGTTTCTTCGAGGCGCAGGATGACGTGATCGTGCGCCGCGACAGCACCGGCGCGATCACCTATGTCAACGATGCGTTCTGCGCGCTCGCCGGCCGCGCCCGCGAACAACTGGTGGCGACGAGCTTTGCGCTGCCGGTGCTGGAGCAGGGCGAGACCAGCCTGTTGGCCGACGGCGCGCGCACCTACGACCAGAAGATCGCCGCCGGCGATGGCGCGCGCTGGATCGCTTGGCGCGAAGTGGCCGTCCGCGCCGACGACGGCAGCGGCAGCGAGAACCAAAGCGTCGGCCGCGACGTGACTGATCGGGTGCTCGCCGAGCACGCCTTGGCTGAGGCGCGCGATCAGGCCGAAGCGGCTAATCGCGCCAAGTCGCGCTTTCTCACCATGGTGTCGCACGAGATCCGCACGCCGTTGAACGGCATTCTCGGCATGGCGGATCTACTCGGCGACACCGCGCTCACGCGCGAACAGGCGACCTACCTCAACGCGGTCAAGACGTCAGGCGAGACGCTTTTGTCGCTGATCGAGGAGGTACTCGATTTCTCCAAGATCGAGGCCGGGCGGCTCGAATTGACGGCGCAACCGTTCGCGCTGACGGCCTTGGTCGAGGAAGCGGTCGAGCTTCTCGGGCCGCGCGCCCAGGCGAAAGGACTGGAAATCTGCTGCTATGTCGACGAGCGCTTGCCGGCGCGCAGCGTCGGTGACGCCGCGCGGCTGCGCCAGGTGCTGTTCAATCTCGCCGGCAACGCCATCAAATTCACGGAGCGTGGCGGCGTCTCGATCATCGTCGAGCCGGCCGAGCAGCCGGGCGCCGTCGCGATCACGGTGCAGGACACCGGCATCGGTATCTCGTCGGCGGATCAGGCGCGCATTTTCCTCGAATTCGAGCAGGCCGACGGCGGTTCGACGCGAAAATTCGGCGGTACCGGGCTCGGTCTGACCATCTCGAATAGGATCATCGAGCGCATGGGCGGCACGATCACGGTCGAGAGTGTACCCGATCAAGGCTCCACGTTCCATGTCACCGTTCCGCTGGCGCGCGACGGCGATGCCGACGCGCCGGCGCTTGCGGTGCCCGATCTTGCCGGCGACGATATTCTTATTATCGCGCCGGCCGCGATCGAAGCCTCTTTGATCGCGCGGCGACTGCAGCGCTGGGGCGCGCGCACGAAAATCGTTCCCGACGACCGGGTAGCGGCGGCGCTGTTGCCCGAGCAGATGTGGAGCGCGGTGCTGGTCGACCATGCGCTCGGCACGCCGGCGAGCGAAGTGTTGGCGCGCTTGGCGGCGAGCATACGTCGGCGCATCGTGCTGGTCACGCCGGCGATGCGCAACGAGCTCGCGGCGCTCAAGGAGGCCGGTTTCACCGGCTATCTCATCAAGCCGGTGCGTGCCGCCTCGCTCGCCGCACGCTTCTCGACCGATGACGCCTTCGATCCCGGTGCGGCGACGGAACCTGCAGAAGCACCCAACGCGGCGCAGGCCGGCGGCGGCCTTTCGATCCTCGTCGCCGAGGACAACGAGATCAACGCACTGCTGGCGCGGGCGCTTGTGGTCAAGCTCGGCCATCGCCCGGCGATTGCGGAAAGCGGCGCCGCGGCCGTCGAATTGTGGCGCGCGGCGCGCGCCGCCGGCACGCCCTACGATCGCGTGCTTATGGACCTGCACATGCCCGGCATGGACGGTCTGGAAGCGACGCGCCGCATTCGCGCGATGGAAACGCAAACCGATGCACCGCGCACGCCGATCTTCGCACTGACGGCCAACGTTTCGGCCGAGGATCGCGAAGCCTGCCTCGCTGCCGGCATGGACGGCTTCCTGGTCAAGCCGCTCGACCGCGAGCGCCTCGCTGCGGCGCTGACCGCGCCGAGAAAAGCGGCACTCGCGGCATAGCGCCGGCGCTTGTCCTGGAACCGCTTACGGCTGCAATGTTTATGACAATCTCATGAATGACTTAGGTCAATAAGCCCGTCATCTAAACCTGCTTTCGTATTCTTGGACGATTGCAGTACGGCAATGAAATCCGAAATCATCGAGCAGCTGGGTGAAGTCGATCTGCTGCTGCCGTCGCTCATCGCTGACGGCTTGGCCGCCAACGACCGCGTTAAACTTCGCCTGAGTATTTTGCAGGCCGCCGCACGCAGGGCGCGCGACCCAAACACTGCGCGCTTCGACATGGCGCGCGAATGCCGGGATGCCGGCCTCGACCACGTCGCACTGGAAACCCTGGTCAACCATGCGACGCTGGCGGGCGATCGAATCTCGGCGCCTGGCATGGCGGATCTCGGCGCTGCCATCTGGAACGATATGGAGGCGATGGTTCGCGCGGTGAAAGCCGGTGATGGCACTGCGGCCGACCCGGCGGTGGAGCGCCTTGCGGCGATCCGGGCATCAGCACCGTTCAGTTCTACCGATGACATCGCGCTTGAACAAATCATCAGGCTGACCGGGCTCTCCGATCCGAATGCTGGCCACAGTCTGCACGGGCTGATCATGGATTTACACAAGGCGCTCAACCGGCTCGCCGCCGCTCATGCGGAAGAAGTGCTCGCGGGGGCACACGTCCACGCGCTGCTGCCGCAGGATCGGCCGGCCATCGAAGCGTTCATGCGGGGTCTCGATTCTACGAAAAAACTCAAGTTTGGCCATCCAGGACTGGCGACGACGGCAGCGCGGTCGGGCGCGCGGCTTTCGATCCAGAATGACATCGGCGAGACCGATGCCCATGTCGTGGTGATCGCCGTGGAGACGGATGCGGTAACAGTCACCTATACCGACGTGCATCTGGCCCGCGCCAAGTTCTTCATCGGATTGTTTCGCGACTTCGCTGTCGACTGGAGCGGGCTCGAACGAAAGAGCGCGACCGGCCTCGGCGACGATGGCGCTTTCTATCTGGTCAGTGGACGCTTCAAGTTCGACCACCCTGCAAGGCGCGATACGTTTCTCGAAAGCCTCGGTGCATCGCTGGTCTTTCTGATCGACTGGAACAAGGCGCGCAAGATCCTCAGGGAGTGGGTTTCCAAGACCGATGCCGTTCACGTGCTCAACTGGGCAGCGCTGCATCGCGTCGGCCATCGCGCTTTCCTCGAACTCGGCGGTAGCGAACTGGTTGCGTCCGCGGTTCATCACGCAACGCCGACGCGGATCGGATTTGTTGAGCGCCTCGACCGCGCGCTCGGCCGCGACGCGGCGGTCGATTTCCTCAAAACCGTGATGCGTGTCTCGGCCGAAGCGCTACTGCAGGGAAATTCGGTGCGGCTGGCGCGGGATCGCATCGAAGCCGCACTGGTCGCGCATCTGCAACGGGTCGATCGTACGCTGCTGGCCATCATTGTTCGGCAGGCGGGATTGGCGCGCGAGATCGCGTCGGGGATTGCGCGGTTTGTCGCCGACCGGCAGGCGCACCGATCATTCGACAGCGCTGCGCTGGCAGACCGGGCGCGCCGTATCGAGGAAAAAGCCGATCGGATCGCGGTCGAAGCGCGAGGCGAAGTTGCGCGCTTCGGCGCCAATCGCGGCATCGAAAGTCTGGTCAATCAAGTCGAGAATGCTATCGACGAGCTCGAGCAAGCAGCATTTGTCGCTTCGCTCGTGCCGGCCGAAATTGCGCCCGAGCTGCTCGACCCGCTGGCCGAGCTTTGCTCCGCGACGGTATCCGGCGCCGAAGCCGTGGCGACCGGAGTGACCGCGGCGGCCGACGTGCCCGACGGCCACCGCATCGATACCGAAGATGCTTTGGCAGCGGTCGGGCGGCTCATTGATATGGAGCACAAAGCCGACGCTGCGGAGCGCGCGGTAACGGCAAGAATCCTAACCGGCGAAATCGATCTCAAAACCGCACTGTCGGTTTTGGAACTGGCTCGCGCGCTCGAACGCTCAACCGACCGATTGGCGGCGTTCGGTCATCTTCTCCGCGAGCACGTGCTCATCGACTTGTCTTCGTAGGACTGCACATGCAGATCGCACGCATCGGTCACGGAGCGGCCGAACAATATTCGGCCGATATGGTCGGTGGCAAGGCGGCAAACTTGGCCCGGATGGCTGCGCTGGGGCTGCCGGTACCGCCGGCGTTTGTTTTGCCGATCAGCCTGTGTACGGCGACGCTGAACGGCGAAGCCGAGGCCCTTCGAAATCTAGTGGACGGACTGAGCGAGGGAATCGAATTTCTCGAGAACGCCACCGGCAGGCGGTTCGGCGATCGGCGCCATCCGCTCTTGGTATCGGTGCGTTCGGGCGCGGCGCGATCAATGCCCGGAATGCTGGATACGGTGCTCAATGTCGGCTGTACGGCTACCGCAGTTCGCGGTCTGGTACGCATGACCGGCCACCCGCGCTTCGCCCACGACTGCCGCCGGCGTTTTCTTGAAAGCTACGGGACCGTGGTGCTTGACATCGATCCGAGCAACTTTACCCGCAAGCGTGACGCCCTCGTCGCCGCCGAAGGCGCCGGTGCCGAACGCTTGCTCGATACCGAGGCCCTCGAACGTCTCGCCGCATCCTACGAGCAAGTCATCGAGGATGAGGATCACGTTCTGAGCAATGATCCGGCCGAACAGTTGAAATCGGCGGCGCAGGCGGTGTTCGGCTCGTGGATGAGCGAACGGGCCCGCACCTACCGCAAGCTCGAACATCTCGACTATCTACAGGGCACGGCGGTGACCGTTCAGGCCATGGTGTTCGGCAACGCCGGCGCGTCGTCGGGTGCCGGCGTTGCATTTTCCCGCGACCCTTCAACCGGAGCAAATAAGCCAGTTGTCGACGTTCTGTTCGAGTCTCAGGGTGAAGACGTCGTCTCCGGAGGACACAATCCAGAAACCGAAGAAGCCATCGCCCGCTCGCTTCCCGAGGTCGCTGCGCAATTGCGCGAAGCGTTGCAGCGGCTCGAACAAGATTTCGCCGACGTCCAGGACGTTGAATTCACCATCGAGAACGGCAAGCTTTGGCTGTTGCAGACGCGCGCAGCGAAACGGACGCCGCAGGCAGCGCTGCGATTGGCCATCGACTTTGTCAGAGAGAGCCGGATTACACATGCCGAAGCGCTGCAGCGCCTCGATGGCGTGGACCTGGGCGCGCTCGTCGATCAGCGTTTGGTCGTGGCCGAGGCGCCGGCTCTGCATGGGATCTGCGCGTCGTCTGGCATCGCGGTTGGGCGCGCATCGTTTGATTCGCAGAGCGCCGTGCGCCAGGCGGCCGGCGGCGAGCCGGTCATACTCGTGCGCCCTGATACCACAACTGCCGACGTGGGCGGCTTTGCAGCCGCCGCCGGCATCGTCACGGCCGTCGGCGGCCGCACTGCTCATGCAGCACTGGTCGCGCGGCAAATGGGAAAGCCCTGCATTGTCGGCTGCGCCGGGTTGTCAATCGATGCCGGCGGGCATTGCGCGCAGCTTGGCAGCGCTGCGATAAAGGAAGGCGATTGGCTCTCGATCGACGGCGAAACGGGCGCCATCTATCCCGGCCGGTGCGACGTCGTCACCGAACGGCCGGAGGCCGAGCTGGCGGAAGTCGAAAGCTGGCGGCGGGCCGCGGCCTAGAGCGCCGAGGTTACAGTCTTCGCAGCGCCACCTCCTCGACCTCGTGACTGTCGCCCTTCTTGAGGATGAGATCCGCACGCGGCCGCGTCGGCAGAATATTCTCATGCAGATTGACGAGATTAATGCGATTCCAGATCGCGGTCGCGGTCGCGATCGCCTCCTGGTCGTTCTGTTTGGCGTAGCGATGAAAATAGGACTTCGGATCGGCGAACGCGGTGCCGCGCAAGGCGAGAAAGCGACTGACGTACCACGACAACAACACGCCCTCGTCGGCGTCGAGATAGACCGAGAAATCGAAGAAATCGGACACGAAGGGAATGGCCTTGCCGTCCTTGGGCAGGCGTCCGGCCTGCAGCACGTTGAGGCCCTCGACGATGAGGATGTCCGGCCGATCGATCTCGATCCACTGGTTCGGGATGACGTCGTAGATGAGATGCGAATAGACCGGCGCGCGCACCGGCCGACGGCCGGCCTTGATGTCGGACAAAAAGTGCAGCAACGCCGGCAGGTCGTAGCTCTCCGGAAAGCCTTTTTTCTCCATCAGCCCTTCGCGCTCGAGCACGGCATTGGGATAGAGAAAACCGTCGGTGGTGATCAGGTCGACTTTCGGCACGTTCGGCCAGCGCGCGAGCAAGGCCTGCAACACTCGCGCTGTGGTCGACTTGCCAGCTGCAACCGAGCCGCCGACCCCGATGATGTAAGGCATCTTTGCGTCCTCGGTCCCAAGGAAGCCTTGCTGAGCGCGAAACAGCCGCTGCGTCGCCGCCACATAGAGCGACAGGAGTCGCGACAACGGCAGATAGATTTCCTCGACCTCCGAAATGTCGAGCCGGTCGTGCAACGAGCGCAGCCGCGCGATCTCCGCCGGCTCGAGTGTCATCGGCGTGTCCTGGCGCAAGCTCGCCCATTCCGCGCGTGAGAACACACGATACGGCGAGACATCCGGCTCGGTGCGTTGCTCCATGCCGATCGCCTTCTAGTCGCCGCCCTTGCGCGCGGCCTTCTCGTCGAGACCCGATCGGCGCGTGCGTTCCGCCAGCGCCGCCTCGACTTCGGCGAGCGCAATGCCGCGAGCATGCAGCAGCACGAGCAAGTGGTACAGCAGGTCGGCCGCTTCCGCGATCACCCGGTCGCGATCTTCGGCAACGGCGGCTATGGCGATTTCGACCGCTTCCTCGCCGAGTTTCTTGGCGCAATGCGTGACGCCCTTGTCGACGAGCGCGCGCGTATAGGACGTCTCGGCGCTCGCCTGCGCGCGCGTCTGCACGCGCTTTTCGAGGTCCTGGAGAGTGAACGAAGCCATACGCGTTTTCCTTAGCATCTCTCCACATAAGCGTGGAGGGGCGGTCTGCATAGCATCGCTTGCCGCGCCGGAATGCGTCCGATGCCTTGTCCGATGCCTTGCGCCCACCCGCGCCTGCGCCCACCGTCGATTTCTGGTTCGATCTCGCCTCGACTTATCCCTATCCGGCGGTGGCGCATAGGACTCCCTTGCGGACCGGACCGCCGTTGCCGTTAACTTTCGGCCATTGCCTACGTTTGGTGCACGATCCTACGGATCGAGCCGCACCGGTAAGCCAGCGCGCGCCATGTATTGTTTTGCTTCGCGCACGGAATGCTCGCCGAAATGGAAGATCGAGGCGGCCAGCACCGCGCTGGCATGGCCGTCGCGAATGCCTTCGACCAGGTGGTCGAGATTGCCGACACCGCCCGAGGCGATGATCGGCACCGACACCGCGTCGGCGACGGCACGGGTGAGTGCAATGTCGAAGCCCTGCCGCGTGCCGTCGCGATCCATCGAGGTGAGCAGGATTTCGCCGGCGCCGAGCGCAACCACTTCGCGGGCGTAAGCGACGGCATCGAGACCGGTCGGATGGCGCCCGCCGTGGGTGAAGATTTGCCAGCGATTTTCATCCGGCGGCTTCGACACTTTTTTGGCGTCGATGGCGACCACGATGCACTGATCGCCGAATTTCTCCGCCGCTTCCTTGACGAAGGCGCGGCGCGCGACGGCTGCGGTGTTGATCGAAACCTTGTCGGCGCCCGAGGACAACAGCACGCGGATATCCTCGATGGTGCGCACGCCGCCGCCGACGGTGAGCGGCATGAAGCAAGCCTCGGCAGTGCGCCGCACCACGTCGAGCATGGTGCCGCGATCCTCGTGGCTCGCGGTGATGTCGAGGAAGGTGAGCTCATCGGCGCCCGCTTGATCGTAGGCGATCGCTGCCGCGACCGGATCGCCGGCGTCGCGCAGGTTAATGAAATTGACGCCCTTGACGACACGGCCGTCTTTGACGTCGAGGCAGGGAATGACCCGGACCTTGAGCACGCCTGGCGTTCCCTCTACGGCGCTAGGCGGCCGGCACGGCGCGGATGAGCGCCAAGGCTGCCGCGGCATCGAGCCTGCCGTCATAGAGCGCGCGGCCGACAATGGCACCGGCGAGCTTTTTTGCCCGCGGGGCCAAGAGCGCGCGCACGTCGTCGAGCGAAGCAAAACCACCCGAAGCGATGACCGGAATCGACACCGCCTCGGCGAGCGCGATGGTGGCCTCGAGGTCGAGGCCCTTGAGCATGCCGTCGCGCGCGATGTCCGTATAAATGATGGCGGCGACGCCGGCGTCTTCGAAGCGCCGTGCGAGATCGAAAGCGGTAAGCTCCAAGGTTTCCGCCCAACCCTGGACGGCGACCTTGCCGTGTCGGGTATCGAGGCCGACCGCGATGCGGCCGGGAAAGCGCTTGGCCGCGTCTTTCACCAGGCCCGGGTCGCGCACGGCGGCGGTGCCGATGATGACGCGCGCGACGCCTTTTTCGAGCCAGCCTTCGATGCTCGCACGGTCGCGGATGCCGCCGCCGAGCTGCAGCGGAATTTTCACCGCGAGCAGGATGCGCTCGACCGCAGCTGCGTTGATTGGCCGGCCGGCGAAGGCGCCGTCGAGATCGACCACGTGCAGGTATGCAAAGCCCTGCGCCACGAAGCTGCGTGCTTGCGCGGCCGGGTCGCGATGAAACGTCGTCGCGCGCGCCATGTCGCCCTGTTCGAGACGCACGGCTTCGCCGCCTTTCAGATCGATGGCAGGGAACAGAATCACGGCTTCCACTTGAGAAAATTGGCGATCAGCGCCAGGCCGAGCTTTTGGCTTTTCTCGGGGTGAAATTGCGTGCCGACGATGTTGTCGCGCGCTACGATCGCCGCCAGCGGACCGCCGTACTCGGCCTCGGCCAGCAGATCGGCGCGTTGCGCCACCTTGAATGCGTAGGAGTGCACGAAGTAAGCGTGCAGTCCTTGGGGTCCAAGGGCTAGGTCTTCGACCAACCGGTGCGGCCGCGC
>Ga0335073_10003302_pt1 | contig 22432 bp, 18 predicted proteins | sample Lox_Sample_22_FD_207093 | JGI IMG/M metagenome (GOLD analysis project Ga0335073, IMG submission 207093) | Soil microbial communities from Loxahatchee National Wildlife Refuge, Florida, United States - Lox_Sample_2.2 | ecosystem: Environmental > Terrestrial > Soil > Wetlands | place: USA... | reverse complement strand
CTCTTAGAACGTGGGGTGAACGCCTCGGTGATGCGCCTCCCGCAGGTGCACGACACAGAAAAGCAGGGCCTCGTCACCGCGCTCATCGCCGTGGCACGGGCGAAGAGGGTTTCCGCGTACATCGGCGATGGACACAATCGCTGGCCGGCCGCGCATGTGGTCGACGCCGCGCGTCTTTACCGGCTTGCTCTCGAAAAAGGCGCCGCGGGCGCCCGATATCACGCCGTTGCCGAAGAAGGGGTTCGGCTCAAAGACATTGCTACCGCCATTGGCCGCGGGTTGAACGTGCCCTTACTCTCCATCTCACCGGAACAGGCCGAGGAGCATTTCGGCTTCTTCGGGTTCTTCGCGGGCAGAGACTCTGTGGTTTCGAGCGCGCGGACCCGGGAACAGCTGGGCTGGAACCCAACCGGCCCTGACCTGCTCACCGACCTGCGAAATATGCGTTATACCCAGGCGTGAGCCCATCATCAAAGCGCCTCAAGAAGGGATGCGCGCCGCTTCAGGTGCTTCCCTTCCCTGTGCCGCTAGATGTGTTTCCAGGAACGCCGGGACAAAATCTTTTTTACGTGCCCGGTGGACAAGTCAAACCGCTTAGCAAGTTCTGCCTGGGTAACGTTGCCCTTGGCGTAGAGCTTACGTATAAGCAGCACTTGCTTGGCGGAAAGGCGAGCCAGGTGCGAATCCTCGCCTGCAATCTGCAGACGTGGCACAGAGGCCATGATGTCGGTCCGGGTTCGGGTGTACAGATGCCGGACGCATAGCTTGTTCAAGCACCGGGCCGAGACGGTTCGCTTGCCGGGATCGGCTTTGCCCTGTTGTCGCCAGGCGTAGCGCGAAACCTGGTATGTTTTGCCGGCAGCTTTGAAGCGGCCATAGCCTTGATCGGTGACGGAGCCCTGCCAAACCCAGCACTTTGACTTCACGCCTGTCGCTGGATCGGGGCGAGGTCCGTTCTTTTCCACGAGAGACCAGAAGTGCTCCCGGATTTCTGCCTTAGTCGGGTTATGTCTCACTCGAGTATTATGGCACCTTGCGGTTCCAGAAACATGGGAAGTCGGCTGATCGCACTTAGTTCCTCCTCCCGACTCAATCTGTAGACCGGATTTGTACCGCACCGGCAGCAGAGGACGGAAGGCGCAGGGGCTTCGATCCGGTGCCCGCCCTGAGCACAACTTCTTCCTGAGCTGATTTTGTGACTTGTAAACGAGCGCCGGGAGTGATGCCATGAGCTTTCAGCCGCTTGAGCAGGGTGGCATCCCGGTCTGAAACGCTGTCCACCACGAAATTTCCGTCTGTCTCGACCCCTGACAGCGAGTGAGATACGTGCTTGGACATCTTTCCATCAAGAGCGGGAATGCAGTGTCCGTGCGGGTCGAACTTAGGGCGACCCAGTTTCGCGTCGATGCGTTCTTCAAAGCGTTCGGAGATGAAATGTTCCAGTCGCTCCGCCTCGTCATGAACTTCTTCGATCGGGTAGCTCAGGATCTCGTACAGGAAGGTCTCCAGGAGGCGATGGTGGCGGAGGATTTCCAGTGCCCGGCGGCGGCCCGCTCCCGATAGCCGCACACCGCGGCGGGATTCGTACTCCACTAACGGCATAGGCGCCGCCGCCAGTTTCTGCAACATGTTGGTGATGGATGCGGGAGCGACCCCGAGCCGCTCTGCCAGGGCGGTGCTGGTGACGCGTTCCTCCTCCGGCCCTCCGAGGGTAAAGATCGCCTTCAGATAGTTGTCCACGGATTCCGTATTCAGATTGACGCGGCGTGTGGTCATGCGCTCCCCATCTCGGGATTTGACATCGATTAATTTTAGGCGTACCTAATACATTTAGGCGAGGCTAAATAGACTGCGGGGCCCCATTGCGCACTCCCGCGGACAACAATCCCCAACAAACCGTTCAGAGGATCATGTGCGAACCAGTCGAGCATGGAAGTCCAGCTTTGGCCTTTGGGTGGTGTTAACCATAGTTAACCCCGGCCTGGTCCTCGCGCAGAGCGGAACCAGCAGCGCCGTCTCCGGGGAGGCGACTGACTCCAGCGGGGCGGCCGTGCCTCGCGCGACCGTTACTCTGACCAACACCAGCACCAAAGCAACGCGCGTCAGCGAGACTGACGCGGCGGGACACTTTCTCTTCTCCCAGATCAATCCCGGCACTTACCAGGTGACGGTCGCAGCCGACGGCTTCGCGATTTCTCAATCCAAGCCCACCCCCGTAGGGGTTGGCCGAACCGTTTCGCTGGACTTCTCGCTCCAGGTTCAATCGAAGAATGAAAGCATCGTGGTAACAGCACGGCAGGGGTTGTTGAGTCTTGACAACCCGAACACGACGACGACCATTGAAGCGGACACCATCAAGAAACTGCCTAATCCGGGACAAGACCTCACCTATCTGGCGCAATTCGCGCAAGGCGCATTGATGAACACCGCCGGCTCATCGAATGATGCCAAGGCAGCAGGAGGCTACGGCAACGTTGAGTTTAACGGGCTGCCGGCAACTTCAAACGGTTATATTCTCGATGGCTACGATACGAACGATCCCTGGCTCGGCCTGAACATCGGTCTTTCCACAAATCTGGTTATCGGGCTGGATGCGGTTCAGGAAGCTACGGTAAACACGAATTCCTTCGCTGTGGACCAGGGACGCTATGCTGTCGCACAGGTCAACTACTTCACCAAATCCGGCAGCAATAAGTTTCATGGAGACCTTTACGAGATATGGAACGGGTCGCTGTTCAACGCAGAGGACTATTTCCTCCATGCCAACGACACGGCGAACCAAATCGCGCGCAAGCCACGCTCCACAGTCAATGAATTCGGAGTCAGTGTCGGCGGTCCAATCCGTAGGAACAAACTGTTTTTCTTCGGCCACTATGAAGGCATCCGGATTGCGCTGCCGCTGGTCTCGCAAATAACGCTGCCGACTCCCGCCTATCAGCAGTACGTTCTCGGACAGCTCGCCGTTGGTGGAAACGACCCTGTCACTGGCGCGACGCTTCCCCCACAACCCGGGGAGATTCCGTTTTACCAAAAGATGTTCTCTTTGCTGCCACAGGCTGGCGGATCGCCGGTGCCGATCGTCGGCTGCCTCCTGAGCGCAGGCGGCCTTGGCTGTGCCACGCAAAGGCAGGCATCGCTCAACAACAGCGACAGCGAAAATCTGGTGGTGGTGAAGATCGATCAGACCATCAACGCGAAGGACAGCGTATGGTATCGCTTTCAGCAGGACACGGGCCTGCAGGCAGCGTACACCGACCCGATCAACCCGATCTTTAACTCCTACTCCCCGCAGCCGCAGCGCACACTTGTGGCCGGTTACACGCACGTGTTCAGCCCATCTCTGGTGAATCAGTTCAACCCAGGCGCCAGCTGGTACTCGAGCATCTTCGAGCCGAATAACTACTCCCAGGTCCAACAGGCATTTCCTATCGTCCTGGCCTCGGGCAGCGACAGTGTGCCCTTCACAACCATCGGCGGCAATAACAATACATACCCGCAGGGGCGGAAAGTAACGCAGTGGCAAATTAACGACAACCTCACATGGACCCACGGGCAGCACACCTGGAAATTCGGTGTCAACACCCGCCGGCTCGACGTCAGTAACTACGATCTCGGTGAGGGCACCGTGCCGACGGTGACATACAACGACCTGGCGCAATTCACGTACGGCGCAGCGTACACGGCGAGTCAGAGTTTCCCCGTCGCTCTAAAAGAAAGAGTGTCCGAAGGCAATCTTGAGTACTACGCAATGGACACCTATAGACCGTCAGCAAAACTCACATTCACCTATGGCACACGCGTGACGTGGAACACGAACATCACCAGCGAGCGCGATCTCTTCTCGAGGATGGCAGGTTCGTTTCTCGACGCTTCCCATGTGGCGACACAGCCGCTGAATCGGGTGGTGCTCGGTAACGTGCACTCTCTTTTTGCGGCGACCCCGCTTTTCATCTACCAGCCGCGAGTTTCGTTCGGATATAGACTGCTGCCACACACTGCGGTGCACGGGGGCTTTGGTGTCTTTAGCGACATCATTCCCATGCAGATTGCAGACCTGGCTGCCATGAACGCGCCGAACGATCCGACGTTTGTCGGCGGCATCGGCGGGCAGGTTGGCGGCCTCGGGATCGCGCCTGGGGTTGCGAACAGTGCCGTCGACGCGGCCGCAAGCGCCGAGCGGGCCTTTCAGAGCGCGTACCGCACCGGCGGTAATCCTTGCGTGGGTATTGCATCCGGCGCCCCTACCTGCCCGCTGGCTGTCAGCCTCAACACATTTCCCAGCGGTCGCCTCAAAACACCCTACTACTACCAGTACAACCTCGGTATTGAGCAGCAAATAGGCGCACGCGGCAGCCTGCGTACCGACTTCGTCGGCACCCGTGGCCTGCATGAGCCCTTTCAGGTACAGCTCAACGGCTACCAAACCGTCTGTGACGGATGTTTTGCGCCGTTCTCCTATAACCAGCCGCTGGATCAACGCTTCGGCAATGTCACCGAGTTCCGTACCGACGCCAACAGCAACTACGCCGGATTGCAGACGACCTACACACAACAGTGGCATGGCCTCACGCTCCGGGGGAACTACACCTTCAGCCACTGCCTCGATGAGGTCTCGAACGGTGGACTCCTTGCATTCTCAACCCAGGGACTCATGTCGCCTCTGCCCGGAGAACTCCCCCGGCAATACGCGAGCTGCGACTATGACGTTCGACACAACGTTTCCGCTTTCGGGCTTTATCAGGTGCCTTTCCACTCGAGTCACGCAATCTCGCGGCAGATCTTCGGCGGATGGTCTTTCTCCGAGACAGCAATCCTTCACTCCGGGCTTCCTTTCAGCGTGCTCAGCCAGCCTTATATCGCGAATGGCAATGGTGTTTTTCAGGCGAATGGGGCGAGCACTATCCAGTTCAACGCGCCGGCCTATGCGAATCGCGTAGCCGGCGTCCCCGTTTACACCAGGACTCCGGCCGCAGGTGTAACTGTGGCTGGAACAAAGCAATGGCTCAATCCCAATGCGTTTGTCTCGGTCGTCGATCCGGCCACCGGAGGCTGCACGGGAGGCGATTCCATAACCAACTGCCAGTTCGGTGCATCCGGTCGCAATTCTGTCCGCGGACCGCATTACGCCAACTCGGACATTTACATCACCAAAACAATTCCCATTCGCGAAGGCATCACGCTTCGCCTGGATTGTCAGATGTTCAACGCCTTTAACCATCCCAACTTTGCATTGCCCAGCGAGGTGGAAGCCGGTGTTCCAGGCGGTACGATTCCAGCCCGCTTCGGCACGCTCGAAAGTACAATCTCACCCCCAACGGGGCTCCTGGGTGTTGGACTCGGCGGAGACAGCTCGCCACGCATGATCGCATTTCAGGGAAGAATCGAGTTCTAACTGCCACCAGATCTGACCCGTCTAGCGAAAGCTGAACGGACATTTCGGGGATAGAAACGTCAATGCACTTGCGATCGGCTACCAGGGCGCTGAAAAACCCCGATTCCCCAAACGAATCCGGCCTTCCGCAACTAATTTATATTCAATCACTTACGGCACAACATTAAACTGTCTTCTGATACAAAATCGATGTTTCAGCGGTCCGTTGGGCAATCATTTGACATTCTGGATCGCTCCTGAGGGGCCTGTCGCAAGCCTCTGTTGCCGATCCCGCTACCGTATGATGGTGCATTTTGGCACGGCATCTAAACTATCAGTGTGCCTAATCTCGCGGAAACTCCCCCGACTCGGCTTGCGCCGGGAAAATCAGAGAGGTATTTACCTCCGCGGCAGCCGCGGGCCGGTCAACTTCCCTCACCACCCGCGCCCAGTTTTTACATCACCGGCCGCCAGCCGCTGAGCGCCGGAGCCATTCTGATGGCCATCGTGGCGGCGGTTTTCGCCCTGTGCTCGGTCCTCTATGCCCTGGGGCATGCGGGACATGTACATCTCAGCTCTGGGGCCTCCGGCGCTGATCGTTCGGCCAGCGGTTTCGCCGGGCCCTCCTCAGCCGCAGGTCCGAAGGACGATGACGATCCGAACCAGATTGACACTGTGGTCCTCGGCGATCCCTCTGAGGCTCCCGAACCTGCGCGCCCCGGAGACCACGCCAGCCCTGTTCACCCCACCATTCTGATTCACCTTCCGCGGTCCGGTGAACAGGTGGGCTATATTCCGAACAGCCCCGCCGGCCATCTCCTTTACGACTGGCTGGCTGCGTTCAATCAGGCCAGCTACCCAGGGCTGGCAAATGCTTTGCCCACTGCGGGTCTCGCCTCCCCAACTGCGGCACAAATGGAACTCCGGCGAGAAACCGGCGGCTTCACCCTGCTTTCTGCCAAGGAGGTCCGGCCGGGGATCCTCGTGTTCCGACTCCACGACCAGACTCCTGCGGCGACCGAAGCTCTTGGTACCCTCCAGGTGCGTCCGAAGTCGAATCCAGCCACGATCGCAAGCTTCAGCCTGCGCGATGCCCCCTCACCACACCAAAAGGCCACCGCTGCGGCGACACCGCGGTGAGGACAGCATCTGGTGACATCTTGAATTCAGCTGTAGTTCGTGGCCGGAAAGCTGACGAGGAGCATCCCTTCCGCCTATTTGAGCTCGCTTGGTCCGGGCATTAGGCCAGTCGAAAGCAGGTCTCGGAGCCGACGGCGTGCTCTCGCCAGCCGCGACATGAGCGTGCTGGGCGGGCAGCCCAGGAGCGCGGCGAGCTCCTGGTAGGAAAGGTTTTCGAATTCACGCAGGATAATGATTTCGCGGAACTCGATGGGAAGTTGGTTGATTGCCGTCCGCACATGCTCTGGCTTGACCCTGTTTGCGTATCCAGTCAGAGGACGCTGGGGCTCGGCGGCCCGCTCATTCGCACGATCTCCATCGGCATCGAACGGGACCGTATCCGGGGCGGTCAGGCGCTCCGGATGGTTCAGCCAAAGATTGCGCAAGATCGTAAACAGCCGGCTCTTCACACTCCCAACGGCATGCACTCTGCCCATGTCCCGAAGAGCATGCACGCATGTTTCATGGACCAGGTCCTCAGCCCTGGCACGATTGCGCGAGAGCGCCAATGCGTAGCCGTACAGTCCATTCAGATACTCACCAAAATCAACTCTTTGTTGGCGATGGCCGCGGCCGGGGCCCAATTTCATGCACTACTCCAAGATCCTAAGTGTCCGATCTCATGGATAGTGCGCGATGCCCGCGAAGCGTTACAGCTTCGAGCACATCAAGACCTATTTGCTGGTAAGAGTGAATGCCTGGACAGGTGGAGAACCTTTATTCGGCTGGGCGCATCTGCTCAGTTGCTTGCTCGCTGCTCCAGAACCCGGCAATGAGGGCCAGCAAGATCCAAACATTCAGCAGAATGGGGCCTGCCGTGTAGCTCTCAACGTTCATATGCAGGGCAATAACGATCATCGAGCAGAGTAAGGCGGTGCCCATGGGCAGGCCGCGTCTTGCCAGGAGAAAAGCCCGGCGGCTGCCGACCACAAGCAGGATCAAAAGGGCGGCAAGTCCCAGGGGTCCGGTTTCCGCGAGCGTCAGTAAATACTTGTTGTGAACGAGATATTCAAAGCTCTGCCGCTGATCGCTCGGTATAAATCCGTACATCTTGAGTTCGTAATTGTTCAGACCCTGGCCGATGACAGGAGAGTCCGCCGCCATGTTAAGGGCGGTCCCGAGCAACCCAGTTCTTCCATCAAGCGTCTCGATGCGGCCTTCGTCGGCGCGCGCTGTGATTTTGTCAGACAGGCCTGCGCCTATCAACGCCACTAAGAGAAGCCCGACGATCATGTGTCCGCGGCGAATCACCCGCTGCCGCCGGAGAAGCATAAAGAGCGGAATCAAACCGATGGCGAGAATACCGACCGCAGCGCGCGAGAGGGTACAGCCAAGCCCGGCGATGCCCAGTACCAGCGACAGACCAGCGAGTCTCTTGCGAGCTTTGGAGATGGGGAAGAAGAACTCGATAGCGACCAGGGGCATCAGAGTAGCCAGGTAACCTGCAGCCAGGGTCGGCGTGGTCAGACCAGCCGAGCGAAACACCTGAGGATCATATTCACCAGACTGGTAGGCATGAATGCCGAGGTGTTTCTGCAGAATCATTTCCAGCACGCAGATGCCCCCGATCGTAAGCACTGCCCAGACAATCGCAAGCGATGCGGCGTTGAGTTCCTTTTTGCCTTGTCTCACTGCGGACACCAACACCAGAAACAGGAGCGCATCCCGGAAATGTTCGATAAAACCATAAGCGCTCAGTTGGAGGTCGCCAGACTTCGTGAAGGAGATCAAATCGGTAACCAGGAGCAATATCACCGGAACCAGGAAGGCTGCGAAATCACGCAGAGGCTTTCTCGTCCCCTTCTGGCGTTGGATCATGGCGTCGACCATGAGCCAGACCACCCAGAAATCCACCACGTACACCGCCACGCCATCGGCCGCTCCCAGGTTGGGCCGATACACGAAGTGATGGGACAAGTAAAGCGGAACGCTAAAAATGAGCCCGAACACGCCGAAAGGCCGGGGCCCCAGCACCTTGCAACCAGCAACAAAGACGATTGCCAGCACTACGGCTGCAAATGCGGGAAGAGGAAATTTAATGGCGGCTGCTGCCACCAAGGCTGACAGCAGCACGAGGGCTATCGTCGTCCTGTATCCCAACGGAGCGGGACCAGGCACAAACTCCGGCGCGGAAGCGCCGTTCAGGGCCATGATGCGAACACGATTTGACATCGACTCTCCACGGATCATGGTCTTGGAACTTCCGCCTGGAAGCTTCCCCTCAAGCCCCGAGTTCTGCTTACTCTCAGAATCTAAAGCAGGATGACCCTCTCCACGATTCCCCGTTGGGGACCGTGGGGTATCGTTGGTGACCGGCGCGTGATTACTACCTGCTGGCTGTGGCTTTCCGGGCCGATCTGCTTGCCGGACGAAGGAAAACAGTCATCGAACCAGAAACTTCGGTGATCCCGGCGAGGTTTTTCCGTCTGGAACGGAAAGGTGAAATGTGTCCTACCGCCAATCCATCTGCAAAGAATAAATCTCTTCAATCCCGCTATCTCGCAGCGCCAGGATGGAGTCATCGGGGGTTAGCCCAAACCATGACCCAAAGCGCCCGTTCGTTATTTGCCCGGACTTCTCCAAATCGACGACGCGCTCTGGTTTGCGGTCTGGCAGGCATAGGCGGTAAATCGCGTTCCCCTGATTTATGTCGGCGTAGTAGATGCATTTACCGTCGTGAGACCATGCCGGATACGCGACTGGCGCATCTGTAAGCCTTGTCCACTGCTGCGTTCGAAAAGAGTAAAGCATCAACGGCCCGATCGCGTTGCGCGCTCCGATGGCGAGCAGGTATTTCCCGTCCGGTGACCACCGCGTTCCAACCATCTCGCTCGAGCCGGGCACGACAGTGGTCGTGCGGGTGGCGAGATTCAAAATCTCCACCGCGTGCGGGGTCGGATCCATCATCACGTTCAAGCCTGAATAAGCGATCGACTTCCCGTCTGCAGACCAACTGGCGTCGGCGTCCGATCCTTTTCCTTGCGTGACAGCCGTGGGGAAATTCCCAGGGGCGGCGCCTATTACATAAATGCGCCATTCTTTACCTGGCTCCTGTCCCATAAAAGCAATCTGATTCCCGTCCGGCGACCAGGCAGGCAGAGCTGCGATCATCGGGGTAAACGTCAATTGATGCCGATCGCTGCCATCTTTACGGCTTAACCACAGCGTGCTGTTCGGTTCCGCGATATATGCTATGTGCGATCCGTCGCGAGAGTACGCAACATCCTGCGCGGAGAGCCGTGGCAGCACAGAAGCGAATTCCTTCGCGTGCGTGTCGTACATCTCCAGTTCCCCCCGCTGCACCGTCCCAACGAAGAAGATTCGCTTGCCATCGAGACTCGGCAAAGGAAGACGAGCGCTCATCGGTCCCACCGTCAACCGGGTCGGCTTTGTATCCACCTTCTCCCACCAATGCCGCCGTTCTCTCATCGCCCATAAACTCGGGGTTCCACCGCGGTCGGACTGGAAAACGTAATATCTTCCATCCGGCGTCCACATTCCGCAACATTGACTACCCATTCCCTCCCGCTCGGAGAAAATCGGTCGCGGGCGGCTCCCATCGGGGCCTGCCTCCCAGATCGTGCTCGGATGGTTGCCCCTGGGAGTCACCGAGAATCGCATACGTACACCATCCGGGGAAAACGCGATGTTCCCCGCTGTTCCTTTGACTGTAAGGATCGTCTGGGCGGCGGTTCCGTCCAGCCGCGTCCCCGAAATTCTCCCCACGCGCGACCAATACACCGACTCTCCGTCGAAGGACCAGCTTGCGTCGTTGGCCTGAGCGTCTCCGATTCTTTGCACTTGGCCACCTGGTAGCAACATGTGCCAGACCGCACCTGCATTGGCTTGAAGGTCGACGGGATCGCCCAGGGTAAGCAGTTCGGAAGAACCGTAGATTCCCATCGCCTCGTGGTTCTGCAAGGGAAACCGTACCTCCTCCGCCTCGCCGCCCTCAATCGAAACTTCCTTAAGCATGGATTTAGTCGAACCCTGCACCTCATAGTAGAGCCGGGCTCCATCGGTCATAAGATGCTGGCCATAATCGAAGTCGGAAACCAGTTTCTCCGTTTGGTCATCCGTGATCTGCTTCAAGGCGATCACGCGCGGCGCGGGAATGGCAGGCCTCAAGAAAAAGATCAACGCGGCCACCAGTGCGACACAGACGCCCACTGCCGTCACCAGCGTCCATCTTGTCAGTGGCTTCTTCTGGGATACGGCAAGCCCGGTTTGCGTCGTCGCCCGCATCGGCTCCAGATCGCGGAGCACCCTTCGCAGATCTGCCGCAAAATCGCGAGCGTGCTGGTAGCGTAGATCCGGATCTTTCTCGAGAGCCCGCGCAGTAATCTGTTCAGCGAGCACCGGCGCGTCCGGCCGAACCTCACGCAGCGGCCGGGCTGGTGCATCGGTCACCGCCCGCAGGATCTCGAAAATGTTCTCTCCTGGAAACGGCGGCTTCCCGGCGAGCGATTCGTAGTACGTCACACCGAGCGCCCAGAGGTCGCTGCGCACATCCGCCTGCTGCCCGACTGCCTGTTCCGGCGACATATAGAGCGGCGTTCCCATCACCTCTCCCGACGCAGTCTGCCGTGCATCGACGGCACCCAACAGCCGCGCCAGTCCAAAATCCAGAACCTTTACTTGTCCCTTCGCCGTGATCACCACGTTGGCTGGTTTCAGATCGCGGTGGATCACCCCTTGCTCGTGCGCCTCTTCCAGGGCCTCAGCCACCTGCAGTACTAGCGAAGTTGCTTCTTTGATGGGAAGCGCTCCCTGCTGCAATCTCGCAGCCATGGACTCGCCCGGAACCAGTTCCATCACGATCAGATCGACGCCTTCCTCTTCGGTCACGTCGTGCACGGCGGCAATATGCGCGTGGTTCAGCTTGGCCAGCGTAAGCGCTTCTCGCCGAAATCGGGCCTGGCTCTCTTGGCCAATCGGAAGTCCGGTGCGCAATACCTTGATCGCCACTTCGCGCTCCAGCTTCTCGTCGTGCGCCTGGTACACCACACCCATGCCGCCCGAGCCCAGCTCGGCTTCAATTTTGTATCGAGCAACAAGACGTTTCCCTATCTCTACCCGCAGCTGAGGCGGTTCGGTCGTTGTTTCCCCTGCGGCCCCGTATGCGGGCTCAGAGAGAAATCCGCCTAGCTGGTCATTCTTATTGAGCAGGTTCTCGAGCATTCCCCGCAGGTCAGGCCGATCGCGGCATACCTCGTCCAGAAAGGCAGCTCGCTGCTCGCGAGGTAACTCCAGCGCTTCTGCGAACAATTTCTCGGCTGAGTGCCCTGGGTCCGTCATAAGCTCGATGCAACAAGGGAGCAATACCTACGCGTGAACTATATCAGGAGGGTTTATGGAATCCGGACAGGTGACACAACTGCTCAAGGCCATGCGCTCCGGCGACGCGCAGGCAGCAGAGGAACTACTTCCACTGGTGTACACAGAGCTGCACCGCCTAGCCAGTTCCTACATGCGGCGAGAACGCCCGGACCACACCCTGCAAGCAACGGCCTTGATCAACGAAGCCTACCTTCGTCTCGCCGGGGAACCGATTGATTGGCAAAATCGGGCCCATTTCATCGGCTTATCCGCCCAGGTCATGCGCCGGGTTCTGGTGGACTATGCCCGGGCACACAGAGCCGAACAGCGCGGCGGCGGCCTGCAACGGGTGGAAATGCAGGAGGAAATGGCGATCTCCCCAGGCAAGCTCGAGCTGGCAGGGCAAATCGACGAGCTCTTGCAAAAGCTGGAAAAAGAGAAACCGCGCCAGGCCCGGGTAACTGAGCTGCGCTACTTTGGCGGCCTCTCCTTCGAAGAAATTGCCGCCTTACTGGACATCACCTCGCGTACGGCAAAGAGCGATTGGGCATTGGCCAGAATTTGGCTGCTGGAACAATTGCAACCGGGTGCAAACCCCGGGTCAGAGCCTAATAAATAATTTTTCGCTGGATTTCACTTTTTACGACGGCTTCCCGCCTTAGTCAGTGAAGGCGTTTATGGAAACGCCTTCCAAAAGGAGAAATACCATGCGCACTTTCACCAAAGTTTCCGCACGCCTCTTCGCCGCAGTCCTTGCCGCCGCGTCGCTCGCGCCGGTCGCCCAGGCCCAAAACCGGTCCTTCGTCGCCAGGATAACTGTGCCTTTCGCTTTCGAAGTCTCTTCCGGTCGGCAGTTGAACCCAGGCGTATACGACATCAGCGTCAGTGGGGGGCAGACCATGGTAATTCGCGGCACGAACAGCGCCGCGCTGGCCATGATTTGGCAACAGGCGAACGTTGGGCTGCCCATCTCTCACGGAAAAGCAGTGTTCACGCACTATGGAGATAAGTATTACCTCCGCTCCATCTCAGTCACGGGAAGCTCGACCCGGCTGCTGTTTGCCCAGTCGAAGCACGAGCGGGAATCCGCGGTTGCGTCCGGAAAGTCAACCAGCTCGGTAGATGTGGCCTTGCTGCAAACAGGACGCTGACCTCAAGATGAGAGTTCCTCGCTACTGCTCCTGCCCGGTGCAGTAGCGAGGAACTCCTGAGGAAACGGCCCACTGTTCGTGGTCCCGACCAGCTTTTATAACACCGGTCAACTTACAGTCTGTCCCCGTTGCCCGGATAACCCCATTTGAGCAGCAGGCTGAAAGATTTGCTGCACTGTTTTCCGGATCCACGTGTGTAACAGATCGCTATCGAAGCGTGGGTGCCAAACCATTGAATATCGTAACTGCGGAATTTCTTTCGGCGCTTTGAACCTGGGGAAATGGAATGCAGACAACGTCGGCTCGGCAATGCGGGCAGGCATTGTCAGCACCAGGTCTGTAGCATCGAGCACCCTGATTGCCGCCTGGAAATACGGAAGATGGACGGCTACATGCCGCCGCAATCCAGCTTCCGCAAGCGATCGATCGATCAGATTCTGCTGGTTCGGCTGTGTCTCGATAGAGATATGACGGAAACTGAGATATTCCTTGATGCTGATCGCGCCTTTGCCGCGTTTGAGCTTCCGGCCGGCCACACAAACGAAGCTATCTTCGAACAGAGGCTCAAAGCGAAACGTCGAAGGTGCTGCCATTGGACTCAGAATGAGATGTATCGCCAAATGGTCCTCGTGCGTTCGATCGTGCCACGGAACGACCTCAAGCGTTACCCCCGGCGCAAGCCGTCCAACCATTTCCGACAGCGGGGGCAGGACGACACTGCTGGCATCGTCGGTCATTGCCAGGCGAATCCTGGCTTCGCTTTGTGCAGGAGAAAATGGTTCTCCTTCCCATAACCGTGCCAATCGGGGCATAATCTGGCCCAATTCACTCAGGAGCGCCGTTCCGCGCGGAGTTAACTCGTAGTTCCGTCCGACGCGCACGAGCAACTCGTCCCCCAGCTCGGAACGTAAGCGATCGAGCGCCCGGCTCATCGCGGATTGGCTGAGATGGATGCGCTGAGCCGCGCGCGTCACATTACGCTCATGCAACAGGGCTTTGAGCGGGATCAGGAGGTTGAGATCGACGTTTCGGAAGTGAACTTTGCTCATGCTCTGGGCGCATACCTCCCATTCCAACAATGCATGGTGCGCCTACTTGCCCAGAATACTCCAATGGGTAAAGGAGAATATCCATGCAGGACAAACCCGTCGCACTGGTAACCGGAGCTAATCAAGGAATTGGTCTTCAAATCGCAAAGGAATTGGTGGCGCATGGCTTCACGGTGCTGGTGGGGTCGCGCAACTTCGAACGTGGCAAAGCCGCGGCCAGGGAGATTGGGCCAAGCGCCTATGCGCTCCATCTCGATGTGACGGACCAGGCGTCGATCCACGCCGCGGCAGAGCGCGTCCGCAATGAGTTCGGCCGCCTCGACGTGCTCATGCAAAACGCGGCGATTTCCAATATCAGTAAATTACCCGGCCAAACTGTCGCGGAATACGCGGCCACCACCCGCCCCAGCAATGTGTCGGTCGCCGAGATGCGCGCGGTGTGGGACACCAATGTGTTCGGGGTCCTCGCCGTCTACCAGGCGATGCTGCCGCTCTTGCGGAAAACGCCAAATGCCCGCATCGTCAACGTCTCCAGCGGTGTTGGCTCGCTCACAACAAATTCCGACCCTGCGTCGCCCTGGCGCTCGATCTTCGGCCCTGTCTATCCTGCGTCTAAGACTGCACTCAACGCGCTCACCGTCGCCATGGCGGTGGAGTTGGAGGCAGAGGGCATCAGGGTCAACACTGTCTCGCCTGGTTTCACCAAAACGAACCTGAACGGCTATGCCGGCACAGAGACGGTCGAGGAGGGCGCCCGCGAGGCGGTGCGCGTCGCGCTCCTCGGGCCCGGCAGTCCAACAGGGACGTTCACCCGCTGGGAAGGCGAGACCATCCCATGGTAACGGGATATTCCGGGCCTGAATTATGAATGCAACTATGAATGAACGCTTTAGCTGCAGAACCCGTCACAAGCCAGGATCCCGTTTTCAGCTAATCGGGGCACCGGCAAACCGTTCGGTCAGGAACTCGCCGATCAGATTGAGTGACTCCGTTGGAGCGCCCAGGCTCCCAACCGACCCGAGGAAACCATGAGCCATGCCTTCCCACACGTCCACTTCGTGCATCCACTCCTGCGGCGACTGCCTTTCAGCAAAGCGCACCGAGTCGTCGAGCAACACTTCGTCGTTGCCCACATGTACACGGACCGGAGGAAGTCCGGCCAGATCGGATTCAGTGGAGACGCTTGAGGATCGAATCCATCGTGACCGTTTAAATAGGTGAGTTCTCCGAGGATACGAATGCCGAGCTTCTGGTAGATGCGATCGTTGCCCCCGCGTACTACCGGCTCCTGCTTCGCGATGCACCCCCTTCACGGAGAAGTACAGCAATGACCTGATTGATCAGGTCCTGCGCGGTGTGCGCACGAAACCAAAGCCTTCTTCCTCAAAAAGTAAGCGCGATTGCGAAGGACTGGAGACGGTAGACTCGGAACCTCGAAATCAGCTAAGCGCGTGTTCCTAACGAAAGCCGATGAGTAACCGTGCGCTTTGCGGATCCTCATCTTCTCCTGCAAAAGGTCTAGATACTTACGCCTACGATCCGTAACCGTTCCAGCTAACGCTGTACGACACTTGCGAAAAGTTTGAAAGAGATAGTAAAGGCCAAGTCGGAGTGCGGGACGGCTTATGGTTCACGGCACTTCAGGAATGCTTCTCCTCAACTCGGACGAATTCGTATCTTGTTTGACCGCCGTCGAGCAGCAACACATTCGGATTGTCTGTGAGTTGAAGTTTGATCGTTCCTAGCCAGGGTGGGCTCGTGAGGACAATTTGCCGGCTCTTACTGGATTGCTCCTCTACGCCGAGATTGCTGGACCATGACTCGAACTCAATCTGGAATGCCTCACCGATTTGCGAGATACACGCAGGGCCCAATTCCTCTGAGATGTAGTGGCCGGTGAAATCGCCAATCCATGTTGTGGCTGTAGCCTCTATCTTGACGCGCCGGCGAATACCTTCCAGTGCATCGTCGAGCGCCTTCTTCGCAGCCGTCACCATGGCTTCTGCCTTACATTCTGCTCCGAACAGTAGCTCTACCAGCCTTTGGCCCACCGAAGCTAAAAACAGATTGGCAGCGCGAAGATTTGTGAGGATCACCATGCCAACCCCGTGCTCCGGAAAGAAAAACATGTCTGCAGAAAAACCTAGAGTGTTGCCTCCGTGCGTAACTTGCACCAGGCCCTGTTGTTCCGTCAGCAACAGTCCGAGTCCATAGCTGCTCTTCCCGTCGATCTTCACCGCGGATCGACGGCGCGCCAGCAGACTTTCCGCTGAGATAACTTGTTCTCCACGATCGTTCAATCCATTGCGCAACTCGCACTTTACGTATTGGGCCATGTCCAGAATGTTGGACCAGAGGGATCCGGCCGGAGCTACAGCGTCGGCAAACTTTTCGAGTACGGAATCGATGGGAACGCAGTTTCCATTGAGATTGCGGCCGTGCGGCGCTGCGTCGAGAGGCGAATCAATACAGCGGACCGAAGTCTGTGACATTCCCAAGGGTTCAAAGACAAGTTCCTGCATTGAGCGCTCGTAGGCATCCTGCAATGGAAGATCCGGGGCATAGCTGTGCGCTGCGGCGTAGCCACCTGCAGCCACAAGATAGTTTGAATATTGAAAGGTCTCGCCGAAGCCGGTCGTCGGGTTCATCTGTCTCATTTCGGCGATGCGGTCCTCCGGCCGAACGTCGCGGAATCGGAAGACCAGATCGGCATCCCGCCTGGGCATGCCGGTGCACGCGCACACCGTGTGTCGCATCTCCAGTCGTCGCGTGACCTCTTCATCAGCAAGTGCGAAGCCGGACAGCACGTGGGTCACAGGTGTCGTCCAGCTGAAACGCCCCAGGTCCACTAGCCGAGCCATCATAAAGGTTGTCAGCGGCTTGGTCGACGATCCAATCATGAAGCGGGTGTCCGTCTTCACTGGCTCACCGGCCCCGGCCCTGCACACTCCGAAGCCTTCCGCATAAACAGTCCGGCCGTCCTGAACAACGGCAACGGCTGCACCGGGTATTCCGATCGACCGCATAGCCCAGTCCACGAAACTTCCGATCGCCTTCCCTTCATCGTCGCCAAACTTTCTTGGGGAGATACCAGCAAGGCTCGGCTCCTTCAGCCCCGTCGGCTTCCAGCCATTGTTCAATTCCGCAATATGCGCCAGCCGGCGGCTGAAGCCCGCTTTGGTCCCGTTGATAAGGGTGATATAGGCGTGGCCGCCAAGCATTCGAGCGATTGCGAACACAACTCGGCTCTCACTCTCAGCCGTGTCATAAGCGATCTGAATTGCCCGATCCCAACCATCCCTCGTCGGCATCTCTACTCTCTGCCGAACGGCGACATTGAATCCTGGCTCGACCTCCTGCCACGCGGCCCGAACCAAGTCGTCTATACCCCCCATTACAGGACGTGCAAGGAAGGACATTTTCAAATCTGATTCTGGTCCAATGACGCTCAGCGGATCGCCTTGGTTGACTATGTTCCAGCCACCCGGCAGAACAATGGGCAAAGGCGCATCAGGCAGTGAGATATATAGCTTGGGTTTGTCCATGCTCGATTCCCCACGACCCTCCGCATATGCACAATTCCAGCGCGGTCGTACATAACCATGTTAATCGTCTGCTCGCTCTAAAAAACCAAGTACGACCCGACGAACTTCTTCTGTATGAACCACAACATCAAGCCACGTCAAACGGCGCCTGCAAAAGATTGTCCCGTTGGATCGAAATAAATGCTTCCAACCAAACGAACCTAGATGCGACGGGTCCTCTGGCAATTCTTCGCTAACAGTCTTAAGCAACGCAGAGTTCGGTGACGCAGAATCGCCATCAGTCAGTTGCTCGCGTGGAGGAACGCCTATAGCATGCTTGCTGTGGTTGAACCACGCGACAAGTCAACCGATGTCAGCCTCGCCACACAGGTCGCGGCACTGTGGCCACACCGGGGGTGTGAAGCCAATATCATCCTGGGACAATTTTGCCCCATCGGATTGCACTGGTGGCGGCAATTGGATCTTTCAGAACTTGTCCGGGGCAAAGACATTCGCTTTTGCTTCTCGTGCAAAAAGGTCAAGATAGACGGTCGCGTCTACGATCCGTAATCGCTCCAGCAACTCTGTCCGACACTTGCGAGATGTTTGAAAGGGATTGTAATGCTAAGGATGCGTGCTCTATGACAGACTGGTTCGCGCGCCCGGTCTTCCACGTCAAAGACGTTGAGGCGTCTCTTCGTTTTTATGTTGACCGGCTCGGTTTTAGCAGCCCCTGGCGCTACGACGAGGACGGCACGGCGCATGTCGCCCAGGTGGACGGACTGGGCTGCGCCCTTATCCTTGCCGACACGTGGCCGGACAAGATCGGCAAGGGGCTGGTGTTCATTTCGCTGAACGCCGAGCCGGAAAAGCAGATCGCTGCGTTGGACGCGCTGCGCGCAGAACTCGAGGCCAAAGGCGTTCCGGTCAAGGATGGTTCGTGGGGCTACCGCCTTCTGGTGGTCGATGATCTCGACGGCAATCAGATCTTTTTCAACCATCCGGAAGAAACTACATCCGGCAAAACCGGCAAAGAACAAGCATAATCGTCCAGCCTCGCCGCAATACACAACAACGGCGCCGGAGTGACACAGCGGTTTTGCGCCTATTTTGCTGTATTTGCAATGTTTCGCAGCGAGTCCTTCCGCATGCTGTAGGACTACACCTGCATCTCGATCCGCAATCTCGGAGATACGATGCTCGGCCGAACTGCCTACCAAAAGGGCCGCCTCCGACGGAGTCAAGTGATAATCGTGCTGGAGCCACTGCACCATGCCCATCGTTGCGCGAGGCATGGCATCATCGACGGAACCAGCGATCCCGACGCGACGTAGGACTTCTCGGTTTCTATGATTTCGGCGAGCCCATCACGTTTGCTGACCCATACCAGCGGCGTTCGCAGTTGATATTTAGGCAGCGCGGAGCAGTGCCGGCGGCACGACAACCTCAACAAGTCCCGTGGCCACGTCATAGACGAGTCCCGAGATAAGCCACTCTCTCGGCAACGCCGGAATCGCCCGCAGCAACGAAACGTCGACGGCAACGGCCGCACGTGGATCGGTCACCCTTTTTTTCTTGAGCTCCGCCTCCTCAATTTGAAAATAGCGCGTCAGCAGGGCGGGGTCGCCCGCGAGACGCGTGATCCCGCAATCGGTGTGTTGGAGGACGATGATGTGAAACTCTCCGCCTCCCCCAGGGATCGCACCGGCAACCTCACCGATTCTTCCCAGTAAACCCAATTGCTCCAGCAAACCCGGAGTGATGCGACCCCCAATGTTGCGAATGACGACGGCCTCCCCAGGTTCAATTCCGAGCAGATGAGCCGGATCCACGCGCATGTCGGCGCAGCCGATAATGACTGCCTTTACATTTGGCAGCGCTCGCGGAAGGGAGGGCATGAGTTTGCCCGCAGCAGACTGGCGAGCGGCAAAGGTTTGGTTGCGTTCCAGCATGGAATCGAGAGTGCCCATAGTCACCTCACTAAAGCGACTCTACGACTCACCCCTTTTTGCTGTAAGAGCATGAGCGGACAACAAACCCACGATTCCTGCCAACGATGAGCGGCGTAGCTATTGCCCTCGAGTTGCGCCGAAGGACGCTCGATATTGACCAGGTGTGACCTGCAGGCGCCGCCGGAACATCCGGCGAAGCACTTCGGCGCTGGCTAGTCCGCACGCATCCGCGATTTCCCCCGTGCTGCGCGAGGTTGACTCCAACTGGCGTCGCGCTGCTTCCAGGCGGAGATCCTCGATATGCTGCGCGGGACTTTTCCCATGCTCCTGTTTAAATAATCGGGCGAAGTTGCGAGGGCTCATGGCAGCATGGCCAGCCAGTGAGTTTACCGAGAGATCCTGTCGAAGATGGTCAGGAAGCCACGCCAGCAGGTCACCCAGAGGCCGGCTCTCGCGCGTTTGCGCTTCAAGGGTTGCGCTGAATTGCGATTGCCCGCCCGGACGCCGCAAAAACACCACCATCATCTGAGCAACGCGAAGAGCCAGCGCTCTGCCAAGATCCTCTTCGACTAATGCGAGGCACAGATCGATGCCGGCCGTCACTCCTGCGGAAGTATAGCAATTGCCGTCGCGGATATAGATGGGGTTGGGGTCGACGGCCACATGTGAGTAGTCTTCCGCAAGTTCGCGAGCCCAATTCCAGTGCGTGGTGGCGCGTCGTCCATCGAGGAGGCCAGCCTTGGCCAGGATAAACGCGCCGGTACAGATGGAACCGAACCGCCGGCTTCGGGTGCTTTGCAATCTGAGCCAGTCGAGAAATCCCGGTTCGTAGTGCAGTCTGCGCGGGCCCATGCATCCGGCAACCAGGAGTGTATCGATTGGGCCGCGATATTCCCGGTATGTCCGGTCCGTATGCACAGGCGTGCCGAGATGATTGGAAACTACGCGATCGGCGCAGGCCGAAATGATGTTGACCTTATATGCCGGATTCCCGCCACGAAGCCAATTCGCATCTCCAAACACCTCCGCGGGCCCGAACACGTCGAGGGTCCTCATGGGCGGAACGGCGATAATCAGGATATGACGCGCATCCCCGCTGATCGAAAGATCTTCTGTTCGATTTCGCCTCGTGCCTGGTCGGATTGGCTGGCTTACGGGCATGACCGCGACTGCAAAATCACTAGCAATTTTACCAGCCATACGTAGATGCCGGTGACCTCATGGCGACGCCTCGGAAGAAAAGCCATGGCTCTAGTTTTCGGTGGGTGTTTCCGCGATGTGGTCGATGACCAGGACGGGGTAAGGACGTCTGGTCTTCTCCAGCTTGAGCCCTAGTTCCCTGTTGACGGCGTCGAAGACGGAGAGTGCGCCGTTGGGGTCCGAGCTATTGGAGGCATCTCCGGGGGTGATCTGGATCTTGTCGGCGGAGCTGAAGCTAAGCGTGAAATCGTAGGACCCCTTCAGGTCTGTACCGTCCGTCACCGTGTTGAAGATATAACCGCCGGCCTGCCGCTGAAGCTCGTCGCCGATCTGTGCGATGGTCATGTTCTGGCAGGTGACGAGGCGGTTCAGGACGGGGTTGGCAATGCGGGGATCCTTGCCGTCCGGCCCCGGACCTTCTTTGCATTTGGTGCGTTCGGTGGGGTCGGCGGTGGGCTTCAGTTTGGGGTGAACAGCTACCAGCGTGTACGCGGTGACGGGGCGGTCCTCCATATGCCACTTCATCTGAAAACGTTCGCTAAGCATGGCCCGCATCATACTGCGCAGGTCTTCGTAGTTTATGAGGTTGCCGGAAGCAAACTTGTCCACGCGAACATTGGCTCCAGCCTTGGCGGTGATGTCGAACTTCGGGCTATCGAGCCAACTGGGTGCGTTGGCGATCGCTTCTTTATTGCCGGGGTTCAGATTCCAGCCGAAGTTGATCAGGAACCGAAGCGGAATAGCACGCGTCTCGATCTGGTCACCGGTGATGCGGCCGTAGCCCTTCTCGCCTGGGGCGGTAGGCTTGATGACCGTGACCTCGAAGGGGGCCGGAGGCGGCTCAGGAAGCAGGTCGTTGATGTTGGCGACGTTGGGGGTCGGGGTTTCGTCGACGCTTGCTACCTGGAAGACAGGGCGGGAGGCGGTTTTGAGTTCCAGCTTGAGCCCCAGCTGCTTTTCCACGGCCGCAAAGATGGAGATGCCATCGGCGCCCTGCTTTTCAAGCTGGTTGCGAGGCGACCATTTGAGGGTGAAGTCCCAGGCGCCCTCCAGCTTGGTTTCGTCGACCACCGGTTGATCGAGGTATCCGCCGGCGAACATGTGGATCGTCTCGGCGAAAGCGGGCATGGTGAGATGCTTGCAGCTAACGTTGATGTAGAACGGCGCCCCCGGAGCAGGGTTGGGTGGCGGAGGAAGCGGGACGCAGGAGCTTTCACCGGAACCTTCCGATTCTGTCATCTTCGGCTTCCCAGGGCCGGCGGAGAGAATATAGGTAGGCATCGGAGCGGAGGCGGTTTTGACCACGAGGTGAAAGCGATCGGCGAGGAGTGCGCGCAGCATGAGCTTGACGTCCTCCGGTGTGGTCTTGGGCGGCACTTTCGCGCGAATGTCGTAGTGATTGCGCTCGAGCCAGGTTGGACCTGCCTGCACATTGGCTACGTCGACGCCGTAGGCGGTGGCAATGAGCTCGGCCATGTTGGCCTGGGTAAGGAAATAGCGGTCGCCCTGGACGGAGTTGCCGTGCATAAAGGGGTAGGGGGTGAATGGGCTGGCGTGAACGTCCGCGACCACAAAGGACTTGGAAGCGGCCGGCGTTTGAGCTTGCAACGAGAGGGAGAGCATTGCGAAGAGGAGGAGAACAGTCCGCATCCGGTTAGCCTCGCGATCGCCCGATTGACCGCAGAAT
>Ga0335073_10003301_pt1 | contig 22438 bp, 25 predicted proteins | sample Lox_Sample_22_FD_207093 | JGI IMG/M metagenome (GOLD analysis project Ga0335073, IMG submission 207093) | Soil microbial communities from Loxahatchee National Wildlife Refuge, Florida, United States - Lox_Sample_2.2 | ecosystem: Environmental > Terrestrial > Soil > Wetlands | place: USA... | reverse complement strand
CAGTTCGGCGCGGGGGACGAACGTGAGGGACGTCCGCTTGCGGAGGTTCGGATGGGCGCGGGCGACCGGCTTACCGGCCATCGACTCGGAGGTGACCTGCGCGAGCTCGACCGACGGGTGGCCGAGCAGAAGGCGGACCAGCTCGCCGCCGACGTAGCCGGCGCCGCCGACGACCGCGACCTTCACCGGCGGCCCACCTCGCGGGCGTAGTCGACGATCGCGCCGGCGATGTCGGCCCCGGTCGCGGCGGCGAGCGCCTTGAACTCGGGCGTCGGGTTCACCTCGTGCACCACGAGCCCCTCCGGCGCCTCCATCAGGTCGACGGCAAGAACCCCTCCGCCGACCGCCCGCGCGGCACGGAGTGCGAGCTCCGAGAGCTCGGGCGTCAGTTCGGCCGTGGCCGTCGTCGCGCCCCGGGCCGCGTTCGTTCGCCACTCGGTCGAGTGCCGGTACATCGCGGCGACGGGGCGATCGCCGACCACGAACACCCGTAGGTCGCGGTCCGGCTTGGGGACGAACTCCTGAACGTAGAACACCGAATGGATCGGCGACGCCAGTGCCTCCTTGTGCTCGAGGAGCTGCTCCGCCTCAACCGGATCACGGACCTTCGCCATCAGGCGGCCCCAGGATCCGATGGCCGGCTTCAGCACGGCCGGGTACCCGATCTCCTCGATCGCCTTCCGAGCGGCCTCGGGCGACAGCGCCACGACGGTGCGCGGGGTCGGGATGCCCGCCGCGTGCAGCCGCAGCGACGTGCGGATCTTGTCGCCGGCGAGGTCGACCACGTCCGGGCCGTTCACGGTCGGCACGCCGTAGTGCGCGTAGCAGCGCGTCGCGTAGACCGACCGCGTGTGGCTCACGGAGCGGTTCACCACGACGTCCGGAAGGTCGGGCGGGCGCTCGAGGCCGAACGTCACCTCGTCGTCGGCCAGGCGGTCGACGGCGAGGCCCCGGGCCTCGGCGGCGGCGAGGATCGCCTTCTCTTCCGGACGGATGATGGTGTAGAAGATCCCGAACCGGAACCCGTCACTCACCCCAGTCCTCGGCTTCCTTCGGCGCCGGCTGGACGGCGAACGGTTCGGTCCCCAGGACCTCCAGCTCGGTCCCGCAGTCGGTGCAGGGGAAGACCTCCCCACGCACCTTGTCCTGGCTCTGCACGCTCGCTTCGCACTCTGGGCATTCGGTCATGGTTTTTCGCTTACGAGCTCCTCGATCTGCTCGACCGTTCGGCCGAGCGAGGAGAGGGAGTCGGCCCGCGCCGCGAGGCGGCGGCGGGCGAGGGAGATCTGGTGGGCGACGGCGCCCGGGCTCGGCCCCCCCGGGGAGGCCCGGTGGCCGATCGCCGTCGAGAGCTCGAGCAGGGAGGCGAGTTCCGGCCCGGCCGACGGCAGGGCCGCGGCGAGCCGGGCCGGGTCGGCCGGACCGTCCGCCGAAGCGGCCCAGGCGGCGACCGCTTCGTGGGCCTCGCGGAACGGCACGCCCCGGCCGACGAGGTGCTCGGCGACGTCGGTCGCGAACAGCTCGGGGTCCCGGGCGGCCGACCGGAGGCGATCGCCGTCGAACTCGAGGTCGCGGACCAGCCCTTCGAGGGCACCGACCGTTCCCTCGAGCAGCCCGACGGCGTCGAACACCGACGCCTTGTCCTCCTGGAGGTCGCGGTCGTAGGAGAGCGGGAGTCCCTTGAGCATCGTGAGCAGGGCGACGAGGTCGCCGACGGCCCGGCCGGCGCGGCCGCGCACCAGTTCGGCGACATCCGGGTTTCGCTTCTGGGGCATCTGGCTCGACCCGGAGCCGAGGGCGGCGGTGCGGCGCACGAAGCCGAACTCCTTGGAGGCGAACAGCACCACCTCCTCCGCGAGACCGCTCGCGTGGACGGCGAGGAGCGCGAGGTCGAACAGCAACTCCGCCAGCGGGTCGCGATCGCTGACCGCGTCGAGCGAGTTCTCGAAGGCGTGGTCGAACCCCAATCGGTGGGCGACGAACTCCGGGTCGATCGCGAGGGTCGAGCCGGCGAGCGCCCCGGCCCCGAGGGGAGAGACGTTGGCGCGCTGCACGGTCGCCAGCAACCGGTCGAGGTCGCGGTCGAACCGCCAGAAGTGGGCGAGCAGCGAGTGTCCGACCGTGACGACCTGCGCTCGCTGGAGGTGGGTGTAGCCCGGCATCGGCGTGGTGGCCTCCGACTCGGCGCGCGCGAGCAGGCGTTCGAGAAGCGCCGCCACGCGCCGACCGACCGACAGCACGGCGCGGCGGAGGTACAGCCGCTCGTCAAGGGCCACCTGGTCGTTGCGACTGCGACCGGTGTGGAGCTTGCCACCGACCGGGCCGATCAGCTCGGACAGGCGGACCTCCACGTTCGTGTGGACATCCTCGAGGTCGTCCCGCCACGGGAACGATCCCGCCGCGATCTCCCGGCCGATCGCTCGGAGCCCGCCGATGAGCTGCGCCGCGTCCGCCGCGGAGATGAGGCCGGTCTTCGCGAGCATCTCGGCGTGCGCAACGCTGCCCGCAAGGTCGAACGGGGCGAGGCTGCGGTCGACGGAGAGCGAGCTCAGGAACGGGGCCGCGGGCGTACGGACGTACGACGGAGCACGGACGCCCACGGACGCGGCCGCCGAATTCGTCGGCATCGTTACCGCTTCGCGCGGCGGACCGTGGGGACCCGGGCGGCGTCCTCCTTCGGTTTCGGGGCGAGAGCGGCCCAGGTCCGCGCGGGCAGCCCCCAGACGTAGATGAATCCCTCCGCCATCTCCTGGCGGAACTGGTCGCCCTTCGAGTAGGTCGCCAGTCCGTGCTGGTAGAGCGAGAACGGAGAGCGCCGGCCCGAGACCCGGGTCGAGCCCTTGAACAGCTTCATCGACACCTCGCCGGTGACGCGCTCCTGCGACACGCCGACGAACGCGTCGAAGGCGCTGCGGAGCGGTCCGAACCACAGCCCGTCGTAGACGAGCTGGGCGTACCGGGTCTCGATGCCGCGCTTCGCCTCCAGCAGGTCGCGAGGCAGGACGAGCGCCTCCAGCGCCTGATGGGCGGCGAGGAGGACCGTCGCGGCGGGACACTCGTAGACCTCGCGCGATTTGATGCCGACCACCCGGGACTCGAGATGGTCGATCCGTCCGACGCCGTGCGCGCCGGCCGTGCGATTGAGCCGCAGGATCAATTCGTGCAGCGGGAGCCGATCGCCGTCCAGCGAGACCGGAGTCCCGCCCTCGAAGCCGATCGTGACGTAGGCCGGAGCGTTCGGCGCGGAGGTCGGGTTCGTCGTCCAGCCGTACACCTCCTCCGGCGGCTCGATCGACGGGTCCTCGAGGAGCCCGCACTCGACGGAACGGCCCCAGAGGTTCTCGTCCGTGCTGTACGGGGAAGCCTTCGTTGCCTCGACCGCGATGCCGTGCCGCTGCGCGTAGGCGACCTCCTCCTCGCGGGTCATCTTCCACTCCCGCGCGGGAGCGATCACGCCGAGCTCCGGTGCGAGGCTCGTCGTCGACAGGTCGAACCGCACCTGGTCGTTGCCCTTCCCGGTGCAGCCGTGGGCGACGAACCTGGCCCCCTCCCGGCGCGCGACCTCGACGAGGTGGCGAGCGATCAGCGGCCGGGCGAGCGACGTGCTGAGCGGGTAGACCCCCTCGTACAGCGCGTTCGCCTTCAGCGCGGGGAGGATGAACTGTTCCGCGAACTCCTGTCGGGCGTCGGCGACGTAGGCACCGACGGCGCCGGAATCCGACGCTTTCCGACGCACCCGCTCGAGGTCAACGGGTTGACCGACGTCGACCGTGACGGCGACGACGTCCAGTCCCTTCTTCTCCCGCAACCACGGGATGGCGACCGACGTGTCGAGCCCTCCCGAGTACGCCAGCACTACCTTGTCGCGCGCCATCGGGAGTCGTTCGGACAGGCTCGGCACGTTCGCGTACCGATTTATAGGATGTGACCATCATCCGACACAGCTGGGCAGATTTGTCCAGTTTTGGACATATATGCCGGAGCGACCGGAGTCGATCGCGCATCGGGTGCGCGCGTACCTCGACGCCCACCCCGTGCTCGGGGATGCCCTCCGAGTCGGGATCGCCAATCACTCGGCGATCGCGCGTCGGGTCGCCGAGGCGCTCGAGGTGAAGCAGACGGAGGCGGTCGTGGCCGCCTGCCGCCGCTATCCACGCGGGCGGGGCGAGGCGACGCGGGAGGCGGGTGTCCGGCGAGTCATGCGCAAGAGTCGGATCGAGACGCGGACCAAGGTTGCGGCCGTCACCCTCGGCCAAGGGGCCGATGTTCTATCCCGCCTCGGGGACGTCGTCGAAGAGCTCCTCGACGAAGGGTCGCTCTGTCGCCTGATCCAGGTATCGCGCGGCACGGTCGTCCTCGTCGACGAGGACTCGGTGCCGCGGGTGCTGCGACCGTTGCGGGAGAGCCAGGTGGTCCGCGTGCGGAAAGGCCTCGTGGAAGTCGCGGTCACCGGTCCGGAGAGCATCGAGGAGACCCCGGGACTCCTCCGCCTCCTGACGGGCGTCCTCTCGAGCCAGGGGATCAACATCGTGGAGGCGCTCTCCTGCTACACCGACACGATCTTTCTGCTCCACCAGACCGACCTGAGCGCCGCGGTCGACGTGCTCTCGAAGACGCTCGAGTGATCCGGCCGCCGGGCGTGGTCTCGATAACGGTCGGTGGCCTCCCCGGTCGATGGCCCCCGATCGCGTCGGCGGTTGGCTCTCCCTCCTTCGCCAGGGGCTCCAGCTGGACGTCGACTTTGGGACGCACTCGCTCGAGGCGATGGCCTGGATCGCCGAAGTGGTGGAGTCGTCGATCTACCGACGGGGCTCGCTGTACCGGACCGCGGACGGGATCCGGTTCGTTCTCGACAACCCACCGCTCCGACTCGGCGCGTTCTACCGCCTCGGTCTTCAGGTGAACGGCACGCCGGTCGCGCCCGAGCGTTGGACGATCCGCGCCGGCTCGGCGGCCGCGCGGACAGCGGCCTCGGTCGGCGCGGCGTCTCCTGTCGAGCTGCGGGCCGGCGAGCCCGTCGAGGTCGCGGCCTCGATAGGTCCGCTCGTGGGGACCGTGCGCGTTCGGCTCGAACTCGACAGTGTCGCAATCCCGCCACGGGTCTGGATGGAGTTCGACGACGAGGTCCGGGCGGAGGGCGAGTGAGCGCTCCGCCGTTCGACCCGCTCCTGCGGTCGCTCGGGGCGGCGGTCCTGCTCGACGGAACCGGCGACGTTACCTACGCGCGCGAGTGCCGCGGCGCCGTCACCGAGTGGGGGGGTGTGTACGGCCAGCTGGTCCGCCTCACCGGTCCCTGGACGATCGACGTCACGGTCGACGGGGCGCCCCGGGCCCTAGCCGATGGGAGGATCGCGAGCGAGCGGGTGGGAGAACGATGGCGAAGCGTCCATCGCTTCGGTCGGCTCACCGTCTCGCAGGAGATCGCGCCGCTCGCCGAGGCCCCCGCGGTCGTACGACGCCTCCGCCTCGCGGCCGCTGACGGCGATCCGATGAACGTCGTGCTCACGAGCGAGTTCGTTCCGTTCCTCCTGCCGGTCCTGGTCGAGGGGGTCCGTCCTGTGGAGTTCCGTCTGGCGACCGCCGAAACGCATCTGCGGGTCCGGGAACGCGGTTTCGGGCTCGACCTTCATTGGAACCTGCCCCCGTCCTACCTCTTCCTGAACCGTGGGTCCTGGCGGGGAGGACACTGGGAAGGGCCGGTCACGACCGTCGGTTCCGAGCACGTCGTTCGGCTCGCGGCCGGGGCTCCGACCGAGGTTTGCTGGGTGCTCGGGGGCGGGCTCGAGCGCGACCTCGACCGGAACCTCTCGGCGGCGGCCGCCGCGCTCGCCGCCGGCGGGGAGTCGGGGGACGGGGCGGACGCCGCGGACGCGGCGTGGCGGGCGTCGACCCCAACCGTTCGGTTCCCCGACGCCCCCGACCTCGAAGCCGCCTACGCCGCGGCCCGGGACGGACTGCGGCGACTGTATGTCGCCCCCGGTGACGGGCTCGCCGGTCTGGTCGCGGGATTCCCTTGGTACTCGGCGATCTGGTGTCGCGACCTTGCGTGGATGCTGCCCGCGGTCCTCTGGCTCGGCGACTTCGAGTGGGCCGAGCGGTCGATCGCATCGGTGTTCCGCTTCCAGGCGCCGGCGGCGCTGCCCCTCCTCGGGGGCACGGCGGGCGAGCTTCCGATGCAGATCGCCCCCGGGCCCGTGTTCCTGTATGGGACTTCGGATACCACGCTGTACTTTCCGGAGCTGGTGCTGCGCTCGCTCCGTCACTCGGGCGATCGGGCGGCCGCCGCCGCCCATCGCCCCGAGGTCCGTCGGATCGTTGACTGGGCGCGCGCCCGGCGCGGTCCGGCCGGCTGGGTCACGAACGGCGGCGAGGCGGAGGCGATCGCCACCGCCACGCGAGGGGTCGCCCGCGTACGGCTCGGGATCGACGCTCCCGATACGACGATCTGGGACTCCGCCGACCGCCGCGATCACGCGATCGACGTGCAGGTGCTCTGGATCCAGGCGCTCCGCTCGGCCGCGGAGCTCGAAGGCGACCCGACCGCGGCGGCCGATCTGACGGCCGAAGCCGGTCATCTCGCGGCGGCGCTGCCGAGCGCCTTCGCGTGGCCGGACGGGCCTTACCTCGCGGACTCGATCCGGCACGGGCAGACGGTCCTCCGGGCGCGGCCGAACGCCCTGCGGGCGGTCTCCGCGGGCCTGTTCGAGCGGAACCGGGCCCGGGAGATCGTCGCCCGGGCGCTGCGCGACGACCTCGCCACGCCGTGGGGGATGCGCACGTTGTCCGCGGAGGACCCCGCCTACCGGCCCCATGCCTACCACGAGGGGCAGGTGTGGACGATCGCGACCGGATGGGCGGCCGACGCCGCCTACGCCGCCGGTGTTCCCGCGGCCGGCCTGTCGCTCCTCCGAACGATCGCGACCCGGTTCCGGGAGGAGAACGGGGGAGCGAACGAATGCTACCGCGGCGACCGGCCCGAACCGTACAACTCCTGCTTCCTTCTCGGGATGAGCCTCGCGCCGTTCCTCACGGTGCTCTTCGAACGGCTCTGGGGGCTTCGGGTCGATGCGACCGAGCCCCGCCTCGAGCTGGAACCGGCGTTCCCGGCCGGATGGACGCGGGCGTCGATCGACGGCCTGCGCCTCGGCGGGGGACGGGTGGCGATCCGATGGGACGCGCCGACGCTCGAGGTGGGCTGGTCCGGCCCCGGCGCACTGACGGTCGTCTTCCCGACGGAAGTGCGCCGCGCGCCCGCCGGCGGGACGGCTCGTTCGGAGTGGCGGGCGCCCGACCCCGGCGAGTCTTGATAGACCGTGGGTGCTCCCGCGGGACGATGGGCGAGGCGATCGAGGTCCGTGACCTCGCGAAGCGGTACGACCGCGTCACGGCGGTGGCCGGGATCTCGTTCTCGGTGTCCGCCGGATCCGTCTTCGCCTTCCTCGGCCCGAACGGCGCGGGTAAGACAACGACCGTCGAGATCCTGGAGGGGCTCCGGCGGCGTACGTCGGGGGAGGTGCGTGTGCTCGGACTCGACCCATGGGACGACGGCGGAACGCTGCACCGGCGCATCGGGGTGATCCCCCAGGACTTCCGCTTCTTCGAGAAGATCACGCCGCGAGAGGCGATCCTCTACTACCGAGCGCTGTTCGGCACGGACGTCGACCCCCGCGAGCTGCTCGCGCAGGTCGACCTGCTCGACAAGACGAACGCCCGGTTCGATACCCTCTCGGGCGGTCAGAAGCAGAAGCTCGGGCTCGCGCTCTCACTGACGAACCGGCCGGAGATCTGCTTTCTTGACGAGCCGACGACCGGCCTCGACCCGACCGCGCGGCGGGCGATCTGGAAGGTGATCCGCGACCTGAAGTCGCAGGGCCGTACCGTCTTCCTCACGACCCACTATCTCGAGGAGGCGGAACTGCTGAGCGATCGCGTCGCCGTGATCCATCACGGCCGGATCATCGCGGCCGGCACCCCGGCGGAGATCATCCGCGCGCACGGTCGCCCCCCCCGGATCCGGATCGAGGGTCCGCCGGCGCTCGCCGATCACCTGGCCGCGTCGCTCGGAGTGACGGCGCGGGCCGAGTACGGCGGGGTGGAGGTCGAGGTCGCGACCCCGCACGAGATCCTCCGCGTCCTGCAGGCGGCGGAGGCCAGCGGGATCCCGTGGGGGACGGTCACGACCGTCCAGGAGACCCTCGAGGACGTCTTCGTCCGGCTCGTCGGCCGGATGGATGACGGCGCGCTGAGCGGCGAGGCGACTCCGTGAAGCCGAGCCGGATCGGTGCCGACATCCAGGTCGTCGCGAAAGGGTACCTCCGAAACCCGGCGGCCCTGTTCTTCTCGCTGATCTTCCCGATCATCCTGATCTCGCTGTTCGGGCTGATCTTCAGCTCGAGCGGCTCGGCGGTGACCCTCTACACGGAGAACTTCGACCATTCGCCCGCGGCGAGCGCCTTCCTGGCGGCGCTCAACGGGACCCATGCCGTCAACGTCCAGATCGTGCACCCGGGGAACGAGTCGTTCTCCGCCTGGCTCGGCCAGAACGGGTACGCGGTGGGGCTGGTGATCCCCGCCGGGTTTGGGAGCGACTACGCGAACCGGACCCCCGTCAACGTCACCGTCTACACGGACCCGCAGGACGCGGCCGACAGCGGCATCGTGCTCGGCGCCGTCGAGGGAGTGGTGAACGGCTTCAACCTGAACGCCTCCTGTTCGTCCGACTGCGTCATCGTTTCGTTCGCCCAGGCGCAGATCGGCAGCCAGGTGTACTCGTACATCGACTACCTGGTCCCCGGCCTGATCGGCTTCTCGATCCTGACCAGCCCGATGTTCTCGATGGTCGATGTCGCCTCCTCCTACCGGAAGGAGGGACTGTTCCGGCAGCTGTCGCTGACGCCGCTCACCCGGGCCGAGTGGCTCACCTCCCGAGTCCTCTGGTACACGCTGCTCACGTTCGCGGCGGCCGGGGTCATGATCGGGATCGGGTACGGCGCGTTCAATGCCCGCGTCACCCTCTCGTGGGAACTGCTGCCGTTCCTCGTCGTCGGCCCGTTCTTCTTCGTCTCGCTGGGCATGCTGGCGGGATCGGCCGCGAAGACCCCCGAAAGCGCGGCGGTGATCGGCAACATCATCACGTTCCCGATGATGTTCCTCTCGGGAACGTTCTTCCCGGTCTCCGAGTTCCCACCGGGGCTCGCGACGTTCGCCCACGTCCTTCCGCTGTACTACGTCATCGACGGGATGAACCAGGTGATGCTGTTCCACAACGAGGGCCGAGCCCTGACGGACCTCATCGTCGTGATCGTCGCGGCGGCGATCGTCTTCTTGGCCGCGATCCGGCTGTTCCGGTGGAGGGACGATTGAGCGACCGGCCGCCCGTCGATCGGGGCGCGTTCCGCGACGCGATGTCGCGCTGGGCGACCGGCGTCTCGGTCGTCACGGCGCACGCCGACGGGACCGACGCCGGTCTCACGGTGAACGCCTTCCTGTCGGTCGCGCTCGACCCCCCCAGCGTCCTGGTCGCGCTGACCCAGGACGTCGACACCCTTCCGGTCCTCGAAAAGAGCGGCGCGTTCGCGGTCTCCGTGCTCGCCGCCGGCCAGCGGCCGGTGAGCGACCGATTTGCCCAGGCGATCCCCACGGCCGAGAAGTTCCGCGGCATCCCCGTCCACCGCGGGTCGACGGGGGCGCCACTCCTCGACGGGGCGCTGGCGTCGCTCGAGTGTCGGGTCGCCCGTATCTTCCCGGTCTACGACCACCGATTCGTGATCGGCGAGGTCGAGCGGATCGAGCGCGGGCCGGACGGGGCGCCGCTCCTGTTCTTCCGCTCCGGGTACGCGGTGGAAGGTCCGGACGGGACGGTCCGGCTCCCCGCCCCCCGACCCCCGCGGTAGGCAGCTTACCCGCCCGCCCCCCCCAGAGCGGGGCTTTTACCCCCTGCCGGGGTCCGAACCCATCATGGCGTCCCCGGAGGTCCGCTCGACCGCGCTCGCGATCGTCGGCAGCGGGCCCGCCGGCCTCACGGCCGCGCTGTACGCCGCCCGGGCGGAACTGAAACCGGTGGTCATCGCGGGGGTGCCCGCCGGCGGCCAGCTCCTCGTGACGACCGACGTCGAGAACTTCCCGGGGTTCCCGGAGGGGATCCAGGGCCCCGAGCTCGTCGACCGGATGCGACGCCAGGCCGAGCGGTTCGGCGCGCAGTTCGTGGACGACAACGTCACGAAGGTCGACCTCGGCCGGCGGCCGTTCCGACTCGCGACGGGGACCCACGGGACGGTCGAGGCCGAAGCGGTGATCGTCGCCACGGGAGCGAACGCGCGGTGGCTGGGCCTCGCGTCGGAGACCCGTCTCCGCGGCCACGGGATCAGCGCCTGTGCGACGTGCGACGGGTTCTTCTTCAAGGGGAAGGAGCTCGCGGTCGTCGGCGGCGGCGACTCCGCGATGGAGGAGGCGCTGTTCCTGACCAACTTCGCCCCGCGCGTGACGATCGTCCACCGCCGCGGAGCCCTCCGCGCGAGCACGATCATGCAGGCCCGGGCGCGGGCGCACCCGAGAATCTCGCTGCTGCTCGACCACGAGGTCGTCGAGGTGCTCGGGGCCGATCGGGTCGAGGGGGTCCGCGTGAAGGACCGGACGACCGGGGCCGTCCGCGACCTGCCCGTGGGGGGTCTTTTCGTCGCGATCGGCCACGACCCGGCGACCGAGGTGTTCCGCGGCGCGCTCGAGCTCGACACCGGTGGATACCTCAAGGTCCACGCGCACACGCTCACGAGCGTCGAGGGCGTTTTCGCCGCGGGCGACGTGCACGACCACCGCTACAAGCAGGCGGTGACCGCGGCCGGGGCCGGCTGCATGGCCGCGATCGACGCCGAGCGGTGGCTCGCGGAACGCCCGCCGGCCGCCGGCAAGCGCCCGCTCCCCGGATAGACTTTAATAGCGCTCCGCCCGGTGGTCGCCCGAGGCCGGTCGCGTGGCCAGCAAGAAGAGCCTCCACATCGAGTCGTCGGGCCAGCTGTGCATCTACTGCGGCGCGTGCGTCGGGATCTGCCCGCTCAACTGCATCTACCTCGACGAGACGCGCATCACCTTCGACGAGGGCGTCTGCACGCGGTGCGAGATCTGCGTGAAGGCCTGCCCCGTCGGGGCGATCGAGATCGGCTGATCCCGCGGAGAGGACGATGGCGTCCGACCGAGCGACCGACGTCCTGGTGATCGGAGCCGGGCCCGCCGGCAGCATGGCCGCCAAGTGGGCGGCGAAGCACGGCGCCCGGGTCGTGATGATCGAGAAGCGGCAGGAGATCGGGAGCCCGGTCCGCTGCGGCGAGGGAATGAGCAAGGACTGGCTCCAGGACGTCGGCATCAAGCCCGGCCCGTGGATCAACCTCGAGGTCGAAGGCGCCCGGATCTACTCCCCGAGCGAGAAGGTCTTCGAGATCAACGAAAAGCACGCCGGCAACGAGGTCGGCTACGTGGTCGAGCGGGACGGCTTCGACAAGGCGCTCGCGATCGACGCGGCGAACGCCGGCGTCGAGATCCTGCTGAAGACCTCCGCGGTCGCGATCCTGAAGGAGAAGGGGAAGGTCGTCGGCGCGAAGGTGAAGCAGTTCGGCGAGACGTTCGACTTTCGCGCCCCGATCACGATCGGCGCCGACGGCTTCGAGAGCCAGGTCGGCCGGTGGGCCGGACTCCCGACGAACATCCCGATGCGGGACATGGATACGTGCCTCCAGTACCGCATGACGAACGTCGATTGCGACGTCCGCTACTGCGACTTCTTCCTGGGGAAGGTCGCCCCGGGCGGCTACGTCTGGGTCTTCCCGAAGGCGGACGGCCTCGCCAACGTCGGGATCGGCGTGCAGGTGAGCCAGGTGGCCAGCCCGGCGGACGCGAAGACGTACCTCGACAAGTGGATCGCCGCGCACCCCGGCTACGCCAAGGGCAAGAAGATCGACATGGTCGGCGGCGGCGTCTCGATCGCGCCGCCGATCCGTCAGTCGGTCACCGACGGGATGATGCTCGTCGGAGACGCCGCCCGGATGATCGACCCGCTCACCGGCGGGGGGATCGCGAACGGGTGCATCGCCGGGAAGATCTGCGGCGCGGTCGCGGCCGAGGCGGTCCAGACCGGCGACGTCTCGGCGCAGTTCCTGCTGAAGTACGACAAGGGCTGGCGGGCGCGGCTCGAGGAGAAGCTGTACCGCAACTGGCTCGCCAAGGAGAAGCTCGTCACGCTCTCGGACGAGACGTTCGACAAGATCGTCGATGCGCTCGCCGGCGTCAAGCTCGAGAAGCTGAACGTCCACAACATCCTCCGGGCGGTCCGGGAGAAGTACCCCGAGGTGACGAAGGAGTTCGAGGCGTTCCTCTGAACGCCCCGTTCTCTCGCCCGTGCCCGGCGCCCCGAACCGCCCCCCCGAGCGGACCGACGAGCCGGCCCCGCCCGCTCCGGTCGCCGAGCCCGCGGACCGGCCGCTCCGCCGCCGGCTGATCGCCGGCCAGGTCGCGCTCCTGCAGGAGAGCTGGAAGGGGGCCCCCAGCCCGGAGCTGATCGCCCCGTTCGAGAAGGCGGAGACGGCGCTCGCCGCGGGCGACGTCGCCACCGCCACGACCGCCCTCGACCAGCTGTCGATCCGATTTGCCGAGCCCCGCTGGCCGTCCCTTCCGGCTCCGTTCCGCGACCTCCGGGTCGCCATCCCCGCGCCGATGCCGCCGCACTGGAACCCGGAGTTCAAGCTCGAACCGGCCGCGCGCGAGGCCCAGCGGGCCCGCCGGGCCGCGGAGGGTCAGCTCGTCCTGGCCGAGGCGAGCGTCGCCTGGGCCGGCACGCATGGGATCGCGGTCGACGACCTGGCGGCGCCGCTCGCCGCGGCGAAGGAGCTCCTCGCCGCGGGCGGGGTGCCCGCCGGTTACTACGACCGCATCGACCTCGTCTGGACGACGCTCGCCGGCCGCCTGCCGCGACCGAAGGCGTCGGCCGCCCGACCGGCGCCGGCCGCCGAATCGGCCGAGGCGTGAGCGACCCGCCCCCGCGCCGGCGGCGCGTGCGCCGCGGCGAAGGGGAGGTCACCAGCTGGCCCCGCGGCGTCGCGTCGTACGTCCCCGCGGGACCGGCCGACGCCGTCCCCGACCCGGCCGAGGATCGGTTGACGAACCGCTGGCTCCTCGCCGGCCGACTGGTCGGTCTCCTGCGGGCCCGGGGCGAGGCGGTCGACGGGCTGCTCGTCGACCTCCGTCGGGCGGAAGCCGCCCTGCGCCGGGGCGACCGCGCCGAGGCGTCGGTGCTGGTCGACCGCCTGCTCGCGGCGCTGGACGCGCACGGGAGCTCGTCGCGCGAGCCCCCGCTGCGGGACCGGAGTTAAAACGCGAGCCTCCCTGCGGCCCCGAATGCCCGCCCCTCGATTCGGCACGTTCTCGATCGTGGCGTACGACCCCGAGCTCAACGCCTGGGGGATCGCCGTGCAGTCGCGGTTCATCTCCGTCGGCTCGGTCGTCCCGTTCGCCGAGGCGGGGACGGGGGCGATCGCCACCCAGGCGATGGCGAACGTGCAGTTCGGCCCGGAAGGCCTGGCGCGCCTCCGGGCCGGCGACTCGGCCGAGGAGGTCGTCCGGAAGCTCGTCGGGGCCGACGCCGGGCGCGAGGATCGGCAGCTCGGGGTGGTCGACGCGAAGGGCCGGGCGGCGTCGTTCACGGGCAAGCAGTGCATGGACTGGGCCGGCCACGAGGTCGGCGACGGGTTCGCCTGCCAGGGGAACATCCTCTTCGGGCCGGCGGTCGTCCGCGCGATGGCGCGGACGTACGAGTCGACGCCCGGCGACCTCCTCGACCGGCTCCTGGCGGCGCTCGCCGCCGGCCAGCGCGAGGGCGGCGACCGGCGGGGCATGCAGTCGGCCGCGCTCCTGGCGGTCCGTGCGGGCGGCGGCTACGGGGGGACCGACCGGTGGGTCGACCTCCGCGTGGACGATCATCCGTCCCCGATCGAGGAGCTGAAGCGGATCTTCCGGCTGTACGACCTGACGATGCTCTCCCGCGAGCCGGAGAGCTCCCGTCGCCCGATCCAGGGGGACGTCGCGACCGCGCTCCAGCACGACCTGAGCGTGCTCGGCTACTACTCGGGACGACTCACGGGGACGTGGGACCCGGTGAGCCAGGCGGCGTTCGCCCGGTTCATCGGGGAGCACAACTTCGAGGCGAAGCAGACCTCCGACGGGACCGTCTGGCCGTCGGTCCTCGCCTACCTGAAGGACCGGGCCGCGGCCGAGGTCGCGCGACGCACCCGGACCGCACCGATCGTGCCGGGCGCGCTCGACCGCGGACCGGGCGCTGCGCCGCCGGGAGGGCCGCCATCGTCGCCGCCCCCGAAGGGCCGACGCCGGTCGAAGTGACGGTCACCGTCCGCCGGGCGTGCGCCTCGGCGGCGGAGGCCGAGGCCCTCGCCGCGGCGGTCCGGGCGGATTCGCCGGAGTTCGTCGGGCTGTCGGTCGAGGGGTCGGCGTTCGTGGTCCGGGTGCGCGCCCCGTCCGCGGCGAGCGCCCGCGCGACGTTCGAGGATCTGATGGCGTGCCTCAAGGTCGCGGAGCGGACGATCGCCGTCGCGGCGCCCGGGGCCGGGCCGTCCCCGCGGCGACGCGCCCGGGGCCGGGCCGGGCGGCGGGCTCCGTGAGCGGGGCCCCCGCGCCGCGGAGGAGTGCGGCGCGCTACTGGGCCGGGGTCGGGATCACGATCGCCGCGATCCTGAGCCAGTACGTCGTCCCACAACAGATCCCCGCTGCGCGGTTCCTCTACGACCATCTCGCGGGGGACCTGTTCGTCGTCTACGGAGTCCCGATCCTCGCCTTCGCGGGGCTGGTCGGCATCGACCCGCTGCGCGGATGGCGGGCCCGGATGGGCCGGGCGACCTGGGAGGGGCTGCGGTGGTTCGGAGGGCTGGCGATCCTCGGCATCCTCGTCGGGATCGGTCTCGCGATCGTCTACGCCGTCCTCGATCCGTCGGCGCTCGCCCTCCTGAACCGGCCGAACCCAGACCTGACCGCGGCGCAGGGGGACCCGTGGTTGTTCGTGGCGCTCTCCTTCCTCGTCGGCGCCTGCGAGGAGACGATCTTCCGTGGCTGGATCTACGGGGGCGCGCCCGACCGACCGACCCGATGGTGGGGGGCGGCGACGTGGACGAGCGTCGTCTTCGCCGGCGTGCACCTGTACTACGGGACGACCTACGGGGCGGCGGCGCCGCTGATCTTCCCCTCGCTGTTCCTGCTCGGGTTCGCGTTCGCCGCCGCGTACGAGTTCGCGGGCGGCAACCTGGTCGTTCCCGCCGTCCTCCACGGGGCGTACGACGCGAGCGCCTACCTCACGATCGTCAACCGGATCGCCGGCAACGCGTTGCGCTACGGACTGATCCTGCTCGGAGGCCTGATCGCGCTGATCGAGTACCTCCGATCGTCCGCCGGGACGGCCCCGCCGCCCGCGGCGCTCCCGGCGCCGTCTCCTCCGGGGCCGGCCTAGACGACGGGGTCGAGGATCAGCTCGATCCAGAGGCCGTCGGGTCCTTCCCAGTACTCGACCATCACCCGGCCGCGGTCGGCGAAGGAGTACCGCCGCCGGGCGCCCGCCTTCTTCAGGCGACGCGCCGCCGCCGCGACGTTGTGGACCCGAACCCCCAGATGGTCGAGACCCTCGCCGGCCACGAACGGCACGTCGTACTTCGACCCCTTCGGGTACCAGTTCAGTTCGAGTCGCTGGTGCGAGACCCCGTCCTCCATCAGGACCCAGATCCCGCCGTGCGGCATCTTCCCGCGGCGGAGCTCGGAGAGGCCGAGCGCGGTCTCGAAGAACTTCACCGCCGGGGCGAGGCGCGTCACGCGCACGCCCGCGTAGTCGAGGTACATGCGCGCGGCAGGCGCCCGACGGATTTCCCTCCGGCGGAGGCGGGCCCGTCAGCATCATGAACCGGCCGGTCTCCCCCGGCCGATGACCGTCGACGACAGCACCCTCCGCTCCATCCTCGAGCGGGCGCGCACGATCGCCGTCGTCGGTCTCTCCGACAAGCCGGAGCGCGACTCGAACGACGTCGCCCGCTACCTTCAGGTCCACGGCTACCGGGTCGTCCCCGTGAACCCCGCGGTCTCGGAGGTCCTCGGGGAGCGGTCGTTCCCATCGCTCTCGGCCGTACCGCCGGACGTCCGCATCGACATCGTCGACATCTTCCGACGCAGCGAGCAGGTCCCCCCGATCGTCGACGAAGCGATCGCCCGGAGCGTGCCGGTCGTCTGGATGCAGCTGGGCGTCGAACATCCGGCCGCCGCGGCGACCGCGCGATCCCACGGGATCACGGTCCTCGAGAACCGGTGCATCAAGATAGAGCATCACCGTCTCGGCATCTCGGCGAGGCCGAACGGGCCGTGAGCGCCGCCACTCACCCTCCCGCCGAGGCGCCCCCTCCGGCGCCGCCCCGACGGCTCGCCGACCGGGGGCCGGCCGTGCACGACACCGTCGCGGCCGACTACTGGACGACCGACGGGCCGACGAAGGTCAGACGCACGGTCGAGGTCGGTCGCGCCGAGCTGCGCGGCCCGACGGCGATCGGCGGCTCGCTCCGAGGGGCGCGGGTCGACGCCCGGGGGCTCCTCGAGGTCGTCGGCCGGATCGAGACGACCGGGCCGCTCACGGTCGACGGAGAGCTCCGTGCGGGCGGCGAGATCCGCAGCGGCGCGCTCTCGGTCCACGGTTCGCTCCGCGCCGCGCAGCACGTCGCCGTCGAGGGCGCGCTGCTCGCCCACGGCGCCGTGCGGCTGCCGTCCGCGGTCGCGGCGACCGCGGAGCTGTCCGGCGACATCGACCTCGTCGGCCGCCTCCGGGCGGACCGGTCGACGCTGGCCCTCAAGAACGGTTCGCGGGTCGGGTTTGTCGAGGGGACGTTCGTGAAGGCGTCCGCCCCGGTCCCGAACCCGGTCGAGACGATCCTCGGCCGCTTCGGCGAGGCGGCGATCGGCCGCATCGAGGCGCAGCGCGTCGAGCTGATCGGGGTCTCCGTCGCGGTCGTCCGGGCGCCCGAGGTGGTGCTCGGGCCCGCGGCCCGGGTGTCGAGCGTCGAGGGGACGATCGTCGCGCGTCACCGCTCCAGCCACGTCGGACCCGAGTCCCGGACCGTTCCGCCCGCCGGGCTCGTCCGCTAGCCCTCCGTCCGCGGAGTTTTATCCCGGGCGCCCCGTCGCGCCGTCCCATGGCGGACGACGGCGAGGAGGTGGGCGCGCCGGCGCCCGTCGCGATCTCCGCGCGGGTGCTCGAGTACTGGGAACGCACCGGCGTGCCCGCCCGCACGATGTACGGCGCGCCCGACGGACCGGGGTTCCGGTTCACCGAGGGGCCGCCGACGGCGAACGGCCGGCCGCATCTCGGACATCCCGAGCCGCGCACGCTCAAGGACGTACAGCTGCGGTACCGCCGGATGCGGGGATACCGGATCGTCAGCGCCATGGCCGGCTGGGACTGCCACGGCCTGCCGGTCGAGCTCGAGATCGAGAAGCGCCACGGGCTCAAGTCGAAGAAGGAGATCGAAGCGTTCGGCGTCGCCCGCTTCTGCGAGGAGTGCCGGGCGAGCACGCAGCTCGTCGCCGACGTCTGGCAGGAGATGAGCCGACGGCTCGGCTACTGGCTCGACTACGAGCACCCGTACCGGACGATGGACGCTCCGTACATGGAGAGCGTCTGGTGGTCGCTCAAGACCCTGTTCGACCGCAAGCTCCTCGAGAAGGGCCACTACGTCCTGCCGTACTGCCCCCGGTGCGAGACCCCGCTCTCCTCCCACGAGGTCGCCCAGGGGTACCGCGATGCGACCGACCCTTCCGTCACGGTCCGCTTCCCCCTCGTCGGGGAGATCGGCCCGCCCCGGAGCCTCCTCGTCTGGACGACGACCCCCTGGACGCTGCCGTCGAACCTCCTCGTCTCTGTCCGCGCGGACCTCGAGTACTCGGTCGTGCGGACGCCCGAGGGGGAGGAGCTCGTGCTCGCCTCCGCGGCGCTGCCGCGGTACTTTCCGCACGGCGCCGACGTCGTGGACCGACTGCCCGGCGCGGCCCTCGCGGGCCGGTCGTACACCCCGCCGTTCGACACCCCCGGCCCCGGCCCGAAGCGGTACCGCGTCGTGCTCGACGACTTCGTCACCACGGAGGACGGCACGGGGATCGTCCATATCGCCCCCAGCTTCGGGCCCGAGGACCAGCGGATCGGCGCGCGCGAGGGGGTGGGCGTCTACGACCCGCTCGACAGCCGCGGGGTCTTCACCGACAAGGTGCCGCTCGTCCGCGGCAAGGGGTTCAAGGCGGCCGACCCGATCCTGACGAAGGAGCTCGCCGCCCGGGGCCTTCTCTTCCGGTCGGAGACCCTGCGGCACACCTACCCGCACTGCTGGCGGTGCGATTCGGCGCTCCTGTACCGGGCGATCGATTCGTGGTTCGTTCGCACGTCGCGGTTCACCGACCGGCTCGTCGCCGCGAACGCGCAGGTCCACTGGGTGCCCGCCCATCTCCGCGACGGCCGGTTCGGCAACTTCCTCGAGGAGGCGAAGGACTGGGCGCTGTCGCGCAACCGGTACTGGGGCACCCCGCTCCCGATCTGGGTCTGTGCCGAGGGTCACTTCACCTGCGTCGGGAGCTTTGCCGAGCTGGCGGAACGGTCCGGTACCGCCCTTCCGACCCCGTTCGACCCGCACCGGGAGTCGGTCGATCGGCTGACGCTGCGGTGCGCCGACTGCGGCGGTCCCGCGACGCGGGAGCCGTACACGATCGACGGCTGGTACGACAGCGGGGCCGCCCCGTTCGCCCAGTTCCACTACCCGTTCGAGCCCGGCCCGTTCGACCCGGCCGCGCCGCTCGACTACATCGCCGAGGCGATCGACCAGACCCGGGGATGGTACTACACGCTGCTCGTGCTCGCCGTCGCGCTGTTCGACCGTCCGGCGTACCGGGTCTGCCTCACGACGGGCCACGTGCTCGACGAGGAGGGGCGCAAGATGTCGAAGTCGAAAGGGAACGTCCTCGAGCCGCTGTCGGTCCTCGAGCGGATGGGGGGCGACGCCCTCCGCTGGTCGTTCCTCGTCGTCGACTTCACGGAGGGGCTCCGGCTGTCGGAGGCGACGATCCAGAAGACCGCCGCCCGCACTCTCGGAACGCTCGCGAACGCGGTCGCCTTCCACCTCGGGAACGCCCGCTCCGACCGGCTGCCCCCGACGACCGAGCGGCCGGCCCCGACCGCGCCGCTCGACCGGTGGCTGCTCTCCCGGCTGGAGGCGACCCGCTCCGCGGTCGAGAGCTCGCTCGAGGCGTTCGACCCCCGGCCCGGAGCCGCGGCGGTCCGCGCGTTCGTCGACGACCTCTCGACGTGGTATCTCCGCCGCTCGCGACCCCGCTTCTGGGGCGAGACGTCGGCGGACGACCGTCGGGCGGCGCACGCGACGCTCTCCTACGCGCTCCTTGGCTTCGCCCGGACGATCGCGCCGCTCCTGCCGTTCACCGCCGAGTGGATCCACCAGGAGGTCGGGGAGCACGGCTACCGCGACTCCGCCGCGTCGGTGCATTCCACGCCGTGGCCCGGCCCGCTCGCCGACCGCGACCCTGCGTTGGAGTCCGCCATGGAGGAGCTCCGCGGGCTCGCGGAGATCGGGCGCGAGCTCCGACAGCGGGCCGGCGTCCGGTCCCGCATCCCGTTGCCGACGTTCGCCGTCCTCGCGCCCCCGTCTCCCGCGCTCGCGGCGCTGCGGGCGGACGGGGAGCGCCTCCTCGCCGAGGAGCTGAACGTGCGCTCCGTGCGCTGGTCGTCGCCGGCGCGACGGGACGACTTCCCCGACGACGACTGGGTGGTGCGGGAGGACGGGGGGACCGCCGTGGCGGCGCTCTCCCGCCGGCCGACCGAGGCGCTCCGCGCCGAGGGGATGGTCCGCGAGGTCGGGCGGCGGCTGCAGCAGACACGGAAGGAGCTCGGCCTCAAGCTCGACGACCGGATCCGTGTGGAGCTGTCGGCCGGCCCCCCGCTCCTGGCCGCGCTCGCGCAGCACCGCGCGACGCTCGTCCGCGAGCTGCTCGCGACCGACCTCGACCTCACCGACCGGCCCCTTGCGCCCGGACCGGACGTGCGCAGCTGGGACGTCGACGGGGTCAGCTTCTCGGCGCGCGTCGTGCCGGCGTAGCCGGCAGCTCCTCGCGCACCACCGGGCCGTTCGGCGTCGTCTCGCGGAAGATCGTCGCCTCGAACCGCTCGAGCCGGATGCCGGGGAGGCGCCACGCCCCGGGCGGGAGGCCGGCCTTCTCGCAGGTGCCGTCCAGGAACTCCTCGGCGCTCCATCGCTGCTCGACCGCGACCTGCGGAAGGAGGAGCCCGCTCGTCCCCCGGCCCTCGACGATCAGTCCGTGGCGGCCGACCTCGACCGCCGCGACGCGACGGGCGGGGTCGCTCTCCGCGATCGGCTCGGGCACCGTCAGGATCGAGACGTCGAGCACGAGGCGATCCAGCTCCTCCGCCCGCACCGGCCGGAACCGGGGGTCGTCGATCGCGGCCGCGACGGCCGCCCGCTCGACGGCGTCCCCGAGCGGCAGGACCGGTAGCGGGTAGCCGATGCAGCCCCGCAACGCCCCGCTCGGGTGCCGCAGGATCGTCACGAACACGCCGCGCCGCTCGCGGAACACCGCCGGGGCCGGCTCGATCGGACCGGCAGGCCCCGGCGCGCCGACGGCCGCGGCGATCGCCGCGCGCGCTCGCCGGACGGCGGTCCGTCCCTCGGCTTCGCCGAGCACGACGGCCGGAGCGGCCGGGCGAGCCAAAGGCTCTTCGCCCGCGGCTCGCGGACGCCGGGGCGTCGTTCTACCTCGGCGGTTCCGTGGCCGCCGCCCGGGCCGACGCGGGTGTCAGCCACGGTGGCTTCGGCAACGGCCGCCCGTCGAGCTGCGCTGACAGCCGGTCGAGGAAGTCCCCGAGCCCGCGGACGAACAGGCGGGCGGTCGCCGAGCTGAGCTTTCGGTGCGTCAGCACGAGCAGGGTCCCTTCGTCGACCGACGTCAGCTCCCAGCGCACGATCGACGCCTCGCCGTCGGGGCGGTTCGGGCCGGCGGGGAGGTTCCACGTGTACTCGTAGAGGTGGGGCGGACGCCACGCCAAGACCTGCCCGGTCGCGTGGGTGCCGTTCGGGTGGTCCATCTCCAGGGAACCCCCCGGGGCGTCGGTCCGGCGCACCTTCGCCAGGAACCACGCTTCGAGCTCCTTGGGATCGGTGACGGCCGTCCAGACGTCGTGGATCGGGTGGTGCAAGAGGCGTCGGAAGACGATCGTCGCCTTCGTCTCGTCGAGCGTGAGGTGCCCCGGGCCTCCGACGTCGCCGGGGGTCGCGCCCGGCGGCGGAGCGTCGCTCACGCCTCCCTCGCCGTCGTGCGCCGCTGCTGGGCATCCAGGTGCGCCTCGAGAGCGTCCAGCTCGGTCGCCCAGAACCCGCGGTACTTGGAGATCCAGGCATCGACCTCGGCGAGCCGCTCGGAGCGCAGCGAGTAGTACCGATGCCGACGGTCCTGTCGGACCCGCACCAGCCCGGCTTCGCGGAGCACGCGCAGATGCCGCGACATCCCGGGTTGGCTGATCTGCGGGAACGCTCGACCGAGCTCGCCGGCCGCCCGCTCCCGTCGGGAGAGCAGATCCAGGACCTGCCGCCGTGTCGGGTCGGCGAGCGCCACGAAGATGTCCCGCTCCATGCGCCGTTGCCGGAGGATAACAGCCTCGTTAATTAATACCCGCTCGCGCCGCCTCGGTTCCCGGTGAAGTGCGCGGGCTAGCCGAGGAGCCCCGAGGGGGACCGACGACCCCGACGGTACAGTATATACCAAAGTGGTTATACACTTGGGAGCGCGAGCCGCTTCGCGCAGGAACGAACTACGATGTCGGTCGCCACCGTGACGCCCCAGACCCGATTGAAGAATCCCGCGATGATCGTCCCCGAGGCGATGGCGCCGCTGCAAGCGCTGGGGCAGCTACTCGGACAGCTGCAGGGCCCGGCCGCGCGCGCGCTTGCGCTCGCGATGCTCCGGGCCAGCCAGCTGAACGGCTGCGCACTCTGCCTCGACGGGAGCTGCCGCATGCTGCGCGGCTTCGGGGAGACCGACGAGCGGCTGTTCGCCGTGTCGGCGTGGCGCGAGTCGACGCGGTTCACGGCTCCCGAGCGGGCGGCGCTCGATCTGGCCGAAGCGATGACGCGGTTGAGCGACCGCTCGGATCCCGTGCCCGACCTCGTCTGGAACGAGGCGGCCCGCCACTTCCCGGAACGCGAGCTCGCCTTCCTGGTCCTCGGGATCGCCACGGAGAACCTCTACAACCGGATCAACGTGACCACGCGGCAGGTCGCAGCGGACTGGGACGGAGGGGAGACCCCCGACGGCTCGAAGGCCCGGACGGCCGCGCAGAGCCCAC
>Ga0335073_10003300_pt1 | contig 22441 bp, 19 predicted proteins | sample Lox_Sample_22_FD_207093 | JGI IMG/M metagenome (GOLD analysis project Ga0335073, IMG submission 207093) | Soil microbial communities from Loxahatchee National Wildlife Refuge, Florida, United States - Lox_Sample_2.2 | ecosystem: Environmental > Terrestrial > Soil > Wetlands | place: USA... | reverse complement strand
CACCAGCCACACGATTTCGCAGATCTGCCGTTCGCTGAAGTGGCGCGTCATGCAGGCGAAAGCCTCCCGATCCACGCGCTTGTTCTGCGTCAGTTCCGTCACGTAGCCGAGCGCGGCGCGTTCTGCATCGGTGAACAGAGGGCTGGTGCGGTACTCCGTGAGCGCGTCGAACTTTGCCTGGTTCAACCCGGCCTGAATGGTGAAGGCGCGTCCAATATCGATGCAGAAGAGACACACATTGATGTGCGCGACCTGCTCGCGAATCAGCAGCGCCAGCTCGCGAGGCAGCGTGAGCTGTTTGTCCAGGGCCCCGATTTTGCCAACGAACTTCCCGAAACCGAGCGGCATTCGCGCCATCAGGACTTTGAGCGGTGTCATCACTTTGCCGAACTGCCGTCGCGACATGGCGTAGACCAGCTTCAGCATCATGCCCCCCGGCTTTTCGATCGGTGGCAGCAGTGGCTCGTCTGAGGCGACGAAGGGCGCATCAGGTTGTTTCACCGTGGCGGGCATGGGGAAGGCTCCTCTGTTGGGAATGTTTTCCTCACCATACTGACGCATGCGGGCGGGCAGATGTGACGGGCCAGGTGCCGGCCGCCGCGCCGGGAACCCGGTCCGGCGGGCGCAGCATCCACGACGCCAAGGTGAGCAGCGCAAACGTAACCGTGATGGTCATGTAGCCCGGGTCGTGGACAAAGGCGTGCGACACGGCGGCTCCCGACATTTCGAAGAAGATTCCGGCATACGCCCATTCCTGAAGTCGTGGAAAGCGCCGCGTGAACAGGACCATGGCTCCGGGAATTTTCCAGAAGCCGAGAATCGTAAGCAGATAGAGCGGATAGCCCAGCTGGGTTACGACCATGCGTACATGCTGCGTTCGCAAAAGGTCCATGATGCCGCCCGCCCCGGTTTCGAGGGCGACAATGGAGGTTATGATCCAGTACGCAATCCGGCGGGTGGAAGCGGCAAAAGCGGGCATGGAACCTCCCTGTCACATCGAAGAGGATTCATTCGTCATTACCATGACGAAGTCCTTTGGGAGAATGTGACAGATGGAGCAGCGCAACTTTCTGGCCGAGCAATTCGAGCAAAATCGTGGACATCTGCGCGGCGTGGCTTACCGCATGCTCGGCTCGCTCAGCGATGCCGACGACGCGGTTCAGGAATCATGGCTGCGTCTGAGCCGCAATGGCGCCGACGGCATCGACAATCTCGGCGGCTGGCTCACCACAGTTGTCGCGCGCGTCTGCCTCGACATGCTGCGTTCGCGCCAGTCAAAACGCGAAGAGCCGCTCGAGTCCTCTGCCGGCGCAGAGAGAAGCGGAACCTCAGCCGAGTCCCGCGCCAAAGCCGATCCCGAAAATGAGGCGTTGATGGCAGACTCCGTTGGCATCGCCTTGCTGGTCGTTCTCGATCGTCTCGATCCCGCCGAGCGGCTCGCCTTCGTCCTGCACGACATGTTCGATCTGCCCTTCGACGAGATCGCCGGCATCGTCGGCCGATCCGAACCCGCTACCCGCCAGCTCGCCAGCCGCGCGCGCCGCCGCATTCGCGGAGCTGATATCGCGGAGTCCGGCACCCTTGGAAAGCAGCGTCGCGTTGTGGACGCTTTTCTGGCCGCGCTGCGTCGCGGCGATGTGCCGGGGCTCGTCGCGCTGCTCGATCCCGAATTTTCTGTGCGTACGGATGCTGCGACCGCCGCGGCAGTTCCCCAGGGGATTCACGGCGCCGAAGCATGGGCGAAGCAGGCGGTGCAGGCTGCGCGTGGCGCGGTGTTTGCGCGGCCCGCGCTCATCGAGGGCAGCGTGGGCATCGTGATCGCTCCCAACGGCAGGCTCTTCCGCGTGTTGCGTCTCAACTTCGACGGCGAAAAAATCGCCGCGATGGAAATCATCGGCGACAAAGAGCGGCTCGAACAGCTCGAGCTTGCCGTCCTGAGCGACTAAACCCGGCCAAAGCTACATGCTGACGAACGCCACTTTCTGGCGTTCCGGGCGTTTTCCTCAAGAAAGATCGTGATTTAACAAAGGGGGATCTTGCCCGCAGTGACGATTGTCACCGACAATCGTCCACATCGACCTGCATTCTGTCCTGTACCCCGCGTTGGTTACTGGTTTGGTCACTCCAGCGGACCGGCGCTGACGCAGCCCTCCACCCGCATCCGCTGCATGACCCAATGCAGCCCGGGCGGCCCTGGGAACCGGAACTCGCGACTGTCCAACGGCAGTCAGGAGAAACAAATGCCGCTCTATGCAGAACGCCCGCCTCTGCCCTCCGACGACAAACGCTGGAGAATCGTCAACGGCACGATGCGCAAGCATGGCTTTTCGCGCAACGCGCTGATCGAAACCCTGCACACCGTGCAGTCCTCCTTTGGATTCCTCGATGAGTCTGCGATCAAATTCGTCGCGCAATCGCTGCGCGTTCCGCTGAGCCAGGCCTATGGAGTGGTCACCTTCTACCACTTCTTCAGTCTCAAGCCGCCCGGCAAACACACCTGCACCATCTGCACCGGCACGGCCTGCTACATCAAGGGCTCCGACAAACTCGTCGCGCAGACTGAGAAGCTGCTGCACATTCATCCCGGACAAACAACGCCCGATGGCGAAGTCTCCTTCAGCACGGCGCGCTGCGTTGGCGCGTGCGGCCGCGCCCCAGTGGTCCTGCTCGATGGCGAACTTTCCGGGCAGATTGAAGGCTCCGACCTCGAAAAGCACCTCGAAAGGTGGACGACGCAATGAATGTTGAGGAACTGCAGGAAATTGCCGACGCCGCCGTTAAAGAACGCGAGAAATTCGACCACCAGATCAATGTCTGCATGGGGACCGGCTGCCTCTCCCAGCACAGCGACAAGGTAAAAGCCGCCATCGAAAAAGAGGCCGAGGCGAGCGGCAGAAAATGCCATGTCCGCCGCACCGGCTGCATGGGCCTCTGCGCTGCCGGACCGCTGGTCCTCGTCGAGCCTTCTGAACAGCGCTACGGCCACGTGCACGAAGCCGATGCCAAAGACGTCATCGCCGTGCTGGACGCCGAGCCGATCGCGCGGCTCAATCCGCATCTGGAAACCTACTTCGAGGGCCAGAAGCACATCGTGCTCGAAAACTCGGGCCACATCGATCCGGAAAAGATCGACGAATACATTGCGCGCGGCGGCTACGAAGCGCTGCTCAAAGCCCTCACCGACATGACGCCGCAAACCGTCATCGAGCAGATCTCCAAAAGCGGCCTGCGCGGTCGCGGAGGAGGCGGCTACCCCACCGGCCTCAAGTGGGACACCGTCGCCAAGGTCAAAGGCGCACAGAAATACGTCATCTGCAACGGCGACGAGGGCGATCCCGGAGCGTTCATGGATCGCAGCGTGCTCGAGAGCGATCCGCAGCGCGTCATTGAAGGCATGGCCATCGCGGCCTACGCCATCGGCGCGAACAAGGGCTACATCTATGTCCGCGCGGAATACCCCCTCGCAGTACAGCGCCTGACCGTGGCCCTGCAGCAGGCGCGCCGCCGCGGATTCCTCGGCAACTCCATCTGCGAAACGCAGTTCAGCTTCGACATCGATATTCGTCTTGGCGCCGGCGCCTTTGTCTGCGGCGAAGAGACAGCGCTCATCGCATCGATCGAAGGCAAGCGCGGCACCCCGCGCCCCCGCCCGCCCTACCCGGCCGTCTCCGGACTGTGGGGCGATCCCACGCTCATCAACAACGTCGAAACCTTTGCCAACGTCGCGCCCATCATTCGCCACGGCGGCGAGTGGTTCTCCGCAATGGGCACAGCAAGAAGCAAAGGCACCAAGGTCTTTGCGCTCACCGGCAAGATCAAGCGCACCGGCCTGGTCGAAGTGCCGATGGGCATGACGCTCCGCCAGATCATCTTCGATATCGGCGGGGGCGTTCCCGACGGCAGAAAATTCAAGGCAGTACAGACTGGCGGACCCTCGGGCGGTTGTTTGCCCGAGGAACACCTCGACTTGTCCATCAGCTACGACGCTCTGATCAGCGCCGGTTCCATGATGGGTTCGGGCGGCATGATCGTCATGGACGATACCTCGTGCATGGTTTCAGTCGCCCGCTTCTTTATGGAATTCTGCATGACCGAGTCGTGCGGCAAGTGTGTTCCCTGCCGCGCGGGCACCGTCCAGATGTACGAACTGCTCACAAAAATCTGCAAAGGGGAGGCCAACCGCCGCGACTTGGAACAGCTGACCGAACTCTGCGAAGTGGTCGGCGCGACCAGCCTGTGCGGACTCGGACAAACAGCGCCCAACCCGGTGCTGAGCACGCTGCGCTACTTCAAACACGAGTACTTGGCGCACATCGACGAGAAGAGATGCCCGGCCGGCGTTTGTGAGTGCAGTCCGGTGACGGCAGAAGCAGCCCAGCGGGAGGTGCACGCATGAGCGCGGAACCCAATGTTCGCACACTCACCATCGACGGCGAAGAGATCAGCGCCCGTTCCGATCAGACCATTCTCGACGCGGCCCGCGAGCACAACATCGGCATCCCCACCCTGTGCCATCTCGAAGGGCTCTCCGAGGTCGGCGCCTGCCGCCTTTGCCTCGTCGAGGTGAAAGGCGCGCGGCGTTTGCTGCCTGCCTGCGTCACACAGGTCGCCGAGGGCATGGAAGTCACCACGCACTCGCCGAAGATCGATCGCTACCGCACCATGATCCTCGAGCTCTATTTCGCCGAGCGCAATCATGTCTGCTCGGTGTGCGTCGCCAACGGCAACTGCGAACTGCAAAACCTCGCGCTGAAACTCGGCATGACGCACGTCGAGATTCCTTACCAGTACCCGCAGCTGCCCGTCGACGCCTCGCATCCGCGCTTCACCGTCGACCACAATCGCTGCGTGCTGTGCACCCGCTGCGTGCGCGTCTGCTCTGAAATCGAAGGCGCGAACACGTGGGGCGTGATGGGCCGCGGCGGCCAGTCGCTGGTCATCACCGATCTCAAACAACCGTGGGGCGACTCGGAAACCTGCACCAGCTGCGGCAAATGCGTTCAGGTGTGCCCAACCGGCGCCATCTGGGAGAAGAATCGCGCCGGCACCCGGGTGCGCAAACACCCTGAGTTCCTGCCGTATCTGCGCATCATGCGAGAGGGAGAATAAGCGATGAGCGATCAAACCACACTCGCCACCGTCTGGCTCGATGGCTGCTCCGGCTGCCACATGTCGCTCCTTGATATGGATGAGCGGCTCATCGAGCTCAGCAGCCGGTTCCGTCTCGTCTACAGCCCGCTGGTCGATCGCAAGACCTTTCCCGACCACGTCGACGTCACGCTGGTCGAAGGCGCGGTGGCCAGCGAAGACGACCTGAAGAAGATCCGCAAAATTCGCGAGCACACGCGCATCCTGGTCTCGCTCGGCGACTGCGCGCTTACCGGCAACGTTTCCGCCATGCGCAACACCTGCGGACCGCAGCCCGTCTTCGTGCGCGTCTACGAGCAGAATGCCGATCTGCAGAAACAGGTGCCCACCGTCGGCGTTCCTCCGCTGCTCGCGCGCGTGCGTCCGGTGCACGAAATCGTTCCCGTCGACGTCTTCGTTCCCGGCTGCCCGCCCTCGGCCGACACCATCTATGAGGTGCTCTCGGAACTGCTCGCCGGAAAAGTGCCAACGCTGGGCGGCGTCGCCCATTTCGGCTGAACGGACGGATCAGGAACAGGAAGGCCAGGAGATTATGCCCCGTACCATCGTCATCGACCCCGTCACCCGCCTCGAAGGACACGGCAAGGTCACACTGCAACTGGATGAAGCCGGCATCGTGCAGGACGCCACCTTCCACGTGACGCAGCTGCGCGGCTTCGAGAAATTCACCGAGGGCCGGCCCTTCTACGAGATGCCCAACATCACGGCGCGCATCTGCGGCATCTGCCCGGTCAGCCATCTCGTTGCATCGTCCAAGGCCTGCGACGCCATCCTCGCCGTCAGAATTCCGCCCGTTGCCGCCGACCTGCGCCAGATCCTGAACCTCGCGCAGCTCATCCAGTCCCACGCGCTCAGCTTCTTCTATTTGTCCTCCCCCGACCTGCTCCTCGGCATGGATGCGCCCGCCGAAGAACGCAGCATCCTGCACGTTGCCCACACGCACCCCACCATCGGCGCCGACGGCGTTGCGCTCCGCAAATTCGGCCAGCAGATCATCGAGCTCCTCGCCGGCCGCCGCATTCACCCTGGCTGGACCGTTCCTGGCGGCGTCAACGAGCCGCTCAGCGCGGAGAAGCGCGATCAGATGCTCGCCATGATCCCGGCAGCGAAAGCCGCCATTCAGCGCACCCTGCACTGGTACAAAGGCGCAACGGAAAAGTTCGCCGCCGAAATCGGCGTCTTCGCCAACTTCCCCACGCTCTTCATGGGGCTGGTCAACGAGCACGGCCTCGCCGAGTACTACGACGGCGCCCTGCGCATCATCGACTCGGAAGGGAACATCATCGCCGGCGAGCTCAGTGCCGCCGATTATCCGAACTTCATCGGCGAAGCCGTCGAGCCCTACACCTACATGAAGTTCCCCTACTATAAGCCGCTCGGCTATCCAGGCGGCACCTATCGTGTGGGTCCGCTGGCGCGCCTCAATCTCGCCGACCACTGCGACACGCCCCTGGCCGACACCGAGTGGCGCGAATTTCGCGCCATGTCGCCGCGCCCGCTGCTTAGCTCCTTCCACTACCATCAGGCGCGCCTTGTCGAAATGCTGCACGCGACCGAAAAAATCGAATCGCTGCTCGCCGACACCGCGATCCTCGACAAGCACGTGCGCGCCACCGCCTCAGTCAACAACCTCGAAGGCATCGGCGTTGCCGAAGCGCCGCGCGGCACCCTGATCCATCACTACAAGGTCGACGAAAACGGCCTCATCGTCTGGGCAAATCTCATCATCGCCACCGGCCACAACAACGCCGCCATGAACCGCGGCATCCTGCAAACGGCGCGCCACTATGTGCAGGGCGATCACATCTCCGACGGCATGCTCAATCGCGTCGAAGCGGTCGTTCGCACCTTCGATCCCTGCCTCAGCTGTTCGACGCACGCGATGGGCCGCATGCCTCTCTCCATCGAGCTGCGCGCGCCCGACGGTTCGCTGGTGAAAGAAGTGCGGCGAGGCTGAGGAGCGACGATGCCCTCCAACATCATTCCGGAGAAGCTGGCGAATTCGTCTCCGGCGCTCCTGCTGGCCTGCGGAAACTCACTGCGCCAGGACGACGGCATCGGGCTACGCATCGCTGTGGCTGCCGAGCACGTCTTTCCCGCCTCCCGTCTGCGTATCGTCGCCGCGCACCAGTTCACACCGGAGATGGCTGCCGATCTCGCCGCAACGGACCTCGTCATCTTCGTCGATGCCTCTGCTGTCGACGAGCCCGGCGCGATTCGCGTGGTCCCGGTCGACGCGCACCCCCATGCCCTGAACACCCACCACCTCGACCCGCCAGCGCTTCTTGCTATGGCACAAACTTTTTGCGGTCACGCTCCGGCGCGCGCCTTCGCCCTCACCATCGGCGCCTGCCGCTTCGGCTATGGTGAGGAGCTCTCTGGACCGCTTCGCCAGGCCGTTCCCCGTGCCCTGCGCCTGCTCACCACCCTCGTGACAGCGTTTTCTGCCCAGGCGTAATACCTGCGGACCCGTCGGCACGGGCCCGCCCGGTGATGTCCGCCACTGACAAAGTTCAGCCGCAGGTATTAGCGTGTCGGCGTCCTGGAGGGATACCGCCATGAAAGCCATCGTCTACCGCCACTTTGGTTCCCCTGAAGTTCTTCATTGCGAAGAAACACAGAAGCCCGCGCCACGCGACGGCCAGGTTCTCGTCCGGGTTCGCGCCGCCGGCCTCAATCCCCTGGACTGGAAGCTGATGAAGGGCGAGCCCAAATTTCTGCGCCTTGTTATGGGCCTGCATAAAGCGAAGCACCCTGGCGTCGACGTTGCGGGCGAAGTCGAATCCATCGGCCCCGGCGTCACGCAGTTCAAGCCCGGCGACCCGGTCTTTGGCGCCTGCCGCGGCGCGCTCGCCGACTATGTGTGCGCTCCCGCCTCATCTCTCGCCATAAAACCGGACAACGTCAGCTTCGAACAGGCCGCCTCGGTTCCCATCGCCGCCTGGACCGCCCTGCAGGGATTGCGCGACAAAGCACACATCGAGCCGGGCCAGACAGTCCTCATCAACGGCGCAGCTGGCGGAGTTGGAACCTTCGCCGTGCAACTCGCAAAACACTTTGGCGGGCAAGTCACCGGCGTCTGCAGCACGCGCAACCTCGAACTGATCCGCTCCATCGGGGCCGATCGCGTCCTCGACTACACCCAGCAGGGCCTCGCCGAAGACCAACAGCAATACGACGTCGTCCTCGAGTGCGTAGGAAACCTCTCCCTGCCCCACATCCGCGGCATGCTCAGGCCGAAAGGCGTCTGCGTGATGATCGGAGCGAGCCCGGACGTAAGTCTGGCGGCGATTCTCGGCGGAGTGCTCAAATTGCTTGTCCTTGCGCCCTTCACGAAGCAGAAAATCCTGACCTTCATGGCCAGGCGCGATGCGAACGACCTGAACTTCATCGCCGGCCTGCTGCAGTCAGGCGTCGTGACGCCGGTGATCGATCGCTGCTACAGCCTCGATGAGGTACAGGCCGCCCTGCGCTATCTCGAAGCCGGACATGTGCACGGCAAACTCGTCGTCCGCATCGCCTAGGCAGCATCTTGCTGTCAGCGCCGCCCGCGGAAATCTACGGCGTCCGCACCCTCCAGTGCGGCTTCTCCGCTGCTTTGGCAACCGGCAAAAACGCCACGCGATCCTCTTTGCAGATCGCCTCAATCGCGGGCCGCGCCGTCATGAGTCCGGAAGGCAGTCCACCCCCCGGCGAGATCCACTGGCCCACCATCATGAACCGCTTCAGCCCTGGCAGCTTGTTCGGCAGCGGACGGAAGCCGACACCCGGCGACAGCGCCCAGCCTTCCATGCTGCCCTTCCAGTTCGCTGTGTAGCGCATCACCGTCGCCGGCGTCGATACATCGATCGTCTCGATGGCGCTGCGAATCCCTGGAATCTTCCGGTCCAGCGCGCAAACCACCGCTTCGGCCACCCGCCGCTTCTCCGCCCGATACTGATCCGGGTGATCGTTGTGCAGATCGGTCCAGTACCGGAAATTCCGCGTCATCAGCAGACTGGTGATCGCCGTTTTTCCCCGCGGCGCGAACGTCGGATCGAAGTGGAAGATGCGGAAGCCAATCTGCTTCGTCTCCGTCGCGGGGTCGATACGGATCGGTGCATCGAGAATCCGGCTCACCGCCCACGGCAGTTCCGACAAATCCTTCGCCACGCCGAGGGAAACCTGCAGATACGAAGGAAACGTCTGCAGCTTTTCATAATTGCGATCGATCGCCGCGTCAATGTAGCGCCCGCCCAGCAATTCGTAAATCGTCGCGTGGCCGTCGGCTGCGGAGATGACCCAGTCCGCCATGATCGTCTCGCCACCAGCCAGCTTCACTCCCACCGCTCTGTCGTTCTCTACCAGGATGCTCTCCACCTTCGCGCCGCAACGCACGTGTCCACCGAGGCTGATCAGCTTCTTTTCGATCAGGTGGATCAGCGCCTGCGAGCCACCGATCGAATAGCCCCCGTCACCGGCGTTGTGCCACGCCAGCGCGAAGACAAGGGCCAGCGCGCACATCTGCCCCATCTCGCCCTCTCCAAAGAAGCTCCGCAGCAGCGGATGCGTGAACTGCCGGCTGTATTCGCAGCCGCTCATCTTTGTCAGCCGGCGCAGCGGTGGCAGCATGGGGATGTTCTGCAAAAGTGCGGGCCCGTTCATCAGCCAGCCATTTCCTGGCGTGGGCACTCTGAATTTGCTGAAGGTGCGAATGTCGTGCGCAAGAGAACGGATCGCCTTCGCATCTTCCGGCGCCTGCTCCAGCAGCATAGCCTCGAGCCGGTCGACATTCGTGGGAATCGGCAGGCTCGCGCCGTGCTCATCTTCCATCCGCGAGAACTCCGCCGGAAACACAAACTGCAGCTGATCGATGTCGCATACCTCGCGCCAGATGCGGTTGAAGTCTCCGCCCGGCTTCGAGCCGACCAGCCAGTGCAGGCACGTTTCGAACGTGTATCCATGCCGGTGCCAGCTCATTGCCAGACCCCCGGTCATGGTGTGCATCTCGACCACTTCGGCCTGATACCCGCTGCGCTGCGCGTAAACCGCGGCACACAGCCCGGCGATGCCACCGCCGATAATCACAACCCTGCGGCCATTCCGATCCATGACCTTTCTCCTCCGGATCAGTGCGCAGCGACCGGCGCGCGCGAGCCACGGCGCAAAACGGCGCCCAGCGCGATCAGCGCCAGGCCCACTGCGCCGTACATGTAGTGCGGCCAGACGATCGTGCGCAGCATCAGGCACTCCACGGTGAGCCATCCAATCAGCACACATCCCTGGAACATGGCCCAAACGCCGTCATGCGGCCAGTGCGCGAGCACCAGCCACAGAACCCAGAGCGACAGCAGTCCGTTGGCCGTGAGCAGGATCGCGCCCGGAATCGACCATGAGTGAAACGGCGAATGAGCGAGCAGGCTCAGCGGCATCATGCCCCACGGATTGCCGTGAGCATTGGCGATCAGCACGACGCCGCCATAAAGCGCGGTCACCGACAGGAACAGCAACGCGATAACCGCGAGCGTGCGGGCGAAGGTCATCATAAAGCCTCCTCAGGGGAGGGAAGTCCGGCCCCGCATTCAGCCGCGTCCCTTGCGGACGCATCGGAGCCCATCGCGGGGCAAAGTATGCGCGTTCAACCTGGCGCCAGCCTGCCCTTCGCCAGCGGAGTATAGACCTGGGGCGGCGATGAGTCTGTGACGGGAGGCACAAGTCCTCGGATGTTGCAGCGGCGCCGGAGGAATTGCCTCAACTCAATACGGCTGCACCAGCGCCTGTGGCTGCAACGGAGGCTGAGCCGACCCAGGAGGCGCCGGGTTTTGCCCAGGCTGACCCTGGCCGGCTGGAGGCGCCTGGCCCTGCGGCGGCGCGTACTTCGGCCGATTTTGCAGCTTGAAATCGTCGCGAATCACATAGAAATTCTGCTCCGGCAAATCCGCCTCGAGCAGCGCGCCCTCGCTGGTGTAGTAAATCTCCACCGTGAAGCCGTTCTCTTCGCTCACCACCACGCTCGTGTGGTGCGCGTCCACCGGCTGTCCATGGAATGTGCCCTTCACATCCGGCTGCGCGTTGTATTGCGCCGGTACCAGCAGCCCCGTTTGCTTGGGGATCACAATCCACGCGGTCGGCGCCTGCGCCAGTGCGAAATGCGCCATCGCGGTGTAGGCCGCCGGGTCCAGATCCGCCAGCAGCGCCGTGTGCTGGTGGCGATCGAAGTTGTTCGTGGTGGTCTTGCCTTTGGCCGCGATACTCACCTGAAATTGTCTTCCCGACGGATCGGAGCTAAGGCCGAATGTCACCTGCGAGCCGTTGACCGTGCCGCTCAACTGGTCGCGAACGATATTCAGGTTGCTGTCCCCCCGGTTTTCATTCGTAAATGAGTAGGTGAACTTCGGCATCTTCAGGTCACCGTGCGACGCAATCTGATATCCGCCGGGGGCTGCCGTCACGGTGCAATCGGCCGACCCGACATTTTTCCCGTCGTTGGCCTGCGTGATCGTAAAGTGCGCCTCCCCCGCAGGAAGCGCGGGCGTCTGCGCGAAACCAACTTCCGCAAGAACAACCGAAGCAAGTGCAGAAAAAGCGAACCAACGCATCATCTGGGCAAAATCCTTCCTGTCGGTTTAGACACAGGTTTCCGCTAAATGATGCGCAGGGCACACGTCTCGCGTCTCCGGCGCCAAATCGCCCGGCTAGGCAGCTTCCTGAGCTCGTTCGACCGGTGTCGCCGGCTCCTCGGCCAGCTCTTCGAGGCTCTTGCCCTTGGTCTCCGGCAATAGCGTCAGGGTCGTAATCAAACCCAGCACACTCACGATGGCCGCGCCCGATTCAGCACTCAGCAGTCCATGCCAGCGCATCAGAAATGGGAAAGTGAAAACGCCGAGAAAGCCCCCCAGTTTGCCCATAGCCGCCGCAATGCCGTGCCCGGTGGTCCGCACCCGGACCGGGAAAATCTCTGACGGATACACAAACGTCGTCGCATTCGGCCCAAACTCCGTAAAGAAAAAGCTGATGCCGTAGATGATGACGAACGGCAAAACCATCTTCTCGATGTCGGGGACCAGAGCCATCACCGCGAACGCAACCGCCATCATGCCGAAGCCCAGACACTGAATCGTTTTGCGGCCCAGGCGATCCATGGTGAGAATCGAGACCGCGTAGCCCGGCGCCGCGAAGACAGCGAAGATAGCAAGCTGCGTCAGGGTCTTCTTCAGCAGGCTGTCGTGCGCGCCCAGCGCCGAGAGCACCAGCGGACTGGAAACCGTGTTGCCGTAATACGCAAAATCCATCAGGAACCAAGCTGCACTCGCGCCCATCAGGCGGCTCAGAAGCCGGTTATCGTTGACCAGGCGATGAAAGCCATCCCAGAAGGAGACCGAGTGTTCCTTCTCGTCGAAATGCTTCGCCCGCGTCAGCCTGCCCTGATCGTTTTCTTCCTGGCCGGAGGCATGCAGAAACCGCGGCGTCTCCTTCAGATGGCGCCGCGCCCAGTAAACTGCCAGCGCAGGGACTGCGCCAAAGGCCAGCAGGATGCGCCAGATGATGTCCTGCGGCATGTGCGAGGCCAGCAGCGATGCAGCAAACAGCGGCCCCACGATCAGTCCTGCGGCCTGCATGGCGAACACCATGGTGACCATCATTCCGCGCGAACTCTTGCCGGCGTATTCGCTCATGATGGTGGCCGAGACGGGATAGTCGCCGCCAATGCCGACGCCGAGAATGAACCGCAGGCCGATGAGCCACCATATATTTCCTGCGAAAGCGCAGCTGATGGCCCCCGCAGCGAGCACCAGCACCTCCACGCCGTAAATGCGCTTGCGGCCCAGCATGTCGGCAACCCGCCCAAACAGCAAGGCGCCAAACGCCGATGCGAGCAACGCGGTCGACTCGACCAGGCCCTCCTCCACTTTGCCCACGCGCCACATCGACTTCAGCATCGTCATCACGACGCCGATAATGAACAGGTCGTAGGCGTCGGTGAAAAAGCCCATGCCGGAAATGAACATGATCTTCCAGTGCAGGCGGGAGGGTTTGGCTTCGTCTAACTCTGTGAAATTGCCGGCGGGGAAGGGACGAATCTCGGCCATGAAAGCACCTCGGGGTCTGTTGCGCGCGCTGCCGATCGGCACTGCTCAGGATGATTGGCCCGCAATGGTGCGGTCTCCTGTCTCTATCAGGGATGGCGAGAAGCGAGGTTGTGCAAATGAAAGCCAGGTTAATGCAATGTGAATTCGAGTGGCGGAGGAAAGGGTTGCCTCGGCCCATCGTTCGCGCACCGCAAAGAAGACTTTCTAACGAAACAGGCTCAGATCGATCGCATTCGCCATCGCATCGTAGCCGGCGTCTTTGGGATGCAGATGATCGCCGCTGTCATAGGCTGGCGCAAAAGCCAGCGGATTCGCGGCATCGCGTGTCGCCTTGTCGAAATCGATGGTCCCATCGAAAACGCCGCTGCTCAGAATCCATTGATTTACGGCCTCGCGAATCTGTTCGCCGTTGTCTGTGTAGTACCCGGCGCCCTGATAAGGGGTCAGCGTCGCGCCGAAAACCCTGATCCCGTGCTCGTGCGCGCGCGCGACGATCTGACTCAGTCCCTGCTCCAGGTCCTGCGCCGTCAGGTGATAATTCGGCCGATTCGGTTCATGCAGGGTGCCGATGTCGTTGATGCTCTCCAGCACGATGACGTATCGTACGCCAGCCTGGGAGAGGACATCGCGATCGAAGCGCGCCAGCGCATTCGGTGCAACGCAATGGATCAGGACGCAGTTGCCGCCGATACCTTCGTTCAGCACCGCCAGATTCGCCGTCGCGGGAGTGTTGTGCAGCCGCACCGCGAGGTAGTCGGGCCAGCGGTGATTCTCGTTGTCCATCGAGGCAGCGCCGTCGGTGATCGAGTCCCCGAAGGCCACCACCGCTCCCGCCTTCGGGTTCACCGGCTCAACATCCACGCCCTTGACGAAATACCACGAGGGTACCGTCGCCGCGCCGCTCAGCGTCGCCGCGCTCACCGCATTGCTGCCCGCCAGAATGTAGTTGGTCTGCCCCGCGCCCGAATGCACCGACACATCGCTGATCTGCTGCAACGGCAAAAAGAGGCTGATCGCCAGGTCGGCAAATGCTGGCGTCGTCATCGTCACCGGATCGCTGACAACCTCCGCGCCTGGCGGAATGACGATGGAAGTCTGGCCGCCGAAAGTCAGCGCGTGCATCGATTCAGGTTGAATCGCGGACTCTCTGGCGCTGAGCGCGACATTCGCCGCCTCGATGCGCAGCGGTTCAGTTCCAAATTCATTCGTGAACCGGACGCGCACGGCCTTGCCCCCGATCGACGTGTGCACAATTTCGCGCAGTGTGGAATCGACCAGCGTCGGAATCGTGTGCCAGGGATCGCCGTCAAACGGCGATGTCGCCCATGTGCCGACCCATTGCGTCGATGCGGCCGGCGGAGTGGACCGCTGCGATTGACCCGTCGCGCTCAGGCACCAGCTGATCAGCACAACGATCACGAGCAAAGAAAAACGAACAACAGGCAGCAGAAGCGCCGCGCGCAAACGGACCATCAGGAGCACCCTCCAACCGACAGGAGACTCGTCGGAACCGTCCATCATAAGCGCAGAAATGCCCTTTCCTTTGCGGGAAGCAAAAGAAAGGGCATCGAGCCGGATCCCGGCGCATTACCTTGTGTTGCGGAAAATCAGGCGCTACTTCTTCGCTTGCGCGAACCGCTTGTTGATCTCGTCCCAGTTCACCGTGTTCCACCAGGCGGCCAGGTATTCCGGTCGCCGGTTCTGGTACTTCAGATAATAGGCATGCTCCCAGACATCGTTGCCGAGAATCGGATAATAGCCCTGCGACAGCGGGCTGTCCTGGTTCGCGGTCGTGATGATCTTGAGCTTGCCATCCCAGATCAGCCAGCCCCATCCGGAGCCGAACTGCTTCGCCGTCGTCTCGTTGAACTGCTTCTTGAAATCCTCGAAGCTGCCGAAATCTTTTTTGATCTGCTCGCCGATCTCGCCCGTCGGCTCGCCGCCGCCCTTCGGCTTCATGATCGTCCAGAACATCGTGTGATTCACGTGCCCGCCACCATTGTTGCGGACCGTGGTTCGCACATCTTCCGGCACGCTGTTCAGATTGCGCAGCAGGTCCTCGGCCGAGTGTTTGCCGAGATCGGGATGCTTCTCGATGGCCCCATTGAGATTCGTGACATAGGCCTGGTGATGTTTGTCGTGATGCAGGTGCATCGTCTGCTCGTCGATATGCGGTTCCAGCGCGTTGTAATCGTAGGGAAGAGGTGGAACTTCGTGTGCCAAAGCATTCCTCCTTGCAATGTGGGAGTGCGGATTGTCCGAGGGGGTTGCGCGGGCCACGCTTCAAATGGGCCCGCACCGGTCTGCGCCCTCCGATGATACTGGATGCGCGACGGGTGCCGCAGGGTGCAGGACCCTGGGACGCGAATTGGATGCCCCTTCGGTAGAATTGCCGATTGTCGGTGCCCCTCCGTTAAATTGGGAAGAGGATCATTGCACGATCCGCGGCATCTTCAACCCAGCATCTGACTCCTGACGAGCCGCTATTCCATTCAATCCGAGAAGAACGTCCCCACCTTGGCACCAATTTCAATTTCGCGACGAGAGCTGCTGAAGCGAGCCGGAGCCGCCGGAGCCCTCGCTCTCGGGCCTTCGGTCCTGGCCCAGAACCAGGCCCAGCCTCCCAAAGTCAAGCCCGGCCAGGAACCCAAACCTGAGTCGCAGGCGGCTCAGCAGTATCCCCACCCGCCCGGCGTCTTCATCAACCGCCCCCTCACCCAGGTCACCACCGCGGCCGAAACCCTGCTCGACGACCTCCAGGGCCGCGCCAGCGATTTCTTCTACAACGAGGCCAGCCCGCGCACCGGCATGGTCCGCGATCGTGCCCCCGCAACCGGGCTTTCCGTCAGCCGCGTCTCCTCGATCGCCGCTACCGGCTTCGGACTCACCGCGCTCTGCATCGCGCACAAGCGCAACTACCTCCGCCCCTACGACTGCGAGCAGCGCGTCGAAAAAACCCTCGCCTTCCTGCTCGAAGACTGCCCGCACGAACACGGGTTCCTCTATCACTTCATCGATATCGACAGCGGCCAGCGCATGTTCGGCAGCGAACTTTCCTCCATCGACACGGCACTGCTGCTCTGCGGCGTGCTCACCTGCCGCCAGTACTTTGCCGGCAACCCTCGCATCGAAGGACTCGCCACCACCTTCTACCGCCGCGTCGACTGGGAGTGGATGCTCAACAGCGGTCAGACCCTTGCTATGGGCTGGCTTCCGGACCAGGGCTTTCTCAACCACCGCTGGGACATCTACTCCGAGCTGCTGACCATGTACCTGCTCGCCATCGGCTCGCCTACCCATCCCATTCCCGCCGCCGACTGGAACGACCTGCAGCGTCCCGTCGTGCAGTATGGCGGCCTCGACTACATCAGCGGCGTCGCGCCCCTGTTCATCCACCAGTACGCGCACGCCTGGTGCGATTTCCGCAACGTCGCCGATCTGCACGCCAACTACTTCACCAACTCGGTCGCCGCTACACGCGCCCACCAGCTCTGGTGCCTGACGGAGAGCCGGCGCTTCCCGTGGTTCGATCAGAACCTCTGGGGCATCAGCGCCTCCGACTCACGCGACGGCTATCGCGTCTGGGGCGGCCCGCCCGCCATGGGCCCGCTTGACGGCACGCTCGTACCCTGCGCTACCGGCGGCTCGCTCGTTTTTCTGCCGGCCGAATGCACGCACGTCCTGCTCAGCATGCGCGATCAGTTCAAAGACAGGGTCTACACGCGCTACGGCTTTGTCGACGCGTTTCAGCCGAAGGCAAACTGGTTTGCACCGGACATTCTGGGCATCGACCAGGGCATCACCATGCTCATGGCCGAGAATCTGCGCACCGGTTTCGTGTGGCAGCAATTCATGAAGAACCACGAGATCGGCCACGCCATGACTCAGGTCCAGTTCCATCCCGATCCCGACTCCCTCACTCAGGTCCTGTGACCGCAAACATGGCTATGTCGCCATATCGGAGTCGCCCCCATGCGCACCGTGAACATCGCCGAGCTGAAGAATCGCCTCAGCACCTACGTTCGCTTTGCTCGTGTGGCGAAGAAGTGATCATCCCCGACTGCAATCTGCCCGTCGCCAAAATCATCCCCTTCGATGCCGGCGACTTCAGCGAGCATGAACTGCGCCTGGTTGCCGAAGGCAGGATGAAGCTCCCCGAGAAACCCCTGACAAAGAAGAGGCTCGAAGAGATTCTGAAGCTGCCGCGCCCCTCCGTTCGCGGACGAACTGCAACGCAGGCGATTATCGATGAGCGCGCGACCGAATTTTGAAAGCTGGCACCGGATTCCCGGCTCTGGTATCTAAATTCATGAGCCGGTAACACCAGTATTTGATTTTCACAGAGAGAATGGCTGACGGAATGACCTACGAAGCTACGCGATACAAATGGTTCGATGGCCAGGGTCCCGCATTCGGGGCGCCCGGCCTCCAGCCTCGCTGGACCTCCAGCGCCAAAGACGCCGTCGTTACTGCCTACGCCGCCTCCAGCAAAATCTGGTTCACCGTCTCGCACGGCATCCTCAACGAGATTTATTGCCCCACCATCGACCGCCCGCAGATTCGCGACATGCAGTTCCTCATCACCGATGGTGAGACGTTCTTCCATGAAGAGCGCCGCGACCTGACCCACGAGTTTGAGTACATCGACTCCGACGCGCTCGCCGTCCGCGTCCGCAATCGCGACCGCGCCGGCCGCTATTCCATCACGCGCGAGATGATCGCCGATCCGCACTATCCCATCGTGCTGATCCATGTCCTCATCGACGGCGATGAACGGCTGCTTTCCCGCCTCCAGGTCTACGCCCTGCTCGCCCCCCATCTTGAAGGCGGCGGCATGGGCAACTCTGCGCGCCTCATGGAACTGGCCGGCAAGCGCGTCGCGGTTGCATGGAAAGAAGGTATGTCCCTTGCTATGGGCTGTACCGGCGGCTTCAGCCGCGCCAGCTGCGGCTACGTCGGCACCAGCGACGGCTGGCAGGACCTGAAACAGAACTTCAAAATGGACTGGGAATTCGGCTCCGCGCTCGATGGCAACATCGCCATCATGGGTCAGATTCCTCAGACAGAGCTTCGCGATTTCACCATCGCTATCGGCTTCGGCGAAGGCCACCACGCCGCTCTTGCCGCTACCATGGGCTCACTGGCCGTTCCCTTCGAGCGCCACCTCTCCCGCTTCGTCGAACAGTGGCACCGCGCCGCTACCCCGGAGTACATGGCGCGTCACTCCGGCGACGGCGGCCGTCTGCTGCGGGTCAGCCACAACATCGTGCTCTCCCACGAGGACAAGACCTTCGCCGGCGCTTTCATCGCATCGGCTTCCATCCCCTGGGGCTACGCCAAAGGCGACGACGATTTCGGCGGCTACCACCTGGTGTGGACCCGCGACATGGTGCAGACTGCCACCGCCCTCATGGCCTGCGGCCGTACTGAAACCGCCCTCCGCGCTCTGGTGTACCTCGCGTGCACCCAGAAGCCCGACGGCGGCTTCTCCCAGAATTTCTGGGTCAACGGCGAACCCTACTGGACCGGCATTCAGCTCGACGAAGTCGCCTTTCCCCTCATGCTCGCCTGGCGTCTCTGGAAGCTCGAAGCCCTCGGCCACTTCGACGTCTTCCCCTTCGTTGAAAAAGCTGCCGGCTTCCTCGTCCGCTATGCTCCGGTCACCCAGCAGGAGCGCTGGGAAGAAACCGCCGGCTACTCGCCCTCCACGCTGGCCGCCGTCATCGCGGCGCTCATCTGCGCGGCCGACATGGCCCGCGCCCACGATGCTCCCGAGTTAGCGCACTTCCTCGAACAACATGCCGACTGGATCGAGGGCCATCTCGAAGACTGGACCGTCACCAACAACGGCGTCCTCCACCCCGAAATTAAGCGCCACTACATGCGCATTCGCCCGCCGGAATGCAATGATCCCTACGCCCATGAGGAATGCGGTCGCGAGGTGCTTCACATCAACAACATCCAGCCTGGCGAGAAAGCCGAGTTCGAGGCGCGCGAGATCATCGATGGCGGGTTCCTGGAACTGGTGCGCTATGGCGTTCGCGCCGCCGACGACCCGCTCATCGTCGACTCCCTCAAAGTTGTCGACCACGTGCTGAAGGTCGACACGCCGAAAGGACCCTGCTGGCTGCGCTACAACCACGATGGCTACGGCCAGCGCGACGACTGTGGACCGTTCCTCGGCTGGGGCAAAGGCCGCGCCTGGCCGCTTCTCACCGGCGAGCGAGCCCACTACGAACTCGCCGCTGGCCGTGACGTCAGCGACCTCATCCAGACCATGGAAGAATTCGCCTCCTGTGGCGGCATGCTTCCCGAGCAGATCTGGGACGAGCCCGACCGCAATGGGCTCGTCTTTGGCGGCCCGGCCGGCTCCGCCATGCCCCTGGTCTGGGCTCACTCGGAATATCTCAAGCTCCTGCGCTCGTCTCACGACAAGCGCGTCGTCGACCTCATTCCCATCGTCGAAGAGCGGTACGCACGCAACAACCATCCGCCCAGCCACGTTGAAGTCTTCAAGGTGCTGCGTCGCCAGATTCGCCAGATTCCCGCCGGCAAATCGCTGCGCATCACCTCCGCCTCCCGCTTCCAGGTCACCTGGTCTCCCGACAACTGGCAAATCACCAATGTCCTCGAAAGCACGCAGCTGGGCTACGCCGGCTCGTACGCCGACCTGCCCACCAGCCCCGGGCAGACCGGCGCCCTTTCCTTTACCCTGTTCTGGCCGGACGAAAATCGCTGGGAGGGCCGCAATTTCGAGGTGGAAATCGAGTCATGAGACTCTCGACATGTTTGCGTCATCTCAACTCTCAGAGAGACAATCAATTTTGACCGACCGGTTGTTCCGCAATCTTCCCACGCTCAAATTTCCTGAAGAAAGGCGAGGAGTATGAACGAGCTCGATCAGCTATCCATCAACGCCCTGCGGTTTCTTGCCGTCGACGCCGTCGAAAAAGCCAACAGCGGCCATCCCGGAGCGCCGCTTGGTGACTCGCCCATCGCCTATCTGCTCTTCCACAAGTACATGCGGCACAACCCGAAGCACTCGAAGTGGACCAACCGCGATCGCTTCGTCCTCTCCAACGGACACGCTTCCGCCCTGCTCTACGGCGTGCTGCACCTCACCGGCTACAACCTCACCATCGACGACCTGAAACAGTTCCGTCAGTACGGATCGAAGACGCCCGGCCATCCGGAATATGGCGACACCGATGGCGTCGAGGTCACCACCGGCCCTCTGGGCCAGGGTTTTGCCATGGCCGTCGGCATGGCCATGGCGGAGAAACATCTCGCCGCTGTCTACAATCGCCCCGGCTTCGACATCGTCGATCACTACACCTACGGCCTCTGCGGCGATGGCGATCTGATGGAAGGCGTCTCCCATGAAGCCGCGTCGCTGGCCGGAACGCTGGGACTTGGCAAGCTGATTTTTCTCTACGACGACAATCTCGTCTCGCTCGACGGACCCACCGATCTGTCCTTTACCGAAGATCGCGTAAAGCGCTTTGAAGCCTATCACTGGCATGTGCAGACTGTGCAGGATGGCAACGACCTCGAAGCCATCTCGAAAGCGATCGAGGCCGCGCAGGCCGTCAAAGACAAGCCGTCCCTCATCGCCGTGCGCACCGTGATCGGCTACGGCAGCCCCAAAGCCGGGACCAACAAGGCCCATGGCGAAGCCCTCGGCGCCGAAGCCGTGAAGCAGACCAAAAAGAATCTAAACTGGCCCGAAGACAAAACCTTCTGGGTTCCAGACGACGCCGCAAAGAACTGGCTTCAGGCCGTCGACAAAGGCGCGAAAGTAGAATCCGACTGGAACGCCCTTTTCGCGAGCTACAAAAAGCAGTTCCCCGACCTCGCCGCTGAATACGAGCGCGTGCAGGAAGGCCGCCTGAAGGATGGCTGGCAGCAAAGCCTGCCTCAGTTCCCGGCCGGCGGCAAACCAATCGCCACCCGCAACGCGGGCAACACCGTGATGAACGCCTTCGCGAAATCTGTCCCCGAATTCATCGGCGGCGCTGCCGACCTTTCCACCTCGACCAAAACCATCATCAAGGACAGCGCGAACTTCCACGTCGACGCCAAAGGTCAGAACATCTGGTTCGGCGTTCGCGAATTCGGCATGTGCGCCGCCGTCAATGGAATGGCCGTGCATGGCGGCGTCATCCCCTACGGCTCCACATTCTTCACCTTCTCCGACTACGCCAAGCCGGCAATCCGCCTCGCCGCGCTCATGCAGAGTCACTCGACTTTCGTCTTTACCCACGACTCCATCGGTCTTGGCGAAGACGGCCCCACCCACCAGCCCATCGAGCACCTCACCATGCTGCGTGCGGTCCCGCACCTCACCGACTTCCGACCCGCCGATGCCAACGAAACTTCCGCGGCATGGGGCCTGGCGCTGGAGCGCAGGGGGCCCTCATTCTTCGCCCTCTCTCGTCAGGACCTGCCCCTGCTCGACCCGGTCAGGCAGCGTGTCTTCGAAGGCGTGCGTCGCGGAGCCTACGTCGTGGAGCAGGGAAGCGATTCGCCCGATCTCCTCATCGTCGGCACAGGAGCTGAACTTTGGCCCGCCCTGCGCGCAGCCGAGCAACTGAAGAAAGACGGCATCGTGGTTCGCGTCGTCTCCATGCCCAGCTTCCGCCTCTTCGAAGAGCAGTCCGATGCCTACAAGGCCTCCATCTTCCCCGACCACCTGCCGAAGCTGGCCATTGAGGCCGGCGCCACGCTCTGCTGGTGGAAATATGTCGGCCGCGATGGAGACGTCATCGGTCTGGACCGCTTCGGCGCCTCGTCTCCGGGCGCGGTCGCCCTGGAAAATCTCGGCTTCGGAACCGACAACGTTATCGCCCGCGCCAAGGCGCTGCTCGACCGTGCGCGCAAGGCCGAACCTGCTCTGGCGGGGAAATGACGATGAAGCTCGTGATTGCCGCAGACCACGCTGGATATCCACTCAAGGAGGAAGTCCGCGGCTATCTCGAGCGACTCGAGCACGACGTCATCGATCTCGGCGCATTCAATGCCGAGCCGTCGGACTATCCCGACTTTGCCGAGGCCGTCGGCCGAGCCCTTCAGGCAGGCCGTGCCGAACGCGGCATTCTCATCTGCGGCAGTGGCGTAGGCGTTTGCGTTGCCGCCAACAAGATGCACGGCATCCGCGCCTGCATGTGCCACGACCACTACTCCGCTCACCAGGGGGTCGAGCACGACGACATGAATGTCCTCGT
>Ga0335073_10003299_pt1 | contig 22442 bp, 16 predicted proteins | sample Lox_Sample_22_FD_207093 | JGI IMG/M metagenome (GOLD analysis project Ga0335073, IMG submission 207093) | Soil microbial communities from Loxahatchee National Wildlife Refuge, Florida, United States - Lox_Sample_2.2 | ecosystem: Environmental > Terrestrial > Soil > Wetlands | place: USA... | reverse complement strand
CTGCCGTACACCGAGAGCGCGGCGATCACGACATCCGTCACCAGCCTGTCTGACTCCCTGCGCGGGACCGAGAACTGGATCACCTACCTGGTCGTCAACGGGCACCCGTGGTGGCCGGTCGGCTACCGCATCTCGACCGGCACCGCAGCGACTGTCGTGACCGGACTCATCGCCGGCCTGGGCCTGACGGGGGCAGTCCGCCGCATCCCGCACCGGCGGTTCCTGCTGTGCGTGCTGCTTGCTGGCGTCTTCCTCATCGCGACCGGCTACATCGGCGCGCTGGGCAATCCGCTAGCCGCGCCGCTGGACCACGTGATCAACGGCCCGCTCGCGCCGCTGCGCAACCTGCGCAAGTTCGATCCGCTGATCCGGTTGCCGGTGGCCCTCGGCCTGGCCGGCCTGCTCGCCGCCGTCCGTCCGGGCGTGCACCGCCGTGTGGTGGCCATCGCGGCCGCGGGTGCCATCGGGGTCCTGGCCGTGCCGTTGTACATCTCCGGGCTATCGACGCCGGGTTCGTTCTCGAGCGTTCCCTCGTACTGGGTGAGCGCAGCCGACTGGCTGAACAGCCACGCTGGCACTGCCGCCGTGCTCGCCGAGCCGGGCGCGCGGTTCGGCCAGTACACCTGGGGTAGCCCGCTGGACGACATCCTCGAGCCGCTTGACAACGGAGACTGGGCCAGCAGCCAGTTGTCGGCCATCGGCTCGGTCGGCAACACGCGTCTGCTCGAGACGATTGATCAGCAGATGGCGGCGGGCGACGGGTCGGCGGGCCTGACTGCGCTGCTGGCCCGCATGGGCGTCAAGTACGTGCTGGTGCGCAACGACCTGATCCGCTCTGACCTGCGCGGCGCCTGGCCAGCCCGGATTCATCAGGCGATCGCCACCTCGCCCGGCATCGTCAAGGTGGCCCAGTTCGGCTCGCCCATGGTCGGCAGTTCGGCGCCCGTCAATGCCGCGAGCAGCTTCGACCCGCCCTATCCCCCGGTGCAGATCTACCAGGTAGAGGGTGCCCAGCCGGTTGCAGTGGTGCAGCCGGCAGCCGACACGCTGCGGGTCTACGGCGCGCCGGAATCACTGCTCACGCTTGCCGATCAGCAGCTACTGCAGGACCGGCCGGTGCTGCTCAACTCGGCGGCTCCGCAGGTCCGTGCGGAGAGCACGATCGTGACCGACTCACTCCGGCGTCGGGTGCGTAACTTCGGCGAGATCAGGGACGACTACTCGCCGACTCTGACGGCAAGCCAGGCCCTGACGACGTTCGAGGCGACGGCCGACTATTTGCAGAACGACTGGCGGCCCTACCTCACCGTCGCGAGGTACAGCGGGATCACGAACGTCACCGCATCATCGTCGGACGCCGACTTCGACGCGCCGCCGGACCAGAGCGGCACGGGGCGGCTGCCCTTCGCGGCCCTCGACGGCAATCTGGCAACCATGTGGGAGTCGGGCAGCCTGGGCGGGCCGGTCGGCCAGTGGATCAACGTCGATCTGGACCGGCCGGTGAATACGCGCACCATTCGCGTGGCGTTTGCCGATGACAGCGCGATCGGCCCGCCGGTGACGAAGGTCGAGGTCAGCACGGCCGCCGGCCAGGTATCAGACCGGACTGCCATTACCGCGCGGTATCAGACGCTTCGCCTGCCACGCGGCCCGACGGACTGGCTGCAGCTCACCGTTACCGGAGTCTTCCGCCCGCCCCCGCATGAGATTGGCAGGCAGGTCGGCATCGCCGAGATCGACATCCCCGGCGTCACGCCAGCCCGCATCATCGAGGCCCCGGATGTCCGCCTGCCCGGCGGCGGGGATCCCTCGGCCGTCGTGCTGGCCAAAGCCGAGCCGCAGCCTTCCGGGTGCATGCTGACGGCACAGCAGTGGGTGTGCTCGCCCGCCCTGCAGAAATCCACCGAGGAGGAGTACGGCTTCGACGAGGGGTTCACCGTGGCGCGGGCCACGACTGCCTTGCTGTCCGGCTCGGCGGTGCTGACCAGCTCCGCGCTGATCAGTCGATATGCGTTCACCGGCGGTGGGCACCGAACCGTCGTCTCCGCCTCGTCGAGCTCTACCAGTGACCCGCAGGACCAGCCGTGGGCCGCATTCGACTCCAACGCCCGCACGACGTGGATCTCAGGCGCGTCTGATGCGCATCCCGCCCTCACCATTTCCTGGGGCCGGAGCAGGCGGATCGACACGATCACCGTGCAGCGGCCGGCTGGCGCGGCCGATCTGCTGCCGGTCCTGCTCGCGGGCTCGGGTGGTCAGGTGCGCAGTGCCGTGCTCGGCGGGCCCGGCCCTCGCAACACTGAGACCCTGACCTTCGCGCCGATGAAGACCAGCAGCCTGACGCTGACGTTCTCGCCCATGCAGGGCCCGGTCCAGATCACCGACGTCGAGATCCCCGGCGTGCAGCCGCTGACATCGGACGGGACGGGACGCGTCACGCTCGGCTGCGGCCACGGACCTGCGATCAGCGTGGGCGGGAAGCCGGTGCCGACCCGGATCTCGGGAACCGTCGCCGACCTGCTCGACGGCAGGCCGATGACGTTCTCAGCCTGCCATCAGGTCGCGGTAGCAGCCGGCCGCACCGACATCGTCGAGCCTGAGTCGGACGGATTCAGCGTGCAGTCGGTAGTCGTGGACCGGACGCCGCGGCTGCTGGCCGCGGGCCCGTCAGTTCCGGCACAGCCGGCCGCCGTACGCCAGTGGACGCCGGGCCGGAGGGTCCTTCAGGTCGCTGCCGCCCGGCAGTCCTACCTGATCGTGAACCAGAACTTCAACTCCGGCTGGCAGGCGGAGCTCTCCGGGCACGTGCTGCAGCCCGTCCAGCTCGACGGCTGGAAGCAGGGCTGGCTGCTACCTGCCGGATCGAGCGGCCTGGTCACCCTTACCTACCCGCCGGACACGGCGTACCGGATGGCACTGTTCGGCGGGCTCGCCGCGCTCGCAGTGGTGCTGATCATCGCGCTTGCGCCCGTGCGCAGGCGCGCGCCCGCACCGGTCAGCGAGGTTCCGCGGGATGGCCAGGAGGTGTCCGCCCGGCAGTTGCGCGCCCGGCGGCGGGCTGTCGCTGTGCTGGTGGGCAGCCTGATCGTCAGCGCAGTTGGCGGCCTCTGGGCCGGTGGCTACCCAGGCGCGCTGCTGCTCCCGATTGCGGTCGGCATGTTCATGATCGCGGCGGCCTTCCGCCGGAGCTCGGTGCTCGCCCGCCTGCTCTGGGATCCCTGGCTGCTCGCGGTGCTGCTGACGGCCGCCGCGGTCGCCGGAGCCGCGGGCGAGCACCTGACCGGCGCTGGGGACAGCAGCGGCGTCGCCGTGTCGCTATCAGGCGGGATCCCGCAACTGCTGTGCCTCGTGATCGTGGGCCGGATCATCGCGGCGCTGCTGCTGCCCGATGGGGCCGCTCCGGCAGAGCGCGGGGACACGACGGATGCTGGCTAAGCCCGCGACCTGCGGCGGAAGGACCTGAGCGAGCGGAACTGTGGCTGTTGGGACGGCGCATCCTGTTATAGCCATGTGTCCTGATTGCCGCTAACATGCCGAGCGTTCGGACTATGATCCTCCAGAACACCAGACGGCATAAATGGACATTTATCTGCAAAGTACCTCACCCATGGAGGATTGATGCGCAGGGTGGCCGGGCTCGTGGCGAGTGCCCTAGGTACGTTCCTGATCGTGCTCGCGCTGCTCACGCGCTTCTACGTTGCAGACCAGGCAGTTAAGTTCCCGCTGAACGAGAACACGATTACGACGCTCAGTGCCAGCAACGTGAGCTATTTCAGCCCCGCTGTGCTGGCTGAGCTGACCGGCGTCACCATGACCGACACCACCACTGTGCAAGGTGACGTGGCGGACAGCAACTCCAGTCGCGCCGTCTGGACGGGGTTCAGCTACCTGTACGACCAGACCAACAAGCAGACGTTCGAGTACTCGCTCGAGCGACTGGCATTCGACCGCCGGACCGGCGCCTTGCTCAACTGCTGCGACGCCAACGTCAGCGCGCACAAGGTCAACTTCTCTGGGCTCGGCTACGTGTGGCCGCTTGGCGTCCAGAAGAAGAACTACGTGTTCTTCGACACGACCTTGATGAAGCCGAGGCCCACTGTCTACGCGGGCACTGCCGTCGTCGACGGCGAGAACACCTACAAGTTCGTCGAGACTGTGCCTGCTACCCAGTCCGGCACCGAAACCCTGCCCGGCAGCCTGGTCGGCATGAAGGACCAGCCGACGGTCCAGCTCCGTGAGATGTACCAGGGGACCACCACGGACTTCGTCGACCCCGCCACGGGCGCTCCCGTCAAGGTCAGCACGGACCAGCATCTGTACCTCGTGGACAGCTCGGGCACTCAGGTGCTGAACCTGCTCAGCGCTAACTTCAGCACGGTCCCTGCCTCGGTCGCGGCTGCGGTCAGCACGGCTAAGTCTGACGATGCCAAGATCTCGCTGATCACGGTCATCCTGCCAGTGATCTTTGCCCTGCTCGGGATCATCCTCGTCGTCATCGGCGTCATCCTTGTCCGCTCCAGGAGCGAGTACGACTACGTGGACGACCCGGCCGCGGACTTTGAGGGCGGCGAGGTTCCGGCGTAGGCGGACCCCGCTGGTGTAGCGATCGAGGCGGACCTGGCAGCGCCTCGGCCGAGACCGAGGCCGACCGCTCCGAGCAGGAGATCCGAGACAGTCGTCACGAGCCGGGACACCAGCGCGACCGCGACGGCGCCGCCATGTGGCAGCGCCACTGAGAGCGCTGCGACCAGGATGAGCTCTCGAGCGCCGATGCCGCCCGGAATCACGACCAGCAGCATGCCGGCGGAGTAGGCCAGACAGTAGCCGCCGAGCGACAGCAGCAGCGCACTGCCGCGGACGCCGGCCATATCGCTGACAAGCGTCCAGATCATCAGGCCGAGCAGTAGCCAGCCGGCCAGGTTCCAGGCGAGCGCGCGACCCAGCCCGCGCCAGCTCGGCCTGTCCTCGAGCGGCTGGCTCCGGATCGCACTGAGCACGCGGTCAAGCACGCGGCCCAGCACGGGCGGGCACAGCCCGGCGATGATGACCGGTACCGCGCACACGACCCACCAGTAGTGCCGGATCACCGCCGGGGAGGTGAACGGCAGCGTGACCAGCGCGAGCACCAGCCCGGTGCCGACCGTAATCACTAGCGAGGTAGCGACGGAGGCGAAGCTCCGGCGGCGGGGGACCTGGTAATCGCGGCCTAGCTCGACTTGTGCCGCGAAGGCCCAGACCGCGCCCGGCACGTACTTCCCGAGCTGCGCGATGAAGTTGACCCGTGCCGCCGCCCGGACGGGCAGCGGCGACCCGAGATCGGCGAGCAGCGTCCGCCAGGCCGCCATCAGGCAGCTCGACCCAGCCATTGCGGCTGCGAGCGACAGAATGGGCGAGTACCAGTGCAGCTGCGCCAGTCCCGCTGTTACCTGCGGCCATTCCGAATACAGGCCGAAGCCGCAGAAGGCCAGCACGATGGCCAGCAGCCCGCCCCGCAGCCAGGGGCTGCCCGCTATCTGAGTCAGCCGGGTCAGCACGCGCAAAGGTTACCTGTTCTGTCACAGTTTTCGACTACTTGCGAGGAACCTGGGACCCCTAGCCTGGCAAGGCCGTCCTGTGGTGTTCTATGCCTACGCGGATGCCTAAGCTAGAACCTGTTCTAGTCTAGGCGGCAGGCATCGCGCAGGCAGTCGGAAGCAGAGGCCTCAGCAGGGCCGTGCAGTGGGAGGTGGCAGTGGGATCGAAGGGGTTCTGGCGCCGGGCGCAGGACGATCCGGGCTGGATCGCAGTAGTAGATCCCGATGGCACCGAGCACGCCGCTGGTGACCTGCTCAGCCGGGCTAATCAGCTGACGCACGCCCTGCAGGCACGTGGCCTGAAGCCGGGTGACGGCATCGCGTCGCTGCTGCCTAACGGGTCGGCGCCGGTTGAGGTCTACCTGGCAGCCCTTCAGGCAGGCTGGTACCTCACGCCGATCAACTGGCATTTCACTGCACCTGAGGCCGCCTACATCGCGGCCGACTGCGGCGCGAAGGCATTCTTCGTGGACGAGAAGTTCGCCCAGCTCGGCATCGACACCGCCGACCAGGCGGGCATCCCCGCCGACGCCCGGTTCAGCTTCGGCGCGGTCGCAGGCTTCACCGACGTCAACGACCTGCGCGCGGGCCAGCCTGACACGCTGCCCGAGGAGCGGACCGCGGGCACGACCATGCATTACACCTCGGGCACCACAGGCCGCCCGAAGGGCGTGCGGCGCGGGCTGACCGGCCTGGATCCCGACGATGCCGTGGTGCTGGGTGCCGGGCTGCTGTCCTTCTTCGGCGTCACCGACGGCCAGCCCAACGCGCACCTGATGACCTCGCCGAACTATCACACCGCCGTCACGGTGTTCGGCGGCGGCGCGCTGCACATGGGCCACACGCTCGTCTGCATGGACGGGTTCGACGCGGAGACTGCGCTGGAAAAGGTGGAGCGCTACCGGGTAACGAACTCGCACATGGTGCCGACCCAGTTCAAGCGGATGCTGTCGCTGCCGGGCGAGGTGAAGGCTAAGTACGACCTGTCGTCCATGCGCTGGCTGATCCACGCGGCCGCGCCCTGCCCGATCGGCATCAAGCAGGAGATGCTCGACTGGTGGGGCCCGTGCGTCTGGGAGTACTACGCGGCGACCGAAGGCGGCGGCACGATCGCCTCGCCACAGGACTGGCTGGCCCATCCGGGCACGGTCGGCAACGCCTGGCCGATCAGCGAGCTGCTGATCGCCGACGAGAACGGCAACCCGCAGCCGACCGGCACACCCGGCACCGTCTACATGAAGATGGGCTTCGCCGAGTTCGAGTACTACGGCGACAAGGCCAAGACCGAGGCGAACCGGCTGCGCGGCTACTTCACCGTGGGCGACATCGGCTACCTGTCGCAGGACGGCTTCCTGTTCCTCTGCGACCGGAAGTCCGACATGATCATCTCGGGCGGGGCGAACATCTACCCGGCTGAGATCGAGGCCGAGATCATCATGAACCCCAAGGTCGCCGACGTGGCGGTGTTCGGGATCCCGGACGATGAATGGGGCGAGCAGATCAAGGCGGTCGTGCAGCCCGCCGCAGGAGTCGAGCCTGGCGATGAGCTAGCGGCCGAGATCCTGGCCGGGCTGGAGGGTCGGCTCGCCAAGATGAAGTGGCCGAGGTCCATCGACTTCTCCGCCGAGCTGCCCCGTGACCCCAGCGGCAAGCTGCTCAAGCGGCGCCTGCGCGATCCGTACTGGGCAGAACGGTCAGCGAAGATCTAGCCCGCTGCGGCCGGCTTGGCTGGCGCGGCCGCGGGCTGGCTGCCCAGGCGGCCCGCCACCCGCTTGAGCATGTCGATCAGCCGTACGGTCGATCTGGAGTCCGGCGGCTCGCCGTACGTCATGGCGAACACGTGCCGCCGGGCGCCGGGCAGTTCCGCGGTCGCGATGCCCGGATGCTGCGCGGCCCGCAGGCACAGGTCCGGCAGCGTGGTGACGCCGAGTCCGGCCGCCACCAGCGCCTGCACCGCGAGGTAGTCGTCGGTAGTGAAAGAGATCCGCGGGGTGAAGCCTGCCGACGCGCACTGCCGGACCAGGTGGCTGCGGCAGCGCTCGCAGCCGGCGATCCACCGGCTTCCGGCGTAGGCGGCCAGGTCCGGCGTCGGCTGCCTGTCCGCGGCCGCGACCAGGTGCACCGGCTCGTCCAGCAGTAGCAGGCCCCTGGTGCCCTCGTCGGCAGGTTCCGGCGGCGCCAGGTCAAGATCGGGCTGGTAGTGCTGGAAGACCACGGCAACGTCGACGTAGCCGGCTCGCAGCATCCGGAGCGCTTCCGGCGGCTCGGCCTCGGTGAGCATAAATTCCATGCCGGGCGTCTCCGCGGCCAGCCGTGCGGCTGCGGCCGGGACCAGGGTGCCGAGCGCCGACGGGAACGCGGCCAGCCGCACCCGGCCCTCGCGAAGGCCGACGTGCGCGGCGAGCTCCGCCTCAGCTGCGTCCAGCCGCCCGATGATCTCCTCGGCCCGCTCGGCCAGCAGGCGTCCCGCGTCGGTCAGCCGGATGCCGCGCCCGACTCGCTCGAGCAGCTGCGCGCCCGTCTCGGCCTCGAGCCTGGCGATGTGGTGGCTGACCGACGGCTGGGCATAGTTCAGCGCCCGGGCGGCCGCTGTGACTGAGCCGTTCCTGGCGACCGCGACCAGGACTCGCAGCCGGGTCACGTCCAGCATTCACCAACTATAGATCCCGCCGATATATCTGGCTGGGGGCGGTTACCTGACCTATCCGAGGGCAGGGTGATCTTCGGGGGAGACATGAGATCTTCGGGAGGGAACGGGGTAGCCCAGGCGGACTCAGCTATCAGGCGCCGGGTGGTCGGGGGAGCTGCGATTACCGCTCTGGGCGGGCTGCTCTTCGGTTACGACACCGGCGTCGTGTCCGGCGCCCTGCTGTTCCTGCGCCATAACTTCGGCGGGCTGTCGAACATCCAGGAGGAACTGGTCACCAGCCTGCTGCTCGTCGGGGCGATGGCCGGGGCGCTGCTGGCAGGCCGGCTGGCCGACCGGATCGGCCGCAAGCCGACGATCTTGATCACCGCAACAGTGTTCGTCGTGGGCGTTCTGCTCGCGGCATTCACGCCGAGTTACGCCGTCCTGCTGGTAGCCCGCGTGATCATCGGCCTCGCCGTTGGCGCGTCGTCACTGACCGTGCCGCTCTACATCGGCGAGGCGGCTCCGCCGGCTGTCAGAGGCGGCCTGGTCAGCCTGAACCAGCTGGCAATCACGATCGGCATCCTCGTCTCCTACCTGGTCGACTACGGCCTTGCCTCGTCCGGGAACTGGCGGCTGATGTTCGGTCTGGCGGCTCTCCCGGCGGTCCTGCTGTTCATCGGCATCCTCACCCAGCATGAGAGCCCGCACTGGCTAGTCGAGCGCGGCCGCGAGACCGAGGCGCGCGCGGTGCTGGCGAGACTGCGGCGGCCGGACGAAGTCGAGCCGGAGGTCACGGAGATCAGGGAGGTCATCAGCCGCGGGCGCGGCGGACTCCGTGAGCTGCTTGCCGCCGCCGTTCGCCCGGCGCTGTTCGTTGGCGTGATGATGGCGGTCTTCCAGCAGGTCACCGGCATCAACACGGTGATCTACTACGCCCCCTCGCTCTTGCATGACGCCGGCCTCGGCGCGTCCTCGGCTCTGCTGGCCAACGTGGGCATCGGCATCGTGAACGTCGGCATGACGATCGTGGCGATCAGGCTGCTCGACCGGACCGGCCGCCGCCCGCTGCTGATCTTCGGCAGCGCCGGGATGGCCGTCGGGATGTGCGCAGCAGCGCTGGCCTTCCTCGGCGGCACGCACCTCAGCGGCGGACGAGCAGCGGTTGCGATCGGCGCCCTGGTCTTGTACACCGGCTCGTTCGCGATCGGGCTCGGGCCGGTCTTCTGGCTGCTGATCTCGGAGATCTACCCGTTGCGGGTGCGGGGGAGCGCGATGAGCGTCGCCAGCATGGCGAACTGGGCTGCCAATTTCGTCGTGACGGTCTCGTTCCTGACGCTGCTGAGCGCGATCGGCGGCACCGGCGTGTTCTTCCTCTTCGGCTTCCTGACCCTGGTCGCCATCTGGTTCTTCATCCGCCGGGTGCCAGAGACCAAGGGGCGCAGCCTGCCAGCCATCGAGGCCGACCTGCGTCGGCGGTCGCCAGAAACACCACCGCAACAGCAGCTTCCGCCAGGTCAGATGGGACACGCTGCCTAGCGCCAGCTAGCGCCGCGCCATCCCGCGCCTACCATGGGGCGGCGACCGGCGGGCCGTCTACTGCATGATGATGACGTGAGCACGCGACCGATGATCTGGCGGCCAGCCCCGGGCTGGCCGGAAGCGCCGTCCGGCTGGCAGCCACCGCCCGGCTGGGCGCCGCCCCCAGACTGGCCCGCGCCGCCGCCGGACTGGCAGTTCTGGGTGCAGGCAGGGCCGCGTTTCCCGGTACAGTCCAGGGAGCTGACCCGGCGCGACCTGGTGGTAGAGACCAGGCTCGTCATGCTCGCCGTGCTGTTCCCCTGGGTCGTCACTGCGGTCATCACGTTCGCCCTGCACGAGACTCGCAGTCAGAGCCTCACCCAGCTGCCGAATTTCGACCCGCGCCAGCCGGTCATCAACGTCGTCCTCGGCCTGGTCAGCTATATGCCGGTCGCTGCCGTGATCCCGCTCGTACTCCTGCTGCTCGCGAGGACCGGGCAGCGGCCGTCGGACCTCGGCCTGACGAGCGCCCGCTGGCGCGATGTAGGCGTGGCAGTCGGTCTGGCGGCCGCCGGCGTGGGCTGCGAGTTCCTGCTGGTGATCCCGCTGACGCGGCTGAAAAACTCGCCCCTGGTCAATGCCGCTGGGCCGCTGCACGTACCGGTCTACTACCTGATCTTCGGCCTGAGCCAGGCTCTGCTTACCGCGATCGCCGAGGAGACTGCTGTCAACGGCTACCTGCTGACCCGGCTCGATCAGCTCGGCTGGGCGCCGTGGCCGGCGTTCTGGGTCAGCCTGGCGCTGCGGACTAGCTATCACGTGTACTACGGGCTCGCGGTCGTGCTGACACTGCCGCTCGGGTACTTCCTGACGAGGTCCTTCCAGAAGCACGGCAAGCTCAACCGGCCGATCCTGGCCCACTTCCTGTACGACTCAGTGGTCTTCCTGATCGCGATCCTGGCGCATTAGCCGCCCGCGGGCGCGGGGCCGCGGCCCTCCAGCAGCGGGGCGGCCGGGTCGCGCGCCGGGCGGCCGGGATCACCGGCGAGCCTGCGGCGCCGCCAGGCAATGCCGGAGAGTGCCTCCAGCACGACCCGGTTGGCCAGGTAGGCGGTCACCTCGGCGTGATCGAACGGCGGTGCGACCTCGACGACGTCGATGCCAGCGAGCGGGACCTCCATAGCGATCCGGCGGACGGCATCCAGCAGCTGGCGCCCGGTGAGGCCGCCAGGCTCCGGGGTTCCGGTGCCAGGCGCCATGCCGGGATCGACCACGTCGACGTCGACGGACAGGAACACGCCGTCGCACTCGTCGGTGGCGATGGCGAACGCCTCGGTCAGGCAGTCGTCCAGGCCGCGGGACACGACCTCGGTCATCTCGTAACTCCGCATCCGCTGGCCGGCCATCCAGTCCAGCGTCTCCGGTTCGGGCCAGTAGCCGCGGAGCCCGATCTGCAGGAAGCGGTCACCGCGGACGGCGCCCGACTCGATCAGGCGACGCATCGGCGTGCCGTGGCCGTACAGAGAGCCGAACTGGGTGTCGCCGGTGTCGGCATGCGCGTCGAAGTGGATCACCGACACCCTGCCCCAGCCGACGTGCCGGGCGACGCCGGTCGCGTCCGGGAAGGCGATCGTATGGTCGCCGCCCAGGATCACCGGGAGAGCGCCGCCCTCGCACGCCTGCAGCACAGCCTCTTCCAGGCGGCGCAGCGACAGCTCGGTATCACCTGATGGCATCTCCACGTCACCGGCGTCGCAGACGCGCAGCTCGACGAGCGGGTCGACGCCGAGGGCAAGGTGCGGCCGAGAGCCGTCGTGCGGCAGGTAGTCGGTGAACCGGATGGCCTGCGGCCCGAAGCGGGCGCCCGGCCGGTGCGAGGTGCCGCCGTCAAACGGGGCGCCGATGATCATGATGTCCGCGCCGGCCCAGGACGGCGGATCGGCCAGGTCGGCACGGTCAACCCCGAGGAACGTAGCGTCCGGGCCGTACATCCCGCCGAGTCGCGTCATGGTCTGCTTCCCTTCGCTAGCCGTTACGGTACCGGCCAGGACTTGGCATCCCACCAGAAACATCTGTGTGAGATCGTGCCAGTGCGGGTCGATACGAACGGAGCGCGCTGTGACACAGCTTGCCGGGCAGACGGGGAGTGAGGCTGCGTGGGATCAGCAGGAGATCGCCGGCCTGACGCTGGCCTACGGCCGCCACATCGAGCTGGGCGGCACGCTGAACCTGCGTGATCTGGGCGGTTACCCGGCCGCCGGCGGCGGCTTCGTACGATGGCGGACCCTGCTGCGGTCTGACGCGCTGCACAAGCTGGACTCGGCCGGCCTGGACACGCTGTCGGAACTCGGCCTGCGCTCGGTCGTCGACCTGCGAACTGAGCTCGAGGCGGAGACAGCGCCGAGTGCGCTGGACGGCCTGCCGGTCCGGCACACGCACATCTCGATCCTGTCCGGAGACATGCAGTCGCTCCCGCTTGAGCTGGAGGCCATCTACCGGTACATGGTGACCGAGTGCGGGGATGCGATCGGGATCGCGATCAGCGCCCTGTGCGCGGTCGACGCGGTGCCGGCCCTGGTCCACTGCAGCGCCGGCAAGGACCGGACCGGCATCGTGATCGCGCTGGTGCTGGCCATGCTCGGAGTGCCCGACCAGGTGATCGCGGCCGACTACGCGCTGAGCTCGATCTACCTGGACCCCGACCGGACGCCCGCGATCGGGCAAGTGCAGGCCAGCACCGGCCTGGGCGACGAGCTTACCCCGGCACTGCTGTGCAGCCCGCCCGCGCTGATCCTGGACACGCTGGCCTGGGTACGGGCAGCGAGCGGGTCGGTCGAGGGCTACCTGCTGGAGCACGGTCTCCGGCCGGAGGACCTGGCCCGGCTCCGTACCGCGCTCATTGCCTGACCGCGTGTTGTGTAACCACGAGTGCGCGCACCGCTAGCGTCAAGCCATGACGTTCGATGATCTGGACCGGCGGATTGTGGCTGCTCTCGTCGATGACGGGCGGGCCACGTATGCGGAGGTCGGGGCGCAGGTGGGGCTGTCGGCTCCGGCAGTCAAGCGCCGGGTTGACCGCCTGCGGGCCTCGGGCGCGATCACCGGGTTCGCGGCCCAGGTCGATCATTCCGCGCTGGGGTGGACGACCGAGGCCTACGTCGAGCTGTTCTGCCGTGGCCGCACCTCGCCCGCCGAGATCGCGGCAGCTGTCGGCAAGCACCCGGAGGTCATCGACGCCTGCACGGTGACCGGGGAGGCTGACGCGCTGGTCCACATCAGGGCCTCCGACATCCGGCATTTCGAGCAAGTGGTGGAACGGATCGGAGCCGAGCCGTTCGTGGTTCGCACCCGCAGCGTGATCGTGCTGTCGAGGCTCGTGCACCGCCCTGACCTGCTGCCACCTCGCCCTGGCGGATAAACGAGCCAGTTCGGCCGGAAATCTGATGAGTGGCGGTTCTGGCCTCGATCATCAGCTACAGTCGTGGCCATGACCGAGCGTCATGATGACCAAGTTGCCAGCAGCCGGCCGATGACGACCGGCGAGTTCCGGGCTGCGGGTGATATTTCCGCGAGCACGGCGCAGTTCCGCGCGTTCGCCGAGGACCGGTCCGAGTTCGCCAGCGAGCCCGACATCGTCGCGCCCGGCCGTAGCCCGGCCCAGATCGCCACGCTCATCGCCCTGGTGATCCTCGTGCTGGCTGTCATCGCGGTCATTGCCATCAAGATGAAGGGCTGACGAGGGCCCCAAGCTAGCCATTGGCAGCCGAGTCGTTTTACGGCCCGGCTGAGCGGCATGCTTGTATTGGCAGTCATGACCGCAGGGCCTACGAGCGCGACGGCCGGCCAGCCTCCTTCCGGCCACCATTCGGAGGAGGAGAAGCACAAGCTCACCGCCCTGGAGGGTCTCGCCGCGCTGTCCCTGGACGCCTTGTCCTCGGTGGCCTACGGTCCGCAGGCCATCCTGATCGTTCTGGCGACAGCTGGCGCAATGGCGCTGCACTACACGCTGCCGGTCACCCTGGCGATCGTCCTGCTGCTCGTCGTCCTGGTGATCTCGTACCGCCAGGTCATCGAGGCGTTCCCGAGCGGCGGTGGTGCCTACGCGGTCGCCAAGGCCCATCTCGGGGTCAGGCCAAGCCTGATTGCGGCCGCCTCGCTCGTGGTCGACTACGTGCTGAACGCGGCCGTTGGCGTATCGGCGGGCGTAGAGGCGCTGACGTCCGCGTACCCGAATCTCTACCCGGAACGGGTGTGGCTGTGCCTGGCCGTTCTCGGGGCGATCACGGCCGCCAACCTGTGGGGAGTAGCCGAGTCAGCCCGGCTGTTCATCGCGCCGACGATCTTGTTCATCGCCGGGATCTTCGCCGTCATCATCGGCGGCCTGCTGAGAACGCATCCGCTCCCGTTCCCTCAGGGGCACGTCTCGTCGGTAGCCACCGTGGGCGTCCTGCTGTTGCTGCGAGCATTTGCCTCCGGCTCGTCGGCGCTGACCGGCGTCGAGGCGATCGCCAACGCGGTGCCGGAGTTCCGCGAGCCACGGGCGCGGCGCGCCCAGCACACCGAGGTCGGGCTCGGCGTGATCCTGGGCCTGATGCTGATCGGAATCGCAGTGCTGGCCGACAGGTTCCACACCTATCCATCGCGGACAACGACCACGCTTGCCCAGCTCACCCAGGCCTCGCTCGGGCACAACTTCGTGTTCTATGCGATCCAGCTGATCACCACGGTGCTGCTGGCGCTGGCTGCGAACACGTCGTTCGGCGGGCTGCCCATCCTGGCCTCTCTGCTCGCCACCGATAACTTCCTGCCGCACCTGTTCTTCCTGCGCGCACAGCGCCAGGTCCACAGGTACGGAGTGGTCGTGCTGGCGGTGGCCGCCGCTGCGCTGCTGGTGGTCTCCCAAGGCAGTACCCAGGCACTGATCCCGCTCTTCGCGATCGGCGTGTTCGTTGGCTTCACCCTGTCGCAGGCCGGGATGGTGCGGCACTGGCGCGAGCAAGCCGGGCCAGGCTGGCGCAGCCGGGCGGTCATCAACGGAGTCGGCACAATCTTCACGCTGGCGGCGCTGGTGATCGAGCTGGTCAGCAAGTTCACCGAGGGCGCCTGGCTGGTCGTCGTCGTAGTGCCGCTGCTGGTGCTGATGTTCTCGCGGGTTCATGCCATCTATGCGCGGATCGGCCGGGCGCTCGAGATCGGCCTGATCCCGGCGCCGCCACAGCCGCGCAGCTCACTAGTCGTGGTCCCGGTGGCCACCATGTCGAGGCTGGTCCGGGAGGGCATCTCCGCCGCGCTGTCGCTCGGTGATCAGGTGGTCGCAGTGACCGTCTGCTACGACGACGCCGAGGACAATGCCGCCAGCACGCGCCTGCACGAGCAGTGGGAGCAGTGGAATCCGGGTGTTCAGCTGGTGACCCTGCATACGGTCAAGCCCTCGCTCGGCGCGCCGATCGTGGAGTACCTGCGAGAGCTGGAGCTCCAGGCAACCCACGATCAGCTCGTCGTGCTGATCCCCGAAGTGCAGCCGTCCAGGCCATGGCTGCGGATCCTGCACAACCAGCGCGGGTTCGTGCTCGAGCAGGCAATCCAGCACGGTACCGAGAACGTGGTGATCTGCCGCCTGAGGTACCGGCTGTCGACGGTGGGCGTCATTCCTGCGGGCGGCGATGCCCAGGGCTCCGATGGCGGCGGGCCGGCGCCAGCCGGACCTGAGCTGCCGCCGGTGCGGCCGCTGCCTGACCAGCCCCGTTGATCTGCGCTCGCCGCAGGTGCGGCTGGACGTTTATGCTGAAACTCAGGTGAGCCGGGAAGCCTGGTCGGCGGCATATTTGTCAAAGGAGCTTTCGTGCTCTATGCCGCCCGGAGGTGCCGACTCTGATCCGTACGTGCTGTGATACCGCACCCGTCCTAAGCTTCAGGGTCTGTCGGATCGGCCGCTGGGCGCTGGTGCCTCGCCCAGGGCGGTGGTAATGCCCGCCATAGTCGTGTTCCTGGCCGCGGCCGGGGTGAGCCTGGTCGTGAGCTGGCTACTGGTATCCCGACTGGAGCGGATCGGGGAGCGGCTTGGGCTCTCCGAGGCACTGCTGGGGATCGTGGCGGCGCTCGCGGCGGATGCACCAGAGATCTCTGCGGCCGTCAGCGCGATGATTGCCCATCAGCAGCGCGTCGGCGCCGGAGTCGTCCTGGGCTCGAACGTATTCAACCTTGCCGCGCTGCTCGGTCTCAGCGCCGTGGTAGCAGGCCAGATCGGCTTGCACCGCAAGGTCGTGGTACTTGGCGGTGCGATCGCCCTGTGGGTAGCGATCTTGTGTGTCCTGGTGGTGACCGGGCTGCTGCCCGTGCTTGCTGGCCTGGTGCTCGCCGTCCTGATCATGGCGGTCTACCTGGTACTGCTCGGCACGGAGGCAAACGGCAGGCTGGGCCGGAAGCTCCCTGCGCAGCTGCAAGCATGGCTGCGCTCCGCGGTCAAGGAGGAAGAGCTCGAGCTAGAGAACGCAATTAGGCCCAGCCGGGGCCGGCGGCTGGACGTGGTTACCGCGGTCGTTGCGCTGTCTATTGTCGTGGCGGCCAGTGTCACGATGGAGCGGGCCGCCTCCGGTCTCGGCCAGCGCTACGGCGTCCCGCAACTCGTCACCGGCGGACTGGTGCTGGCTGCGGTGACAAGCCTGCCGAACGCGGTCGCCGCGGTGTACCTGGCCGGGCGCGGCCGTGGCGCCGCAACGCTGAGCACCGCGTTGAACAGCAACACCATCAACGTCGTTGCCGGGCTACTGTTTCCTGCTGCGATCCTCGGGCTCGGCCCGGTGTCCGGGCAGGCGGTGCTCGTCACCACCTGGTACGCCGGTCTTAGCCTGGCCGTGCTTGCACTCAGCTACCGGCATCGAGGTCTTGGCCGATCGGCTGGGGCGGTGATCATCGCTGTGTACGTCGCGTTCGCGGCTTCGCTCGTCATCAGTGGCTATGCGAGCTCCGGCGGGCAGGCGCTGCTCGCCGCGCTCGCATGTCTGTCGACGCTCGCTTTGGCGGTCTGTCTGGGTCCGTTCACCGGGGGCAGCCAGCGCGCTGGGGGCGGGCGTGAATCTTTGGTGCCCGGCTGGTCGGCCCTACGGCTATGGGCGCTAAGCGTGCTCCTGGCTGCCGGGGTCGCCGCCGTCGATGCGGCGGCTGGCCATCGCCTGATCCTGATTGGCCTGCTCATCATCGGGCCGTGCCTAGCGCTGCTGACCGGCCGGTGGATGCTCACGGCCTTGGCCGGAGCGTGGGCATGCGGCCTTGCCGTGTTGCTCGGCGTGCCAGATGGCATCTGGGCAACGGCCGCGCACCTGGCCTTTATATCCGCGGTCGCGGCTGTCGCCGCAGTCGCCACGGCGGCTGCCGCCATGATCAGCCGTGCCATGTCCTAGCTAAGGCGGTCAGTGATGGGGTGATGCCGAGCTGGGATCGGGCTGGTACCGGTAGCCCATGCCCGGCTCGGTCAGCAGCCAGCGCGGCCTGGCCGGATCCGGCTCGAGCTTGCGCCGCAGCTGCGCCATGTAGAGGCGGAGGTTGCCGGCGGCGTCGGCGTAGCCAGGGCCCCAGACCTCCGCGAGCAGCTGCTGCTGGCTGAGCAGCTTGCCGGGGTTTCGCAGCAGCACCTCAAGCAGATGCCATTCGGTGGGAGTCAGCCGGACGTCCCCGTTCCCGTCGTCTTGATGCGTGTCGTCCTGACGGCGCATCACCCGCTTGGCGGCTAGGTCCACGGTGAGATCGCCCAGCTGGACCTGTGGTACGTCACCGTCGGCGCCCATCCGCCTGCTGACGGCCCGCATCCGGGCGAGCAGCTCGTCCATGCCGAACGGCTTGGTGACGTAGTCATCGGCGCCGGCATCGAGCGCCTCGACCTTGTCGGTGCTGTCGGCGCGGCCGGACAGCACGATGATCGGCGCGTCGGTCCAGCCGCGCAGGCCGTGGATGACCTCCACCCCGTCCAGGTCGGGCAGGCCGAGGTCGAGGATGACCAGGTCCGGCGGGTGACGCGCAGCCAGTTCCAGCGCCTCTCCGGCCGTGCCGGCCGCGTGCACGTCGTAGTGACGGACCCGCAGGTTGATCCGGAGTGCGCGGACTATCTGCGGTTCGTCGTCGATCACCAGGACGGTCGTCACGGTTCCCACACTTTCATGCGGGCCAGTGAGCCGGGCGGACCGGCAGCGTCACGAGGCCGGGCTCGTGTCGTGGTCGCGGTCGCGGTCGCGTCCGTCTCGTCCGTCGAGCAGCGGTCCGGCCGGGCCGGGTGCGGCCGGCAGGGACAGCGTCATCGTCAGGCCGCCGCCAGGCGTCTCCTCCGGCTCCAGCGTGCCGCCCATTGCCTCGGTCAGCCCGCGTGACAGCGCCAGGCCGAGCCCCACCCCGGTGGTGTTGTCGGTGTCACCGAGCCGCTGGAACGGCACGAATATGTGGTCCCGGTGTTCTTCCGGGATGCCGGGGCCGCGGTCGATGATGCGCAGCTCGACCCGGTCCCTCAGCGCGCTGCCGGACAAGGTTGGCGGCGAGCCGGGCGGGGAGTAGCGCAGGGCGTTCGCCGTGAGGTTGGCAATGACCCGCTCCAGGATGCCGGGGTCGACCGCAACCTCGGGCAGTTCCTCGGGGATGCTGACGGTCACCGTCCTGGCCGCGGGGCCAAGGTCGTCCAGCGACCTGGCCACGATCTCGGCCAGATCAGCCGGGCGCGGGAACACGGCGAGCGCGCCCGCCTGCAGCCGGCTCATGTCGAGCAGGTTGTCCACCAGACGCGCCAGCTTGTCCAGCGATTCGTCGGCCGTTGCCAGCAGCTCGTCGTGATCCTCGGCGTCCCATTCGACGTCGTTCGAGCGCAGGCTGGTGACCGCCGCCTTGGCCGACGCGAGCGGCGTGCGCAGGTCGTGGCTGACGGCGGCGAGCAGCGCGGTGCGGACCCGGTCGGCCTCGGCGATCGGCCTCGCCGCCTCGGCGGCCGCCGTCAGCCGCCCCTGCTCCAGAGCCGTGGCCGCATAGGCAGCGAACGCGCCGAGCACCCGGCGGTCGGTGGCGGGCAGCGTTCGTCCGCGCAGCGCCAGGACCAGGCCATCGCCGACCGGCACCTCGACGTCGGCCTCCTCAGGCCGGCTGACGGTCGGCTCACCCGATGACCCGGCGATGCTCCACCGGCCGACTCGCACCGGCCGGGCGTATCCGTCCGCTGCCGGCACGATCTGCACCCGCCCGTCAGCGCCGTGGCCGGACAGCTCCAGCAGGGTCACCGAGTCCATCCCGAATGCCTCGCGTACCCGGTCGAGCACGGCCGACAGCGCTCGCTGCCCGCGTAGCACGCTGCCTGCCGTGGTTACTAGCAGCTCGGATTCCGCACCGGCCCTGGCCGCCTGTTTGGTCCGCCGGGCCGCGGTGTCTACCACCGAACTGACTGCCAGGCCGACGACAACGAAGATCACCAGGGCCAGCACATTGTTGGCCTGCGCAATGGTGAACTGGTGGATCGGCGGAATGAAGTAGAAGTTGAGCAGCAGCGAGCCGGCTACGGCGGCCAGCACCGCCGGGATGAAGCCGCCGACCAGCGCGACCGCGATGACGGCGAGCAGGAAGACAAGCACGTCGCTGGTCAGCCTGATGTCGCCGCGCACGCTGGTCAGTGCGAGCGTCAGCAGCGGCAACAAGGCGGCCGCGAGCACGTAGCCCGCGAGCTGACGCCGCCGGTTCAGCCCGCCGCGGACTCTCGGCAGGCCGCGGCCGCGGCCGATGTACGAGTGCGTCACCATGTGCACGTCGATGTCGCCGGAGTCACGCATGGTCCGCATGCTCACGCCGGGCCCGGTGAGCAGCGATGCCAGCCAGCCGCGGCGGCTGACACCCAGGACTAGCTGGGTGGCGTTCTCGGCCCTGGCAAAGGTCAGCAGCGCGTCCGGAACGTTGTCGCCGATGACCTGGTGATAGGAGCCGCCGAGCGACTCGACTAGCTGCCGCTGGCTCGCCAGCGCAGCCGGATTAGCCCCCGTCAGCCCGTCCGAGCTGGTCACGTGCACGGCCAGCAGGTCGCCGCCTGCCGAGCGCGCGGCGATCCGGGCGGCCCGCCTGATGAGCGTGTCGCCTTCCGGGCCGCCGGTGAGCGCGACCACAACGCGTTCCCTGGCCTCCCAGGTCGTGCGGATGTCGTGCGCTTCCCGGTAGCGCTGAAGGCCCTCGTCCACCTTGTCGGCCAGCCACAGCAGGGCGAGTTCTCGCAGCGCGGACAGGTTGCCGATGCGGAAGTAGTTGGTCAGGGCCGCGTCGATCTTCTCGGCCTTGTAGATGTTCCCGTGTGCCATCCGGCGGCGTAGGGCCTCCGGCGTCATGTCGACGAGCTCGACCTGGTCGGCCGCCCGGACGACGGCATCGGGCACCGTCTCGCGCTGCGGCACGCCGGTGATCTTCTCGACGACGTCGTTGAGCGACTCGAGATGCTGGATATTCATCGCCGAGATGACGTCGATTCCGGCGTCGAGCAGCTCGGTCACGTCCTGCCAGCGCTTCTCGTTGCGCGAGCCCGGCACGTTCGTGTGCGCGAACTCGTCGACGAGGGCGACTTCCGGGTGGCGGGCCAGCACGGCGTCGAGGTCCATCTCCTCGAACGAGGTGCCGCGGTAACCGATCTCTGCCCTGGGAATGACCTCCAGGTCACCGAGCTGCTCGATGGTGTGCGTACGGCCGTGCGGCTCGACGTAGCCGACGACGACGTCGGTACCGCGCTCCTTGCGGCGGTGGCCCTCGTTGAGCATGGCGAACGTCTTGCCGACGCCGGCGGCGGAGCCGAGGTAGATCCTCAGCTGGCCCCGGCTGCCCGGCAGTCTGGGAGCACGAACATCCGCAAGGCCCTCGGAACTCATCAAATCCCCTGTACTGAGCGTCTCACGCTTGGTACCTGTATCCCATGCCGGGCTCGGTCAGCAGATGCTTCGGGCGCGGCGGATCGTCTTCGAGCTTGCGCCGCAGTTTGGCCATGTGGAATCGCAGGTAATGAGCCCTGTCCTCGGCTTCTGGGCCCCAGACCTCGGTCAGCAGCCTGGCGGCTGGCACCAGCTGCCCGGCGGACTGCAGCAGCACCTCCAGCATCCGCCACTCGGTCCGGGTCAGGTGCACCGTCTCGGCCGCGCCCTGATCGCCGGCTGGCTGCCTCAGGACGGTCCGCGTGCTCAGATCGACCTGGGTTCGCCCGATCGCGAACTCGGTGCTGCCGGAGTGCTGGCCGTCGCGGCGCAGTGCCGCACGCAGCCGGGCCATCAGCTCTTCCATCGAGAACGGCTTGGTGACGTAGTCGTCGGCGCCCGCGTCCAGCGCCCCGATCTTGTCGCCTGAGCTAGCCCGGCCGGACAAGACGATCACCGATGCCGCCGACCAGGTGCGCAGCTCGCGGATGACCTCGATGCCGTCCATGTCCGGCAGCCCCAGGTCGAGCAGCACGGCGTCGGGCGGACGCCGTGCTGCCTCGGCCAGGGCTTCCCGGCCCGCGATTGAGGCAGTCACCTCGTAGCCGCGCGCGCGGAGGTTGATCTGCAGCGCGCGCAGCAGGGCCGGCTCGTCCTCCACGACGAGGACGCGCCCGGTATCAGACGGGGTACTTCGCATCGAGGGCCCGGTTCAGCAGCAGGACGTTGACAGCCGGCTCGCCCAGGAAGCCGAGCACGCGGCCCGTGGTGTACCGCTTGACCAGAGCCTCGACCTGGGCCGGGGTGATGTGCCTGGCGGCAGCGACCCGGTCCACCTGGATGGCGGCGTTGGCCTGAGAGATGTCCGGGTCCAGGCCCGAAGCCGAGGCGGTGACCGCGTCGGACGGGATCTTCGAGATCGGCACGTGGTCGAACGCGGCGATCTGCTGCTGCCGCTGCTTCACGAACTGGATCTGGGCCGGGTTGTTATTGCCCAGGTTGGAGGCGCTCGAGTACAGCGGATTGCAGCCGTAGTTGTTCGGCCCCGTGCTCTCTACCACGTACTTGCCCTTGACCTGCTCAATGCCCCAGCCGACGATCGCGAAGGACGGGCGCGGCTGGAAGTACTGCGGCAGCGGGCTGCCCTTGGCGTCGACGAACTCCTGGCACAGCAGGCTGGAGCCGATAGTCCGGCCGTGGTAACTGACGAGCGAGCCGTTGGCCTGGCTGGGGAATGCCGCCTGCGCGATCCCCCACATGACCACCGGATAGATGATCCCGGTGATCACGGTGAAGACCAGCAGCATGCGCAGCCCAGCAAGGTGCTGGCGGATGAATGAAGGTAGGCGATTCATTGTCAGATCACCGGAATCCTGGAATGAACTGGATGATGAGGTCGATTGCCTTGATCCCGAGGAACGGGATGATCAGTCCGCCGACGCCGTAGATCCACAGGTTCCTGCGGAGCATCGCCGAGGCAGATGACGGGCGGTACCGGACGCCGCGCAGCGCCAGCGGGATCAGCGCGACGATGATCAGCGCGTTGAAGATGATCGCCGAGGTGATCGCCGACTTCGGACTGTGCAGCCCCATGATGTTGAGGTAGTGCAGGCCGGGAAAGACACTGACGAACATCGCCGGGATGATCGCGAAGTACTTCGCCACATCGTTAGCGATCGAGAAGGTCGTCAGCGCGCCGCGGGTGATGAGCAGCTGCTTGCCGATCTCCACGATCTCGATGAGCTTCGTCGGGTTGGAGTCCAGGTCCACCATGTTCCCGGCCTCCTTGGCGGCCGAGGTTCCGGTGTTCAT
>Ga0335073_10003298_pt1 | contig 22446 bp, 18 predicted proteins | sample Lox_Sample_22_FD_207093 | JGI IMG/M metagenome (GOLD analysis project Ga0335073, IMG submission 207093) | Soil microbial communities from Loxahatchee National Wildlife Refuge, Florida, United States - Lox_Sample_2.2 | ecosystem: Environmental > Terrestrial > Soil > Wetlands | place: USA... | reverse complement strand
TGGTCTCCCACGGGCCTCCGGATTCCAGACGCGCTTCCGAAGGGCTTCGTGGCGGCGGTCAATGGAGGATACTTCGAGAGGGATCTCCGGCCGAGCGGGCTACTCATCGTGGACGGGCGCCAGATCCAGGCGGAGAGCGGGCACCACGGCGCGCTGGTGCTACGCGACGGGCGAGCCAGCCTCTCGTATCTGCACGACGTGCGGGCGAGCGAGACGGCCAGCGTACTCCAGGCGTGGCCCTTCCTGATCGAGCCCGGGGGCGCCGACGGCATTCGCACGGACGACGGAAGGCGTTCGCGCCGGACGGCGTTCGGGATCGACACAGCGGGGCGGGGCCTGATCGTCGCCGTCCCTGACCAGGGCCTCTCTCTTCATCAACTCATGTGCTTATGCCGTCGACTCGGTGCGACTTCGGCGGTGAACCTCGATGGAGGCCCCTCGACTGGGTTTGCGCTCGCGCTGCCACCGGGCTGGACGTCCGAGACTGCCACCGACGTATCGAACTTGTTGGTGCTCACCCGCAGGGCTCCACTGCCTCAGGCGGCGGACGAACGGTCGCCCTCGGACCCCGCGCGCTCGACCGCGACCCACGCGTTGTAGTCCGGCTCCGAGGACACCGGATCGTAGCGACGTACCAGGAGTTGGTTGCATTCCGGCCAGTACGCCTGGAGGGTTCCCTCGCGCACCGGCCCGACGTGGGCGATTCCGGTGAAGGCGCCGACCTCCGAGCGAAGGCGAACAGGATCCCCGGCGCGAAGGGACAAGCGGTCCATGTCAGCGACCGCGAAGAAGACGGCCTGCCGGCCGGCGTTGCCCATCGAGGCATCGGCTTCCTTCAGAACAATCGAGTTGAACTGCTTCCCGCGTCGCGTGGCCAGCTGAAAACGCCCCTCGGGCGCCTCGCGCGGGGGAATCTCGATCGTCGAAAAGCGGGCCCTGCCGGAGGGCGTCTTGAACCGACCGTCGGCGCACAAACGAGCCCCCCCCCACTGCACCCACTGCCCCTCGGCCTTCAGGCCGGAGATACCCTGGTAGAGGGGCACACAGCGCTCCATCTCCGCCCGGAGCGCATCAGTAGTGGACCAGTTGAAGAGGTGCGGGCTGTCCGGGTAGGCCCGACGCCCCAGACGTGCAGGGATCTCCCATTCCGGGAGCGCTTCGCCGACGCGGGGGCCAGCGATTTCGGGCGAGAAGCGAATACGCCGCTCGGTAGACGTGCTGGTGATGCCTCCGGGTGTCTCGTACCGGGTCGCCGCGGGCAAGAGCAGCAGCCATTCGCCAGGCTCGACCAGTTGCTGCGCATTCAGGACGATGTCCTGATGGATTCGGTAGCGGATCTTGCCCAGTGCAGTCCGCACGTAGGCGGGGTCGGGCAGCGTCTCCAGGTAGTTCCCGCCAATGGAGTAGAGGCAATCGATCCGGCCCTCGCCCGCCGCTTCCATCACATGTGCGGCGCGCAGCCCCTTCTCTGTCGGGACCTGCCACTCCCACAGTTCGGCGAGGCGGGCAGCACCGGAAACACCCACCGGATCGCCCGTGCAGTACTTGTCGGGATCGACGCCGACCTCGGACGTGCCCTGGACTCCGGAGTGTCCCCGGATGGGGAGGATGCCGCACTTCGAGCGGCCGATCATGCCTCGGCAGAGGGCCAAATTCACGATCGCCTTGACGTTCTCAACGCCGAAACGGTGCTGTGTGAGCCCCATCGAGTAGACGATGACGGCGGTCTTCGCCCGCGCGTACCAGTCCGCGAATCGGGCCATTTCTCGCCGCGGCAGACCGGACGCCTGCTCCAGCGCCTCCCACGGCAAGGCCGCAATCTGCGACCGCAGGGCCTCGAGACCCTCGGTGTGCTTGGCCACGAACTCTTCGTCCAGCGCGCCTCGGAGGAGAAGTTCTTTCAGCACGCCGTGGATGAAAGCGATGTCTCCTCCCACCCGGACCTGGAAGAAGTCGTCGCAGAGCTTGGTGCCGAAGAGAGCGCTGCGCGCGACCGAGGGCACCCAGTAGCGATCGAGCATGGGCTCTCTCGCGGGGTTAACCACGAGGAAACGCGTCCCCGCCTTGCGGGCAAAGTGCAGGTACTTGGTGGATACCGGCTGGTTGTTGGGAAGGTTCGTTCCGAACAAAATGACCAGATCCGAGCCAATGAGGTCGCTCAGCGAGATCGTTGGCGCGCCGATGCCGAGGGTGTCACGCAACCCGGCGACCGAAGCGGCATGGCAGAGGCGCGCGCACGAATCCACGTTGTTCGTGCCAACGACACGGGCCAGCTTCTGGAACGCGTAATAGGCTTCGTTGCCGAGTCCGCGGCTGGTCGCGAAGAAACCCATTCGGTCCGGGGCCACCTCCCGCAGCGCGGCTGCGGCGAGTCCTTCTGCTTCGTCCCACGAGATCTGCGTGAAGCCCTTTTCGCCGCGACGACGTAGATAGGGATGGTCCAGCCTACCAAGGCGCTGGAGCCCACGCCCGTCGAGCTTGGTGAGGCCGTTCGTGTCGGTCAACCGCCCCGGACCAATCGCTCGCATCGTGTTGAACCGAAGGAGGGAAAGGCGCGTCAGGCAAAGATGAACCCCGGCGATGACGTCGTCCCGAAGTCCCCTGGGGCCGAGCGAGCAGCCATCGCAAACTCCGTGGCGGAGGATGCGCCATGCATATCCCCAGGATCCGCGGTTGTCCCACGCCACCTGAAACATCTCGCGGTAGTGCCGGGGCTTGCCGGGATACAGCAGACCGAAGGGGAAGTAGAGTCGAATCCAGTTCCAGAGCTTCCGAAGAGTCTTCATTTGCTGCGACCTTGCCAGAAGAATCGCTCGGGGCGAGCGTAGATGTTGAAGCCCCTCTCACGCAAGAAGCCGATGAGACCGAGGCCACGCTCTTCGGCGAGGGCGATCGCCAGGCTCGATGGGGCACCGACGGCCGCGAGCGCAGCGAAGCCGCCGGCGATCGCCTTTTGGACGAGTTCGAAGCCGGCCCGACCGCTCACCGCCAGGAGTTGGCCGGAAAGAGGAACACGCCCGCTCGAGAAGGCCCGTCCGACGATCTTGTCGACCGCGTTATGCCGGCCGACATCTTCGGCGAGATCCCTCACGCCGAGCGCCTGCGGCTCAATCCAGGCGGCCGCATGCACTCCACCCGTTCGCGCGAAGATGGCCTGGCGCGCGCCCAGGCGCTCCGCGAGGCCCGGAAGAGCTCCGATGTCGATGGGCGCGCTGGGCGTTACAGAGCCTCCGGGGGCGCGGATCATCGAGAGCGAGGCCTTCCCGCAGACGCCGCAGGAGGAGGCCGTGTAGAAGTTTCGCTGCCACCCCCCGCGTTCGAGGACGGCCGCCGTCACCCGCACGTCGACCACGTGCTCGGCCGCCTGCTCCGTACCGATCACCTCGGCCTGATCCAGCACGATTCCCTCTCCCCACAGGAACCCCAGCGCGAGCGCCTCGTCGTCGCCAGGGGTTCGCATCGTGACGGAGATCGCGCGGCCATTGAGCCGCAGCTCGAGCGGTTCTTCGGCCGCCACCTCGTCCTCGTCGGTGGCGGTACGTCCGTCCCGCCAGGACATGCGCTGAACCAGGACCGTGCTCCGGGGTTGCGGTTCCGCGCTCGCCGCCCTATGTACCTTGGCCGCCATGCCGCCTTCGCACGATAGCACGCGGAAGGGTGCCCGAGCCGTGGTCGCCGTAGCGCTGCTTGCGGCATCGCCTGCGGCTCCGGCGTCGACGCTGTCGCCCGTCGTCAACCTCCCGCGTCCCTCGGCGGGAGAATGGATGGGCATCTATCTCCTTGGCCGGAAGGCGGGTTACAGCTTCGATCGTGTGTCGCTCGAGAAGCGTGGCGGCATTCCCGTCGTCGTCGCGATTGACGACACGACGCTGCGGGCGACCCTCGGGGGCAAGGACGTCAGTCGGCATGTCCGCGAGGAGAGAACCTATGACGCCAGGCCTCACGGACGCCTCGTGCACTTCGAAGCAGTCCACGAGGGCGATGGAGGCAACGAGACGCTGTCTGGCGATTGCGACCGAGCGGGGGTTCACCTGGTGCGGCGGCGGGCCGGGCAGCCCGACGAGAAGCTGGAGCTTCCACCCTCGGCGGACGTCGTGGAGAACGCCGACCTTCCCCGCCTCGCCGCCGCCCGTCGAGCCGATGTGTCTGGCGTGGCCTTCGATGGCCAGTCGCTGCGGGACAAGCCCCAGAAGGTTGCCTATCTGGGAGAAGGAGATCTGGTCGCGGGGGGGACGAGACGGAGGGTCGCGCGCGTTTCGGTCACCGAGGATCAGGGCAAACTCGCGGCGGATGTCGCGATCGACCTCCGGGATGGTCGGACTCTTCAGCTCAAGTTCGGTGGGGCCTTGCTTGCGGTTCCAGAGCCCGAAGCGCTCGCGAAGAAGCTCGACAGCGTCGACCTCTTTGCGCTGACGCGCGTGCCGATAGCCCAGCAATTGCCGAGCGGGGTCGTGCCCGAGACCATCACCTACGAGATTGCCGGCCTGCCGGCCGCCATCCGACCGGCGCCGGAACGACAGACGTACGAGGCCTTGCCCGATGGATCCGTCGCCGTGACTGTGCGCGCGGAGCGGCCGAGCCATGCCTTGGCCGCTTCCTCGCCTCCCCCAGAGGCAGATCTGCGCGCCACCCCCGACATCGAGAGCGATGACCCCGCAATCCGCGCTTTGGCGAAGAAGATCACGGCCGGAGAACGCGATCCGTTCCGGCGAGCTACTAAGATCTCGTCCTGGGTCTATGGTCACGTCCGCGCCGCTTATGGGGCCTCCAGCGATCGCGCCACGGACGTGCTCCGACGCAGGGAGGGCGACTGCACCGAGCATTCTCTTTTGGCGGTGGCCCTCGCTCGCGCGGCCGGCGTTCCGGCCAGGCTCGTCCATGGGCTGGTCTATGCGCAGGGCAGCGACGGTATTTTTGGCCTCTACTGGCACGAGTGGGTGGAGGTCTGGGCGGGCCAGTGGCTGGCCATTGATCCCACATTTGGTCAGGAAATCGCGGACGCGACCCACATCGAACTCGGCGAGGGCGACCAGACCGACGCCGTCGCCTTGATGGGACAGCTCAAGATCTCGGTTCTCGAAAGGAAGCCCCAATGAACGCGCCCCGGATGGGCTTGAACCATGTCGCCATCGCGGTGAAGGATCTGGAATCCGCAGTGGCGTTCTATGAAGAGGTGTTGGGCCTTCATTGTGACGATCGGGAGCGCGTGGAGGACCAGGCGGTGGACGTCGCCCTCTTCGGCCACGGCCAAGGCCGCATCGAGCTGATTTGCCCGTTCACCAGCGATTCCGGTGTGGCAAAGTTCCTTGAGAAGCGGGGGGAGGGACTGCACCACATCTGCCTCGACGTACCGGATATCGACGCCGCCCTCGCGGCGCTGAAAGCCCGCGGGTTGCCGCTGATCGATGAGCGCCCTCGCATCGGCGCTGGCGGCTCTCGGATTGCCTTCGTGCATCCAAAGGGTGGGCGAGGAGTGCTTATCGAGCTGCGGCAAGCGTAGCGGCAAACGACTCACGCGAATCCTTTACAGGGCGACGCAGCGCGCGGTAAAAAGCAGGCGCTCTTGCTTCACCCGCCCGGGAGGGCTCTCGTGCAACCCATCGGAAAGCTCTCCGGGTTTTTGGCTGCGGCCGTCGTACTCTCCGCCTGCAGCGGGCCGTCTGGGTCCTCGGACGGCGGGGATTCTGGCGTACCTCCGATCGCGGACGCTGGCGTCGACGCTGGCCTGGATGGCGGACCAGACGCGGGCCCTGCTCTGAAGCTGTGCGGAGCCGCCGGGAGTCCGTGCAGCGGGGGGACATGCTGCGGAAACCTCGATTGCCAACAGGGCGTCTGCACCGAAATCTCGGGGCCTGCTTGCGCAGGATACGGGGAACCCTGCGACGCGCTGCCTTGTTGCGTGACGCCCCCGCCGCCAGGCGGCTGGCCGGCGGGCACCGTTCCGCCGATTCCGGGCTGTCGGACGCTGGACGGAGGACCCTCGGTTTGTTACATCGGCACGCAACCAGGCGACCCCTGCGGGGCGGGGCTGTGGGGCTGTACCGATGGCCTCGCGTGCATCTCGGGAAGTTGCGCCCTGCCCTCCACGAACCAAGCCTGCCCACGCGACGGCGGGCTGTGCTTGCCTGGTGACGACTGCACCGATTTCGGGAACCAAGTTTACGGGGGCAGCGCGGCGGCCGATCCGTGTCAGAACTCCGGGCTCGACTGCGAAGAGGTCCTGCCTCTCGGAAACACGCTCCCGTTCGCAGCGGGGACGTTTCTGTGCTTCGAGCCGGAAGTAGTATCTCCGCCGGACTTTCCGCTCGCGGCGGAGGATTTCTCCCAGTACTCCGTGTGCAGCCCCCAGAGCGACTGCGCCCCTGTCCCGGGTGACACCGCAGCGGTAGGCTGCGGGAGCTTCTTCATCGAAGGCGAACAGGGCAACGCCGTCGTGGGGTATCCGGTTCCCGTTTGTGTCGAGCTGTGCCAATCGCCGGATGAGTGCGGAAGCCTCGCTTGGGATTGCCTGGGCGCTGCAGGTGGAAGCCAAGGCCAGTGCCTCCCCAACTATTGCTACGCCGAGACCGACTCTTCCGGCGACGACATAGCGACGGCCCTTGGCAACGCGCAGGGCACCCCGGTGAGCTCGGACATCTCGGTCCTTTTCCAACCCTGCTCCCACGGTGGGCCCAACACGGTCTGCTTGCCCCAGAACGACAACAACTGGAACACGACCACCGGCATCTGTTACCGCGTCGGACCACCCGATGCAGGCGGCGTCGGTGCCAGCTGCGACCCCACCGGCGCTCGCACCGATCTCGGTGGCCTCTGCGCTGCGGGGACGCTCTGCTTCAAGGGTACCTGCCTCCCCTGGTGCGATACGGGCAATCGCACCGTTGCCTCTTGCCAGACCGGGCAGGACTGCGTCGCGGTGGGTGGAAGCCTCGTGAGTTCGACGGCCAACGACAACGGCACCGGCGTCTGCACGGAGAGCTGCAATCCCTACCTGGACGCCGGGTGGAACAGCTGTCCCGTGGTGGACGGTGGACCGCCCTTGGTGTGCAAGCCCGCCGGGACCGACAACGACTTCTTCCCGAGCCCCGGTGTCTGCGTGGGGGGCAGTTCGGCCTCCCTCGCGCTCGGACAACCCTGCAGCCCCTTCGGCTGGGTCGATCCCTGCCCGTCCGGAGCGGTTTGCGCTCCCGCGGGCGATGCTGGAACAGCCTTCGTCTGCTCGCAAGTCTGCGACCCGCAGCCTTCCCCAGGCATCGACGAGCCGGCCTGTCCGACGGGAGCGACGTGCACGCGCCTCGGCCCACCCTGGTGCGTGAACTACAACAATGCCTCCATCGACTACGCGTGCTACCACGTTGGCGTGTGTCTCTAACGTGATCCCTCGGCTCCTCGCCTTGGCCGTGCTCTGTGGGGCATCGGTGATTGCAGTTGCTGCGACGCCGGTAGCCCTCGCGCCGGCTCCGGACTTTGCCGGGCGGGGCTCGGGCTCGTCCTTGGAACGAGGCGTGCGCAGGGCGCTCGAGACTGCCCGTGTTCCGCTCGTCTCTCCGGCGCTGGCGGCCGGCCGAGCCCGCGCGGCCCACGTCGCCTGGGGCCACGGCATGTCGCCCGCGCAGGCTGGTTCACTCGCCCAAGCCAACCACTGGGCGGGGGTGGTCATCGTCGAGGGGAGCAAGCGCCACCTCGGCATTCGCCTCGTCGATGCGGCCGGTGAGACGGTCGTCACGCAACGGCTCTTGGTCTCTCACAGACGGGCCGCGCCGGCAGACATCGAGGCCTTCGCACGCGCCGTCAGCGCAACCCTTGCTTCGGCGACCGCCGCCGCGCCACCTCCCCCTCCCGCCCCGGCGCCTCCCCCGACACCACCGCCTCCTCCGCCGGAACAGGCCGCGCCGCCCGCCGAATCGACGCCGACAGCGGAGACGGAGGCACCCGAGAGTCCCAAGGAGACGCGCCTCCAGAGGTGGGACGTCGAGCTCGGCGGATTCGCGGGAACTCACAAGTTTGACTTGCCAGGAACGTTCTCGTATCGAACCTCGTTTCCCTACTCGGGGCCCGCCATCGCCGGGGCAGTCTTCCCGTTCGGCGCGCCTGGTTCGTGGGTCGAGGGCTTCGGGATCGTCGCTGCTGCCCAACTCGGAATCGTCGAGGCCGAGGTTTCCGGGGGTAGCGGTACCTTCACCGCGACCGACTTGCAGGCGTCGCTGGATCTGGCCTATCAGTTCGCACCGATCGACCGGCCGTTCGGTCCACGCCTGACCGTTCGCGCCGGCGGTACGCTTCGCTACTTCGATGCACCCGCCAGCAGTGGCGTGGCCGACGACGACCGTTTGGCCCCTGAGGTGGCCCTCGACCTCGAGCAACCCTTGGTCCCCGCCTACCTTCGCGTCACCGGAAGCTTCGGTTGGTTGCCGATAGCCAACCAGGGTCAGACAGCACAGCAAGCGCTCGGCACCTCGTCGGGAAGCGGCTTCGAGTGGCAAGCCGGCCTGGCGGGGCGGATTTTCCGGGCGTTTGGTTGGGAAGCCCACGTACTGCAGCAACGCTTCGCGGACGCCCACCCGGGCAGCGTCTCTGCGGATGACATCGACACCTCGTACGATCTGCTGCTGACGCTTCAGCGCTGACTTCAGGCGACAGACCGCAGCTCTACGCTTCGCGCCGGCGCTGCAGGGTGGCGGCGCGCTCGATCTGGCGACCGCGCCAGACCCGCTCGATCACGCTCGGCCCTAGGCTGCCTACCAGACGCCCGTTCTCGACGACGGCGATGCGGGATACGCGGCTTTGAGCGAGCCTCTTCAGCACCACGTCCAACATCTCATCCGGCGACGCGATCGGACCGGGCTCCTGCATGACCGTCGTGATCGGCCCAGATCCGTCCTGCCCCGGCCGCAAGACAGCGGCGGCCGCGACGATGCCCAACAGGCCGCCGTCGGGAGCGACAACGAAGACCTCGGGGGTGCCGGAGGAGCGGATTCGCTCGGCCACCTCTCCGATGGTTGCCGCGGGATCGACCATCGGGGGGTTACGGTCCATGATCTGCGCCACCCGGAAGCGCTTGACGAGTTCATCCAACTCCACCTGCCGCGCCTCGGCTCCCGCGCCCATGAAGATGAAGACCGCGATCAGGATGAGAATGAAGTTCCCACCGTAAATTCCGACCACACCCAGCAACACGGCCAGCACCCTCCCTACGACGGCAGCCGTTTTCGTCGAGCGGACCCGACCCAGAGCAGGCTGGAGGGCGGCCCGCAGGATGCGGCCCCCATCCATCGGAAATGCTGGAATCACATTGAATATCGCGAGAACCAGGTTGATCTCGCCCAGGTAGAAGATTCCGAAGCGCAGGTCGTGGGCACCTGCGGGCAACAGGCGATACCCGACCAAGCAGAGCGCGGCAAGAAGGCCCGACGAGACTGGCCCGGCAAGCGCCATGAGGCCTTCTGCCAGGGCGCCCTGGGGCATCCGCGTCATGTTGGTCACACCCCCAAGGATCATGAGTGTGACGTCGTGGACCTGGGCCCCGGCCCGGAGACCAACCACGATGTGTGAGAGCTCGTGCAGGAGCACGCAAACGAAAAGCGCGATCGCGAGAGCGAGTCCCCACAAATATGGGCTCAAGCTCAAGCGCGCCGGAACCACGCCGGCGATCGCGGCGGCTTGTTTGAACTGGTAGCCGATGATCACCGCCAGGTACGGAAGGACGAGCAACAGGCTCCAGTGGATGCGGACCGGTATGCGTCCGATCTTGAAGACCGTCCAAGCCCCCCCTGTTCCCACGAGTCGCCTCCTGGGCCCACCGCGGGCCCAGGTTCAACATACGCACGACAATCCCGCGGCAGATCGATCGCGGGCGGCGCTTGCGCTCAGGCGTCCTTCTTGATGGGCGTCGGCACGGCGAGCGTAGGCTTGGCGGCGCCCTGGCTCGACTGCTCCATCTTGCAGTTCCCCTCGAAGATGACGCCCTTGTCGATGGACAGGGCGGGCGCTTCCAGGTTGCCACGCACCTTGGCTGGCTGGTGCAATTCTATCGACGTCTTGGCCCGGATGTTTCCCTGAACTTCTCCGTTCACCACGACGGAGCCCGCGGCTATTTCCGCGTTTATTTTTGCTCCCTCGCCGATGACGAGTACGTCATTCGTGTGGATCTCGCCGGAAAACTTGCCGTCGATCCGCACTGTGCCCTCGAACGTCAGCTTCCCTTCGAACTCACTGCCCCGTCCGAGCAACGCATTGAGCTCGCCACTGCCTCGGTTGGTGAGGTCGTCTTCCCTCTTCAGCATCGCCATGGTGATCTCCTTCTTCGGGGGGGTGTTCTCCGTCGTCCGACCGGACAAAGAGGCCCCGGGAGCACCCCCGGGCACCTCGGTGCTGCTCTTGCTGCCGTTCCAGAAGGGCATGTCTACGAAAGGCGCGCCTTGCGCAAAAGAAGATCGGACAACCGGGCGAACTCCTCATGGCTCGAAAACGCCACCTCGATGCGGCCGCGCCCCTGCCGAGCGTGAATGCGCACGCGTGCTCCGAGCGCCCTCGTCATGGCGTCCTCCTCGCGGCGCGTGCTGGCGCTCGGCGTCTCTTTCTCTCGGGCTCTGTCCTTCCCGTCTCTTTCTTCACGGGTGAGGCGCTCCACCTCGCGAACCGAGAGCCTGCGCCGGACGACCATTCGCGAGAGCTTGAGCAGCCGGGGCTCCTCCCGAACCGCCAGGAGCGCCCGCGCATGTCCCATCTCGATGTCACCACGCGCGAGGGCTTCGCGAACCTCTGGCGGGAGCCGAAGCAGCCGCATGGCGTTGGCGACCGTCGAGCGATCCTTGCCCACCCGGGCTGCGGCTTCCTCCTGGGTCAGGCCGTGGCCTTCAACGAGCTGCCGAAAGGCTTCCGCTTCCTCGAGGGGGTCCAGATCCTCGCGCTGAAGGTTCTCGATCAAAGCAACTTCGAACGCGTCTCGATCGCCCAAATCACGGATGATGGCGGGCACCTGCTGGAGCCCTGCTTTCTGTGCCGCTCGCCACCGCCGCTCACCGGCAATGATGCGAAAGTCGGATCCGTGCCGCCGAACCAGAATGGGTTGCAGAATGCCGCGCTCGCGGATCGATGCGGCCAACTCCTCGAGCGCCGGCCCATCGAAGCGCTTGCGGGGCTGGGTGCGCTCTGGCTGTATTCGCTCGATGGGCAGCTGGGTCGTAGGCGCGCCCGCGGGGGCCGCTTCGGGAATCAGCGCCGCAAGGCCGCGCCCCAATGCCGGGCGGCGAAAGCCTTTGTTGTCCGTCTCCACGGGCGACACCTCTCAGGCGTTCATCGCCAGGCCTCTTCGGCCGCCGGCTTCGCGCAACTCGCGGGCAAGCTGCAGGTAGCTCTGGCATCCCCGCGACTGGATGTCATAGAGCAGGATGGGCTTACCGTGGCTCGGGCTTTCGGAAAGCCGCACATTCCGCGGGATGACCGTCTCGAAGACCCGGTCGCCGAAATACTGACGGACGTCCGTCGCGACCTGGTGCGACAGGTTGTTCCGCGGATCGAACATGGTGAGCACGATGCCCTCGATGTGCAGACCAGCGTTCAGTCCGGCCCGCACGGCCTCCACGGTCCGCGTCAACTCGGTCAGGCCCTCGAGGGCGTAGTACTCGGCCTGCAGCGGAATCAGGACCGATCCGGCTGCACACAGGCCATTGATCGTGAGTAAGCCCAGCGAGGGAGGGCAGTCGATCAGAACGTTTTCGTACTCGGGGGCGATCTCGGCCAGGGCATCGCGCAATCGCAGTTCGCGCCGCTCCAGGTTCACGAGCTCGATTTCAGCGCCCACGAGGTCCCGATGGGCAGGGGCAATCTCTAGGAACTTGAGCTCCGTGGCCCGGCGCACGCTCGACAGCGGCTGCAAGCCGATGAGCGCATCGTAAACACTGGGAGTTGCGCCACGCGGAACCCCCAGGCCGCTGCCAGCGTTTCCCTGCGGGTCGAGGTCTATCAGCAAGGTCCTCTGTTCCGCCGCCGCCAGTGAAGCGGCCAGGTTGACCGCGGTGGTGGTTTTACCCACGCCGCCCTTCTGGTTGGCGATGGCCAGGATTTGCGTCACGGCGCGTCGAGTCGATCGCACGCCGCCCTCGGCAAGTCAAGCAACGGGCGATTGTTCCACGTGGAACGCGGGCGCCTTCTCGAAGACAGCCACTTCCCGTGCTGGCTGCTTTCCTGCCTTGTACTGGACCGTCTCCACTAGCCTCAGCCCGTTCCTTGCCCCCTCTTCAGCGAGGCGCTCGTCCGGAAGCGGATTTCGACCGAGGAAAGCAATGGCACGCCCACCGTCACCGATGAGTGGCGCTGCCCGACTCAACCACTCGCCCAGGGGCCAGACCGCGCGGCTGAGCGCGAAGTCAAAGAGCCTGCTGCGCAACTGGATTCGTCCCTCGACTCGCACGTTCTTCAGGTCGAGCTTTGCTATCGCGCTTCTGAGGAAGGCCGCCCTCTTCATTCGGGGCTCCACGAGCGTGAACTGGCAGTCGGGCCGTGCGATGGCAAGCGGAATTCCCGGGAAGCCGGCCCCCGAGCCCACGTCGATGCCGACAGAGCCGCTCGGAAGAAATCTCGCGGCAGCGAGCGAATCGAGACTGTGGCGCTCCGTCCAGTCGGCCAGCGTGCCAGGCCCGACCAGATTGTGCTTCTGGTTCCAGCGCGCGAGCTCCTCGAGGTGAGCCAGGATCCGGCTGGCCTGGCCCGGCTCCAGCGCAACGCCCAGGGAGGCGCATTCCTGCCTGAGCGCCGCGCTCGAAGGTTCCACGTGGAACAACCTTCAATCCAACGCCAAGGGAGCGCTGCGGCGCCGGAGGTGGGCCGCCAGCACGGCCGCCGCGCTGTTCGTCATTCCGGGCAGCGCCTGGGCCTCCGCAAGCGTCCTGGGTCGGGCTCGTTGAAGCGCTGCAAGCGCTTCCCGGGAGAGGCCTATCAGGCCGTCGAAAGCGAGGTCGCCCGGGATCGGCAAATTGGCCAGCTCGCGAAGGCGCCGGCCGGCGACGGCCTGCTGGCGCTGATAGGGCGCATAACGCAACTCCAGAAACGCGGCGCCCAAGGCTTCGGCCTCTCGGCTCCGCGCTCCCGCCCCGACGCGTTCGCTCTCCAAAAATTCGGGCAGGGTCGTTGCTGGTTGGCGGATCCAGCGAATCTGCTCCCGTGTGAGCCGGTCCTGCACCCCCCGGATCCGGACCTCGAGATCCTCGCTTGCCCGCCACCGACCCTCCTCGAGCACCCCGAGATCGCGGCCGATCCGCCACAACCGAACCGCCGCGTTGTCCTCCCTCAGATGGAGCCGGGCTTCGGCCCGGGCCGGCAGAACCCGGTAGGGCTCGTCGAAGCCTCGCCGCGTCAAATCATCACACAGCACCCCCAGGAAGCTTTCCTCCCTGGCGGGGATCCAGGCTCTACGCCCCTGGCTGTGCAAGGCCGCATTCAGGCCGGCCACGAGGCCTTGGCCCGCGGCCTCCTCGTAGCCAGATGACCCGTTGATCTGACCAGCGAGGAAGAGCCCGGAGCAGACCCGCGCCTGCAAGGCGCCGTCCAATTGTGTCGCGGGGACGTAGTCGTACTCCACTGCGTACCCCGCGCGCAGCAGACGGGCGCGCTCCAATCCGGGAATGGTCCTGAGCAGATCCCATTGCGCTTCTTCCGGGAGACTCGTCGACAGGCCCGCGGGATAGACGACCCTGCCATGCTCGTCCTCGGGCTCGAGATACACGGGATGGTTCTCGCGCGCGGGGTACCCGACCACCTTGTGCTCCAGCGACGGACAGTACCGTGGGCCACGAGCGCCGATCGCGCCCGTGCGAAGCGGGGAGAGTGGCAGCGCTTCGCGAACCACTGCGTGGGTGGCCGCCGTCGTGTTGGTGAGGTAGCACGCCATCTGGCGCAGCGTGGGGTGACGCGAGCGGTCCGTCACCGCTGAAAGGGGGCCCGCGTCGGCCTCGCTCAGCTGGGCGACGCACGCCCGATAGTCGATGGATTGCCCCTCGAGCCTCGGGGGCGTGCCTGTCTTGAACCGTGAGAGCTCGAGCCCGAGGGCGCGCAGGGCCTCCGGCAGGCCCTCCGCCGAGCCATCGCCTGCCCGACCGCCGGCTTCGACTCGCTGGCCCACGTGCATGCGTGCCGCCAGGAAGGTGCCGGCGGTGATCACGACGGCCGCCGCTTCGAGCACCCGCCCATCGGTGAGCCCAACGCCCTCGATTCGGCCCTCACGGACCATGAGTCCGGACGCTTCTCCCTCCAGAACAGTCAGTCCGGGCTGCGCTCGCACCCGCCGTTGGACTGCCCGAGCATAGCCCAACCGATCGACCAACACGCGCGTGGCTCGCAACGCGGGTCCCTTGCTTCGATTCAGGATCCGGAATTGCGTGCCGCTCGCGTCGGCAGCCTGGGCCATCGCCCCGCCCAACGCATCGATCTCAGCGACGAGCTGGCTCTTTCCCGGCCCCCCTATCGCGGGGTTGCAGCTCATCAGGCCGGCACGCTCGACAGACAGGGTGACGCCCGCCACGCGGCAGCCCATCCTGGCCGCGGCCAGCGCCGCCTCGATGCCGGCATGGCCAAGCCCAAGCACGATGACGTCGAATTGCCTCATTATTTCCCGACGCAGAACCGACGAAAGACCTCGTCCTCGACCTCGGCGGCACTCGGGCCCTGGCCACACAGGCGGTCCAGAACCTCCGCCGCCCTCTCGAGCGCCCGCACCCGAAGGTCTTCCGTGGCGGACTCCGTCCTGGCGTCCTGCAGCAGATGAGCCGCCTCCTCGAGCAGGGCGGCCTGCCGCCGACTCACGCACGTGAACGGCCGTTGGAGCGCGCTCTCGATGCGCATCCTGAGCACGTCCAGGCCCCAGCCTTCGCGCACGCTCACTCGCACGTCCTCACGAGAGCGGGGCTCCGGGTGCGACGGAAGATCGCCCTTCGTGGCCACCCATAGGTCGACCTCCAGATCGTCGGGCGGACGCGCGGCCGGCGCGGACACGTCCGCCGTCCAGAGAACCAGGTCGGCCGCCCTCGCGAAATCGAGGGCCCGTCGAACACCTGCGCCTTCGAGCCCGGCTGCGCTCCTCAGCCCAGCGCAATCGCAGAGCGTGACCCTCCGGCCTCCGAGCCGCATCGGGGCCGTGACGACGTCTCGCGTGGTTCCGGGCTCCGAGTCCACCAAGGCCCTCGGCTCGCCCAGGAGTGCGTTGAACAGACTCGACTTCCCGGCGTTGGGAGGCCCAAGCAAGATCACCCGTGACCCTTCGAGCTCCCGGCGCTCCAATGTGCCGTCGCCGCGGAGCCGTCGCACTTCACCCTCGAGCGCACGGCATTCCTCTGGCCAGCGAAGCACTTCTCCAACCGTTTCCATCGGGTGATCCAGCGCACCCAGTGCTTCTGCCAGTGCGGCCTTCGCCCGCTCCCTCAGCGCGCGCAGCAGCGGCCCGGTCTCGCGGGCGGCGCGCGCGCGCGTCAGACCGTCCTGGTCTTCGGCCTCCAGGATCGCGGCCAGCGCCTCGGCGTCGACCAGGTCCACGCGGCCATTGTGAACGGCCCGGCGCGTGAACTCCCCCGGCTCCGCCAGCCGGCCCCCGGCTGACAACAGGCTCGCCAGCGCGGCCTCCTGCAATGCGGTTCCCCCGTGACAGTGAATCTCGACGAGCTCGTCGCCCGTGTAGGAGCGCGGCGCCAGGAATGGCACGACCAGCACGTCGTCGAGGGGCTGACCCGACGCATCCAGCAGCCGGGCGCGCTGCATCTGCCTCGCAACGGGCGCTGCCGGCAACCCAACCAGCCGCCGCCGACAGAGCGCCAGCGCTCCCGGACCATTGATTCTCAGGATACCGATCGCCGCCGGGCCCCACGCCGTCGCCACGGCCACGACGGGCCGATCGTCGGGCGCTTCTCCCTCGCCTCGGGAGCCCAGCACGCGCGAGTCTCAACCGCCTTCGGGGACCACCGGCACCGGCGCCAGCTTCTCCGGCACCACCAGAAGCCGGCGCGCGACGCCCTCGCCCTCGCTCCGGCTCGAGACGCCGGCGATCTCCTTGACCGCCAGGTGGATTGAACGGCGCTCTCGGGGGCCCATGGGTCCGACGACCAGGATCTTCCCTAGGGCCTTGGCCCGCTCGGCGAGAAACTGGCCAACCTTCACGAGCTCCTCGTCCCGCTCTTCGACGGGAGCCGATCCCGGCACCTCTGGTCCGGTCTGGAGGGTCACCCAGCAACGCTTCGAGGGATCCCGGTTGAGCATCTTGCCCACCAGGTAGCCAATAGGCTCCCAGAGCGGGGCACGAGGATCGGCCAGGCCGACCGTCTCGCCGCCGGCGGTGACCTGTACGCGAATCGCCACGTCTTCCCCCACCTCCCGCGGCTCGATCTGCGCGGTGACACCGAGGTGGCTCAGCAGCGTCGAGAGAATCTCTTGCGCCCGCTGCCCGCGCGCTCCCGCGGTCGCCGCCTGCGGCCTCTCTTCCATTCCTTCCATTCGCTACGCTCCTGCGGCGGCGACCCGCCCGGTGGGTGGCGTCCCAGGCGGCTGGGTCCGCGCCCGCACCCAGGCCTGCTGCACGATACTGAGCAGGTTGCTCGCCACGATGTAGAGGTTCAATCCGGCCGGCAAGTTCAAGAAGAAGAACGTCATCATCAGCGGCATCATCCACATCATCAGCTTCTGCTGCGCCCCGTCCGCCATCTGGGGCGCGAGCAACTGCGTCACCAGCATCGTCGCGCCCATGGAGAGGGGCAGGATGTAGTAGGGATCCGGCGCGGTCAGGTCGTTGATCCAGCCCGCGATGAACGGCTCCCGGTAGAGCTGGATCGTGGTGCCGAGCAGTCGATACAACGCCCACCAGATGGGCAGCTGAAGGATCATCGGCAGGCAGCCGCCGAGGGGGTTCACCTTCGCCTCGGAGTACAGCTTCATCATCTCGAGGTTCAGCCGCTCCTTGTCCTCGCCGTGCTTCTTCTTCAGCTCGTTCATCTTCGGCTGAAGCGCCTTCATCTTCTCCATCGAGCGGTACTGCGCGTGCGTGAGCGGCCAGAGCAGGAGCTTCATCAGCACCGTCAGGACCAGGATGGCGACGCCCCAGTTTGGGATCCAACGATCGAAGAACTGCATCACCCGGAGCATCGGCACGCAGAGCGCCGTCCAGAAGCCGAAGCCGACGGCGCTCCCCATCTCGGCGTCCTCGTGGTGACCCGGAAGGATGCTGGCGCGCTGCAGCAGGTCCAGGTCCTTGGGGCCCAGAAAAATCCCGAACGTCCTCGCGAGCGGCGCGCCCGCCACGAACGGGAGCTGGAGCTCGGCCCTCACGTCGCCCGACTTCGTGCTGGAGAGGGTGCAGCTGCCTTGCCGGTCTCCCTGGGGCGCAATCGCCACGACGAAGAACCGCTCGTCGAGCCCGCCGAACTGAACGGCTCCCAGCTTCGGGGCGGCAGGCAAGGTCACCTGCTCGTCCTTGTCGCTGGCGCTCGACTTGCTCTGCCCGTCCACACGGCACACCGCCGTGGCCACGTTGGGATAGGATCTGACGAAGTGCGAGAGGAAGCCGCCCGGGCCTGCCGCTGCCTTCGGGGGCTGCTGGCCGGCGTACCCGATCGACAGACCCTGCGCGGTGGCACCGGAAATGCTCACGGTGAGCGCCAGTTGGTAGGGCGCCACGGCTTCGTAACGCTTCTCGATCACCGCGCCGCCGACCGTGCGGCGGAAGACCACCGCCTTGCCCCCCACCTGCGCCACCGGTTCGTAGTCGGCCAGGCCGTCGACCTGGCCGAAGCTCGCTCCTGCGAGCGTCGTCTCGAGATCATGGCCTTCCGCCCCCGGGCCCCGCACGAGGTCGATCGGCAGATCGTGACCGTCGACCCGGCGGCGATACTGCGGGTTCTGGAGAACCGCGTGGGCGAGCGTTCCCCCGCGGCTCGAGAAGACCAGGTGCAGCTCCGGGGTATCGAGCGTGGTGAATCGCTCGGGCGCCGCCGGCGACGCACGTCCGGGTTCGACGGGGACGACCGCCGCGGGCGGTGCAGCGGGTGCGCTCGGCTTGGGCGGCGCAGGAGCCGCGGCGACTGGCGCCGGCGGCGGCGCTGGCAAGGCGTGCCGGCGCGACGCAAGCATCCACGACCAGCCGGCGTAGATGCCCAGGCAAAGCAGCACGGCGAGGAGAAGGCGACGGTCGTCGTTCATCCCGTTATGCCTCAACCCCGATCCCTCGCCGGCCGCGACGTGGGGGCACGGGATCCAGGCCGCCGGCCGAGAAGGGATGGCAACGCAGCAAGCGGCCCAAGGCGAGCCGGCCTCCCATCCACAGGCCGTGCCGTCGAAAGCTCTCTGCCGCGTACACCGAGCACGTCGGGTGGAAGCGGCAGGCCGCCGGCAGGAAAGGCGAGAGCAGGCGGTGGTACGCCGCCAGCACCCAGGCGAGGGCGCGGCTCAACTCACGACCCCCGAGCAAGCGCCCGCGCCAGCAGATCCAGATCGCGCGTGACGGCGGCGTGTCCTGCCTCGGCCGCGCCACGCCGCACCACCACCACGAGCTCCAGACCCGGCGCCAGCTTCGTTTGCGTCTTGCGGAACCATTCCCTGATCCACCGTTTCACCCGATTGCGAACCACCGCCCCACCCACTTTTCGGCTCGCGGTGATTCCTAGTCGCGCTGTGGCTTCTCCGCTCGTGATCCAAAGCGCCTGCAAGTTCCCGCGCGTGATCCTGCGCCCGGTTCGTTGCAGCCGCTCGAATTCGCTGCGTGCTCGCACCCGGGCCGCCCTGGGGAGTCCCTCTGGGCGCCGTGGCACAGCCGCCTACTTCTGCGCAGCCCGGACGGCCAGCCGCTTGCGGCCCTTGGCTCGGCGTCGCTTGATGACCGCGCGCCCAGCCTTGTCTCTCATCCGCTTGCGGAAGCCGTGGGCTCGATTGCGCCGGATCTTCTTCGGTTGGTAAGTGCGCTTCACTGCTCCGTCCTCCTCGACGCTCTTCGCGATCAGCGCGCGAAGGCGGGGGAGTGAACCAACGCGAGGCCACAAAGTCAAGCGCCATTGCCCACCGTGCTCCTGGCCAGATCCTGCGTCGAAAGCCGCCCGGCCGTTGCGAATTCGTCACAGCGCTCCAGAAATCCCAAGTCGTTTCCCCGTCCTCTGACTTTGGCCTTGAAAGGCCACAGCGCCTTTGCTACCAAAGTTTCACTCGACGCCATTCGATTTTCATTCCCTGGCAACGCGACGCGAGGAGCCGGGAGGGTTGCTTTTGCATTGCCTGACGAGGGGGGTTTTGCCCAGGTGTCGTCGTCCGAGAGGCTGTTGGTGACCACCGCTCGCCCGCTCGCCGAGGGTCACGAGCTGTGGAAGCGCGTGCTCGACGAGCTTCGAGGCCGCGGGGTCTCCCAGCACCTGCAAGGCCTGCTTGGCCAGCTTCGCCCCGTCGAGAGCGAGCCCGGACGCCTGCGGCTCATCGCCCCCAATCCTTTCATTCGCGACTGGATCGAGGACAACTACGGGGCGACCCTGGGCGATCTGCTGCACAGCTGTGCCGGCGACGCCTGCGCGCTCGAGCTCCTCGCAGAGCCGCCTCCTCATGAGGCGGGCCAGGCGTCGTCGCCGCCCGCGCCCGGGCTGCCGGCAGGACTGAACCCAGCCTACACGTTCGGCAACTTCGTGCTCGGCAAGTCGAACGAGCTGGTCTTCTCGGCTGCCCAGGGCGTGTGCCAGAAGCCCGGCGAGGTGAACAACCCGCTCTTCATCTACGGCGACAGCGGCCTCGGCAAGACCCACGTGCTGCACGCCATCGGCAACGAGATCCTGCGGCTCCGCCACAGCGCTCGCGTGCGCCTCATCAACGGCGAGCAGTTCATGAACGAGTACATCGCGGTCACGCACGCCGGCAACCGGACGCTCGAGAAGCGGGAGGAGTTCCGCTACAAGTACCGGAAAGACTGCGACGTGCTCCTGCTCGACGACATCCAGCTCTGGCGCGGGAGCGCCGTCGAAACCCGACATGAATTCTTCCTCACCTTCAACGAGCTCTACGAGGGTCGCAAGCAGATCGTCATCACGAGCGACCGGCCACCGCACGAGCTGCCCGACATCGAGGAGCGCCTGAAGACGCGCTTCCAGCACGGGCTCCTCGCCGACATCCAGCCGCCGGCGTTCGAGACGCGACTCGGGATCCTCCAGAAGAAGGCGCAGAGTCGCAAGCTGACCCTCCCCGACGACGTCGCCTCCTTCGTGGCGGAGCGCGTCCGCAAGAACGTCCGCGAGCTCGAGGGCGCGCTCAACCGGCTCATCGCGGTCCACGACCTCACGCGCGTGCCCATCACCCTCGAGATGGCGCAGCAGGCGCTGCGGAACGTCCTGCCGCCGCCCCAGGTACTGAACCTCGACAGCATCCTCGAGGAGTCCGCGCGCTACTACGGTCTCCCGGTCGATCGCCTCGTCCGCGGTGGCAGACAGAAGCGAGTCGCGCACGCGCGTGCCGTGGCCATGTACCTCTGCCGCTCCCTCACGAGCTCGAGCTTCCCGGAGATCGGCGCCAAGTTCGAAAAGGACCACGCCACCGTCATGTACGCGTGCCGCAAGATCGAGGCGTTGAACGAGTCGGATCCCGGCGTGCGCCGCGAGGTCTCCGAGATCCGCAGCCGCCTGGCCTCCTGACATCCCGGTGAAGATCCTGTCGGCCGAGCGGTCGACTCCCTGACGATGACCGACTGGTGGCGCTCCCCTTTCCGCAGGGCGTCCGCCCGTTGCACCGCCGGCCCCCCGGATGTTAGATGCCAATCCACACTTTGCGCCTCGGGTTCCTCTCAGGCAAAAGAGACGGGGCGGCGCGGGGTTGGTGGAGTTCTCAACCAAAATCGCGCGCTCTACGGATGACGGCTGTTTGAAGTTGAAAGACTCTTGTTTGTACAGACGCAGCAACCGGAGCGGTCATGGAATTGAAGATCCCCGTCGAGGAGCTGTCGAAGGCCCTCTACCGCACGCAAGGCATCGTCGAGCGGAAGACGACGAACCCCGTTCTTGCGAACGTGCTCCTCGAAGCCAAGAAGGACGGCGGTCTGACCGTCTCGGCCTTCGACATGGAGATTGGCCTCATCGGCCAGCACCGCTGCGAGGTCCTCAAGGAAGGGGCCGTCGCCCTGCCGGCGCGCCACCTGTACGACATCGTGCGGTCGCTCCCGGCGGCCCAGGTCTCCCTCAAGCGCGCCGCCAACGGCCAGGTGGAGATCCAGTCCGGCTCGGCCCGCTTCAAGATCGTCGCGACGCCGGCCGAAGACTACCCGGCGCTGCCGAAGCCCGAAGGGCAGGGCGGGTTCGAGATCGCCGCGGACGTGCTGGCGCAGATGATCGAGCGGACGGCCTTCGCCATCTCCACCGACGAGACCCGCTACAACCTGGGCGGCGTGTACCTGGAGCAGGCCGACAAGGGCGCGCTGCGCATGGTGGCCACGGACGGCCATCGGTTGAGCCTGGTCGACCGCCAGGTGTCGGGCAGCGCCAAGCTCGACAAGGGCGTGCTCATCCCGAAGAAAGGGCTGCTGGAGCTGCGGCGCCTGCTGGGAGAGGACGGCGGCGCTTGCCAGCTCGGGTTCACCAAGGGCAGCGCCGTCTTCAAGCGCGACGGCGTGGTGATGATCATGCGGCTTCTCGACGGCCAGTTCCCGGACTACCGGCAGGTCGTGCCGAAGGAGAGCGAGAAGTCGGTCACGGTCGGACGCAGCGCGCTCTCCGACACGCTGAAGCGCATCTCCCTCATCGCGAGCGACAAGACCTCGGGCATCCGCCTCGACCTGGCTTCGGATCACGTCTCCATCAGCAGCCAGAACCCGGATCTGGGCGAGGCGCAGGAAGATCTGCCGGCCAAGGTCGTCGGCGAGGGGCTCAAGATCGGCTTCAACGCCCGGTACCTCATCGAGGCGCTGGCCGTGCTCGCGTGCGACGAGGTGCGGCTGGAGCTCTCGGACGAGCTCTCGCCGGGCGTGCTGCGCGGCATCGGCGAGGAGGGCTACCTCGCCGTCGTCATGCCGATGCGGATCTAGCGCCCGTTGAAGCTCCTCGACTTCGCCTTCGCGGACTTTCGCAATCTCGAGAAGGTCGAGGCCGCGCCGCACCCGCGCTTCACCGTCGTCGCCGGCGAGAACGGGCAGGGGAAGACCAACCTCCTCGAGGGCATTTACTACCTGCTCGCGCTCAAGCCCCTGCGCATCGCCAAGCCGCGGGATCTGGTCCGCGTGGGCCAGCCCTGCGCCCGCCTGGCGGCGCGACTCGAACGCGGAGGGGTCGAGGAGCGGCTCGAGGCCCTGATCGAGCCGGAAGGCCGCCGGCTGCTCCAGAACGGCAAGCCGCCCGAGGACCTCGCGCGTTACCTCGAAGGCGGGGCGGTGGTGGCGTTCACCCCCGAGGACCTCGGCCTGGTGCGGGCCGGGCCCGACCGCCGACGCCGCTTCGTCGACCGGGCCGTCTTCAACCGCTG
>Ga0335073_10003297_pt1 | contig 22447 bp, 24 predicted proteins | sample Lox_Sample_22_FD_207093 | JGI IMG/M metagenome (GOLD analysis project Ga0335073, IMG submission 207093) | Soil microbial communities from Loxahatchee National Wildlife Refuge, Florida, United States - Lox_Sample_2.2 | ecosystem: Environmental > Terrestrial > Soil > Wetlands | place: USA... | reverse complement strand
CACGGCAGCTCCGGCTGCGCCAGAATGAACCTGGGATGACCGCCGCGCCGAACGCGCCGCCACAGGTTTTCGGAAACGTCGATGACGCGATCCGGTGGTTGCGCACCCGCGGTCTGCGTCTGTCGACTGCGCGGCGACTGCTGCTCGAGGCGCTCTTTGCCGCGCCGGCGCCGACCTCGGCGGCCCGCCTGGCCCGCAGCCTGTCGCTCGAAGAGTCCTCGGTCTACCGCAACCTGGAGTTGCTCGAGCACAACGGCCTGGTCCGCCACATCCACCTCGGCCACTCCCCAGGCCTGTACGCGCTGACCAGCGATCACGAGCTCGAATACCTCTACTGCGATAGGTGCGCCAGGGTCACCGCCGTCAGCCCCGATAGTCTGGACCCGGTACGCGAGCACATTCAGAGTGAGTTCGGTTACGTGCCGAGCTTCACCCACTTCGCACTCGTCGGGACCTGCGAGGAGTGCGCGGTGGGCCAAGCACCGGCGCATCCTCACACGCATCCCGCTCCCAGGAAGAGCGCACACTGAAGCGACGGCCGAGCCGTCGATGCCTCATCCGACTACGAACCGGGCGCTCCGAACGTCGAGCGGAGCGTCCGCACGAGCGTCCTCGCCCGGTCGGTCCCCCGGCGCCCCGCCCACGGATGGGGGCCCTGCGCCCACGGGTGCCAGCCGAGCGTGCCGTAGTGCTCGCGCACGAGCGCTTTCAGCTCGCCGCGGTGGGCTCCGCAGGCATAGCGCTGCGGTCCGTACATACCGCGCCCGTGCCAGGTCAGCCAGCGACCGGGTTCGGCATCGACGTACTCGCCGTGGCGCAGGTCGAGCAGCTGGCGCTCGAGCGCGACCTGCGTCTCGGGATCTGGCCGGACGCCGCAGATCTCGCACACGAATACCACGTTCACGGGCATGTCAGGGGCGGGCGGGACCGATTAGTTTCGAGACGCGCGGCTCGCGCCCGTAGTGGCGCAGCGCGCCCTGACGAAGGCGGCGCACCACCGGCCCCCACGTGAACCGCGCGCCCCGGGAAGCCAGGAGCCCGAGGGGGTTCGGCTCCATGAACGGCATGAACTTGTCGGGAAAGCCCGGCATCGTGCACGCATTGCATATACCCCCCACGTTCGGGCACCCACCGACTCCTCCTACCCAGCCGCGCAGCGGGACGTTGCACTTGGCCACCGGGCCCTTGCAACCAAGCTTCACGAGGCAACCACGGTGGTCCGCGGGCGTTTGCGCGAACTCACCCTGCTCCGCGAAACCCGCCCTTCCGCACCCCTGCTGCACGGTCCGCTCGAACAGCCAGCCGGGGCGGCCATGCTCGTCGACGTCGATCATCGGCGCCACCCCAGTGACGTGCAACGCCAGGCGCAGCAACGTCTCGGTGATGTTGTCCGGCTGAGCCGGACAACCCGGGAGGTTGATGATCGGGACTCCGAGCCGGGAGGTCCAGCTCCAGCCGAGGTAATCGCGCAGTCCCATCGCACCGGTCGGGTTGTTCCGCATCGCCGGGATGCCGCCGAAGGTTGCGCAGGTGCCCAGGGCCAGCACGGAAGCGGCACGCGGAGCCAGCCGGTCGATCCACGTACAAGTGGAGATGGGTTCGGCGCTGACCGGGTCGACGCCCAACGTCGCCCAGTACCCGTCCCCGCTGATCGCCTCGTTCGGGACCGAGCCCTCGAGGACGAGGATGAACGGGTCGAGCTTTCCAGCGGCAGCGTCGAACCACGCTCGCATGAACTCGTCGCCCGACTCATAGGCGAGCAGCGGGTTGTAAATGACCAACGCCGGCGCCCCCGGGAAGCACCCTCGGATCAGGTCCTCGAAGCTGGGGTTCCGCGCTGCTGTCATCGCCACCGAGTCGCCGTCGCAGCCGAGGCCGCTGGTCAGCCACAGCACGTGCACGGGATGCGGGTCCGTCCTGATCATCGGCTAGGCGATCGGGCGGCGGACCCGCCGGGGATGCGAGAGCGGTCGCTCGAGGAGCGCCGGCTCGCGCTCGGCGAGCGCCTCAAGCTGATGATCGAGACTGTCGTGGAGGTGCAGATCGTCGGTCGTTCCGGTGACCAGCCCCGCCTGCGCCAGCCGCTTCAACGCGTGCGAGATGGACGGGCGTTCAGCCGCGACCAGCTCACCGAGGAGGCGGTGCGTGAGCGGAAGCGACAGCCGCACCCCGGCGGGCTCCACGTATCCCCAGCGAGCCGCCAGGTGCCAGAGAAGAAGCACTAGGCGCACCTCGAGGCGTGGCTGCGACGTGATCGCCCGCAGCACGTCGAGTTCGAGGGGACGGCGACAGGCGCGGCGGGCGAGGGTGCGGGAGATCTGCGGAAAAGGCCGGACTCGCTCGACGAAGTCCAGATCGAGCACCGCGATCCGGGTCGGGCGCATCATCCGCCACGCGCAGGTGCGCGTGAGCAGCTGCTCGCTGGCCGGGCCGAGTGGCTGGAGCAGGTCCCCAGGACCGACGAGCTCGGCGGCGGTCCGCCCGTTGACGCGGATTTCGACGACGAGCAGGCCGTCGAGGACAAGCAATCCGAGGCCGTCCGCCGCGACCTCGAACCAAGGTTCGAGGTCGCACGCTCCGGTCTCCAACTGGAGCACCCGCGCGGTCGCGAGCTGGCGAGCAGCGATCCGGACGGGAACGTCGAGATCCTCGGCCAGCTCGCAATCAGAGTCGAGGAGGTAGGTATACAGCGCGATCGACTCCGGCGGGGCGCCGGAAACCACGGGGTGGCGGGGCCACCGTACGGGGCCAGGCTGAACCACCCTTCGGTCGTCGCCGGACACGAGACACCCTCTCTGGTCTGTCAGACCACCAGCCGTCGAGGGCCCCAGTCTATGACCCGACGGACCGTCCCGCGCACCAAGGCCGACGTTGGTAGGTAACCCGCGTTACCCGCATTCACAATTTGGGCTTATCTGGTGGTAGAACACGGGGCGTGTGCCTGGCGATTCCTGGCCAGGTCATCGAGGTCGTCGATGACCTGAATCGGTTGGCCAAGGTCGACGTCGCGGGAGTACGTCGCAACGTCAACGTGGGCCTGCTCGACGGCGAGGACGGCGGCGTCGGCCCCGGCGACTGGGTTCTCATCCACGTCGGCTTCGCGATCTCCAAGGTGGACGAAGAGGAGGCGCGGGCCACGCGAGATCTGCTCGTGCGGATGGGGGCGGACTACGAGCGAGAGCTCGAGGAGCTCAAGGCCAGCGTGATCGAGTGACCGCCGGCCAGTCTCAGTCCTGCCAATCTGAGGAAACGCACTGCATCACCTGCGGCGATGACGGCGCGCCGATGACCGTGGTGGCGGTCGATCTCGATCGCGGACTGGCGCTGTGCGCTCACGAGGACGGGTTCCGCGAGACCGTCGAAACGGCGCTCGTCGATCCGGTGACGCCAGGGGACGTGCTGCTCGTACACGCCGGCACCGCACTGACGCGGCTTGAGGCGGCGGCACCGTGAAGTTCGTCGACGAGTTCCGCGACCCCGAGCTCGGCCGCGCCGTGGCCGGGGAGATCCTGTCCCTGGTCGAGCCCGGCCGCCACTACAAGCTGATGGAGGTGTGCGGCGGCCACACCCATGCGATCTACAAGTACGGGATCGATGACCTGCTGCCGGCCAACGTCGAGCTCGTGCACGGGCCCGGTTGCCCGGTGTGCGTGATCCCGATGGGGCGCGTCGACGACGGGATCGCCGTGGCTCACCGCGAAGGCGTGATCTTCACCTGCTTCGGCGACATGATGCGCGTCCCCGGCTCGCACGGCAGCCTGCTCGATGCCAAGGCCGCAGGCGCCGACATCAGGATGGTCTACTCGCCGCTTGACGCGCTCCGGATCGCCAAGCAGAACCCCGACCGCGAGGTCGTCTTCTTCGCCATCGGGTTCGAAACGACGGCGCCTTCGACCGCGCTCACCCTCAAACGGGCCCGCGTCGAGAGGCTGACGAACTTCAGCGTCATGTGCAGCCACGTCACGATCGTCCCACCGCTGCGCGCGCTCCTTGAGTCTCCCGATCTGCGCCTCGACGGGTTCATCGGCCCCGGCCACGTCTCGACGGTCGTGGGAGCCCGTCCCTTCGAGTTCATCCCGGCCGATTACGGAAAGCCGGTCGTGATCGCCGGCTTCGAGCCGCTGGACATCCTCCAGGCCATCGAGATGATCCTGCGCCAGCTCGCCGGCGCGCGCTGCGAGGTCGAGAATCAGTACAAGCGCGTGGTCCCATACGAGGGCAATCTGCGGGCGCTCGAGGTCATGGCCGAGGTGTTCGAGCTGCGCCCCCACTTCGAGTGGCGCGGCCTGGGCTTCATCTCTCACAGCGGGTTGAAGCTCTCCGACGCCTACGCCGACCTGGACGCCGAGGCCCGCTTCAGCGTCCCGGGCGTCCGCGTGGCCGACCCCAAGGCGTGTCAGTGCGGCGAGGTCCTCAAGGGGGTCATCAAGCCCTGGGAGTGCAAGGTGTTCGGGACGGCGTGCACGCCCGAGCGTCCGATCGGCACGTGCATGGTGTCCTCGGAGGGCGCCTGCGCGGCCTACTACAACTTCGGGCGGTTCGCCCGCGAGCGGGAGGTCGTTTGACCCCCGACCCCGCGGCCGTTTCCGAGCGCGAGCAGAAGATCCTGGGGATCATCGAGACCGCGCGCGGCAAGCGCGCGAAGTTTCGCGACGAGCGGATCAATATGGCCCACGGGGCGGGCGGGAAGGCGACCCAGAGCCTGATCGAGGGGTTGCTCGCCCCCGCGTTCGAGTCAGAGACGCTGAACGAGCTGGCCGACGCGGCCACGATCCTCGCCGGCGACGCGCAGATCGCGCTCACCACCGACTCCTACGTGGTCAGGCCGCTGCGCTTCCCGGGCGGCTCGATCGGCGAGCTCGCGGTCAATGGGACCGTCAACGACCTGGCCGTCTCGGGCGCGCGCCCGCTCGCCCTCAGCCTATCGCTGATCCTCGAGGAGGGCCTCTCCGCCCAGGACCTACGCGCCGAGGTGGAGGCGATGGCGGCGGCGGCACGCTCGGCGGGCGTCGAGATCGTCACCGGCGACACCAAGGTCGTCGAGCGCGGCCACGCCGACGGCATGTACGTGTGCACGACCGGCGTCGGCGTGCGCGACCCCCGTGCCCGGCTGTCGCCGAACGGGCTGACCCCCGGGGACCGGGTCCTGCTCTCCGGCAGCATCGGCGAGCACGGCACGGCGATCATGCTTGCGCGCAACGAGTTCGAGCTCGATGCCGAGATCGAATCCGACACGCGCCCGCTGTGGCCGGTGGTTGACGCGCTCCTCGATGCGGCGGGACGCGAGCTGCACTGCCTGCGCGACGCCACGCGCGGAGGCGTCGCCTCAGTCCTGAACGAGTTGGCGCGGGCTTCGTCGGTGGCGATGATCGTGCGCGAGGGCGCCGTGCCGGTGCGGCCCGAGGTCGCCGGAGCGGCCGAGATTCTCGGGATCGACCCGATGTACGTGGCCAACGAGGGGAAGCTCGTCGCCTTCGTCGCCGCCGAGGCGGCGGAGCGCGCCCTGACCGCGATGCGGAGCGTGCCTGGATGTGAGCTGGCGGCGGAGATCGGCGTGGTGCGCACCGCGCCGCCCGGAATGGTGCTGGTCGAGACGAGCTTTGGCGGCAGGCGGGTGATGGATCAGTTGGTGGGGGACCCGCTGCCGCGGATCTGTTGAAAGAGCGAGAGGAGACGGAATGTCGGCTTTGTCCAATGCGTACGCGAAGCAGAAGGAGACCGAGTCCGTCACCGCGCATGTGCTCTGGATGACCACCGGGCTGAGCTGTGAGGGTGACTCGGTGGCGATGACCTCGGCGACGAATCCGAGCCTCGAGGACATCATCCTCCAGGCCATCCCCGGGATGCCCAAGGTGGTCGTGCACAACCAGGTAGTCGACTACGCGGTCGGTCAGGAGTACGCGCAGGCCTGGTTCGACGCCGAGAACGGGGAGCTCGATCCGTTCGTGCTGGTGATCGAGGGTTCGCTCGGCAACGAGGAGATCAACGGCGAGGGCCACTGGACCGGCTTTGCGGTGAACCCACAGAACGGTCAGCCGATCACGATGAACGAGTGGCTCGACCGCCTGGCGCCCAAGGCCGCGGCCGTGGTGGCGGTCGGGACGTGCGCCACCTACGGCGGGATCCCGGCCATGAAGAACAACCCAACGGGCGCGATGGGCGTACCCGACTATCTCGGGTGGAGCTGGAAGTCCAAGGCCGGCCTGCCGATCGTCTGCATCCCGGGCTGCCCGGCGCAACCGGACAACATGACCGAGACGTTGCTGTACCTCGCGCTGCACCTGGCGGGGCTCGCCCCCGCGCCGGAGCTCGACGAGGCCCTGCGGCCGAAGTGGCTGTTCGGGCGCACGGTGCGCGAGAGCTGCAACCGCGCCGGGTTCAGCGAGCAGGGCGAGTTCGCGACCGAGTACGGCTCCGACCACCGCTGCCTGGTCAAGCTGGGCTGCAAGGGCCCGGTGGTCAAGTGCAACGTCCCCGTGCGCGGGTGGGTCAACGGCGTCGGCGGGTGCCCGAACGTCGGCGGTATCTGCATGGCCTGCACGATGCCCGGGTTCCCAGACAAGTACATGCCGTTCATGGACGAGGACCCGTGGGGCACGGCCGCCCAGCGGATCATCCAGTACAGCTACGGGCCGATCGTGAAGTTCATGCGCAAGCGACACATCAAGCAGAAGTACGACGTGGAGCCCGAGTGGCGCCGACGCGGCCCGACGCTCACCACGGGCTACGCCAAGCGCTGGTGAGCGCGCCCATCGGCCCTACACCTTTCGAGCCCGAAACTTTCTGAGGAGACCAGCGAATGGCAGTTGAGACTGGACAAAGAGTCGTAGTCAAGGAGATGTCCTGGGATCCCATTACCAGGATCGTGGGCAGCCTCGGCATCCACACCGAGATCGACTTCACCAATCAGCAGGTGCTCAAGTGCTACAGCACCTCGATGATCTTCCGCGGGTTCGACATCTTCATGAAGGGCATCGACCCGCGTGACGCCCACTTCATCACCAGCCGGATCTGCGGGATCTGTGGCGACAACCACTGCACCTGCTCGTGCCTGAACCAGAACATGGCGTACGGCGTAAAGCCGCCCCCGCTCGGCGACCTCGCGTTCAATCTGGCCGAGACGGCGGATTACATCTTCGACCACGCGATCTTCAACGACTGCATGGCGAACGTGGACTTCTGCGAGCAGATGGTCAAGGAGACCAATCCCACGTTGCTGGCCAAGGCCGAGAACACTCCCGCCCCAGGGCAGGACATCCACGGTTACAAGACGATCGCCGACATCATGCGGGCGCTCAATCCGTTCACCGGCGAGTTCTACCTCGAGACGCTTCAGGTGGCGCGTTACACGCGCGAGATGTATTGCCTGTTCGGGGGACGGCACACCCATCCGTCGACGATCATGCCGGGCGGCTGCAGCGCCGACATCACCCACCAAACGTGCACCGACTACTACGTGCGCCTGATGCGTTACTTCGACTACGTCAAGCGCAGCGTGCCTATGCACGACGACCTGTACGACTTCTTCCTCCAGGAACTGCCGGGATACGATCAGGTTGGCTTCCGCGAGACGAACCTCGTCAACTGGGGCTCGTTCGACGATCCCGACTACGTCGACTACGACTACCGGAACATGACCAACTGGGGTCGCAAGCGTTACATCACGCCGGGCGTCGCGATCGGTGGCGAGCTCATCTCGACCGACCTGGTCGAGATCAACCTGATGATCCGCATCCTCCTCGGTTCCTCCTACTTCGACTCGTGGGAGAACGAGCCCACGTTCGTCACCCAAGACCCGCTCGGAAACCCGGTGGACAAGAACCATCCGTGGAACAAGGTGACCTTGCCCCGGCCCCAGAAGCGCGACTTCACCGACAAATACACCTGGGTGGTGTCACCCCGGATCTACGATAAGCGGACCGACACCCACGTGTGCTGCGACACCGGGGGCGGCCCGTTCGCGCGCCAATGGTGCACGGCCAAGGCCGGCCTGGTCGACTTCGGCTACGCCAAGGCGACGGGCCACTCGATCCAGATGGTCCTCCCCCGCTCCCCCAACATGCCCGAGATGGAGCTCGAGTGGAACGTGCCGGAGAAGTCGAACGCGATCGAGCGCGATCGAGCCCGCACCTATCACCAGGCGTACAGCGCGCTGATCGCGCTGCACAACCTCGAACGGGCGCTCAAGGAAGTGCGCGCGGGACGGACGAAGAGCTGGAACAGCTTCAAGGTCCCCGACAGCGCCGTCAGCTGCGGGTTCCACGAGGCGGCCCGCGGCGTGCTCTCGCACCACATGGTGATCCGGGACGGGAAGATCGCGAACTACCAGCCATACCCGCCGACGCCGTGGAATGCGAGCCCGCGCGACGTGTACGGGACGCCCGGCCCGTACGAGGACGCCGTGCAGAACACGCCGATCTTCGAGGAGAACGGCCCCGAGAACTTCAAGGGGGTCGACATCATGCGGGCGGTTCGCTCGTTCGACCCGTGCCTGCCCTGCGGCGTGCACATGTACACGGGCGCAGGCAACGTGCGCAAGGTGATGCACACCCCGACCGCGTTGGCATAACCAGATGGACGTCGAGCAGCTGGTCCAGCGCGTCCAGGATCTCCAGGCACAGCTCGAGTCCAGCCACGACTCGGCCACGCGTGAGCTCGCTGAGGAGTTGGTGTCTGCGGTCGTGCAGATGTACGGCGCCGGCCTCGAGCAGATCCTCGCCGCGCTGCTCGAGGCCGGGCCGGAGGGCGAGCGAATCGCCGCGTCGCTGCCGGACGACCCGCTCGTTGCCACCCTGCTGTTGATCCACGACCTGCACCCGGTGGCGCTGGAGCAGCGCGTGCAGCGGGCGCTCGACTCGGTCCGCCCCTACATGGAGTCTCACGGCGGCAACGTCGAGCTCCTGTCGCTCGACCACGGGGTCGCGCGGATCCACCTCCAGGGGAGCTGCTCGGACTGCTCGGCCTCCTCGGTCACGCTCGAGCTCGCGATCAAGCAGGCACTGGAGGAGGCGGCGCCCGATCTCGAGGGGCTGGAGGTCGAGGGCATGGGCGCTGGGGCCGCCGAGAGGGCAGGCGGGCCTGACTCAACGTGGATCGACGTCGAGGCTGTTTCCGAGCTCGCCAACGGTGCGCTCACGCCGGTCAGCGTCGCCGGCCGTGAGCTGCTCGTCGCCAACATCGACGGCAGCCTGCTCGCGTACCGCGACCGCTGCGCGAGCTGCGGCGCATCGCTGCACGGAGGCCTGCTGTTGGCGGGCGCGCTTTCGTGTCCGGAATGCGCGCGGTCGTTCTTCCTCCCGCGCGCCGGCCGGTCGATGGACGACGATCGCCTCCAACTCGAACCCGTGCCGCTGCTGCGCGAAGACGGGCGCGTGAAGGTGGCCCTCGCACAATGAACGACTCCCGCCGGCTGCTCGACGACGCCATCGCCGCGCGGCGTCGGGCCGGCGTGGTGTCCGGCCTCCGTGGCCTGGCGCGCCAGGGCCAGCGCACCGGGGCCGCCGCCGGAGCCGAGGGTGGACGGGCCCCCGGTGTCAGCACCGAGGAGGCGTGCGATCTCTGCGGCGTGGGCCTCGCCGAGGACCACCGGCACCTGCTCGCGCTTTCCGAGCGGCGGATCGTGTGCGCCTGCGAGGCGTGCTGGGCGATGCGCTCGGGCGAGGGCGACTACCGGCCGACCGGCAACCGCACGCTGTGGCTGCCCGGCCTCGATGTGCCCGACGACCTGTGGGCGAGCTTCCAGATCCCGATCGGGCTGGCCTTTTTCATGGAGTCGACGGTCACCGCCTGTGTGGTGGCGCTCTACCCGAGCCCGGGCGGGGCGACCGAGTCAGAGCTCCACTTCGACTCGTGGACCCGGATGCGCGCGCTCAACCCTGTGTTGGAGGATCTCGAACCGGACATCGAGGGCCTGATCGCCAACCGGCTGGCCGACCCCCCGATGTACGTGATCGCGCCCATCGACCGCTGCTACGCGCTCACGGGCACGATCAAGGCACACTGGGAGGGCATCTCGGGCGGCCCCGGCGTCGAACTGGCGGTCGCGGGGTTCTTCGAGCGGCTGCGCGCGGAGGCGACGGTGCGTTGACCACCCTCGTCGATGTCGACCTCGACTTCGAGGTCCTCGGCGCCCGGCCCGTCAAGTACGCCGCCGCCCCGATGCTGACGCTCGAGCTAAAGATCAGCGAGACCGGCGATCGTGAGGTGTACATGGTCGCGCTCACGATCCAGCTGATGATCGATCCGGCCCGCCGCCGCTATGACGACGCCACGCGCGAGCGGCTGGTCGAGCTGTTCGGCGCGCCCGAGCGCTGGGCGGTCACGACGCGCAGCCTCGTCTGGGCTCAGCTCGACATCGTCGTGCCCGCCTTCAAGGGCTCGACGACGGTGTCGGTGCCGATCTCGTGTCACTACGACCTCGAGCTCGCCGCCGCCAAGTACCTGCACTCGCTGCCCGACGGCGAGGCGCCACTGGCCCTGCACTTCAACGGGATGGTCTATTACCCGGGTGAAAACGGCGGCCTGCAGATCGTCCTGATTCCGTGGTCAAAGTCGATCGACTTTCGCATGCCGGTATCGGTGTGGCGGGAGACGATCGAGCACTATTACCCCGCCACCGCGTGGATCGCGGTGCGAACTGACACCTTCGAGGCGCTGCAGCGGGAAAAGCTCTCACGTGGCCTGGCCACCCTCGACGCATGCGTCAACGAGCTCTTGGAACGTGACTGACCACTCTCTCGAACAGCTCGTCGACTCGCTGCTGTGGGAGGGCTACGCGCTCTACCCCTACACGCCGGGCGCGACCAAGAACGCCACCCCGACTCCATTCGGGATCGTCTATCCGCCCGCGTATGCGGCCGAGTGCGCCGGCACGTTCGATCATGCCCGGCTCGAGTCGGTGGCCGATCCCGATGACTCGAACGCTACTTTCACCGCCACGCTGCGCTATCTGGCCGCGAGCGGCGAGCGCCACAGCGCCACCGAGCGCCGAGTCGAACTCGGGCCGGCGCCGCTTGGCGAGCGCGCGACGACGGCGTTCGACGGTGGACGGCTCACGTTGCGCTCGGAGCAGCGTGGCGACGGCTCGGCGCTCGTGCGCTGCTGCGTGCACAACACGCGCGAGGCCCCTCACGGGCTCGACCGCGCCGGGGCGCTGGCGCGGTCCTTGATCTCCACGCAGATACTCGTGCGCATCTCGTCTGGGCGCTTCCGGTCCCCGCTCGACGGCCCTCCTGCGAGCGTCAACACGTATCCGGTGCTGGCCACCGAATCCGACGACGCTGTGCTGGGAACATCCTACGTGCTGCCCGACCACCCGCAAATCGCACCCGAGAGCCGTGGCGGCCTGTTCGATTCCACGGAGATCGAGGAGGCGCTCCTGCTCCACGTTCAGGTGCTGAGCGACGGGGAGCGAGCCGAGATCGAGCGCGCCGACCCGGCGGTGCGCGAGATGATCGCGCGCGCGGCGGCCGCCACGCCGGAGGACATCATCGCGCTCCACGGGCGCGTCGAGATCCGCGATCCCGTGAGCGAGGAGCCGCCGAGTGAGCCGCCGAACCTGCCCGATCCAACGGCCGGAGAACCCGAGGCGATCGTCGACGGCGTGCGCTTCGCGCGCGGCGGGAAGGTCGTGATCCGGCCCGGCCCGGACGCCGACTTTCACGCCCGGATGCTCGACGGCCGCACCGCGACGATCGAGCGGATCCTGACCGACTACGACGGCAAGACGCATCTGGGCGTGACCATCGACGACGATCCGGGACAAGAGCTGATGCGGGAGACCGGGCGGCTCCTGTATTTCTTTGCCCCCGAGGTGGAGGTGATCGACACATGAGCGATGAGGCATTGCGCAGCATCCTGGTGGCTGGCGTCGGCAACGCCTGGCTGCGAGACGATGGCTTCGGCGGCGAGGTGGCCAGGCGGCTGTCGGAGCGCGAGCTGCCGCCCGGAGTCGAGGTGATGGACGCGGGGACGGGCGGGCTTGATCTGGCCTACGAGGTCATGCGAGGGTTCGACGCGCTCGTCATCCTCGACGTCTCCAGGCAGGGCGGCGAACCGGGCACTCTGTACGTGATGGACGCCGACGAGGAGTCGGTGCCGGGCGGGATCGAGGACGGCGAGGTGATCAACCCGCACGCGATGGACCCGCAGACCGTGCTGCGTTTCGTGAAGGCCGTCGGGGCGTGGCCGGGCCGCGTCGTCGTGATCGCCTGCGAGCCCGTTGATGTTGAGGAAATGGGTTGGGGCTTGTCGCAACCGGTGGCCGACGCCATCGAGCGGGCTGTTGACCTAGTTGTCGAGACGGTCACGGAGCTGCGCGCCGGTGCACGAGCTCTCCCTTAGCAGTGCGATCGTGAACACGGTCGTCAGGCACGCCGCGGGCCGACCGGTCACGGTCGTCTATCTGCGCGTCGGGGCGCTGCGGCAGGTCGTCCCGGACTCGCTCGACTTCTACTTCGAGTTCGTCGCCCGCGGCACCGTATGCGAGGGGGCGCGGCTCGAGCACGAGCTGATCCCGGCGCGTCTGCGCTGCCGCGGCTGCGGACACGAGTGGTCGATCGAGATTCCGGCCTTCCGTTGCCCGGAGTGCGCCGGCAGCGACGTCGAGATCGCGGCCGGGAACGAGTTCGAGGTTGAGTCAATCGAGGTCGGGCCGCCGGCGGCGGCCTGGGGAGATCGCCCTGAGGGCGATCTCGGGGAGGAGACGCAGTGCATCGCACCAAGGTGAGGATCGTCGAGGACGCACTCGACGCCAACAACACGATCGCGAGTGCCAACCGGACCGACTTCGATCGGGCCGGGGTCAGGGTGGTCAACTTCATGAGCGCCCCGGGCGCGGGCAAGACGACCTTGCTCGAGCGCGTCGTCGCCGACCTCCCCGGCGTCCGGGTCGGCGTGCTCGAGGGCGACGTCGAGGGATCGATCGACGCCGACCGCCTGGCCGGCCTCCACGTCCCCGTGACGCAGCTCAACACGAGCGCCGGGTTCGGCGGGGAGTGTCACCTTGACGCCAACATGGTCCGTTCGGCTATCCCCGCCCTCCCGCTCGAAGAGATCGATCTGCTGCTGGTCGAGAACGTCGGCAACCTCGTGTGCCCGGCCGAGTTCCGAATCGGCGAGGACGCTCGCGTCATGGTCTGTGCGGTCACCGAGGGCGAGGACAAGCCGCTCAAGTACCCGCTGATGTTCCGGGCGTGCGAGCTGGTGATCGTCAACAAGATCGATCTTCTCCCCCACCTCGACTTCGATCTCGAGAAGCTCCTCTACAACATCGACGCGGTGCACCCCGACGTCGAGACGATCGTGCTGAGCGCGCGCACCGGGCAGGGAATCGAGGCGTGGCGGGAGTGGCTGTTGCGGACCGCGGCCCGCGAGGAGGCAATTGCTTGACCGTCGCTGCGCTGCTCTCGGGGCGGACGGAGTCGGGCGCGCGGTTCTTCGAGGAGTCGGCCACCGGTCTGAGCCGCGTCTGTCATCGGATGGCCGAGCGGTTCGCCCGCGGAGGACGGCTGATCGCCTTCGGCCGTTCGCCGGCGGCACGGTCCGACGCACGCCACGTCGCGGTCGAGTTCGTGCATCCCGTGATCGTCGGCAAGCGGGCGCTGCCGGCGATCGGACTCGCCGGCGAAGGCGGCGACATCGCCGGCCAGGTCGCGTTGATCGCAGCTCCAGATGACATCGCTATGGGCTTCGGCGCGGACTGTGAAGACGCGGTCGCGGTCGCGCGCAGGCGCGGCTGCCTGACGATCGCGTTTGCGCCGGCGGGCGCCGAATGGGAGTTCGAGCCACCGACCGACGACCCGTACGTACGCCAGGAGCTGATCGAGACGCTCTACCACGTGCTGTGGGAGCTCGTGCACGTGTTCTTCGAGCACCGCGGCCTGCTCGAAGGGCGTAGCCAGCGCCCCGTGCACGATGCCGGTGCCTCGAGCTTCCTGTACCCGTTCCTCGACGAGCGCGAGAGCGACCTGGATGCGGTCCTCGAGGACGTGCGCCGGTCGGTACTGATGAAGGCCGACGAAGTCGCGGCGCTGCGCGAACAGACGCTAACCGACAACGCCGGCGTGCTCGTGGACGCCGCTGCCGCGGCGCGGAGGAGCTTCGACGGCGGCGGAAAGCTGCTCGCGCTCGGCAACGGCGGCTCGGCCACCGATGCCATGGATGTCGTGGCCGACCTCCGGGCGCGAGGCCGGGCGGCAATCGACCTCACGGAGGATCCGGGAATCCTGACCGCGATCGCGAACGACATCGGCGTCGAGGCCATCTTCTCGCGGCAGGTGATCGCCTACGGCACCACCGGCGACGTGGTCCTGGCGTTGTCGACGTCGGGCAACTCCGGCAACGTGCTCCACGCGCTGGCCGAGGCGCGCCGCCGGGGCCTCGTGACCATCGCGCTGGTCGGCTATGACGGCGGCCGGGTGGCAAGCGAGCGCCTGGCCGACCACGTCGTGGTCACCCGCTCGGAGCACATCCCGCGCATCCAGGAGGCCCAGGCGAGCGCCTACCACGCGCTCGTGGAGCTGGCGGGATGAACGTCGTCGCTCGACGCGCGCGGGTGCGCGTGACCGGCACCGTCCAGGGCGTCGGCTTCCGTCCCTACGTGTACCGGCTCGCCGGGGAGCTCTCGCTCGGCGGATTCGTCCTCAACGACGCCCACGGCGTGCTGATCGAGGTCGAGGGCAGTGCGACGGGCGTCGACCGCTTCCTCGAGCGCCTGCCGTCCGAAGCGCCGCCGCTGGCCGTGCTCGAGCAGGTTCTGGTCGAGGAGGGCTCCCCGAGCGGAGACGTCGCGTTCGCGATCCACGAGAGCGTCGGCGAAGGCGTGCCCGATGCGCCGGTGACGCCCGACACCGCAACGTGTGCCGACTGCCTGCGCGAGCTGTTCGATCCCTCCGACCGCCGCTTTCGCTACCCGTTCATCAACTGCACGAACTGCGGCCCCCGCTTCACGATCGTGCGCGGCGTCCCCTACGACCGCCCGCTGACCACGATGGCCGGCTTCACCATGTGCCCGGCGTGTTTGGCCGAGTACGAGGATCCCTCCGACCGCCGCTTCCACGCCCAGCCGAACGCGTGCCCGGTGTGCGGGCCTTCGCTCTGGCTGATCGGAGTCGACGGTGAGGGTGGGTGGGATCCCATTCAATCGACCGCCAGCGCCATCCAGGACGGCGCGATCGTCGCGGTCAAGGGAGTCGGCGGCTACCACCTGGCCTGCCGGGCCGACGATGAGCGTGCGGTGGGGGCGCTGCGGGCGCGCAAGCACCGGGAGGACAAGCCGTTCGCGCTGATGGCGCCGTCCGTGACCGTGGCGGAGTCGCTCGTCTCGCTCGAAGGCCCAGGCCGCGCACTGCTCACCAGCCCGGCCCGCCCGATCGTGCTGGCCCCGCGCCTGCCCGACGCGCCGGTCGCGGCATCCGTCGCTCCCGGAGCCCCCGAGCTCGGCGTGATGCTGCCCTACTCGCCGCTTCACCACCTGCTGCTCGCGGACGCTGGCACCACCCTCGTGTTGACCAGCGGCAATGTCTCCGACGAGCCGATCGCCTACCGCGACGATGATGCGCTCGCGCGCCTGAAGGACATCGCCGACCTGTTCCTCGTCCACGACCGGCCGATCGAGACACGCACCGATGACTCCGTCGCCCGCGCTACCCCCCGGGGAACCGTGCTTCGGCGCTCCCGCGGATACGTTCCGGCGGCGATCCCGCTCCCCGGCCCGGGCGCGGCGCGCGCCGTGCTCGCCTGCGGCGCCGAGCTCAAGAACACCTTCTGCCTGGCCAAGGGTAAGCGCGCTTGGGTCAGCCACCACATCGGCGATCTCGAGAACTACGAGACCCTCCGCTCGTTCACCGACGGAATCGAGCATTACGCGCGGCTGTTCGCGGTCGCGCCCGAGGTCGTGGCGCACGACCTGCACCCCGAGTACCTCTCCACCAAGTACGCGCTAGAGCTCGACGACGTCGACCTCGTCGGGGTCCAGCATCACCACGCCCATCTCGCGGCGTGCCTGGCCGAGCATGGGGAGCCTGGCCCCGCGATCGGTGCGATCTTCGACGGCACCGGATACGGCCTCGACGGCACGGTCTGGGGCGGCGAGCTGCTGCTCGGCGATGCGGGCGCCTTCCGGCGGGTGGGGATGCTGCGGCCGGTGCTTCTCCCCGGCGGCGCGCAGGCGATCCGGCAGCCGTGGCGCATGGCGTGCGCCTGGCTGAGCGAGGCGCTCGACCGTGACCCCGCGATCCCGGCAACGCTCTCCCGGCGAGTCGACCCGCGCGCATGGGCGCAGGTGTCCGGCCTGATCCGCACGGGCGGCGTCTCCCCGGCGACGAGCAGCATGGGGCGCCTGTTCGACGCCGTCGCTGCGCTCGCCGGCATCCGGAGCGAGGTCAACTACGAAGGACAGGCAGCGGTCGAGCTCGAGGCGGCGGCCGACCCGAGCGAGCGGGGGACCTATCCAATCGGCTTCTCTGAGCCTGACGGACTCCTCGTGATCGATCCCCGCGAGACGATCACGGCGGTCGCGGCCGATGTCGCGCGCGGCGAGCACGCAGGGGCGATCGCGTCCCGCTTTCACCGCGCGATCGTCGCCGCCACCGTCCAGGCGTGCGCCCACCTCGCCACCGTTCACGCCACCCACATCGCCGTGCTGTCCGGCGGCGTGTTCCAGAACCGCCTGCTCCTCGACTCGATCTCCGGCGGGCTGGCAGCGACTGGCCTGCGCGTGCTCGTGCCCGAACGACTTCCGGTCAACGATGGTGGGATCAGCTACGGCCAGGCTGCGGTCGCGGCGGCGACGATTGCGACGCGGACAGCTGCGGCGATGACACCTGCGTCGGTAACGCGGTGAGCGAGCGGGGAACCGAACTCGGCCGCGTGCTCGAACAGGAGGTGTTCATCCGCGGCGCGAACCGCCCGTTCGGGGAGCTCACACGTGATGACGCCACATCGCGGGCAGATGAGTTGCGCGCCGCCATCGGCTGGGGCCCGACCGCCCGTGTGGCCCCGGTGGCCCAGGCCTGGCGCGAGCTCGCGATCGCCATGGACCGCGCGGGCGCGACGACCGTCGGCGAGCTCGAGCCGGATGTGCTGCTGACGCTGGCTCCCCGGCTGTGGGTAACGCTTCCCGCGTGAGGGGCAGGCGCGCGCGACACATCGCGGATGACCGGCACGGTGGCCACCACCGGCGCCGCCGAGAGCAGGATCGCGCTTGAGATCTTTGCCGCAAGGGCGCCATTCCCCAGGAGCGACAGGGTACGGCTCGGCCCGGTGCCCGCGGCCATCGTCGTCAACCGCAGCACCAGTTCGACCGGGAGGAGCGCGCCCAGCCGCTCCCGAATCGACGCCCGAGCCCGGTTCAGCAGCTGGCGCACTGCTCCGTTGCTCGTACTCAGCCGCGACGCGATCTCCTCATAGCTGCGACCCTCGAACTCGCGCATGACGATGGCCTGTCGTTGGCGCGCAGGCAGCGATTCGAGCGCCGTCACGAGCGCTTCGAGGCGCTCGCGCCGGATCTCGGGCGACGCGTCGGCGACGTCATCTTCGCAGCCGTCGTGCTCGCGATATTCGGCGTCGACGCGACGGCTGCGCAGCAGGGCGAGCGATGAGTTGTGCGCGATCACGTGCAGCCATCCGCCCAGGCTGCGCACCTGCGCGCCCTTGGTCAGCGCGCGGTGGGCCTTGAGCAGGGCGTTCTGAACCGCCTCGTCGGCGTCGGCGTCGCCCACCACCCGTGCACAGTGCCGCACGAGCGCGCCGCGGTAGCGGTGGACGATCGCCTCGAAGGCCGCCTCGGACCCGAGGCCGGCGAGCTCGGCCAGGCGCTCGTCGGGCTGGGTGCGCAGCGAAATCGTGGCCAGGCGCGATGAGAATATGAGCCGAGGGGTCACTGGGCGTTGCTGCAGGATCCACCGTCCGCGTTAGACGGACGTCGTGATTTCGTAAGAAGCGCGGGGAGGGACGGCCGCGCCCCCTCCCCGCTCTCTCATCCTTCACCGGCCGCCCTAACGGCGGATCCGCCGCTTCGAGTGGTGACGCGGGCCACGCCGGATCGCCGCGGTCGACGCGCTGGTGGTCGTACCCGTCGTCGACGCCGATGTGGTGCCCGCTGTTCCGGTGGTGCTGGTGGTCCCGGTGGTGGTGGTCGTGGCGATCGTGCCCGTCCCGGTCGTACCGGTGCCCGCCCACCCAGGATCTCCGGGACCCGTGCACGCCCACGCGACGCCGCCGCCGCCGGCCATGCACAGGACGCTGGCGGCGACCGCCACCGCGCTGCGCTGCTTCCTCTTCATTAAGGCCTCCTTTTGGTCTGGTGCCCTGTAGACCGGGCACCAGCACCGGGCCTCACGCTCAGAGGCCTAAGAAGTTCGTAAGCGGGCGGCGGCCACCCGCCGGACCCGCGCCAGCACCGGCTCGGCTGCGCCGCTCGACCGCGCCGGCGCCGTGCTCATCGCGATTCCGGCCAGCACCGCGACCGCTCCCAAGATCTGCGCGGCGGTCGCCGGCTCGCCCAGCGCGAGCCATCCGGCGGCCGCGCCGACGACCGGCTCGAGGTTAAGGAAGGCGCCGGCCAACTGGGCTGACACCCGCGCCTGCCCCCACGCGAACAGCCAGAACGGGAGCGGCGTCCCGGCCAGCGCCAGCGCCGCCAGCGCGAGCGCCGAGGTCGGCCCGGCCGGGCCATGGGGCAGCCCCTCGCCCAAGATCGCCACCGGCAACGCGACCAGCGCGCCACCGGCGAACTGCACCGCCGTGACCGCGGCGGCGTCGCGCCCGGCTAGGAGCCGCGGCTGAACGACGATGAACCCGGCCGACAGGACCGCGGAACCGAGGACCAGCAGGTCTCCGTGGGTGGTCGCGCCACCGCCGGCCGATCCGGCCACGCACGCGATGCCCACGAGAGCGACCGCGTAGCCGGCCCAGGTGAGCGGGCGCGCGGCGGTCTGGCCGAGCCCGGTCGCGATCAGCGCCACCAGTACGGGGATGGCACCGATGACCACCGCGGCATGACTGACGCTGGTGTGCTCGATGCCGACGTTCTGGAGCACGATGACCGCGCCGAAGCCGATCGCGCCGGAGACCAGGATCCGGGGCGTCAGGGCATCGCCTAGACCACGCCGACCGGCCAGCGCCAGCACCGGCGCGGCGACGGCGAAGCGGGCCACGGTGAGCCATCCCGGGCCGAGCCACCCGAGCGCGAGCTTGGTCAGCGGGACGTTCAGCCCCCATAAGGTGGCCGCGGCGGTGAGGCAGATGATCGCTGAGCGATGCTGAGACTTCACATCACTCAGGATCGGCAAAATCGCCTATAAGTACAGCTCGATTTGACAACTCACGACCTATGCGATCGAATATTTTGTGAAATGACCGTTTCGCTTGATTTGATTGACGTCGGCCTGCTGGAGGCCCTACAGACCGATGCCGACCGCTCGAATGTCGAGCTCGCCCGGCTCGTCGGGCTCTCGCCCGCCGCCACTCTGCACCGGGTGCGCCGGCTCAAGGAGTCGGGCATCGTGCGGGGCGTGACCGCCCGGCTCGACGCCGCGGCCGTCGGCTTCCCGCTCCAGGTCTACGTGGCCGTAACGCTCCAGAACCACGGCGAGACGGCCCACCGGCGCTTCCGCCAGGCCCTCGGCGAGATGCCCGAGGTCATCTCGGCCGACTGGGTCACCGGCGAAACCGACGCGATGCTGCTGATCGTGGCCCAGGAGGTGGCGCAGCTCCAGCGCGTGCTCGTTCGCCTGTCGACGCGGGGCGGCGCCGCGCGCGTGATGACCCTGCTCCGGCTGGAGGAGCTCAAGCCGCCCTCGCCACTCCCGCTCGAACCGACCCGCGACGGCAAGTGACGTCGGGGACACCGCCGCCGATGGCTCGACGACGTGGCGTCGCCCGCGTGACCGAGGCGCCACGGCGCTGGTGGCGCAGCGCCGTCGTCTATCAGGTTTACATCCGGAGCTTTGCCGATGGAAACGGCGACGGCGTCGGCGACATCGCCGGTCTGCGCAGCCGGCTCCCCTACCTCGCGGAGCTCGGGGTCGACGCGCTGTGGATCACCCCGTGGTATCGCTCGCCGATGCGCGACGGCGGCTACGACGTGGCCGATTTCCGCGCCATCGATCCGAGCTTGGGCACGTTGCCGGAGGCGCAGGCGGTGATCTCCGAGGCCCACGAGTTGGGCCTGCGCGTGCTGCTCGACCTCGTTCCGAATCACGTCTCCGACGAGCACCACTGGTTCCGTGAGGCGCTGGCGGCCGGGCGGGCGGGACCTGAATCCCCGGCGCGGGCGCGCTTCATCTTCCGGGACGGACGCGGCCCGGCGGGCGCGGAGCCGCCGAACGACTGGAGGAGCAATTTCGGCGGGTCCGCGTGGACGCGGGTGACCGAGCCGGACGGGCGTCCCGGGCAGTGGTACCTGCACCTGTTCGCGCCCGAGCAACCCGACCTCGACTGGACCAATCCGGAGGTCCGGGAGGAGTTCGCGGCGATCATGCGGTTCTGGTTCGCGCTCGGCGTCGACGGCTTCCGCATCGACGTCGCCCATGGCTTGGCCAAGGCCGAGGGCCTCCCCGACATCGGCGGGGTCGTATGGCCGCGCGTCGCCGGCGACCGGATCGAACATCCGCACTGGGACCGCGACGAGGTTCACGAGATCTACCGAACCTGGCGCACACTGGCCGACGAGTACAACGATCCCAAGGTGTTCGTGGGCGAGGCGTGGGTGCACGACCCGGAGCGCCTCGCCCGCTACGTGCGGGCCGACGAACTCCACGCCGCGTTCAACTTCGACTTCCTGCTGGCCCCGTGGCAGGCGGAGCCGATGCGCAGCTCGATCGACGCCACCCTGCGGACCCATCGGGCGGTCGGCGCCGCCCCCACGTGGGTGCTGTCCAATCACGACACGGTCAGAGAGGTGTCTCGCTACGCGCGTCCTCAGGGCGCGCGGCCGCTGCTCAAGCTGGGTGACGTGCTCGCGCTTCCGGCGGACCGCCGGCGCGGGCTACGGCGCTCGCGGGCCGCCGCGCTGCTCATGCTCGCGCTTCCCGGCGGCGCCTACATCTACCAGGGCGAAGAGCTCGGCCTGCCCGAGGTCGAGGATCTGCCCGACGACGTGCTCCGCGATCCGGGCTGGGAGCTCTCGGGCCACTCCGAACGCGGCCGCGACGGGTGCCGGGTTCCCATTCCGTGGTCGGGTCCGGCGCCACCGTTCGGTTTCAGCGCGCCGGGCGCGAGCGCGCCGCCGTGGCTGCCGCAGCCGGCCTCGTGGCGCGAGCTAACCGTCGCGGCCGAGAGTGGGGACGAGGGCTCGACGCTCGAGCTCTACCGCCGCGCGCTCGCGCTCCGCCGCGAGCATCCCGCGCTCGGCGACGGCGAGCTCAGCTGGCTGCCGGCGCCGGCGGGAGCGCTCGCCTTCGCCCGCGAGCCGGGCTTCACGTGCGTCGTGAACATGTCGGCCGGCCCCGTGACGCTCCCGCCCGGCGCGCGTGTCCTGATCGCGAGCGCCCCGCCGACCGACGACCACCGCGTGCCGCAGGACACCGCCGTCTGGATCACCAGAGCTCCTCGGGAAGAAACTTCAGCATAGGCGCAGTTTCTTCCCACGCCCCGGTGCCGGCGCTTCAGCGGCCGGGGTCGATCAGTAGCCCTGCTGGCCCGGGCCGTAGCCCTGGGTGGTGCCGGTCTGCGAGCTGCCGTTGCTATTCCCGCTCCCCGTGCTGCCACCGCTGGGCGCGGGCGCGGCGGTGACCGGCGCCGGCGCCGCCGACGTCGTGACCGGCGGGGCCGAAGATGTCGTCACGGGCGGTGCCGCCGTCGTGGTCGCCGAATGGGTGGTCGACGTCGTGGTTGCCGCCGGCTTGGGCTTGTGCACCGCTTTGTGGTGCACCGCCTTCTTGTGGTTCGCGGCCGGATCGGCCGTCGTCGTCGAGGTCGTGCTCGTCGCGGACGCCGCGGCGGTCGACGTGGAGCTGGTCTTCGAAGCGCTCGTACCGCCGCATCCGGCCACCGCCAGGGCGACCGCGATCGTGCTCAGCACCAGTTTTTTCATAGTCCCGCTCCGATTTTCGCTACCAGGCTTGGGTGTCCAGGGTACAAGACACCTCGGGCGCATGATTGTTCCGGTAAGGAAGCCACCTAACGGGTCATCGCGGTGACCGGCGCAGCACGGCGCCGTCCATCGTCGTTTCCCCGCGCGACCCCGCCGGCAGCCGCTTCCGCGCGGACGGTCGGTAAGGTATCCACCGTTGATGGAGGGATCGGGAATCTCGTCCGTCCCGCGAGACGCTGACGGCAACGGTGCAGGCGGGGATGCCATAGCCGGCGCCGGCGGCACGGCTGCCCCGTCGGCCCTGACTGCGGAACCGCCGCCCACCGAGGGCACAACCGGACCGCGCCGAGGGCGCGGGCTCCCGCTCACCTTCGGCTCGCGGTCGGGGTTGATCCTGACCGTGTGCTGCGT
>Ga0335073_10003295_pt1 | contig 22454 bp, 19 predicted proteins | sample Lox_Sample_22_FD_207093 | JGI IMG/M metagenome (GOLD analysis project Ga0335073, IMG submission 207093) | Soil microbial communities from Loxahatchee National Wildlife Refuge, Florida, United States - Lox_Sample_2.2 | ecosystem: Environmental > Terrestrial > Soil > Wetlands | place: USA... | reverse complement strand
CGGGCCTGCGCCGAGGCCTCCCAGAAGTCGTCGAGCTTGGTCGAGTCGCTCCGGCCGAGCCGGCGCGAGATCGCCCACATCTCGACCGGCTCGTCGCCCTCGTTGCGATGCGAGCGCGGCGTGGTCGGGGCGACGCGCACGGCAGCGGGCGCGCTGACCGTGCGGATCTCCTCGCCGAAGCGCATGGTCAGCGTCCCGCGGGTCACCAGGTAGAGCTCCTCGATCTCGTCGTGGAAATGGCCCGTGCCCTGCTCGAAGTCGGAGTGCGCCGGCACCCGGATAAGGGTCACGGCGAGCTGATCGCAGCCGAGCATCCCGGTCAGGCTGCGGAACTCGCCCGGGACGTCGCTTCCGTCGTAGTGGTCCTCGGCGTCGTCGGGGTTGAGGATCGCGAAGCCGTCGGTGGTTTCGGTGTTGGTGGTCATGGCGTCCGCTTACCCACTCGGAGCGCCGGCGCTCACTACGCTGGATTTATGCCCGAGCTTCCTGAAGTCGAGCGCGCCCGCCAGACGCTCGAGTCCGCCCTCGGCCGGCGGATCGTCGCGGTCGATGACAGCGATACCTACGTGTCCCGGCCCCACCAGCCGGGAGAAATCGCCGCCGCCCTCGTCGGCCACACCCTGGCCACCGCGCATCGCCGCGGCAAGTTCATGTGGCTCGAGACCGACGACGGCCCGGCGCTCGGCCTGCACCTCGGCATGGCCGGCCGGATCCTGGTCGACCCGGAGGACGCCACGCGCTGGGATCGCTTCACGCTCGAGTTCGCGGATGGCGGAAAGCTTGTCCTGCGCGACAAGCGGCGTCTGGGCCGCGCCGTCCTGAACCCGGACTTCTCGCACGTCGGGCAGGATGCCGCCGAGGTCGGCCGGGATGACTTTCGCCGCCTGATCGGCGCCGGCCGCACGCCGATCAAGGCCCGCCTGCTCAACCAGCACGCGATCTCCGGCATCGGCAACCTGCTGGCCGATCAGATCCTCTGGCAGGCGCGGATCTCGCCCCTGCGCAGCACCGCGGATCTCTCGACCGACGACCTCGACCGGCTGCGCCGCGAGCTGCGGGCCGCGGTCCGCTCGGCCATCCGCAAGGGCGGCGCCCACACGGGCGAGTTCATCCAGGCCCGCCGGCACGAGGGCGTGTGCCCCCGCGACGGCCACCCGCTGTCGCGCGGCCGGGTCGGCGGCCGCACCACCTACTGGTGCCCGGAGTGCCAGCTGTGACCGCGCCGTGAGCGATCTGGCGCCCCTCCCGGCCGGGTTCCGGGTCGGCCACTGGACCGATCCTGACGCGCGCACCGGGTGCACGGTCGTGCTGCCGCCGGTCGGGGCGCGGGGCAGCGTCGACGTGCGCGGCGGCGGGACGGGGACGCGCGAGATCGAGACGCTCTCGCCGCTGGCGAATGCCGAAGGACCGACCGCGGTGCTGCTCACCGGCGGCAGTGCCTTCGGCCTGGCCGCGGCCGACGGCGTCGTGCGCTGGTGCGAGGAACGCGGGCTCGGGCATCCGACGCCCGTCGCCGCCGTCCCGCTGGTTCCGACCGCGGTCGTATTCGATCTGGTCGCGGGCGAGTCGCCGCGGCGGCCCGGACCCGACGAGGGCTACGCCGCCTGCGAGGCCGCCGCCCCCGGCCCGCCCGCCCGCGGACCCGTGGGGGCAGGGACCGGCACCGCGGTCGGCAAGCTGCTCGGGCGCGCAAGCGCCACCCGGGCGGGGGTCGGCTACGCGGCGACGGCGCTCGCCGACGGCGCGATCGTCGCCGCGATCGCGGTGGTCAACGCGTTCGGCGACGTGATCTCCGCCGACGGAACGCTCCTCGGCTCGCCGCACGATGAGGACGGCAATGCGGTTCGCACCGCCGAGCTCCTGCCGGATATGCGCGAGCGGCCCGAGTGGCGCGACGCCGCCCCCGAGCAGGGGGGCAACACCACCCTGGTGTGCGTCTGCACCGACGTCTGGCTTGACAAGCGCCGCTGCGCGATCCTCGCGCGCATGGCCGGTGCCGGCATCGCGCGCGCGGTCGATCCGGTGTTCACCCCGGTCGACGGCGACGTCGTCTTCTGCGTCTCCGGGGGCGACCCCGACCTGGCATCCAGGACGCCGACGGGGCCTGGCGCCACGTGGTCGCTCACCGTGCTCGGGACGGTCGCCGCGACGGTCACGGCCGCGGCGATCCGCGACGCGGTGCATCATCCGGCGTGATCCGGTAATACCAGGGGTTATGAGTCTGAGACACGAGACGGTCTTCACGATGGAAGCCACCCCGGTGAAGTTCGGCCGGGGCGCCTCGGCCGAGGCGGGGTGGGAGCTGAAGCGTCTCGGCGTGCGCCGGGCGATGCTCGTCACCGACCCCGGCGTGGCCGCGCTCGGTCATCCCGAGCGGATCAAAGAGCTGATCGAGGCCGAGGGGATCGCCGTCGTGCTCTACGACCGCGCCCGCGTCGAGCCCACGGTCGAGTCATTTCAGGATGCGGTGGATCACGCGCTCGAGCACGAGGTCGACGGCTTCGTCTCGGTGGGCGGCGGCTCCAGCATCGACACCGCCAAGGCGGCGAACCTGGTCTCCACCCACCCCGCGCCCGTGATCGACTACGTCAACCGGCCGGTCGGCGGCGGCAAGAAGCCTCCCTCGCCGCTCAAACCCCACCTGGCGATCCCGACCACTTCGGGCACCGGCTCGGAGGCGACCACCGTGGCGGTGCTCGACATACCCGAACGCCACGTCAAGACAGGCATCTCGCATCGGTACCTGCGCCCCACCCAGGCGATCGTCGATCCCGACCTGGTCCGCTCCCTGCCGTCGCAGGTCACCTCCTCGACCGGGCTCGACGTCGTCTGCCACGCGGCCGAATCGTTCCTGTCCAAGCGGTTCGATGTGCGCGAGGCGCCGGACACGCCCGATGACCGCCCGCCCTATCAGGGGTCCAACCCGGTCGCCGACGTGTGGTCGGCCAAGGCGCTCGAGTTCGGCGGTCGCTACCTGCGCCGCGCCGTCGCCGACCCCGACGACCTGGAAGCCCGCGGCTTCATGATGCTGGCGGCGACGATGGCGGGCGTCGGGTTCGGCTCGGCCGGCGTGCACATCCCCCACTCCTGCGCGTATCCGATCGCATCGGTCAAGCACGAATACCAGCCGGCCGGCTACCCGACCGACCACCCGTTCGTGCCGCACGGACACTCGGTGATCGTCACCGCGCCGGCCGCGTTTCGCTTCACCTTCGACGCGATGCCGGAGCGTCACGTGCACGTGGCCGAGCTGCTGACCGGCGGACCGATCAGGGATCCCGGTCCGGACACGTTGCCGGATGTCCTCCGCGCGCTCATGCGCGACGTCGACGCACCGCGCGGGGTGGCCGAACTCGGCTACACCGAGGACGACATCCCCGATCTCGTCGCCGGCGCGCTCGCGCAGGAGCGACTCCTGGCGGTCGCGCCCAAGCCGGTGGGCAACGCCGATCTGGGGCACATCATCGCCGCCTCGATGACGAACTGGTGAGAACGATCGGCCATCCCCCGTCGCACCCCAGATCGTGCGTAACCCGGCAGGGTCGGGGGAATGCTCAGGGCGTGCGCATCTCGATTCGATGGGCGCTGGCCGTCGCGGTGGCGTCGCTGGCCCTGTGGCCGGCGGCGGCGGACGCGACACGCCTGGACTCCCGCTCAGACGGTGTCGCGCTTCACGCCTACCACGACTATGTACAGACCCTCCTGTCGCTCGGCCCCGCCTGGCGCCAAGCCGACAACGCGTATCTGGCGTCGATCTCAAGCCAGTGCCCGCACGTGCTCGGGGCCCTGAAGCACGCGCAACCGGGCACATTCAGCCAGTCTGCCCTGTTGGGGTTCGGCATCGAGGCGGGCGGCGATCTCAACGCCGTCGCGTATCCGCTCGCCCGGCCGGCGCTCGCGAAGCTGGCCTCGGCGCTCGATCCGCTGCACTGGTCCGGAGCCGGAAACAAGGCGGCGATCAGGCGCTACCTCACCGCCGAGGGCAGCCTCCTCCACCTCACCCCGAGCAATCTGTGCTCCGACGCGCGTGCGCTCGCCGCGTCACACGGGCGCCACGCGCCGCACAGCACGCTTACCTGGGTGCGGAAGTTCGCGCGCCGGGCCTCCGCCGCCACGCAGGACGGAACGACTTTCCTGACCGTCCTTCAGCGCTCCGCGACGCCGGCACAGAGCGGAGCGATCAACGGCATCAACCGCCTGCTGAGCCGCTTCGACTCTTCGGTGGAGAACCGCGCGCTGGCCGTCGGCAAGAAGCTGCTCACGGTTCTCGGCATCTAGCAAGTCGTGTAGCCCGGAGACCCCCGGGAACCCGCTCAGGGCGCAGGCGCGCTCTGGGACGTTTCATTCACCGAAACTGCGCAAGTTCTGCGATTCTGGGCGTTCCCCGGGCGAGGGGATAGCGTGCTCGTTCGAGGGCATCTGAAAAGGACGGGGTCGTGGAGAGCGCGTACGACGTGGTGGTCGTGGGCTCCGGGTTCGGCGGCGGCGTGACGGCCTGCCGGATGGCGGAGCAGGGGTTGCGCGTGTGCGTGCTCGAGCGCGGCCGGCGGTTCGGCCCCGGTGACTTCCCCGCCCGACCCGAGCAGGCGCCGCTGGCGTTCTGGCATCCCGAGCTCAATCCCGGCGGGATGCTCGACCTGCGGCTGATGAAGGACCTGTCGGTGATCACCGGCGTCGGCGTGGGCGGTGGATCGCTCGTCTACGCCAACGTGCAGTTGAGGGCGCCCGCGTCGGTGTTCGAAGAGCCCCCGTGGCCCGGGGCGATCACGAGGACCGAGCTCGACCCGTATTACGACCGCACCGAGGAGGCGCTCGAGCCGCGCGAAACCCCGGCGACGCCCGAGCTGCCCAAGATTCGCGCGTTCGACGCCATGGGCGAACGCGCCGGCCGCAAGGCAACCCGACTGCCGCTGGCGGTGCACTTCGGCGAGGACCGCCGCCATCCATTCAGCGGCGTGTTTCAGCAGGGCTGTCAGAACCTCGGCCGGTGCGACCTCGGCTGTCCGGTGCTGGCCAAGAACACGGTGGACATCACCTACATCGCGCGGGCCGAATCCCATAAGGCGGAGGTCTATCCCCTGACCGAGGTGCAGCGGATCGACCCGCCCGACCGCGCCGGTGGACGGTGGCGGGTCGGTTTCCGTGACCTGCAGTACCGGGTGAACGGGAGCGTGGAGGCACCGGTGCTCGTTCTGGCGGCCGGCACGCTTGGCTCGAGCCGGTTGCTGCTTCAGAACCGCGGGCGGCTGCGCCGGCTCTCCCCCGGCCTCGGAAGCCGCTTCTCGGGCAACGGCGACGCCCTGGCGCTCGCCCTCGACCCCAAGGCCCCCGGCGTCGTAGACGCGCAAACCGAGTACGGGCCCTCGATGACGAGCCGGCTCGATTACACCGACGAGTTCGGGTTCATGGTCGCCGACGGCGGACTGCCCGGCAACTTCGGGTTCGTGCTCGAGATCGTCCGCGGGATCAGGACGCTTACCGGGTGGGGCCGGGTCGTGCTGCGCGCCAAGAACCTGGCGACCAGGATCGGCCTGACCGATACTCACGTCACCCACCGCAACGTGAAGCTGCACGAGGAGCCGATCGGCGACTCGCTCGTCTTCCTGATGATCGGCCGGGACGCCGCCGACGGGCAGATGTACCTGACACCGCTGTTTCGCCGCTTCGACATCCGCTGGCAGCGATCAGACAGCGCGAAGCTGTTCTCCGACATGGGTGACGTCGCCGCCAAGCTCGCCGACGCGGCGCAGGCGCGTTGCTTCTACGCGCCCGACGCCGGACCGCTCAGCAAGTTCATCACCGTCCACCCGCTCGGCGGCTGCCCGATGTCCGACGACCCGGCCGCCGGGGTCACCGATGACCGCGGGCGCGTGCACGGCTACGAAGGGCTCTACGTGCTCGACGGGTCGATCGTGCCGACCGCGCTCGGCGTCAACCCGTCAAAGACGATCGCGGCGCTGGCGGAGCGCGGCGTCGAGCACCTGCTGGCTGATCGAGGACCGTAGATGAGCGCGCCGCCCGGCTTCGCGCTTCGACGCACCTGGAAGAACCACCTCGGCAACCAGCAGATCGACCCGCTGCGCATCTACACGCCGACGACGGTCGAACAGGTCTCGGAGATCGTTCGCGAGGCCGAGGCGGCCGGCGTCACCGCCCGGGCGGTCGGGTCGGGGCATTCGTGGTCGGACGTGGCGCTGACGCGAGGCTTCCTGCTTGCAGCGGATGGAATGGCTCAGCCGATCGCCACCGGACCGGACTTCCTGCGCCAGGAGTGGCGCGAGCGGAACCTGGTGCAGACCCAGGCGGGGATCCGTATCCGGGAGCTGAACAGCTACCTGGACGGCCGGGGCCTCGGACTACTGAACATGGGCGGCTACGACCATCAGACGGTGGCCGGGGTGATCTCGACCTCGACACACGGGTCCGGCATGGAGTTCGGGCCGCTCAACGACTTCGTTCGCTCACTGGACCTCGTCGCCGCCGGCGGCGCGGTCTACCGGATCGAGCCCACAGACGGGCCCACCGACCGCGAGGAGTACGAGCGCGCGTACGGCGAGGCCCGGACCCTGGTCCAGGACGACCACTGGTTCAACGCCGCGGTCGTCGGGATGGGGTCAATGGGTGTCATCTGCAATGTCACGCTCGAGATCCGCCAGAAGTACTACCTGCGCGAGGTACGCACGTTTTACACATGGGAGGAGGTACGGGCGCAACTGATCGAGGGCGAGGTGCTGCGGCAGAACCGGCACTACGAGGTCCTGTTCAGCCCCTATCACCTCAAGCACGCATACCCGTGCCTGGTGACCATCCGCAACATCACGACAAATCCATCGCACAAGCCCCTCGACAAGCGCACGCGTAACTGGGCGGTCGAGGCCGCCTCGGCGTTCCCGCTGACGCCCGACATCCTCAACCTGGTCGTCGACCTCAGGCCGAGCCTCTCGCCCCGGATGATGGAGAGCGCGATCCGCGCGCTGATCAAGAAGGAGTACGACAACGTCTCCTACAAGGTGCTGAACATCGGCACCGCGAACCTGCTGCCGGCCTACTCGTCCGAGATCGGCGTGCCGATGGACGGGCGCCACATCGAGGCGGCCGACGCGATCATCGCCGTCGCGGCGGAGCGGCGCCGGCTCGGCGACGAGTTCCAAAGCTCCCCCATCTCGTTCCGGTTCGTCAAGGCCTCAAACGCCTACATGTCGATGATGAACGGGCGTGACACGATGATGATCGAGCTGATCCAGCTCAGCCGCTCCGACGGCGGCTATGAGCTCAACGCCGCCTATGAGAAGGCACTGAACAAGCTTGGAGGGCGGCCCCACTGGGGTCAGGTCAACACGCTGACCGCCGGGGGTGAGCTCCTCGACACCATGTATCCGCGCTACCGCGACTGGCTCGACGTTCATCGGCAGTTGAACTCGAGCGGTGTGTTCGACAGCCCGTTCACCGACCGAGTCGGAATCTCCACTCAGCGCTTCACACCGTGACGACGCCGTCACCCGATTTCGGCGCGCCCCCCGCTGCGGGCGATGACGTAAGGCGCGGGGCCGACTGGCTCGAGCTCGTCGAACTGCTCGTAGTCCTGGTCGTCGCGGCGGCCTACATCTATGTCATCGGCTGGGTAATCACCTGGGTGCGCCTGTCGGCCGCGCGGGTGCCGGTGGACGCGTCGCTGCCGATGGTCGCCAACCAGGTGGTGTTCCTGGCCGGGTTGCGGCTGGTCGTGGTCATGGCGATCGTGTTCGGCGCGATGTGCGCGGTCGCCTGGGCGGTGCACGCGTGGACGTGGGAGCGGCGCGCTCCCGAGTGGCACAGCGTGATCAAGCATGGTCGCGTCGAGGCGGCCAGGCGCCACCACCGTGTCTTCGGCCGCTTCGACGTCAAGCAAGCGCTGAGTCTGAGCTCCAACCCGCCGGCCGACCTGCAGCCCGCGCCGGTCGGGGACACCTACGTGAGGATCATCGCCGGGTTCGACGTCGGCGTCGTCGCCGGCACCTTCGGCCTGGCCGTCGCGCGCATCCTGAAGGCGCCGATCGACCAGGCCTTCCCGCCCGGTCCGTGGTGGGATCTGCTCGCGCCGTGGGCGCTGGTGACCGCCCTTCTCTCGCTGGTGCTGGCCTGGCTGGGGCCGTTGTGGGGCAATCGCCTGTTCCACGCAGTGCTGTGGGTCGTGGTGGTGCTGGTCGCGCTCGTGTCAGAGGCGCCCGTCGGGCTGCTGCTCCTCACCTGGGCCGGGGTCGCGACGCTCGGGCGCGTCTACGGACGCGTGCGCAGCTCCCGGAACCAGGGCGTGGTCTCCAGCGGGCACCCGCGGCATCTCTCGTTCGCGCTCTCGCCGCTGCCATGGCTGCTGCTGACCATCTACGCGCTGGTCGGGATCGCCTACTACGGGCAGCCGCCGGTGACCTTCTCGCAGACGACCGTCACCACGACGTCGGGCGTTCGGGTCGGCGGCTATCTCGCGCGTAACAGCGATGGCCTGTACCTGGTCTCGTGCACGCCGTTGGCCGACGCGACGTCGTTCAACGTGAGCGTGTCGGTGGTCCCCCCGGCTTCGATCAAGGCGGTGGACACGAGCACGACCGCGTTCGTCGTCGACTCGGGGTTCCGTCCGTCGCTGCCGACGCTCCTGTTGCACGCCTTCGGCATCGATGGCAGCACGCCGGCATGGATCCGCCCCGAGGTCCGCGCGATCCAGCCGACCTGCGCCGGTGATCCGCCACCGGTCTCGAGCATTGGCTACCTCGTGCCTTCACTGGGAGCCGACGTGATCGCCGGCCCGGCTCCCCCCGGCGGCCGGGCGGTTGACGGCGAGCCGCCGATCGAGCAGACAAGCCCGGGGATCGCCGCACTGGCTCGGCGCTTCCAGCCCACGTTGTTGGTGACCACGGCCGATCCGTTCTGGCCGGTGTCGGTCGGGGCACTGCTCGATGACCGCGGCGCGGGCGGCCAGGTGACCTGCCTACAGCACTTGCCGGTCCTGTCCTGCCCGCCGAAGACCGCGCGCGCCGCGCCGACGATGGCCGATCTGGCCGCGCCCAGCGGCGCGGGCGACTTCTTGGAGTATCCGGTCTCGCCGGCGCTGACCGACACGCCTACCCCCCAGCTTGACTCGTTCCTGCGCGGTCAACCGGGCTTCACCGGATCGCTCCCCACGCTGCGCCAGCGGCTGGCGAATCCAGGCCTGGTGGATCCATGGATGACCGCCCAGATCTACTTCTACTACGCCGCAAACACGAACCCGGGATCGTGGCCTGCTCCTGATACAGCGATTACCGGAAAGTTCATCGCGCTCCAGTACTGGTTCTTCTACCAGTACAACTATTACCCGACGGTTTACAACGTGTCACTCATGAACGATGACCCGGAGGCCGCCGATCTCATCAACACCGACCTGCACCAGGGTGACTGGGAACACATCACGATCCTCCTGGATGCCAAGACCAAGCAGCCGCTGTGGGTGTACACCGCGCGTCACAGCAACGAGGGCCAGTATTACCCCTGGAACAGTCCCCAGCTCACATTCGACCAGGGACACGTCGTCATCCAGGCCGCGTTCGGCGGCCACCCAAGTTACCCCGCCCACTGCCGGGAGGGCCTGCGCTTCGCCCCGGCCTTGGGAGACATCCGCGGCCGCGTCGCCGACTGGATCGTGTGTGGGTCCGGCCGGTACGCCTTCCGCTGGCAGACCACGCCGCTGGTCGACATCGCCAAGGCACCCTGGGCGTGCTGGCAGGGGCACTTCGGGGTGGCGACGCCGACCGAGATCGGCAACGCCAAGCTGAACGAGGGCTCGATCCAGCGCGCGATCGACGCCGACGTGCTCGTCGCCGGCCCCCGATCCCCCCTCTGGCAGGCCGAGAACGGCCGTCTCGCCGCCGACCAGACCGCGGTGGCGGGCAAGCCGCCGCCGACCAACCACGGCGTGTGCGCCGCCGACGACCCGGCCGCACCCGAGGACGCCGCAATCAAGGCCGGCCTTTAAGGCGCGCCGGCGCGCATGTGAGGCTCGTCGAGGAGCGTCGGTCGCCAACCCCGGCCGTCCCATCCGAGGCGATTCTTATGCTGCCCCGGTGGCCCAAGCCGGCGGCACGTTTCTGGTCGCTCGTAACCCGGACCCGGACAGCTCCCTGCCCTACCTACTGCGGCTGCCGATCGATGGCGGACTCGAGCTGAAGGCCAGGGCACCGTGGCCAGCGACGGCGCGCGTCTACTGCCATCCTGCCGGCGATTGGCCGGTCGGCGCAGAAACCGTGGAAGAGGTGCCGGTGCGCCACTGTGCCCGTCGCGGCCGGGCGATCGACCTGACGCTCGACCGGGCCCGCAACAACCGCTCGCAGTTCATCTTCACCGAGCCGCACGCGGGCCGATCGGGCGGCCGGGCGATGATCTTCTGGCAGACGGCCCGGACGGTCCGCCAGGCGCGGCCCGGGCAGCGGGCCCCCACCCGTCGCGCTCCGGGGCCACGTGGTCTGACCATCGCGGTCGACTCCCGCGAGCGCTACGCGTACAAGTTCGCCGGGCGCGGAGTTGAATGCGAACGTGGCGCCCTGCCCTGCGGTGACTACGCCGTTCGGTCCGGCGAGCGGGTGCTGGCCGCGGTCGAGCGCAAGACGCTCGAGGACTACATCCACTCGCTCGTGGACGGCTCGCTGCCGTTCGCGCTCTCCGAGCTCGCCGCGCTTCCGAGCGCGATCGTCGTCGTCGAGGGGCGCTACTCCCAGCTCCTGAGTGCCCCGCGCGTCCAGCCCGGTTGGCTTGCCGAGCTGACCGCCCGGCTCCATGTCCGCTACCCCACCGTGCCGACGGTCTTCTGCGATTCGCGCAAGCTGGCCGAGGACTTCACCCACCGCTTCCTCGCCGCCGCGGTCGCCGAACTGCGCTGACCACCTGCAAGACCTGCCATTTCATCGGGCGGCGCCCAGCCGTGGCATTCGGTGCATGTGGCGCATGCGCCACATGCCACGGCTCCGGGAATCGCGCTCGATTGGCAACTTATGCATGGCCCGGAGTGGTCACTCCGTCCCGCTTTGCGACACTGAGTGAATGCGGGCGGTGGTCGTCGGCGCGATTGCGATCGCGGCTCTCCTCGCCGGGCTGATCGAGGCAAGCCGGCCGAGCGTCCGTAGCAATCCGAAGAGCCACCCAGCCACCCAGATAACCGCGGCCGCGGCTGGCACCTCGCTTGCCGAGCCGCCGGCCGAACTCGCCAACAGCCTGAACCAGGCCCAGGCGGTGATCGACGACCCCACGAGCTCACCCGCCGAGCTCTCGGACGCCGGATGGTTCGAGCAGCTGTCCACGTTGGCACTGGAGCGGGAGCGGGTCCAGACCCGGCGCGCGACGCTGTCCGCTCTCGACGGCCAGGCCGCAGCCACCATGCAGGCCGACCTGTCGGCGGCCGGCGCGCTGGCGCAACTCGTCAGCCCACGCAACTCGCTCCCGCGCTGGAAGATCGTTCAGCCGCCGCCCCCCGGCACCCTGCTCGGCTACTTCAAGGCGGCGCAAGCTCGCTTCGGCATCCCGTGGCAGGACCTGGCGGCGATCGAGTTCATCGAGACCAAGTTCGGGCGCGTGGCGGGCCTGAGCACCGCGGGCGCGGAGGGCCCGATGCAGTTCCTCCCGTCCACCTGGGCGAGCTACGGCAGCGGCAACGTGCACGACCAGCGCGCCGCCATTCTCGGCGCGGCCCGCTACCTGCGCGCCAACGGCGCGCCCGGCGACATCCCGGGCGCGCTCCACCACTACAACCCGAGCATCGATTACGTCCGCGCGGTCACCGATTACGCCAGCCGCATGCGCGGCGACCCGCGCGCGTACTTCGGTTACTACGTCTGGCAGGTGACCTACGCGCTCAAGAGCGGGCTGGTCGAGCTTCCCGCCGGCTATCCGGCGGTTCGGCCCGTCCCCGTCTCGCCGAGCAGCCTGTCGGTGGCTTCGTCGGGCACGCCACCGTAAAACGCGTCGAGCACCTCGCCGAACACTGGGTTACCGGGGTCGGCCCGCGCGAACAGGGTCATCGAGGAGCGCAGCTTCATCGCGTCGATCCCGCCGAAGATATCCTGCGCGGTCGAGCCTCGGAGCCCGGCGACGACGCTCGCGCACTCGATCAGCCGCGGACCGAGCAGCGGATGGGTGAGGTAGGCGTGAGCCTCGGCCAGCGAGGCGATCGCGTAGCGCCTGGAGGTCGGAGTCTGCCCCAGGCCGGCGATCTGCGGGAACACGAACCACATCCAGTGGCTGCGCTTGCGGCCCGCGCGCAGCTCGGCCACCGCGGCCTCGTAGGTGGCGCCCTGGTCCTGGGCGGTCACGAATCGCTCGAGCTCGAATGAATCCGGCATGACCGCACGATAGTCGCACCCGACTCTGGCCGCGCGGGCTCCCTTAGGCTGAGAGAACCATTCCGCGCACAGCTCTCATCACCGGCGCAAACCGAGGCATTGGCCGCGAGATCGCGCGGCAGCTCGCGTCCGCCGGCATGACGGTCGTGATCGGCGCTCGCGACCCGCGGCTGGGCGAACAGGCCGCCCGCGAGCTACCCGGCCACCCGCGTGTCCAGCAGCTCGAGGTGACCGACCCCGACAGCGTCGAGGCCTGCGCCCACCACCTGGCGCACGACGGCGTCGAGATCGACGTCCTGGTCAACAACGCCGGCCTGTACACGACGACACCGCTGCTGGCGATCGACGAGGAGCCGCTGATCGAGGCCCTCCAGGTCAACCTCATCGGCGCGTGGCGCACCTGCCGCCAGTTCGTCCCCGCGATGCGGGAGCGCGGCTGGGGGCGCGTCGTCAACGTAGCCACCGGCTATGCGCGCTTCGCCGAGTCTGCGCCGCAGGCCGGCGCCTACGGCCTGGCCAAGGCGGGGCTCAACGTGCTCACGCGGATGATCGCCGCCGAGGCCGGGCCGGCGGTGAAGGTGAACTCGATGTCACCCGGCTGGGTCGCGACGCGCATGGGCGGGGCCGGAGCGCCGGTCACCGTCGAGGACGGGGCGGACACGGCCGTGTGGCTCGCCACGCTCCCCGACGACGGCCCGACCGATGGTTTCTTCTACCGACGCGAGCGCATCCCGTGGTAGGGGAACGCGAAATCCCCCCCGGGCGGGGTCACACGAACGGCTCGCCGGGAAGGCCCGGCGCGGTCCGGCCTGCCACCCACTTCAAGACGCTCGCCCCCACGTCGGCCAGAAGCCCGTCGTGGCGCCGGCCACGGGCCCCGGCAAAGACTCCCAGCAGCGGCGCGTACTCGCGCGTGTGATCGGTGTGTGGCGCCGTCGGGTCGACGCCATGATCCGCGGTGAGGATCAGTAGGTCGTCCTCGCGCAAGAGCGAGAGCCACTCCGCGACCGCTTCGTCGATCTCGATCAACGCCTGATGAAAGCCGGCGACATCGTGCCGGTGCCCGTACACCTGGTCGGTCTCGACCAGGTTCACGAAGATCAGCCCGGATTCCAGCTCGCGCAGCAACCGCCCTGTCTCAGCGATCCCCGCGGCGTTGGTCGGCCCCGGATCCTTAAAGCTCACACCGACGCCGGCGAACAGGTCGTGGATCTTGCCGACGCCGTGCACGGGTGCCCCCGCGTCCTGAAGCTCCTGTAGGTAGGAGCGGCTGGGCGGTGGCACGGCGTAGTCCCGCCGACCTTCGCGCCGCCGGAACGCTCCCGGGACGCCCTCGAACGGCCGGGCGATCACACGGCCCACGGCGTTCTCGCCCGTCATCACCCCGCGCGCCGCCAGACACGCCGCGTACAGGTCGGGCTCGGCCAGCACGTCGACGTGGGCCGCGATCTGGAGCACCGAGTCGGCCGAGGTGTAGAGAATCGCCTCTCCCGTCTGGAGATGGTGCGCTCCGAACGCCTCGATCACCTCGGTGCCGGAGAACGGGCGGTTGCAGCAGAACCGCAGACCCGTCGCGTCCTCGAGCGCGTGCACCACGTCCTCCGGAAAGCCGTCCGGATATGTCGGAAGTGCATGCGCCGGAACGACCCCCATCAGCTCCCAGTGCCCGGTCGTCGACTCCTTGCCCGGACCGAGCGGGCGCAGCCGCCCGTAGACGGCTGGACCGACCTCCGGCGGCACACCCAAGACCGGCACGATCGAGCCCAAACCGAGTCTCGCAAGCGTCGGCAGCCGAAGCCCACCGACCTGCTCGGCCAGGTGCGCGAGCGTGTTCGAGCCCGCGTCGCCGTAGGCGGCGGCGTCCGGAAGCTCGCCGATGCCACACGCGTCCAGGACCACGACCGCCGCCCGGCGCATCAGCCCACCGTCCTTCCGGCCACCCGGGCCTCGGCGATCGAGCGCGCCAGTTTGAACGCCGCGTCTCCGAACGACTCCGGCGCATTCCCAAAAACGGTGAGATTGCAGGGAGTATGCGTCACCTGGGCGCGCGCGATCGTGGACATCGTGAAGGGCACGTTAGGCCACATCCCCGCCGTCCAGCACAGCGGTTATGGTTGCCCATTCGTACCTTGGGAAAGGAGATGCAGTGACTGGGAGTCTCAGGCTTCGCAGCCTTGTCGCTCTCGGCGTCGCGACGCTGGCTCTGGGGCTAGCCGCGTGCGGGAGCAGTAGCAGCAGCACGACCAGTTCAGCGAGCACCGCGAGCAGCGGCAGCTCCGGCGCATCGAGCGCCACCACAGCGGCCGCGTCGTCGAGCGGCTCGGGCTTCAAGGTCGGTCTGGTGACCGACATCGGCGGCCTCAACGACCACGGCTTCAACCATCTGTCCTACGAGGGCCTGCTCCAGGCCGAATCTCAGCTCGGGGTCAAGGGCACGGTGCTGCAGTCGAACTCGGGCGCCGACTACGTCCCGAACCTCACTCGGCTCGCCGCGTCCGGCAACAAGCTCGTGATCGCCGTCGGCTTCCTGATGGCACAACCGCTGCAGACGGTCGCCACGAAGTACCCGAACGTGCACTTCGCGATCATCGACAGCCCCGGCGCCACGGCTCCGGACACGGCCAAGAACATCGAGGGGATTGACTTCGCGGAGCAGGAGGCCGGGTACCCGGCGGGTTACCTGACGGGTCTCTACCTGAAGGACCACCACTACACGACCGCCTCGTCGGTCGGCGGCCAGAGCATCCCGCCGGTGACGCTGTACATCGCCGGCTTCCAGGCCGGGGTCAAGGCAGCCGACCCGTCGGCGAAGCTGCTCAACGCCTACTCGCAGAACTTCACGGATGAGTCGTCCTGCAAGGAACTCGCGCTCAACCAGATCAACGCGGGCTCGAAGGTCGTCTTCCAGGTCGCCGGCGCCTGCGGGCTCGGCGTGATCTCGGCGGGCGTCCAGACCAAGACTCAGGTGATCGGCGTCGATGCCGACCAGAGCTACCTCGCGCCGGCTCTCGTGCTGACCTCGGCCGAGAAGATGGTCAACACCGGCGTGTTCACCGCGATCAAGAACCTGCAGGCCGGCCAGTTCTCGAGCAACCTGCAGGAGAACATCCAGAACGGCGGCGTGGGCATCGGCAAGATCGGACCGGCCGGCACCCAGTGGACGTCGCAGATCAACAACATCATCGCGGAGATGAAATCGGGGCAGATCAAGCCTCCGACCACCCTCCTGGTCCCGTAGCAACACACCCCGCCATGTCGCGGTCAACCCCTCCGGCTCTCGAGCTGAAGGGAATCACGAAGAAGTTCGGCTCGGTCGTCGCCAACGACCGAGTCGACTTCGACGTGGTCCCGGGAGAGGTGCACGCGCTGCTCGGCGAGAACGGCGCCGGCAAGTCGACGCTGATGTCGGTCCTCTACGGCCTGTACAAGCCCGATGAGGGCGAGATCCTGATCGACGGCGAGCCGGTCGAGATCTCCTCGCCATCGGCCGCGATCAACCTCGGGATCGGCATGGTGCATCAGCACTTCATGCTGGTGCCGGTGATGACCGTGGCCGAGAACATCGTGCTCGGCCAGGAGCCGACCCAGTCCGGGGGCAGGCTCGACCTGAGGGCGGCCCGAACCCGGGTCAAGGAGCTCTCTGAGCGCTACGGCCTGGCCGTCGACGCGAACGCCAAGGTTGAGGACATCACGGTCGGCGCGCAGCAACGGGTCGAGATCCTCAAGGCGCTCTACCGCAACGCACGGATCCTCGTGCTCGATGAGCCGACGGCTGTCCTGACCGCGCAGGAGGTCCGGGAGCTCACCGGCGTGCTCAACCGGCTCAAGAAGGACGGGACCGCGATCGTGTTCATCAGCCACAAGCTCGGCGAGGTGCTCGAGGTCGCCGACCGCATCACGGTGCTCAGGCGCGGCAAGAAGGTCGACACCGTACCGCGCGAGGGCGCGACCGAGCTGAGCCTCGCGCGCCTGGTCGTCGGGCGCGATGTGATGCTCTCGGTGAGCAAGCCACCGGCCAAGCCGGAGGGGCCGCTGCTCGACGTCGACGACTTGTACGTGCGCGACGACCGCGAGCTACAGAAGGTGTCCGGCCTCTCGTTCGTCGTGCGCGCCGGTGAGATCGTCGCGCTCGCGGGCGTCGACGGGAACGGCCAGCAGGAGCTGGTGGATGCGATCACCGGCATGCGCGTGCCCGAGGCGGGCACGGTGAGAATCGACGGTGAGGACATCGCCAGCAAGGGCGTGAAAGCGGCGACCGAGGCCGGCGTCGCCCACATCGCCGAGGACCGCCAGCTTCGCGGGCTGGTGCTCCCGTTCACCCTCACCGAGAACCTGGCCCTGCGCGAATACCGCAAGCCCTCCTTCAGCGCCCGCGGCTGGCTCCGCCTCAGTTACTGGAAGGACCTCGCGAAACGCCTGCTCAAGGAATTCGATGTCCGGGGCGGCGGGCCGGACTCGTATGCCGCAGCGCTCTCGGGCGGCAACCAGCAGAAGGTCTGCGTCGCGCGCGAGATCGCGTCCGACCCGAAGGTGCTGGTCGCCCACCAGCCGACCCGCGGCCTCGACGTGGGCGCGATCGAGTTCGTGCACCGCCGGCTGATCGCGGAGCGCGACAAGGGTCGCGCGGTGCTCCTGGTGTCGCTGGAGTACGACGAGGTGAGGGCGCTCGCCGACCGGATCCTCGTCATCTACGAGGGTAAGATCGTCGGCGAGTTCCCGCCTGACGCGAGCGAGGAGCAGCTTGGCATCGCGATGACTGGTGGTACGAAGCAGGCGGCCGAGGTGGCCTCGTGACCTTGCTCGAAGAGGAACTCCAGGCCGAAGCCGAAGAGAGTCCGGGCGCGGCTGCCACGTCCCCGGCCGCCCTGACCGCGTTCCGGCGCGGTATGAGCGGCGTGATGATCCCGATCCTCACGACCGTGCTCGCGTTCATCGCCGCCGGAGTGGTCGTGCTCGCGACCGGCCACAACCCGCTCTCGACCTACTCCTCGATCTTCAACGGGACCGGCCTCAACTGGGTGTTTCCGTGGGTCACCGGGTCCGAGCGCGCAACCGCGGCCGGCAACCTCCAGCAGACGCTGCTCCAGGCCACCCCGCTGATCCTGGTCGGCCTCGCGGTCGCGTTCGCGTTCCGGGCCGGTCTGTTCAACATCGGCGGCCAGGGCCAGTACACCATCGGGGCGATCGTGGCCGTATGGGTCGGCTCGTCGTTCGCCGGGATGCCGGCGCTGCTCCACATCCTGTTCGCGATCCTGGCCGCGGCGCTCGCCGGCGCCCTGTGGGCCGGGATCGCCGGAGTCCTGAAGGCGACCTCCGGCGCCAACGAGGTGATCTCGACGATCATGCTCAACTGGATCGCGATCTGGCTCGGCGTCTACTGCTTTCAGCTCGGCGGGCCGCTGCACAACCCGCATTTGCCGTCGACGCCGGTATCGAACAACGTCGTCGGCAGCGCGAAGCTGCCGGTCTTCTGGGGCAGCGCATCGCTCCAGGGGCTCGACATCGGGATCTTCATCGCGCTGGCGCTCGCCGCCGTCTACGCGCTGGTGATCAAACGCACGCGACTCGGCTACGAGACACGCACCGTCGGTTTCAACCCCGAGGCGGCTCGCTACGCCGGGATCAACGTCGGCCGCACGTGGATCCGGGTGATGCTGATCTGCGGCGCGTTCGCCGGCGTGGCGGCCGCGCTCGACACCCTCGGCTGGAAGTTCAACTGGTTCACGAACGACTTCGAGGTGTCGCAGATCGGCTTCTACGGGATCGCGGTGGCGCTGCTCGGCCGGAACACCGCGGGCGGCACGGTCGCCGCCGCCGTGCTGTTCGGCGCGCTGCTCACCGGGACCTCGGATCGCAACATCCACCTGAGCATCGATCCGACGCTGGTCGAGTACCTGACGTTCATGATCGAGGGGATCATCATCCTGCTCGTCTCGACCGATGTGATCACGCTCCGGCTGCTGAAGGGCGGGCGGCAGATACGCGTGGCGCTGAAGCGAAGGCCTTCCGAACAGGCCGGCGCAAACCAGGGCGGCGCAAACCAGGGCGGCGCAAACCAGGGCGGCGCATCATGAGTGTGGGCACGATCGCCGTGACGCCGACCCGGACCGTTTCGGCGAAGCAGATCGGCATCGCCGGCGTCGTGCTCGGCGCGCTCGCGTGGGTGATCACGATCCCCCCGATCGAGGTTCGCGGCATGGCGCCGTCGATCGTGCTGGCCGTACTTTCCATCTGCGCCGGCGCGTGGTCGATCGCCGGCGGCGAGCGCAAGCTCGGATCCGAGGCGATCGTGGTCGCCCTGTTCGCCGTCGGCGGCGCGGTCGCCTCGGCGAACTCGTCGGTCGCGACGCTCGAGTCGGTGTTCACGTGGTCGGCGCTGGTGGCGGCGACGCTTCGCTATGCGACGCCGCTGCTGTTCGCGGCGCTCGGTGGCGTGATCTGCGAGTCGGGCGGCGTGATCAACGTCGGGCTGGAAGGCATGATGCTGATGGGGTGCTTCTGGGGTATCTACGGCGCCGACCTGCTCGGTTCGTGGGTCTGGGGCCTGGTCGTCGCGGCGGTCGCCGGAGGGCTGTTGGCGCTCCTTCACGCGTTCTTCTCTATCAACCTGCGCGGGAACCAGATCGTCAGCGGGTTCGGGATCAACTTCATCGCGCTCGGGATCACCGGCTACTTCCTCGAGTACCACTACGGACCCAACGGCACGCCGCTGAACATCTCGATGATCCCGAACGTCAAGATCCCGCTGATCCAGCACATCGGGTTCGTCGGGGTGGCGTTCGGCGACCAGAACCTGATGACGTGGATCGGGCTGGCCCTCGTCCCGGCGCTCACCTTCTTCCTGTTCCGGATGCGATGGGGGCTGCGGCTGCGGTCGGTGGGTGAGAAGCCGCGCGCCGCGGACACCGTCGGCCTGCCGGTGCTGGGGATCCGGTACGTCGCCGTGATCATGTCCGGCGTGTTTGCCGCGCTCGGCGGCGCCTACCTGTCGGTCGGCTTCGTGGGCTCGTTCAGCAACGACATGACCAACGGCCGCGGCTTCATCGCGCTGGCGGCGATGATCTTCGGCAAGTGGAGGCCTTGGGGCACGCTCTGGGCGTGCCTGCTGTTCGCGTTCGGAAACGCCATGTCCGACCGCGTCTCCGGCGTCAACCAGACGCTCGGGACACTGTTCGAAGCGCTGCCGTACGTCCTGACCCTGGTCGCGGTCGCCGGGCTCGTGGGCCGCTCGCGACCGCCGGCCGCCGACGGCATCCCGTACGTGAGGGAGTAGGGTCGAGCCCGTGGCGGTTGCCCGGCTAGCGCTCAGCAGCTTCGCGGACGGGGAGGTCCGCCTCAGCGACGAGGTCGAGCTCTACCAGCGCACGTACACGACACTGCTGCGCTCCAGCGGCGAGACGCAGCTGCGCGTGCTCGAACCCTCGCACATGGCGATGGGCTCGAGCCTGCACCCACTCGCCGCCAGCGAGGAGCTCGACCTCGGGGCCTTCCTGTACGCGGTGCGACGCCTGCCCGACGGGATCGTTGGAGCGCAGCTCGTGGTCATGGGCCAGGAGGTCGAGCAGCTGACCGCGGCCGGCGTCCCGGTCGATGGGTGGAAGGAGGCCGAGGCCCCCGCCCGCCGGCGCCGGTGGTACGACAGCGGCACGGGGACCCTGGCGGTGCTGCTGGCCAGCGCCTCCGACGTCGATGACCTGGTCCCGACGCTGGTCGCGTTCCAGATCGAGTGGAACAAGATCCGGGTCCGCCAGCGCGCCGCCGGCTGGCCGAACGCCGACTCTCCCGACGTCCCGCCCGAGGAGTGCGCTCGGGAGCTGGGCGGGAGCCCAGACGACTGGGCGCGACTGCGCGACGCCTGGGGCGCAGAGTTCGGCGCGCGCATCGCGCGGATCGGTGCGAGACGGCTGTCGCTGCGGATCCGCATGCTCGGAGGAACGCACACGGGTTACGCCCGCCTGACCCGGCGCTGGTGGGCCCCGGTCAGCGCCGAGCTTGCCGTCGAAGGACTCACCGAGCGCCCGCTCTACTTCGTCAGCTCGAACTCCCACAGCCTGGTCAACATCGTCACCGGGATCGCGCGCGAGCGCGAGCCTGAGCTGGTGTCCTTCGTCGAGGAGCTCCCCGAGGACGACATCCTGCGCCAGGAGCTGACCGCCTTCCGTGAGGGCCGCAGCGAGGGCTCGTGGGAGAACTTCATGTATTTCGTCGCCCGCGTGTACTTCGACGCCGGCGGGGCCGAGGCCAAGCGCGAACGGGGCGCGGCCGAGCGAGAGAAGGGCATAACCCACCTGCGTTCGAGGACCGCGCTCCGAGTGCCGGCCCAGGTGATTCCGCTCGCCGCACTCGATCCGCGGGCGCTCGATCCGCGGGTGGGCGAGGTCGACTTCGACGTCCTCGCCGCCACCGGGGCGGTGATCGTCAACATCGACTATCCGCTCGGCGTCGCCGCCTACAACATCCTGCGCGAGGTCGCCGTCGACCGCAGCGCGCTGCGAGGCGTCTACGTGCTGGGCAAGGCGGCCACGCTGAACGCCGACGTCGGCGACGTGATGATCTCGAACGTCGTCCATGACGAGCACACGGGCTCCACCTACTGGCTCGACAACGCGTTCAGCGTCGATGACCTCGCGGCCGATCTGCGCTTCGGCACCGGCCTTGACAACCAGCGCGCGGTCACGGTCAAGAGCACCTTCCTCCAGAACCGCTCCTACCTCGACTTCTACTACCGCGAGGCGTTCACCGTGGTCGAGATGGAGACCGGCCCGTACTGCGCCGCGGTCTACGAGATCGCCGACGCCGACCGCCACCCGGTCGGCGAGGCGGTCAACTTCTCAAAGCTCCCGATCGACCTCGGGATAATCCATTACGCCTCAGACACGCCGTACACGCAGGCGCGCACGCTCGGCGCCCGCGGACTGAGCTACTACGGGATGGACTCGACCTACGCGTCCTCGCTCGCCATTCTGCGGCGCATCCTCCGACTGGAGGGAGCGCTCGTCAACGGCGACCAAGGGCGGGGTCTGACCCGCCCGATGCCCGCGCTCCGGGACGAGTAGTTACCGGCCCGGCGTTTCGCTACGCGGCACCCCGGGTAATGATCCGCTCGGGGCATCTCGCCGGATTGGATGGGTTGCCGGAGGCGTCGCTTGTCTCGATTCGCGGTTTCTCCTGATCAGCTACTGAGCGCAGCGTCCAGCGTCGACGCCGGCGACGGCTCTGACGCGACACTGCCACCTGCGTCGCTGGCCGGCGCCGCGGCGGCGACGCCGGTCGCCGGGGCGTGGACAAGCTTCCTCGAAGACGCCATCGGAGCCTCCGCCGCGCTCGAGCTCGCCTCCGTGGAGCTGGCCGCGAACCTGCGCGCCGCAGCCACGAACTATGGCCACGCGGAGGTGCAGGCCACGGACAGCTACGGGGACCGGGACCGAGGATGACCAGCGGCGCTTCCTCGACAGCAGTCGGAGGCGAGGGCGCCACCGCATATGGGTTCGAGGTCCCGCAGGGCAGCCCGGGTGAACTCGAGGCGGCGGCTCGCGCGTGCTCGCGGTGGGGGGCGGCGTTGGGGGACCGTGCCGGGCACTTGCGGACCGGCGCGAAGGTCGCCTCGGCGGACTGGACCGGCACGGCGGAGAGCGGCTTCGCCACCGCCGCGGGTCATCTGCTCGGTGTCTACGAGTCACTCGGCGAAGTCGTCGGCGATGCGGGCCGCACGCTCTCGACCTTCTCACAGGAGCTAGACACAGCCCAGAGGATCACCAAGCAGGCCCTGCAGGAGTGCGAGGGTTTTGCCAATCAGGCCACGGCCTCGCAGCATGAGGCGGACCTGCACGGCGAGACCGCGCAAACCCTCAGCACGCAGCTCGCCGGCACGGTCCACCCGGCGATCCGCTCGGACTTGACCAACCAGCTCACGACGGCTCAGCATCAACAGGCGGCGGCCCAGCGTGACGTCACAGCGGCGCAGGATCAGCTGCGCACCGCCGAGAGGCAAGGCACGCAGGCGTGGACGGACTACCAGCACCAGGCGCAGGCCACGGCCCGCGCCCTGCACGGGCTCCAGACGCGGATCCAGAAGGTCGAGGGGCTCCCGGGCGGCGCGAGCACGCCGGTCCT